>Ga0126369_10004488_pt1 | contig 10249 bp, 9 predicted proteins | sample PanSoiMetaPlot_1_FD_109646 | JGI IMG/M metagenome (GOLD analysis project Ga0126369, IMG submission 109646) | Tropical forest soil microbial communities from Panama - MetaG Plot_1 | ecosystem: Environmental > Terrestrial > Soil > Tropical forest > Bulk soil | place: Panama | collected 2016-02-17
GTGCAGTCGCTCGATCCGTGCGTTACGGCACGAGTCGTGGTGGCGCGGGTCTGAGCGCTCATGCACGAGATGGCGCTGGCGGAGAGCATCGTGCAAATCGTCGAGAGCACCGCGCGCAGGAACGACGCGACGCGCGTCCGCGCGGTGCAACTGGAGATAGGTCGGCTGTCCCACGTCGAGCCGGACGCGTTGCGGTTCGCGTTCGATGTCGTGACGCGGGACGGGATCGCACACGGCGCGCGGCTCGAGATCCGCGCGACAGACGGCGCCGCGTGGTGCATGAAGTGCAGCGACACCGTTCCGCTCGCGCGGTTAGGTGATGCGTGCCCCCGCTGCGGGAGCTACCAGCTTCAGGTGAGCCGCGGCGACGAGATGCGCGTGCTGGACATCGAGATCGTATGAGGCTTTGACAGAGGCCCTCTATGTGCACCACCTGCGGTTGCGGCCAAGGCGAAACGCGGATCGAAGGCGCTCACGTGCACGAGCACGTCCATGCCGACGGCACTGTGCACAGCCATCCGCACGACCACGGCGAGCCGCATGGGCACGGTCATCACGAGCACGTGCACGCGCGCGAACATCGCCATTCGGATGGCACGGTCCATGCGCAACCCCACGATCACGTGGATGGTCACGGCGACCACGACCGCCACCATGACGACCTGCACTACGGGCTTGGCCCGGCCGGAGCGCACGCGCCCGGGATGTCGCAGGCGCGCATGGTGCGGATCGAACAGAACATCCTGGCGAAGAACGACGCGCTCGCTGCGGCGAACCGGAAACATTTTGCCGAGCTCGGCCTATTCGCGGTGAACCTCGTCTCGAGCCCCGGCTCGGGCAAGACGATGCTGCTCGTGAAGACGATCGCGGCCCTGACGGGCAGGCGCGAGGTGGTCGTGATCGAGGGCGACCAGGAGACGAGCTACGACGCCGACCGCATCCGCGAGACCGGCGCCCGTGCGCTGCAGATCAATACCGGCAAGGGCTGCCACCTCGACGCGGACATGGTCGCCAAGGCGGTGGAGCGGCTCGCGCCTCGGGCAGGCAGCGTGCTCATGATCGAGAACGTGGGCAACCTCGTCTGCCCCGCCGGCTTCGACCTCGGCGAGGCACACAAAGTCGTAGTGCTGTCGGTGACAGAGGGCGAGGACAAGCCGCTCAAGTACCCTGACATGTTCCGCCGCTCGAGCCTCATGCTGGTCAACAAGGTCGACCTGCTGCCGTACGTCGAGTTCGATCTGGCGACTTGCATCGAGTACGCCCGGCGCGTGAACCCGGGCATCCAGGTGATCGAGCTCTCGGCCACGAAGGGCCAGGGGATGGCCGCCTGGCTCGAGTGGATCGAGCGTGGCGTCGCGGCTGCGGACGCGGCGCGGCAGGAGCCGGTTGACGCACTCAAGGCGCGGATTGCCGACCTCGAGGCGGAGGTCGCTGCTCTGCGGAGCCTGCTGCCGTGACACTCGGCGCCCGTCGCACGATCCGCGTTCGCGGGGCGGTCCAGGGGGTAGGCTTTCGTCCGTTTGTCTGGCGGCTCGCGAACGAGCTGCGCCTCGACGGCTTCGTGCGCAACGACGCCGAAGGCGTCGCGATCGAGGTCCAGGGGGAGGCGGATGTGGTCGAGCGCTTCGTCGACCGGCTGGCCCGGGAGGCGCCGACGCTCGCGCGCATCGATGCGATCGAGGCGCAAGAGGCGCCGGCGCGGGCGGGCGGCGGGTTCGCGATCGAACCGAGCGTGGCTGGCCGGGCACGCACCGGGATCGCCCCCGATGCGGCGGTCTGCGCCGACTGCCTCGTCGAGCTGTTCGATCCGCGTGACCGGCGGCATCGCTACCCGTTCATCAACTGTACCCAATGCGGTCCGCGCTACACGATCACCGTGCGCCTGCCCTACGACCGGCCGAACACGAGCATGCAGCGGTTCGCGCTGTGCGCACTGTGCCGAGTCGAGTACGAAGACCCAGCGACGCGGCGGTTTCATGCGCAGCCGAACGCCTGCCCGGCATGCGGCCCCCACCTCGTGCTCCGCGACGCGCAGGGCAAAGCGCTCGACGAAGGCGACGTCATCGCCGCGTCGCTCGCGCGCCTCGCGCGCGGCGAGGTGCTCGCGATCAAGGGTCTAGGCGGTTACCACCTCGCCTGCGACGCGCGGAACCCGCACGCGGTCGCGCGGCTCCGGCTGCGCAAGGCACGTGAGGAAAAGCCGTTCGCGGTCATGGTGGCAAGCGCCGCTTCGCTCACGCCTTTCGCGGCTCTGAGGGGGGACGACCGGGCGCTTCTCGAGTCCCGCGAGCGGCCGATCGTCCTCGTCCGAAAAACGGCTGGTTGCGACGCGCTCCTGGCAGGCGTGGCGCCGGGACTGGCGTGGGTCGGCGTCATGCTGCCGTACACGCCGCTGCAGTATCTCCTCTTCCACGAGGCGGCGGGCCGACCACCGGGAATGGCGTGGCTGGAGACGCCATACGCGCTCGTGCTGGTCATGACGAGCGCGAACCCAGGCGGCGAGCCGCTCGTGACGACGGAGGACGAGGCCTACCGGCGTCTGGCGGGGATCGCCGACGGCTTCGTCACTCACGACCGCGCGATTCTGGTCCGCTGCGACGACAGCGTCGTGAGAGGCCGCGTGCGGCACGGGGCGCAAAGCGCCGAGCGCGGATTCCAGGTCATTCGCCGCGGCCGTGGCTTCACGCCCGTGCCGATCAAGCTGCCCGCGGCGGGGCCGTCGGTGCTCGCGACCGGCGCGTTCCTCAAGAATGCGGTGTGCGTCACGCGCGGCGACGAGGCGTTCCTGTCGCAGCACGTCGGCGATCTCGACAACGGGCCGACGGCGCGCGCGCTCGAGGAGACGGCGGCGCACCTGCTGAAGGTGCTGGACGTCGAGCCAGAGCTCGTTGCGCACGATCTGCACCCGGACTTTCACAGCAGTCGCTTCGCTGCAGCGTTCGCACGCGAGCGTGGCCTGACGGCGATCGGCGTGCAGCACCACCACGCGCACATCGCGGCCGTCGCGGCCGAGCACGGTGTGACCGGGCGAGTCCTCGGCCTCGCTCTCGACGGCGTCGGGCTCGGGGCCGACGGCGGCGCGTGGGGCGGCGAGCTGTTGCGCGTAGAGGAGGGGACCGCGACGCGGCTCGGGCACCTGCGCGAGCTCCAGCTCCCCGGCGGCGATCGCGCCGCCCGCGAGCCGTGGCGCATGGCTGCAGCGGCGCTGCACGCGCTCGGGCGCGGATCCGAAATCCCGAAGCGCTTCGACCGGTCGGCCGCAGCGACGGTCGAGCGGATGCTCGACCGAGGGCTGAACTGCCCGCAGACCTCGAGCGCAGGGCGCTGGTTCGACGCGGCTGCCGGCCTGCTCGGAGTGCGCGCGGTGAGCGCGTTCGAGGGGCAGGCGCCGATGCTGCTCGAGGGTCTGGCCGACCGTCACGGCCCGGTCGCGCCAGGCGCTGCGCTCTGGCGGATCGACGGCGCGGTGCTCGACCTCCTGCTTCTCCTCGCACGCCTCGCGGACCTGGACGATGCGGCCTATGGCGCGGCGCTCTTTCACGCGACCCTCGCTGGCGCCCTCGCCGAATGGACTGTGTGCGCAGCGCGCGACGCGGGCATCGAGACCGTCGCTTGCGGCGGCGGCTGCTTCATGAACCGCATCCTCGCGACGGCTTTGCGCGAGCGACTGGAGCGCGAGGGCCTGTGCGTGCTCGAAGCGCAGGCAGCACCGCCCAACGACGGCGGCCTCGCGCTCGGTCAGGCGGCAGTTGCAATGATGAAGCGCTAGCGCCCATGTGCCTCGCGATTCCCGCACTGCTGGTCAAGCGCCTCGACGGCGACGACGCGATCATCGATCTGGGCGGAGTGCGGAAGACGGTCTCCGTGGCGCTCGTGCCGGAAGCGGCCGAGGGCGACTACGTGATCGTGCACGTCGGATACGCGATCAGCCGGCTCGACCCGGACGAGGCGGCGAGGACGCTCGCGCTCTTCGCCGCGATGGATGCGTCGGAAGGAGCAATCGCGTGAAGTTCGTCGACGAGTTCCGCGACGGCGGGTTGGCGCGGGTGCTCGCGGGTAAGATCGAGCGCACCGTGGAGTCCGGCCGCCGCTACAACTTCATGGAGTTTTGCGGCGGGCATACGCACGCGATCTCGCGCTACGGCGTGACCGACCTGCTGCCGCCGGGCGTCAACATGGTCCACGGCCCGGGCTGCCCGGTGTGCGTCCTGCCGATCGGCCGCATCGACAACGCGATCGCGCTGGCGCTCGAACGCGGCGTGACGCTCTGCACCTACGCCGACACGATGCGCGTCCCGGCCTCGGGACGGTCGAGCCTGACGAAGGCCAAGGCCGCGGGTGCCGACGTCCGGATGGTGTACTCGGCAGCCGACGCGGTGCGCGTCGCGCACGAGAACCCAACGAAGGAGGTGGTGTTCTTCGCGATCGGCTTCGAGACGACGACCCCGCCGACCGCGATCGCGATCCTCGCGGCCCGGGAACAGGGCCTCGGCAACTTCTCAGTCTTCTGCAACCACGTGCTGACCCCGGCGGCGATCGCCAACATCCTCGAGTCGCCGCAGGTGCGCGACATCGGCACCGTTCCGCTCGACGGATTCGTCGGGCCGGCGCACGTCTCGTGCGTGATCGGCAGCGCGCCCTACGAGTATTTCGCCGAGGAGTACGCGAAGCCGGTGGTGATCGCCGGGTTCGAGCCGCTCGACGTCATGCAGGCGGTGCTGATGCTGGTGAGGCAAGTGAACGAAGGCCGGCATGAAGTGGAGAACGAGTTTGCACGCGCGGTCACCCGCGAAGGCAACGTGAAGGCGAAGGCGCTCGTAGCCGAAGTGTTCGAGCTGCGCCGCTCGTTCGAGTGGCGCGGACTGGGGGAGGTGCCTTACAGCGCGCTGCGCATCAAGTCGAAGTACGAGCGCTTCGACGCCGAGAAGCGCTACGCCATCGTGTACCGCTCGGTCGCCGACAACAAGGCGTGCGAGTGCGGGGCGATCCTGCGCGGCGCGAAGACGCCGAGGGACTGCAAGCTCTTCGGCACGGTCTGCACCCCCGAGACCCCGATGGGCTCGTGCATGGTGTCGAGCGAGGGAGCATGCGCGGCGTGGTACACCTACGGCCGGTTCCGCGACCGGGAGGCGGCGTGAAGAAGGACTACGTGCGCCCGGTCGACTTCAGGAACGGCCGCGTGGACATGAGCCACGGGTCCGGCGGGCGCGCGATGGCGCAGCTCATCGACGAGCTGTTCGTTGCGGCGTTCGACAACGAATGGCTGCGGCAGCTGAATGATCAGGCGTGCTTCGCCGTGCCAACCGGCAGGATGGTGATGGCGACCGACAGCCACGTGGTGTCGCCGCTCTTCTTCCCCGGCGGGGACATCGGCTGCCTCTCGGTGCACGGCACGATCAACGACGTCGCGATGTCGGGCGCGCGGCCGCTCTACCTCTCGGCCACCTTTATCCTCGAGGAGGGTTTCCCGCTCGCCGACCTGAAGCGCATCGTCGAGTCGATGGCGGCGGCGGCACGCGACGCCCGGGTGCCGATCGTCACCGGCGACACCAAGGTGGTGGAGAAGGGCAAGGGCGACGGCGTGTTCATCACCACGACCGGCGTGGGCATGGTGCCGGCGGGCGTGGAAATCTCGGCTGAGCGTGCGCGGCCCGGCGACAGCGTGCTCGTGTCGGGGACGCTCGGCGATCACGGCATCGCGATCATGTCCTTCCGGGAGAACCTCGAGTTCGAGACGACGATCCGCTCCGACACGGCGGCGCTGCACGGGCTCGTCGCCGCGATGGTCGCGGCGGTGCCGGCGATCCGCTGCCTGCGCGACCCGACCCGCGGCGGGCTCGCTGCGACGCTGAACGAGTTCGCGCGCGCCTCGGGCGTGGGCTTCCGCATCCGCGAGGAGGCTCTGCCGGTCAGGCCCGAGGTGCACGCCGCGTGCGAGTTTCTCGGCCTTGACCCGCTCCACGTCGCGAACGAGGGCAAGCTCGCCGCCGTTTGCGCGCCCGAGGACGCGGACCGTCTGCTGGCCGCGATGCGGGCGCACCCGCTCGGCCGCGACGCCGCGATCATCGGCGAGGCGATCGAGGACCCACATCGCTTCGTGCAGATGGAGACGGGCTTCGGCGGCGCGCGGATGGTCGATTGGCTGGTGGGCGAGCAGTTGCCGAGGATCTGCTGATGCGCATCCTCTTCCTCACCCACGCGTTCAACAGCCTCGCGCAGCGGCTGTACGTCGAGTTGACCGCGCGCGGGCACGAGGTGTCGATCGAGCTCGACGTGAACGACCGCGTCACCGAGGAGGCAGTGCGGCTCGCCGATCCGGAACTCGTCGTCGCGCCGTTCCTGAAGCGGGCGATCCCCGAGTCGGTGTGGCGCAGGCGCCGGTGCATCGTGATCCATCCGGGCATCGTCGGCGACCGGGGACCTTCGTCGCTCGACTGGGCGGTGCAGGAAGGCGAAGCCGAGTGGGGCGTGACGGCGCTTCAAGCAGTGGCGGAAATGGACGCAGGGCCGATCTGGGCGTCCGCCGGGTTTTCGATGCGCGAAGCCGCCAAGGGCAGCCTCTATCGCAACGAGGTCACCGATGCCGCGGTGAAGGCGATGCTCGCGACGCTCGAGCGCATCGACCACCCAGGCTTCCGGCCCGGGCCGCTCGACTACGCGCGGCCCGACGTGCGCGGCAGGCTGCGCCCCCTCATGCGGCAGTCCGACCGCGCAATCAACTGGTCACGCGACGACTCCGTCACCGTGCTCGCCAAGATCCGCGCAGCCGACGGCGTGCCGGGCGTGCTCGACGAGCTCTACGGCGAGCCCGTCTACCTCTACGACGCGCATCCGGAGGATCGGCTCCGCGGCGGTGTACCGGGCGCCGTGATTGCGCGGCGCGAAGGCGCGATCCTGCGCGCGACGGTCGACGGTGCGGTCTGGATCGGGCATCTCAAGCGCAAGAGCGACGGCGAGCCGACGCTGAAACTGCCCGCGACCATGGTGCTCGAGCAAAGGCTCGGGGGCGTGCCCGAGGTTGCAACGCCGCCGTGCGGCGAGACGGCGGGCCGCACCTACCGCGAGATCCGTTACGAGGAGGTTGACGGCGTCGGCTACGTTCACTTCGCGTTCTACAACGGCGCGATGAGCACCGCCCAGTGTGAGCGCCTCGCGGCCGCGATCCGCTTCGCCAAGACCCGCCCGACGCGAGTCATCGCGCTCATGGGCGGGCCGGATTTCTGGTCGAACGGAATCCACCTCAACGTCATCGAGGCCTCGCCGACGCCGGCCGACGAGTCGTGGGCGAACATCAACGCGATCGACGACGTCGCCTGCGAGATCCTCACCTGCGACCGCCACCTCACCATCGCCGCGCTCCAAGGCAATTCCGGCGCGGGGGGCGTGTTCCTCGCACTCGCGGCCGATCGCGTGCTCGCGCGCCGCGGGGTCGTGCTCAATCCGCACTACAAGGGCATGGGCAACCTTTACGGCTCGGAGTACTGGACCTACCTGCTGCCCAAGCGCGTCGGCTGGGAACGGGCCGCTGCTATCACTGCGAATCGCCTGCCGCTCGACGCGCCGCAAGCGGCGGCACTCGGGCTGATCGACGAGGCGGTTGGCGACGACGTGCTGGGATTCGCCGCCCACGCGGTCGCCGTTGCGCGACGGCTGGCACATGACCCGGGCTACGACGCGCGCCTGGAGCGCAAGCGCGCGGGCCGCGCGGCCGATGAAGCGGCGAAGCCGCTCGAGGCGTATCGCCTGGAGGAGCTCGAGCGGATGAAGCTCAACTTCTACGGCTTCGACCCGAGCTATCACGTGGCGCGCTACCACTTCGCGTTCAAGGTGCCGAAGTCGCGCACGCCGCTGTATCTCGCCCGGCACCGCGTCCGCCCACGGGTGGCGGACGCCCTGGCTTGATCGGTTGCATTAGGCGGACGATGGAAACCCTGCCCAACGACTGGATCGCACTCGCCGCGCTCGTCTTCGTCCTCGGGCTGAAGCATGGCCTCGACCCGGACCACCTGGTCGCGATCGACGGCCTCACGCGCTTCAACAGCCAGACCGACCGGCGGCTAGCCCGGTGGTGCGGCGCGCTGTTCTCGCTCGGGCACGGGATGGTCGTGGCCGGCGTCGCTTTGGCGGTGGGCCTCGCGGCCGAGCGCTGGATGATGCCCGGCTGGCTGGAGGAACTCGGCACGTGGATCTCGGTCGGTTTCCTCGTGGTGCTCGGCCTCGTCAATCTCTTCGCGGTGCTCGGCACGCCCGCGGATGGTGTCGTGCGCCCCGTCGGTGTCCGCGGGCGCCTGTTCGAGCGGCTCACGCGCACCTCGCGGCCTGCGGCGGTCGCGCTGGTCGGTGCGCTCTTCGCGCTGTCGTTCGACACGCTGTCGCAGGCCGCGCTCTTCGCGGTCACCGCAGCCCAGCTCGGCGGCTGGGCGCACTCGGTGGCTCTAGGCCTCGCGTTCATGCTCGGCATGACCGTCGTGGATGGCGCGAACGGGCTGTGGATCGCCTCGCTCCTGCGCAGCGCCGACGGGCGGGCGCGGATCGCCTCGCGCGTGCTCGGCCTCGCCGTCGTGTGCCTGAGCCTCGGCGTCGCCGCGTTCGCTGCCGCCGAGCGGATCTCGGCGCCGCTCGCTGCCTGGGCCGCGGGCCGTGAGCTCGCGTTCGGCGCCGGGGTCATCGGCGTCGTGGCGGCCGCTTCCCTTCTCGGCATCGCGCTTTCGCGCCGGCCGCTGGCGGCGCGCCTCGCGCGGCGCGTGGTGTTCCTCTACCACCGCCGGCGGCTCGCCTAATGCGTCGGATCGAGGCGGTTTCGCACCCCGCCATCGCGCCGGCACTTGCGCTGGATCAGACCGCCGCGGTCCCGAGCGTGCTTGAATACCCGTGGACGACTCATCGATAACGAAACTGCCATGCTGCGACTCGAAGACTGTCTTGCGCTGTGCGACCTGAGCGAGGACGAGGTGCTCGCCATCGCGGAGCACGAGCACATACCGGAGATCGCCGCCGCCGAGCTCGGCAACTACCTCGTGCACACGCCCGACGGTGAGCGCTGGATCAAGGCGATGATCAAGGACGATATCGCCAGCGCCGCTGCGCGCGGCGACCAGGCCCGCGCGCTCGCGCTCAAGCTCCTCCTCCGCAACTTCATCCTCGAGCACCCGGGCTGCGACGAACCGCTTCGCCGCGCGGGCCACGGGGTCGAACGCCGTGGCGCCTGACCTGCCACTGATACCCGACCCCGACACCGGAACGGTGCCCTTCGAGGGCTTCGACCGTGCGCTGCACGCGATTCTTGGGCGCGCGACGCGCGCGGTGTCGCCGACGTCGCTCCTGCTCGCCTACACCGACTGGATGTCGCATCTCCTGCTGTCGCCCGCGAAGCAAGCGCATCTCTTGCAGAAGGCGCTGCGCAAGGTGCACCGCCTTGGCTCATATCTTCCCAGCGCAGTCGCGGGGGGCGCCGAGCCCTGCATCGAGCCGCTTGCGCAGGACCGCCGCTTCAATCACCCGGACTGGCAGCGCTGGCCGTTCAACGCGATCCATCAGTCATTCCTGCTCGTGCAGCAGTGGTGGCACAACGCCACGACCGAGGTGCACGGCGTGTCGCGTCACAACGAGGAGATCGTGACGTTCGCGGCGCGCCAGCTGCTCGACATCGTCTCGCCCAGCAACTTCCTCTTCACGAACCCCGAGGTGCTCCGACGCACGCTCGAGACCGGCGGCGGCAACCTGTTCCAGGGCTGGCGCAACTGGGTCGACGACTTCGAGCGGATTCAGGCCGGCCGTCCACCGGTGGGGACGGAAGCGTACCGACCCGGGGAGTCGGTGGCGATGACCCCCGGCAAAGTGGTCTTCCGGAACCGGCTGATCGAGCTGATCCAGTATGCGCCGACGACCGCAGAGGTCCGGCCGGAGCCGATCCTGATCGTGCCGGCGTGGATCATGAAGTACTACATCCTCGATCTCAGCCCGCAGAACTCGCTCGTGAAGTACCTGGTGGACCGCGGGCACACCGTCTTCTGCATCTCCTGGAAGAACCCCGGTCCGGGCGAGCGGGATCGCGGCATGGAGGATTACCTCCGGATGGGGATGATGGATGCGCTCGCGGCAGTCGCCGGCATCGTGCCGGGACGGAAGATTCATGGCGTCGGCTACTGCCTCGGAGGGACCCTCGCCGCGATCGGCGCAGCGGCGATGGCCCGCGACGACGACGAGCGACTCGCATCGCTGTCGCTGCTCGCCTCCCAAACCGACTTCA
>Ga0126369_10004490_pt1 | contig 10243 bp, 9 predicted proteins | sample PanSoiMetaPlot_1_FD_109646 | JGI IMG/M metagenome (GOLD analysis project Ga0126369, IMG submission 109646) | Tropical forest soil microbial communities from Panama - MetaG Plot_1 | ecosystem: Environmental > Terrestrial > Soil > Tropical forest > Bulk soil | place: Panama | collected 2016-02-17
GTACCGCCACATGGCCGAGGACATGGACATCAACTGCGGCGTCGTCCTCGAGGGCACGCCGATCGCGACGGTCGGCCGTCAGATCTTCGACGAGGTGATCGCGGTCGCGTCGGGCAAGCGCTCGAAGAGCGAGCTGTCGGGCGTGGGCGAGGAAGAGTTCGCGCCCTGGATCATCGGCCCGGTGATGTGAGGGAGGCGGCGGGGCTCGCTCGGCCGGCGCGCGGCTCCGGCGCCCGGTCGACGAGCCGCGCGGCGAGCCCGCGCGCGACGAGGCCGCCCGCGGCGCCGCACGCCAGCGTCATCACGAGCGCGGCTGCTGTCTCGACGCCGGGCGGCGCGAGCGGCGCGTACGCCGGCAGGGTCGAGAGAAACCACGCGTAGACGGCGAACACGCCGATGCCATAGACGATCGCCGCCGTCCCCGGACGCCGACGTGGATCGGCCAGCGCCATCAGGATGGCCGGGCCGAGCGGCAACGCCAGCCTGAGCGCCCACGAGGGCGGCGGCACCGCCTGGTTCCTCTCGGCGATCTCGCGCCCCACCGCGATCGGCGAGCCCGGGTCGCTGGCGACGGCCTCCTGGATCACCGACACCGGCTGGAGAATCGCAAAGCCGACCCGCGCGACCTGCTGGCCGGCGATCCCGAGCGCGAAGGAGAGGACCACCGCGAAGACCGGCGCCCAGCGCAGGGCCGACACGCGGGCCGTCGTCACGAGCGCCAGCGGCAGGATCAGCGCGGCGAGCATCGCGAAGGCGTGGAAGAGGACGCCGCCGTAGGAGTAGGCATAAAGCCATGTCGGATCGAGCGTGACGCGGACGCCCCCGTAGAGGACCGCGCCGCCGAGGACGAGCGCCCCGCGGCCGGCCCAGCTTCGCAGCGGGTATGTCTCGACCGCGATCGAGAGACAGCCGAGCGTGCTCACGGCCGAGCCGAACAGGGCCAGCAGATGCGGCGGGCTCCAGAGCGTCACGTCCAGTCCGAAGAGACGGTGCCAGAGATCGTCGATCGGCGCGGCGAGCACAACGAGCACGAGGCCCAGCGCCGCCAGGCGAAAGCCGCGCGTGGACGGGATCCCGCGCCACCACTCGTACGCGAGCACGCCCCACCCGAGAATCAGCCCCACCACGACGCTGCCGTAGATCATCATGTGGGGCGCGATCCAGAACGAGTCGCGCCCGATCGTCGTGTGCCACTGGATGTCCCAGCCGAGTCCCCACGCGCCCAGCATCTTAGCGGCGAGCGCGCCCCACAGCGCAGGGCGGCGGTAGGCGAGCGGGGAGTGTCGGCTCACGACTGGACGACGGTGACCACGAGACCGATCGAGGCCAGAATGTTACCGACGCGCACGCACTCGGGCTCGGCGCCGACCTTGACGACCGCCCGGCCGGTGTTGTGTACCTGCCAGGCCAGCTCCCAGCCTTTGGCTTCGCTGCAGCCGATCGCCTTCTGGAGCTGCTTCACGACCTGCTCGAACGTGTGGCAGTCGCAGTTGTGGAGGATCGTCATCCACGGCGGCGCGATCGCTTCCTGGTCGACCTGCTCGACGTCCGACTCGGGGGTAGCCCGCTCGACCATGCCCTAGACTACTCCCCCGGGCCCCGGTCCGTGCTCGGACAAGCCCGGCGCGGGCGAGTGAACGCCGCGATACGCGAGATCGTGTCGCCGCAGACCCCGCGGGCGGCGAGTCATCGCACGGGCGCGCGGTGGGCCTCTGCGTCGCCGCGCGCGCTCAGGCGGCTGGCGAGCTCCACGCGATCGGCGGCATTGGTGGTGGGGCTCGACGCCAGGTGCGCGGCGTCGCGGTAGTAGCGCTCGACGGGAAAGTCGCTCGTGTAGCCATACCCGCCGTGCACGCGCATCGAGTCGAGCGCTACCTCGTACGCGACCTCGGAAGCGTAGACCTTCGCGCTCAGGAGCTTCGCGTCGTCGAGGGAGGCGGCGGCGTCATAGGCGAGCAGGCGCGCCGCCGTGGTCTTCGTCGCCATGCCCGCGAGCGCCAGCTGGATTGCCTGATGCTGGGCAATCGGCTTGCCGAAGGTCGTGCGCTGCTGCGCGTAGCGGAGCGCCGACTCCAAAGCCGCCTGAGCCAGCCCGACCCCCGTCGCCGCGACGCCCAGCCGTGCGAGCGCCAGGAGCTCCGGGCCGATCGCGCCGGCGAGGCGATTCCGCGACGGGATGCGCACGCTCGTGAAGCGGATCCGGCACGCGTCGAGACCTCGGAGCCCGAGCGTGGGCACGGACGCACCGACGCGGATGCCCGGCATCGAGGGCTCGACGATGAGCCAGACCGGGCCGTCGGGCGAGGTCGCTTCGACCAGGACGACGGCAGCGTGCGCGGCGTGATCGACGGGTGGCGTCTCGCCCTCGACGGTCCACGCCCCGCCGGTGTCGGTCGCACGCACACCACTCCCCAAGGCCATGGCCCCCAGGCTCTCGCCGCGCGTCATCGGCGGCAGCAGCCGCTCGCGCTCTGCAGGCACCGCGGCGCGCTCGATCCCCAGGCTCGCCGTCAGGTGACTCACCACGATCGCCGCGAGCGCAGCCGAGCCCCGCGCGATCTCCTCGACGATCATCGCCGCCGTCCTCGGGTCGAGCCCGAGACCTCCATAGCGGGGATCGACGAGCGCGCCGAGAAGGCCGAGGTTCGACAGCGCGGTCACCAGCCCGGTCGGGTGGGCGCGCGCGTTGTCGAGATCCTGGGCGGCCGGGACGACCTGCTTGTCGACGAGCTGTCGAACCGCCATGACCATCTGCCGCACGTCCGCGGACTCGCTGTCGCGCGAGGTGAGGGCGCCGAAGCGCTCGCCGTAGCGCTCGAGGAGGCTCCGCGCGATGATCGTGCGCTGGATCTCGTTCGTTCCCTCGCCGATGATCATCAGCGGTGTGTCGCGGTAGTAGCGCTCGACGTTCAGCGCGGCGAGCGCGCCCGCGCCGCCGTGCAGGCGCAGCGCCTCGACGGCGACCTCCTGGGCCGACTCGGAAGCGAAGAGTTTCGCCATTCCCGCCTCGAGATCGCAGCGCTCGCCGCGGTCCTTCATCGCCGCGGCCCACGACGTGAGCAGGCGCGCCGCCCGGACCCTGGTCGCCATGTCGGCGAGCGCGGGGGTCGGCTCGGCGCCGCGCCCGCCCAGGTGGGCCAGCGTGTCCTCGTAGGCCGCCTGCGCGACGCCGACGGCGCGCGCGGCGATGTTGATCCGGCCGGCCTCGAGCCCGCCCATCACGTGCTTGAAGCCGCGCCCCTCGATCCCGCCGACCAGATTTGCCGCCGGCACGACGCAGTCCTCGAACACCAGCTCGGCGGTATCGACGCCCTTGTAGCCGAGCTTGGCGATCGACTTCGCGACGCGGAAGCCCGGGTGGCCCTTCTCCACGATGAAGCAGGACATCCCGCGGTGACGTGGCTCGGCCTTCGGGTCGGTGAGCGCGAGCAGGGCCAGGGTGTTGCCCTCGCGCGCGTTCGTGATGAAGAGCTTCGTGCCGGTGATCAGGTAGTCGTCCCCGCGGCGCGTGGCGACCGTGCGGATCGCCTGGACGTCGGTGCCGGCGTGGGGCTCGGTGAGCGCGAGGCCGCCGCGCGCCTGGCCGCGCGCGAAGCGCGGCAGGAAGCGCTGCCGCTGGGCGTCGGTCCCGTGGTTCAGCACGATCAGCGCGGCCATCGTGTGGCTGTTGATCACGCCGGCCAGCGACATCCAGCCGCGGCACAGCTCCTCGATCACGCGCGCGTACGTCGCCACGGGAAGGCCGAGGCCGCCGTACTCCGCGGGGATGAGCGCGCCGAAGAGGCCGAGCTCACGCATGCGGGCGACGAGGTCGTGCGGGTAGGCGTCCTCGTGCTCGAGGGCGGCGGCCACGGGACGGACCTCGGCGTCGACGAATTCTCGCACGGCGGCGACCACCGGGTGGTCCATGGGGGAACAGATACTACAATATGAGTCCATGCCGCTCGACGACCTCGTCCTCGGTGTGCAGCGCGTCTTCGATCGCCTCGTGCGGCGCCTCCGGCTCGGGCCGCCGCCGGCACCCGGACGGCGCCGGCTCTTGATCGTGCAGATCGACGGGCTCTCGCGCGCGGTCCTCGAGGAGGCGATGGCGCGGGGCCGCGCGCCGTTCCTGGCGCGGCTGCTTCGCCACCGCGGCTATCACATGGCGCCGATGAGCGTGGGGCTGCCGACCTCGACCCCCGCCTTCCAGCTGGCCGCGATGTACGGCGTGCGCCCCGACATTCCCGGCTTCCACTACCACGACAAGCGCCGCAAGACCGACGTCTACTTCCCGCGCGGCGGCGACGCGGCCCACGTCGAGTCGACGCAGGCCGCGGGCCGGCGCGGCATCGTCACCGGCGGCGGGACCTACGGCTGCGTGTTCACCGGGGGCGCCGCGAGCAATCTCTTGACGTTCGCGATGATCAAGCGCCCGACCGGTGCCGGGCTGATCCGCACCGCCTCCAAGCTGGTCGTGATCGGCTGGGTGCTCGTGAAGGGGAGTGTGGCGTCCACCGTCGAGGTCGTGCGCGCGCTGCTCCGGATGGTTGCCGATCCGCTCTCACCGGCATCGGGCAGCTGGAAGTGGCTCGCGATCAAGCTCGCGATCTCAGTGTGGCTGCGGGAGCTGTTCACCCTGGCGGTCGCGCATGACCTCTACGCCGGCGTCCCCACGATCTACGTCAACTACCTCGACTACGACGTCGCCGGCCATGCGTGGGGCCCACGCCACCGGCGCGCGCTGCAGGCGCTGCGGCGCGTCGATGCCTCGATCCACCGGCTGTGGCGCGTGCTCCGGCGAGTGCCCGAGCACGGATACGACCTCTACGTGCTCTCCGATCACGGGCAGGCCGCGAGCCTGCCCTACCTGCGCCTGACGGGTGGCCGGCGGATCGAGCAATCGCTCTTCGAGGACTTCTTCGCGGCGGACACCGCCGCGGTGACCGATGCGCGCGAGCGCGAGGGCCGGCGGCTCGTCAGCGTGCTCGAGGCGCTCCGGGCCCAGCGGGCCCCGGGATTCTTCCAGCGATTCGTGAATTACCTCGAGCAGGATTTCCCGTGGGTGCTCGGCGGCATGCGCGGGGCCCGCGAGCACGACGGCATCCGGGTCATCGCCGCCGGGCCGAACGCGTTCGTCTACTTTCTCGAGATGCCGGAGGCCCTGGCCCTGGAGCAGATCGAGGAGCGCCACCCTGGGCTGGCCAAGCGGATCTCGGCCTCCCCGGGCATCGGGATCGTACTGGTGCGCTCGGCGTCGGGGCCGCTCTGCTTCTGGCGAGGCGCACCGTACGGTCTGGACGCGCTCGCCGCTGGGCCCTTCGCCGGGCGGGCGGACCTCGAGCGGATCGTCGAGGGGATCCGTGACCTCATGTCGATGCGGTCGGCCGGCGACCTCGTGATCTACGGGATCGACGCACGGGAAGGAAACGTCTCGTTCGTGGCCGAGGTCGGCGCCCACGCCGGCCCTTCGGCCGACGAGCTGCACACGTTCTTGATTCATCCCTCTCGGGTCACGGTGCCGGCACCAATCACGCATCCGATCCAGCTCTATCCCCACTTCGCGAGCTACCAGTCGGACGCGGCGTGAGACATCTCACCGTCGTGAGCTACAACATCCATCGGGGGGTCGGGCTGGACCGCCGGCGCGACCTCGACCGGATCGCCGACGTCATCAGCGAGGTCGATCCCGACGTCGTCGGCTTGCAGGAGGTGATCCGCGAGGACGGCGTCCCCGACGCCGATCAGGCCGCCTATCTGGCAGCACGCCTGGAAATGTCGGAGCTCGTCATGGGCGAGACGCGCGCGCACGGCACCGGCATCTACGGCAACGTGGTCTTGAGCCGGCTACCGGTGCTCGGCTCCGGGCGGTGCGACCTGAGCTTCGGCATGCGCGAGCCGCGGGGCTGCCTGCGCGTCGACTTCGACATCGACGGCACGCCGCTGCACGTCTTCAACTGCCACTTCGGCCTGGCGCTGCGCGAGCGCCGCCAGCAGCTCGGGCTGCTCGGCGCCTTCATCCGAGCCTCGGGACGCCTGGCCGGGCCCCGGGTGCTCCTCGGCGACTTCAACGAGTGGCACCGCGGGCCGGTGACACGCGGGCTCCGCCGCGAGTTCAACTCGCCGATGCGCCGGCGCCGGACGCATCCAGCGATGTTCCCGCTGTTCGCGCTTGATCGGATCTACTGGGACGCCGAGCTCGAGGGCGAAGAGTTCAGCGTGCACCGAAGCCGTCTGTCGCGCGTCGCCTCCGACCACCTGCCGGTGGTCGCGCGCCTCCGCCTGCGCCACCGGCCCCCGCGCCTCTTTCCGTACGTCACCGGCGACGCCCTTCCCCCGCCGGAATAGCGGCCCGGAGTAAAGCTTGTAGGCTACGCTAGACCGGCGAGGTCGATTGCGGCGAGGAGCAGGGTCCGAGCGCCGTATTCGATGTCGTCGATCGGCGTGAACTCCTCCTCGCAATGGCTCCGCCCGTCGTGCGAAGGCACGAAGACCATCCCCGTCGGCCCGATCGCCGCCATGTACTGGGCGTCGTGGCCGGCGCCCGATCGAATGCGGCGATGCCGCGCGCCGGCCGCCCGCGCGGCGCGTTCGACCGTGTCGACGACCTCGCGGTCGAATGGCGTGTAGGGCACCCGCCAGTAGTTCTCGAGCTCGTAGCGCACGCCCTCGCGCTCGCAGGCCTCACGCACGATCGGCGCCAGGCGCGCCTGGGCGCGATCGAGGGTCGCGTCGCTCGGGTCGCGCATGTCGATCGAGAGCGTCACCTTGCCGGGGATCGCGTTGACGATGTTGGGCGTCACCACCAGATTGCCGATCGTGGTCACCAGCTCGCCGCCGATCTCGCGCGCGATCCGCCGCACGCCACCGATCACCTCGGCGGCCGCCACGAGCGCGTCGTGGCGGATGCGCATCGGCGTGGGCCCGGCGTGGTCCTGCACTCCGTGGATGGTCAAGCGGGACCAGGCGATCGCGACGATGCCCTCGACGACGCCGACGGCGAGGCCTTCCTCCTCGAGAAACGGCCCCTGCTCGATGTGGAGCTCGAGGTAAGCGCGGAAGGGCCGCGGCACGCACGGCTCGGAGCCGAGGTAGCCGATTCGCTCCAGCTCGTCGACCAGGCGGATCCCGTCCTTGTCGCGTACGTTGTAGGCGTCCTCAAGGGCGATCTTGCCGGCCATCACGCCGCTGGCGATCATCGCCGGCTGAAAGCGCGCGCCTTCCTCATTGGTGAAGATCGCCAGGGTCACGGGATGCCGGGTCCGGATCTTCTGGTCGTTGAGCGTCCGGATCACCTCGAGGCCGCACAGTACGCCGAGCTGCCCGTCGTAGCGGCCGCCCGTCGGCACCGAATCGACGTGGGAGCCCATCATCACCGGGGCAAGCGCGGCTGTCCCCGGCCGCTGGCCGAAGATGTTGCCCATCTGGTCGACGGTGATCGCGAGGCCAGCCTCGCGCATGCGCGCGACCATCCAGTCGCGACCGCGCTTGTCCTCGTCGGTGAGCGCCAGGCGAGTAAGCCCGCCCCGCGGCGTCTGACCGATCCGCCCAAGCTCCTCGATCGATTGCTCGAGGCGCCTTCTGTCAACATTCATGCGCTTCCTCCGAGCCCGACGGCTAAAGTCCTAGATAAGCACGCTTGAGGCGGTCGTCGCCAAGCAGCTCGCGCGCCTGCCCCTCCAGCACCAGCCGGCCGCTTTCCAGCACACAAGCGCGGTGGGCCAGTGTGAGGGCCTGGCGCACGTTCTGCTCGACCAGCAGGACGGTCACGCCCTGGCGATTGATCGTGCGCACGGTCTCGAAGATCCGGGCCACCAGCACCGGCGCCAGCCCGAGCGTCGGCTCGTCCAGCATCAGGATCTGCGGGCGCGCCATGAGCGCTCGGCCGATCGCGCACATCTGCTGCTCGCCGCCCGACAGGGAGCCCGCAAGCTGGGTCCGACGCTCACCGAGGACGGGAAAGAGGTCGTACACGTGCGCGAGCTTACGCTCGCGCTCGGCCCGTGCTCGCCCGGCGTGAGCGCCGAGCATCAGGTTCTCGGCCACCGTCATGAACGGGAAGAGGCGCCGGCCCTCGGGCACCTGCACGATCCCGCGATCGACCCGCTGGTGCGCCGGCAGCTCCGTGAGATCCTCGTCGCCGAGGACGACCCGGCCGCGGCGGGGGCTCACGAGCCCGGAGATCACGCGGAGCGTCGTGGACTTGCCGGCGGCGTTGGCGCCGACCAGTGCCATGATCTCGCCGTCGCGCACCTCGAGCGAGACCTCGGCCAGCGCCTGCAGATCGCCGTAGAACGCGTCGATCCTCTCAAGCCTGAGCAAGCACGAACTCCTCGCCGAGATAGGCGTCGACGACGCGGCGGTCCTGGGTGATCGCGGCCGGGGCGCCCTCCGCGATCGCCTCGCCGTGGTGGAGCACGACGATGCGCTGGGCCAGCCGCATCATCGCCGCCATGATGTGCTCGATCACGATCAGGGTGAGGCCGTCGGCGTGCAGGCGCCGGATCAGGTCGACCATGCCCGCGAGCTCGGTCGGGTTCAGCCCGGCCATCACCTCGTCGAGCAGGAGCAGGCGCGGGCGCGTCGCGAGCGCGCGCGCCACCTCCAGGCGCTTGCGCAGCCCGATCGGCAAGGTGCGCGCCTGGCCGGCGGCGTGGGCGGCCAGGCCGCACGTCTCGACGACGCGCTCGGCTTCCAAGCGCGCCGAGCTCACGGTGGGCAGCCGGGTCAGCGCGCCGATCATGACGTTGTCGAGCACCGAGAGATTGCCGAACGGCTTCACGAGCTGGAACGTCCGCGTCAGGCCGAGCCGGCAGATCGCGTGAGGCGGGTGTCCGGTCACCTCGTGGCCCGCGAAAAGAATGCGTCCGGACTCGGGCCGGTAGTAGCCGGAGATCACGTTGAAGAGGGTCGTCTTGCCGGCGCCGTTGGGGCCGATGATCCCGAGGATCTCGCCGGCCGCGACCCTCAGGCTCACGCCCGACACGGCGGTGAGCCCGCCGAATCGCTTCGTGATGGCATCGAGCTCGAGGATCGGCGCCGCGTCGCTCACGCGTGAGCCCTCCGCATCCGGATCCGCGCCGCGATACCGGCCAGACCGTCGGGCACGAAGCGGACGACGAGGATCAGGGCGGTCCCGTAGATGATCAGGTAGATGCCGGTGAAGCCGGCCTTCACGCCTGAGAAGGTCGCACGCAGATACGTCTCGAGCGACGTGATGAGGACCGAGCCGAGGAAGGGGCCGAGTGCGGTGCCCATGCCGCCGATGATCGTATTGAGGGCGAAGCGGACGGAGAGGTCGACCGAGAACACGTACGTCGGGTCCACGAAGCCGACGTACTGAGCCCAGAGTGAGCCGCAGATCGACGTGAGCGCCGCGCTGAGCGCCACGGCGCCAATTTTCAGCTTGCGGGTCGGGATGCCGAGCGCCTCGGCGGCGTCCTCGTCCTCGCGCACGCCGGCAAGCTGATAGCCGACCCGCGAGCGCTCCAGGTAGACCTCGACCGCGTAGCAGATGAGCGCCATCGCCAGCGCCATGTAGACCCAGCCCGCGTGGCCCAGACCGAGGGTCGCCAGGCCCGGGCGGAACGGAACCGGGATGCCCTCGGCGCCCGCCGTGAAGCCGCGCCAGCGGCTGACCCCGATCAGCAGCACCTGCGAGAATGCGATCGTCGAGAGCGCGAAGTACGGGCCCTTGAGGCGGTTGGACAGGAAGCCGATGATGAGGCCCGCGCCGATCGAGATCGCGACACCGACCAACATCCCGAGCCACGGCCCGCGGCCGAAGCGAGTCACCATCAAGGCCGCCGAGTAGGCGCCGATACCGAAGAACGAGGCGTGGCCGATCGAGACCTGGCCGGCGTAGCCACCGGCAACGTTCCAGGCCGCCGAGAGCGCGCCCCACAGCAGGATCAGCACGAGGCTGTCGAGGAAGTACGCGTCGCGGATGACGAGCGGCGTGAGGGCCGCGAGGCCGAAGAAGACCGCGGCGCCCCGGCGGCTGTGGAGCAGCGCCCGCATCAGACGCCCAGAGTTTCTGCGCCGCGTTGACCGAACAGGCCGGCGGGCCGGAAGACGAGCACCAGGATGAACAGGATGAAGTAAAAGATCTCCTTCCACGCCACGCCGAACAGATAGGCGCCGGCCACCTCGACGGCGGCCACGATAAGGCTGCCGAGCAGCGCGCCCAGCATGTCGCCGAGCCCGCCCAGGACCACGACGACGTAGGACAGCAGCACGAACTGGAGCCCCGCGGTCGGATACA
>Ga0126369_10004492_pt1 | contig 10242 bp, 5 predicted proteins | sample PanSoiMetaPlot_1_FD_109646 | JGI IMG/M metagenome (GOLD analysis project Ga0126369, IMG submission 109646) | Tropical forest soil microbial communities from Panama - MetaG Plot_1 | ecosystem: Environmental > Terrestrial > Soil > Tropical forest > Bulk soil | place: Panama | collected 2016-02-17
CGCGGCGTCGAGTGCCGAATGAAACGCGGTGCCAACCAGCCCGGCCAGTGCGCCGACCGCGAGCCCCGCGGCCGCGAGCAGGAGCAATCGCGCATGGTCTTCTTCGGTCAACGAATTTCGTCCAGATGTCAAGGCGAGCCTTGCCCGAACGCGCCACGTCTTGCGATTGTGGAGAACCCAAGCGCAAATGCCAAGCGCAGCGGCAAGAATCGCAGCAAAGAACTGATGGGGGTTACCAGCTTTCGAAGACGATTTCGCCGTTCCTTTTTTGGGGTGGTCTTGCCGACATCCAACAATGCCGCCAACGTCCAAGGAGGAATTTGGGTTTTGAACCCTCTATCAATAGATACTACGAGCAGTGTTGCATTGACCTTTTTAACCCACGGTCGTGAGCGGACCCTCGCGAAAACTACACGATGGCTGCTTTGGGGTGCAATGCGCTACGGCAGGTGTTGGCCCCACGGGGAGAAGGTCGCGAAGGTCCGCTTCTCCAAAGCACGACAGGCAGCTAGGGGTCGTGAGGCGAAATTCGCTTCGGGCGAAAGCAGTCACTGAAGCTGCGGGTGCAAGCCTGAGTCGTTCCGCATCAGCGAGAACCGTCTACCGCCATCCCGATCCCAGAAGCCGGCTGACCACGCCCGTGCCAGGTCCGGCATGGTGGGGATCCATTGAAAATAGGCGTCGCACTCAGGTCATTCAGCTTCGGCATGGTGCCCTGTAGCCTGCCGCTGCGGCTCGATTGGGTCAATCGGTCAAACGGATTGAAGACTGCTACGAAGTTAGGTTGCGCTCTTACCGCCCGCGCGCGGTGCGGCGCGGCCCTGGCCTTCGCCCGCTCAGCTCTGGCGTATGCTCTTGAACGGGAGCGCTACGAGGCTTCCGAACTGTCCAGGCAGCCAGAAGCTCACGCCACCCTCGTCCGCGAATGAATCCTGCCGAGCAAAGACTAGCGCCGCGGCGGCGATCGACAGCCACGCATGTGCAGAGCGAGGGACACACTTCCCCTTGCGGTTCGGACCCATTTGCCCACATTGAAGACCGCAGCGTCCGAGCGTGGAGTGTACGCTTCGTGGCCGAAGCCTTCGCCGTTCGCTCGGCCGATCAGCGAAGTTCGCGTCGAGGGGCCGCTTTCCGCGACGCGACCGTGCAGCTACTCTCGGCCTGAAGCGGGACCCAACGCACCAGCGTCCATTCTGACCTCGAGGGCAATTTACGCACTCGGGCACGCGGCGCAAAATCGCTATCGCGTGTCGTCCGCAGAGAAGATCAAGCCGGGAGCAGTAGTCCCATCAAGGAGAAGACCATGGCCGTGGCATTCAAAGGCACCGTCAAGTTGGACGTCCGCGACTCGAAGCCGGACTGGAACGCCTTTCTCGACCGCAAGGCGCCAAAGGGCGCGCCGAACGTGCTCGTGATCCTCTACGACGACACCGGCCAGGCGACGTGGTCCCCTTACGGCGGCCGCGTCAACATGCCAACCCTCGACCGCCTGGCGAAGAACGGGCTCACCTACACGCAGTGGCACACGACGGCCGTGTGCTCGCCGACGCGCTCCTGCTTCCTCACCGGCCGCAATCACCACCAGAACGGATTCGGCACGATCTCCGAGGCGGCGACCGGCTTCCCCGGCTACAACTGCCATATCCCGCTGGAGAACGGCACCATCGCGCAGGTGCTGCGCGACGCCGGCTGGTCCACGTTCTGGATCGGCAAGAACCACAACGTGCCGGTAGACGCGTTCAGCATCGGCGCGTCGAAAAAGCGCTGGCCGCTGGGGCTCGGCTACGACCGTTTCTACGGTTTCATCGGCGGCGAGACCAACCAGTGGTATCCCGAGCTCATCGAGGACAATCACTTCGTCGAGCAGCCCTACCAGCCGGAAGAGGGCTACCACTTCTCGAAGGACATCGCCGACAAGGCAATCAACTTCATCCGCGATTCGAGGCAGTCGGAGCCGGAGAAGCCCTGGTACCTGTGGTACTGCCCCGGCGCAAATCACGCCCCGCACCACGCGCCGAAGGACTACATCGACAAGTACAAGGGCAAGTTCGACGACGGCTACGAGGCCTATCGCGAATGGGTGCTGCCGCGGATGATCGAGCGGGGCATCCTGCCGAAGGGCACCGCGCTGACGCCGATCAACCCGCTGCCGGAGGGCGTCCTGACCGAGGCCGATTCGGTGCGTCCCTGGAATACGCTCTCGGACGACGAGAAGAAGCTCTTCAGCCGCATGGCGGAGGTGTTTGCCGGCTACTCGGAGTACACGGACGCGCAGATCGGCCGGCTAATCGACTACCTCGAAGAATCGGGGCAGCTCGACAACACGCTCATCTTCTATTGCGCCGACAACGGCGCCTCGGGCGAGGGCAGCCCGAACGGGTCGGTCAACGAGAACCGGTTCTTCAACGGCTACCCGGACGACATCGCTTCGAACATGGCGATGCTCGACAAGCTCGGCAGCCCGGACACCTACAACCATTACCCCACCGGGTGGGCTGTCGCCTTTTCCACGCCGTACAGGATGTTCAAGCGCTACAGCTCATATGCGGGCGGGACCTGCGATCCGCTCGTCATCCACTGGCCCAAAGGCATCAAGGCCCGGGGCGAGGTGCGCCACCAGTATCACCACTGCACCGACATCGTGCCGACGATCCTCGAATGTTGCAGCGTCAAGATGCCCGCCGTGATCGACGGGGTGAAGCAGGCGCCGCTGGCCGGAGTGTCGATGCGCTACAGCTTCGACAACGCCAAGGCGCCGACGAAGAAAAAGATCCAGTACTACGAGATGTGCGGCACGCGCGGTATCTGGCAGAACGGTTGGAAGGCGTCGACGGAACATGGCCCCTTGCCGTCGGACCAGGGCAACTTCGACAAGGACCGCTGGCAGCTCTTCCACACGGACAAGGATCGTTCCGAAGCCAACGACCTCGCCGCGAAGCATCCCGAAAGGCTGAAGGCGCTGATCAGCCTCTGGATGAAGGAGGCGAAGAGGAACAACGTACTGCCCCTCATAGACGTCGGGGTGGCGGCGATCCATGCGCTGGAGTACCACGCGGCGGGAGTCGCGGGCGGCCGGTACGTCTACTACCCGGGAACGACCGAGGTTCCGGAAGCGAGCGCGGCCAGGACGCTCGGCGCTTCGTGGAAGGCGCTCGCCGAGGTGGAGTTCACCGGCAAGTCACAGGGCGTCATCTTCGCGCAGGGCTCGCGATTCGGCGGTTACTCGTTCTTCGTGAAGGACGGCAAGCTCGTCTTCACGTACAACTTCCTCGGCATCCCTCCCGAACAACGGCTGGTCTGCGACGCGCCGAAGTCAGGCACGCATGTCGTCGGCGTGGAGTTCGCCAAACAGTCGACCAGCAAGAACCTCGAAACACTCGGTCAGATGAAGCTCTACGTCGATGACAAGTCAGTGGGCGAAGGGAACTTCCGCACGCAGAGCGGACACTACGCGCTTTGCGGCGAGGGTCTGTGCATCGGCTACGACGGCGGCGACGTGGTGAGCGCCGAGTACCAGTCGAAGTTCGAGTTCTCCGACGGGAAGGTGATCAAAGTAATATTCGACGTGGCGGACGATCTCTACGTGGACGTCGAGCGGAAGATGGCCGCGGCGATCGCGCGCGACTAACGCCACGCGGCGCCGCAAAGACCCGGACGGATGGATGTCCGCTTCCGGTCAATGGCACCGTTGACGGTCCGCATTGGGACACGCTTCGCAACTTCCGGTTGTGGTCGGCTGCGGCTGCCCCGCAATGATCGCCGAAAGCGGTAATCTGAAAACGGGCTCTCGGCGCGAAGGGCAGCTCGCGCGCTTGCTTGCTAACTCACCCTGCCGGCCACTACCAGCCGCATGGCCCGCCTCCCCTAGGTTGCCCCGGAGCGGACGTTCGTTAGAGGCGTGGGTCGTCGAGGCGGCTCCGTACGCCCGCCCCACGCTGCGCACGTGTCCGTGGTCTGTGACCCCGCCAACGCGGCGTACAGCGCGCCGTGGCGTGCGCCTTGGCCCGGGGCCGGCGTCCGCCGGCCGTCGCCACGCCGCAGCGAAGGGCCTGCCTCTTGGTGCAGCGCCACCCTTGTACCAAAAGCCAAGTGACACCCCTGCGACCCTGATGAATCATTCATTTCCGACTCATCAAGCGTCAGTGTCGTTCGCCGGCATGGATGCGGGAGCCGCGCCCGATCGTGGGCTGGGAAAAACTTCGCTGAACGTGCGAAAAGGAGAAGTTCATGGCGACGAAGTCCAACGGGAAGACGGGCAAAAACAGTGGCGAACCCGGCAAGTTGAAGGAGTATCAGCCGGGGCAGGCATTCAACGGCGTCATCGGCAGGACGTTCGATGTTTCCAAGCCGGCTTGGCCCGCGCCGCAGCGCGCGAAGGAAGGCGCGCCGAACGTGCTCTTCATCGTGCTGGACGATACGGGCTTCGGCCAACTTGGCTGCTATGGCGGCATGATCAACACGCCCAATCTCGATGCCCTCGCGAAGGACGGATTGCGCTACAGCAACATGCATACGACGGCGCTGTGCTCGCCGTCGCGCTCGTGCATCATCACGGGCCGCAACCACCATTCCAACGGGATGTCGTGCATCACCGAAGGCTCGACGGGATTTCCCGGCGGCAACGGCATCATCCCGTTCGAGAACGGTTTCCTGTCCGAGATCCTTCTGCAGCAGGGCTACAACACCTATTGCGTCGGCAAGTGGCATCTGACGCCTACCGAACAGACATCAGCAGCGGGACCTTACGACCGCTGGCCACTTGGGCGTGGCTTTGAGCGCTACTACGGCTTCCTGGGCGGCGACACGCACCAGTACTACCCCGAGCTCGTGCGTGACAATTCGCAGACAGAGCCCGAGAAGACGCCGGAAGAAGGCTATCACCTCACCGCAGACTTGACGGAGAAGGCCAAGGCGATGATCGCCGACGCCAAGCAGGTCGCGCCGAACAAACCCTTCTTCATGTACTTCGCGACCGGCGCCAACCACGCGCCGCACCATGTGCCGAAGGAATGGGCCGACAAGTACAAGGGCAAGTTCGACGACGGCTGGGACGCGTATCGTGAAAAGGTGTTCGCCAAGCAGAAGGAACTGGGACTGATCTCCAAGAATGCGAAGCTGTCGCGGCACGATCCCGACGTGCAGGACTGGGGCAAGCTGTCGGCCGACGAGCGCAAGCTCTATGCGCGCATGATGGAGGTGTTCGCCGGCTTCTGCGAACACGCCGACCACCATATCGGCGAGCTGATCGCGTTCCTGAAGGAGATCGGCGAATACGAGAACACGCTGATCATGGTGATCTCGGACAATGGCGCGAGCGCGGAAGGCGGACCGACTGGCTCCGTCAACGAGAACAAGTTCTTCAACAACGTTCCTGACAATCTGCAGCAGAACCTCGCCGCCATCGACGACATCGGCGGGCCGAAGTATTTCAACCACTATCCTTGGGGCTGGACGTTCGCGGGGAACACGCCGTTCCGCCGCTGGAAGCGCGAGACCTATCGCGGCGGGGTGTCAGACCCGTTCATCGTCTGTTGGCCGAAGGGGATGAAGGCGCGCGGCGAGGTGCGCACCCAGTACTGCCACGCCATCGACATGGTGCCGACGGTGCTCGACTGCCTCGGCGTCGAGCCGCCGACGCAGCTTCGCGGCGCGACCCAGTCGCCGATCCAGGGGTTCAGCCTGAAGTCGTCATTCGACGATGCCAAGGCCGAAGCGCTGCACAAGACGCAGTACTTCGAAATGTTCGGTCACCGCTCGCTTTATCACGACGGCTGGCGCGCAGTGTGTCCGTGGCCGGGGACATCATTCACGGAATCGGGCCTGCAGTTCGGCGCGCCGATGGATCACGACAAGCTCAACGAACTCGACGCCAAAGGATGGGAGCTCTACAACCTCACCGACGACCCGTGCGAGACCAACAACCTCGCCGACAAGGAAAAGGCGCGCCTGATCGAGATGATCGGCATGTGGTATGCCGAAGCCGGCAAGTACGACGTGCTGCCGATCGACAGCCGCGGCACGCTGCGCCTCGGAGAACCCAGGCCGCAGATCGCAGCCGACCGCAAGAAGTACGTCTACTATCCGGGCACCCAGGGCGTGCCCAGCAATGCGGCGCCGCGCGTCCTCAACGTCGAGCATTCGGTGTCAGTGCACGCGAACGTGCCGAAGCGCGGCGCCGAGGGCGTGCTGTTCTGCATGGGTGGCAATGACGGGGGCTTCGTCTTCTACATCAAGGACGGCAAGCTGACCTACGGCTACAACTACGTCGCCGACCAGCGCTTCAAGGTCGAGGCGAGCAAGGCAGGCATTCCCGAAGGCGATCACGTCTTCACCTTCGAGTTCACGCCGACGGGCAAAGCCGATATTGGAAAGGGCAAGGGCACGCCGGCCGACATCAAGCTGATGATCGACGGCAAGGAAGTCGGCGCCGGCAAGCTGCCCGTCACCATCCCGAATCAACTCGGTCTCGGTGCATTCGTCGTGCTCGGCGCCGATACCGGGTCTCCTGTCATGCTCGCGGAGGACTACAAGCCGCCGTTCGCCTTTACCGGAAAGGTCAAGAAGGCGCTCGTCGATATCTCAGGCGAAGTCACCGAGAACCTCGAAGCCAAGGTGAAGATGTACCTGGCGCGGCAGTAGTTGGCGACGCAACGCGAGAAGGGAGATCGACAGTGCCGCGGTGCACGCGTTCGCCCGAGGCACGTCGATCTCTCGCCTCTTGACGCTTCCGTCGTTGTGATAGACGTTGCCGTTGATGTCGGCGTACTTGTTGTTGCCGACCGACGCGGTAGGCCAGCTGTTGGTCTTGGCAGTACACGCGTTGGTGGTCGTGCCTTCGCCGACGTGCAAGGCCCGTACGCGTTCGCGGAGGCGGTGGCGCAACATCGATAGCCGTGGTAGCCGCCCCAGTAGCCGGGATAGTAGTAACCGCCACCCCAGCCGCAGCCCCAGTCCCAGCCCCAATACGGATCCGTCCACGCTGCGGTAGCAAGTCCGAGCGCGAACCCGAAGGTGAAGCCGACCCACGGGTTGTAGACAGGCGCCTCCGCATAGCCATGCGTGTAGGGCGGCACATACGAAGGCGACGTGCACGACGGGTGATCCCAGAGGCGCTCCAGCGAGCTCGCGGGTCCGCGCGGATGACGCCAGTTCGCTCCGGCACGTACACCCACCAGTTGCAGTGGTTGCTGAGATCAACCCGTTGGGGCGCTTTCTTGAACATCACCGAGGATGGCACGAGCAATTCCGGCTTCGCGCCCGGTAGTCGGCGGCGTTGGCCGGGCGTTCGGCAAGCGTCACGTGCCCGGTCGCGTCAACGAAGCGCTTGAACTAGCGATTGGTCACGGTGTGCCGGTCCATCCAGAAGCCGTTCACGCTCACCTTGTGCGCCGGCGCTTCCTCCGGGTAAGGAAGGTCCCGCCCGGGATCCAGGCCATCCCTTCGGCGGGCGGCTTGCCGGGCGGTCGAGCTTCGATGAGGGTCTCGTCTTGCGTCGGTGAATTTGATCTGCACGAGCGGTCTCCGGGCTAACGAGCGGCTATACCGCGCGTAAGAGCACGGCCCCAAACGCGAAGAGTCCGATGAAGATCATCACGATCGAAATCGCATACAGGGGCGTATGCCGGACGACTTGACCGATTCCGGCAATCGGCTCGAACTCCCTGCTCAGGAGGTAGCGCGCCACCGCTCGGTATTGCCAGATCGAGATGAGCAGCGCGAGTACGCCGGTCGCGATGAGCGCGAGCCCCAGGTACCGAGGGGAACTGGATGCGCGCGCCCAAAGGGAAGGGCTACTTCGCCATCCTGCGGTTGTATGGCGAGGCCGAGATGGATGAAGTCATGGTACTTACTCCGGTGTGTTGTCTTGCCAGTTAACAGACTGCCGATAAGCTGCGGGTGCCCAAGGCGACCGTCAGCTCATCGGCATGTTGTGCGGCCCGTTCTTCAGATGCTCACCCGATACGCTGTCAGCTGAGCTTCTCGAAGTCGGGCAAGGCCCACGACTTGTCGAAGAACGGCTCGGTCGGCCCATAGAAGCGGAAGTACGTGAACCATCCCTTGCCCGCAAGCGTCTGCACCCAGTTCGCCTCCTTGCCCGCCGGGGCCTTCGGGCCGAAGTAGACGTCCACGGATCCGTCGCTGTTCTTGACGAGATCCTCCTTGCGGGAGGAGATATCCGGCCGTCCCTGGGGAGTGACGGCCATCTGCCGCGTGTCCTCGTCGTAGTAGGTGACGGACCAGAACTGCTTGGCCGGGGGATTCGGCGGAACGTGCAGCTTGTACGTGTTGCCGCCGGTGAGCCATGCCCCATCGCGATCCTTGTAGGACGCGATGTAGCGCTGCCCGACGCCAGGGGTCTGCGTCAGCATGCCCTTCGAGACCGCGACCGCCTCGTAGAACCACGCGGCGCGCTCGTCCAGCTGATCGTAGCCAGGCATGCGCTGGTCGACGGACACGACGAGCGCGTGCTTCCAGTGCGTCCCGGGCCAGAAGGGCGGCTCCACCCGCTTGTCCGAGGTGTTTGCCTTGGCCATGGCTTCGCCGACGACCACCGCCTGTTCGAGGATCTTCTTCTGGCGCGCGTCCGGCTTGAAAGGCTTGCCCTTCTCGATCCCGAGGAAGCGGAGCTGCGCCAGGATCAGACGATCGCGCTCCATGACCGGTTCGCTCTGCACGACCTTGTTGAGGCTCTCCCAGTAGGCCATCTCGCGAGGCGGCATCTGGCTCCACTTCACGTCTCCAGCGGCGCGCACACCCATCGGCTTACCCGCGCCCTTCGGAGACCACGTGTACGTCTTGATCCCGGGGATCAGCTCGCGAATCGCCTTGTCCTTGTCTGCGCCCAGCAGCCGGACGCCCGCGAACACCGTCCGGCCCTCGGACTGCACGACGAAGTGGCCTGGGGGTGCGACCTTCTCGTGTCCGGACGGCAGGATCAGGTACTTGCCGCCCTCGCCCTTGTCGGGCCCGACGACACCCAGGTCCGCCAGAACTCGCTGCCACGCATCCATGACCATCCCGGCCATCAGGCCCGGCGGGAGCTCGACGACGATCGGGCCGCTCTCGTCCAGATCGATCAACGTGACGATGTACGGCGTGGTGTAGTTCGGCGTGAGGATGCCAAGCTTCTCCTGGAATGACAGATACGACAGCATCTCGCCGTTCTTGCCCTTCATGATGTCGCGATGGGCCAGCCGCCACTCCGCTATGCCCACCGCCGGGATGCCCCAGAGGTAGGCCTGGCACGCGCGCTGGAAGTCCATCTCGTCGTAGAGCTTCGCCACGGTCTCCTGCGACGGGTAGCCGCTCTCGAAGGTGAGCTTGCCGATGCGGGTGTCGACGACTTCGGTCTCGTTCGTGCTCATGAATGCCTCCTGGTTGGTCGCTGGTGCAGGGCGTCGCCGTCATTGCGACCGTACGAGCCGGTCGAGCGGGTCCTCGACTGATTCATCGTTCGATCTTCCCGGGCGGCGAGCCGCCCGTCCGGCTGACGGCATCGACCAATGCTTCGACGGGGAACGGCTTCGGCAAGTACGCAACCGCGCCCGAGGCTGCGGCCCGGGCACGCGTTGCAGCGCTGTCAAACGCGGTGATGAAAATGACAGGACGCGACCTGCCGTGCACCTCCAGGCACCGGTGCAGATCGAAGCCCGACATGCCCGGCAACTGGACGTCGAGCACGAGACATCGCGCCCGCACCGCGCCGTCCACCGCCAGCAATGCCTCCGCGGAGTCGAAGGTCTCGGTCGTGAACCCCGAGATCTCGAGCATGCGCTGCAGCGCTTGCCGCAACCCCTCGTCGTTCTCGACCAAAGCCACAACGCTACCGCTTGACTGCGACACTTTGCCCCCCCTGCACCGATCGGCCCGAATGGCCGAGCCATCTCGTTAGGAACGATGATCCCCGCGGACCGCGGGCCGCACCATTGTGCGGTGGTACAAGAGGGGGGTTGTACTTTGGTGGGGGGTGGGCGTCGCGGCGCGTCGCCCGCGTCGTTCAGTCGTCCGAAGACGACGGGGAGGGGGAAGCCCCGGCGGCGCGGAGCAACTCGGCGACAAGGTCCGCTATCCGGAACTCGGTACGACCGCCCGGAATTGGCCGACAGCCGCGGTTCCCTATGTTCGCCGAAAGCGGGTTTTGGAAGACTCAGGCTCTTGCCGCGAAGGGCAGCTTACGGGCTTAGTTGCGAACTCACGCAACCGGCCCACAACCGGACGTCGCGAAGCGTGCCGGAAAGCGGA
>Ga0126369_10004493_pt1 | contig 10242 bp, 13 predicted proteins | sample PanSoiMetaPlot_1_FD_109646 | JGI IMG/M metagenome (GOLD analysis project Ga0126369, IMG submission 109646) | Tropical forest soil microbial communities from Panama - MetaG Plot_1 | ecosystem: Environmental > Terrestrial > Soil > Tropical forest > Bulk soil | place: Panama | collected 2016-02-17
CTACTGGGTGAGCCAGCTCGGCATGCTCGCCGGCACGATCGTCTATGTCTACGCGGGAACCAAGCTCGGCGAGTTCCAGGTCTCGAAGGAGCTCGTCGCGGCGTTGGTGCTACTCGGGGTCTTCCCGCTGATCGCGAAGAAGGTGTTGGATGCGCGGAAAGCGCGCAAGGTCTACGCAAAGTGGCGCAAGCCCGCGCGGTTTGACCGCAACCTGGTGGTGATCGGCGCGGGCTCCGCGGGACTCGTGTCGGCCTACATCGGCGCCGCGGTGAAGGCGAGCGTGACGCTCGTCGAGAAGCACAAGATGGGCGGCGACTGTCTCAACTTCGGCTGCGTGCCGTCGAAGGCGCTGATCCGTTCGGCGAAGTTCCTCTCGCACGTGAAGCGGGCACGCGAGTGGGGCGTGAAGAGCGCGTCCGCCGACTTCGAGTTCAAGGACGTGATGGATCGCGTCCACCGGGTGATCGGGACGATCGCGCCGCACGACTCGGCCGAACGCTACGCCGGGCTCGGCGTCGACGTGATCCAGGGCGAGGCGAAGATCACGTCGCCGTGGACCGTGGAAGTGAAGCGGCACGATGGCGCGCGGCAGACGCTCGCCACCCGCGCGATTGTCATCGCCGCTGGCGGAGCGCCTTTCATCCCGCCGATTCCGGGGATCGAGCAGGTCGGTTACGTCACCTCCGATACGCTGTGGGAGGTGCGCGAGCTGCCGCGGCGCCTCGTGGTACTCGGCGGCGGCCCGATCGGGTGCGAGCTCGCGCAGTGTTTCGCCCGCTTCGGCTCCAAGGTCACGCAGGTCGAGATGCTGCCGCGGATCCTGATCCGGGAAGATCCCGAGATCTCCGCGATGGTGGCGAAGCGCTTCCGCGAGGAAGGCATCGACGTGCGCCTGGACACCAAGGCGAAGCGCTTCAAGGTCGTAAACGGCGAGAAGACCATGGTGGCCGAGCACGACGGGAAGGAGGTCGAGATCCCGTTCGACGTGCTGCTGTGCGCGGTGGGGCGCGCGGCGCGCACCACGGGCTACGGCCTCGAGGAACTGGGCATCCCGGTGACGAAGCAGCGCACGATCGAGGTGAACGAGCATCTCCAGACGATCTATCCGAACATCTACGCCTGCGGCGACGTCGCCGGTCCGTACCAGTTCACCCATACCGCGGCTCACATGGCGTGGTACTGCGCGGTGAACGCGCTCTTCGGCCGGTTCAGGAAGTACAAGGTCGATTACTCGGTCATCCCTTGGGCGACGTTCACCGAGCCGGAGGTCGCGCGGGTCGGCCTGAACGAGACGGAGGCGAAGGAGAAGGGCATCCCGTACGAACTCACGACCTACGGCCTCGACGACCTCGACCGGGCGATCGCCGACGGCGAGGCGGAAGGGGTAGTCAAGGTGCTGACGGTGCCCGCGAAGGACCGAATTCTCGGCGTGACGATCGCGGGCGAGCACGCCGGCGACCTGATCATCGAATACATCGCGGCCATGAAAAACGGGATCGGTCTCAACAAGATCCTCGGCACGATCCACATCTATCCGACCCTGGTCGAAGCGAACAAGTATGCCGCCGGGAGCTGGAAGCGCGCGCATGCGCCCCAGGGAGTGCTGCGGTGGCTCGAGCGCTACCACACGTGGATGCGGGGCGGACGCTCGCCGGCTGCGCCAAGTGCCGAGGCGGGCGCCGAGGGCGCGGCCGAGCGGCACGCGTGAAGCGGTTCGCCGCCGTGCTCGCACTCGTGGCGCTGCCGTTCGGCGCGTTCGCGCAGTTCGACCATTCGCATGCGGCCTGGACGGCGCTGCTCAAGCAGAACGTCGTCCTGATCGGCGACGGCAAGGCGTCGCAGGTCCGCTACGCGGAGCTCGCGCAGGAGCGCGCGCAACTCAAGGCCTACCTCGACGCTCTGTCGCAGGTCGGCGAGGCCGAGTTCAACGGCTGGTCCAAGGCGCAGCAGATGGCGTTCCTGATCAACGCCTACAACGCCTTCACGGTCGAGAAGATCCTGACGCGCTATCCGGACATTAAGTCGATCTGGGACTTCGGCAAGGTCTTCGGCAACCCCTTCAAGGACCGCTTCTTCACGCTGCTCGGACGCGCGGCGACGCTCGATCGCATCGAGCACGAAACCCTCCGCCGCCCGGGCGCGTACGACGAGCCGCGCGTGCACTTCGCCGTCAACTGTGCCTCCATCGGTTGTCCGATGCTGCGCGAGGAGGCGTACGTGGCCGAGCGGCTCGACGCGCAGCTCGAGGACCAGACGCGCCGGTTCCTCGCCGACCGCTCGCGCAACCGCTTCAACCCCGGGCGGGGCGCGCTGGAAGTGTCGAAGATCTTCGACTGGTTCAGCGAGGACTGGCAGAGCGGCTACCGCGGCTTCGCGGAGAACGGCGAGCCGATCCATTCGCGCACGCAGTTCTTCGCGCGCTACGCGACGCTGTTTGCGGACGTCCCGGCCGAGCAGCAGCTGATCGCGGACGGCAAGGTGCCCATCGCTTTCCTCGACTACGACTGGCGTCTGAACGACGTGAAGCGGTAGGATTGGGCGATTCGGAGGTCGCGCGTCATGAGCCTTAGCGCCCAGATCACCATCGTCATCCCGACGCTCGACGAAGCCGGCTGGATCCGCGGCACGCTCGCGGCGCTGCAGCCGCTGCGGGGGGAGGGGCACGACGTGATCGTCGTGGACGGCGGTAGCGTGGACGGCACGCCCGAGCTGGCGCAGCCGCTCGCCGACCGGGTGATCTCGGCGCCGCGCGGGCGGGCAAATCAGATGAACGCCGGTGCGGCGGAGGCGCGGGGCGATGTCCTGCTGTTCCTGCACGCCGATACCTTGCTGCCGCCGCACGCCGCCGATCTCGTCCTCGAAGGTCTGGCGTCGAGCCGGCTGCTCTGGGGACGATTCGACGTGCGCATCGCCGGCCGCCATCGGCTGCTCCCCGCGGTCGCGTGGCTGATGAACTTCCGCTCGCGCGCGACCGGGATCGCCACCGGCGACCACGCGATCTTCGTCTGGCGCGAAGTGTTCCTGCGTGCCGGCGGGTTTCCGCCGATCCCGCTCATGGAAGACATTGCGCTCTCGCGCGCGCTCGTGCGGAAGACGCCGCCGCTCTGCCTCGCCGAGCGGGTGACGACCTCGGGCCGGCGCTGGGAAGCGCACGGCGTGATGCGGACGATCGCAAGGATGTGGTGGCTGCGCCTTCGTTTCTTCCTCGGCGCCTCGCCCGAGCGGCTCGCGGCGCTGTACGACGCGGCGCGTTGACGATCCCGACCATCGTTTTCGCCAAGGCGCCGCAGCCCGGCGAGGTGAAAACGCGCCTGATTCCCGCGCTCGGGGCGGCGGGCGCCGCGCGCCTGCACGAACGGCTCGTCGAAAGCGCGCTCGCGACGGCGGCTGCCGCGGCGATCGGACCCGTCGAGCTGTGCTGCGCGCCGGACGCCTCTGATCCTGTTCTTGCGGCGCTCGCGCGCGCCCATGGTGCCGTGCTCGCGCCTCAGGGACCCGGCGATCTCGGCGACCGGATGCATGCGGCGTTCCAGCGCACGCTCGCGCGCGCCCCGGCCGCGATCGTGATCGGGTGCGACTGTCCAGCGCTCACGCCGGACCACTTGCGCGAAGCCGGGCGTGCGCTCGACACTGGCTACGATGCGGCGCTCGCGCCCGCCGAAGACGGGGGCTACGTGCTCATCGGTCTCACGCGTGTCACGGACCACCTGTTCAATGGCGTTCGCTGGGGAGAGTCGACCGTGATGGCGGAGACGCGAGAACGCCTCGCCGCGCTCGGCTGGCGGTGGCGCGAGCTGGAAACGCTTTGGGACGTCGACCGGCCGGGGGATCTCGCTCGGTTGGAGGAAAAGCGATGACCGGCTCCTGCGGCGGCATCGTCTTGCACCGCGCGCGGTGAAGCGCCTCGTCCTCGTCGGGGGAGGCCACGCCCACGTCGAGGTGTTGCGCCGGTTCGGGCGCGCGCCGCTGCCGGGCCTCGAGCTCGCGCTCGTGAGCCCCCACCGCCTGACGCCGTACTCGGGAATGCTGCCGGGACTCTTCGCCGGCCACTACTCCCACGCGGCGGTCCACATCGACCTCGAGCACGTGGCCCGCTTCGCCGGCGCGCGCTTTCTGGCAGCGCGCGCGGCCGGCGTCGACGCGCGCCGGCAGGTGGTGACGATCGCCGACAGCGGGTCGCTCGAGTTCGATCTCGTCTCGCTCGACGTGGGCTCGACGCCGGCGACCGCCGGCGCTCCCGGCGCAGCCGAGCACGCGGCCAGCCTGAAGCCGGTCGACCAGTTCCTCCACACCTGGGACACCTGGTGCGCGCGTGCGCGTCACGGGACGCTCCGGCGATTGCTGATAGTCGGTGGCGGTGCGGCCGGCATCGAAACCGTCCTTGCGCTGCACTACCGCCTCGCACGCGAGACCGGTCGTGCCGACGCGGTCGAATGCGTGCTCGCGACCGACGTCGACCGGCTGCTGCCCCTGCATTCGCCGCGGGTGCAGGCGATCCTCGCGCGCATCCTCGGCGAGCGCGGGATCCGCTTGCACCTTGCGACACCCGCGGCGCGAATCGAGCGGGGCGCGCTCGTCGCCGCGAACGGCAACCGGATCGCGGCCGATGCGATCGTATGGGCGACCGGCGCGGCCGCACCGCCCTGGCTGCGGGGGCTCGGTGTCGTGCTCGACGCGGCCGGCTTCGTCGCGGTGAACGAATCGCTGCAGTCGGCCTCCCACCCGCACGTCTTCGCCGCCGGCGACTGCGCCACGATGATCGGGCACCCGCGGCCGAAGTCGGGGGTGTTCGCCGTCCGCCAAGGTCTACCGCTTGCCGCCAACTTGCGCGCGGCTCTCGAAGGCCGCCCGCTCGCGCGCTACGTCCCCCAGGAGCACGCGCTCGCGCTGATCTCGACGGGGAACAGGTACGCGGTTGCCTCCCGCGGCGCCTGGGCGACGGAGGGCCGCTGGGTCTGGCGCTGGAAGGATTGGATCGACCGGCGGTTCGTCGCGCGGTACGCGCGCCTCTGACGCCGCCCTACCGCTCGTCGAGCAGCGCGCTTGCGATCGCTGCCCACTCGTTCGCCAGCGAGCCCGAGGCCACCGGCTGCTGTGCACGCTCGTACCAATAGCGCGCATTGTCCCGGTCTCCCTCCTTCCGATGGAGGTACGCGTGGACCCACGCCGCGCTCCGCCCCCTCGCCGACATCACCGTCCGGTGCGCGCGGTCCCAGTCGCCCCGCGCGTCGTGCCAGAGCGCTTCGAGCGGTGCAGCGAGATCCGCAGGTGGCTTCGCCCTCGCGAGGGAATCCCGGAACTCGATGAGGGTCATCGTGGCGATTATCCTCGCGTTGCAGACCGCAGGCCGATTCGCCAAACTTCAGCTGCGATGACCGTGCTGCTCTTCCGCGATGACGCTTACCTGCGCACCTGCGAAACCACCGTGACCGGGGTTGACGAGCGGGGGATCCGCTTGGCCGCGACCGTGTTCTACCCGGCGGGCGGCGGGCAGCCCGGCGACACCGGTGTGCTCCGGTTCGCTGAGGGCGAGGCCGCGATCGTCGACACCGTGAAGGGCGAGGGTCCCGACGAGGTGATCCACGTCCCGGCGACCGGGAGTCCCCTGCCGGCGCGCGGCAGCCCGGTCACCGCTGAGATCGACTGGCAACGGCGCTACCGACATATGCGTTTTCACACTTGCCTGCATCTTCTGTGCGCCGCGGTGCCCTATCCGGTGACCGGCGGCCGGATCCAGGCCGACAAGGCGCACCTCGACTTCGACCTGCAAGGCGAGTCGGTCGACAAGGAGGCGATCGAGGCGAAGCTGAACGCCCTGATTCGAGCCGGACACCGGGTGACGCCGCGCTGGGTCACGGACGAGGCGCTCGCCGCGAGCCCCGAGCTCGTGCGCACGATGTCCGTCAAGCCGCCGATCGGCCAGGGCCGCGTACGGCTGCTCGAGGTCGAGGGGGTCGACCTCCAGGCCTGCGGGGGGACGCACCTCGCGAGCACCGCCGAGGTCGGACCCGTCGCGGTCCTCAAGATCCGGAGCGAAGGCAAGCGGAACAAGCGGATCACCGTCGCCTTCGCCGGCGAGGCCGCCGAGCCATGAGCACGCCTGGGCCCACTGTCACCGTCGCGCTCCGTCCCGCCGCGGAGCGGGACGTTGCGCGTATCGCCGACATCTACGCCCACCACGTGCTCAGCGGGCTCGCCTCGTTCGAGGTCGCGCCCCCTGACGCCGCCGAGATGGCCCGCCGCCGCGTGGATCTGCTGGCCGACGGCCTGCCGTACCTCGTCGCGGAGCTGGAGGGCGCCGTGGTCGGCTACGCCTATGCGGCGCTGTACCGCACGCGGGAGGCGTACCGGTACACGGTCGAGGACTCGATCTACGTCGATCACAGCGCCGTCGGCCGCGGCGCGGGCCGCCGCCTCCTCGAGCGGCTCATCGCCGAATGCACCGCGCTCGGCCTTCGCCAGATGGTCGCGGTCATCGGCGACAGCGGGAACCGCCCATCGATCGCGCTCCATCAGGCTTGCGGGTTCCGCCAGGTGGGGCTCCTGCCTTCGGTCGGATTCAAGTTCGGGCGTTGGGTGGACAGCGTGTTGATGCAGCGCGCCCTCGGCCAAGGCGATGAGACGCCGCCTGCCAGGAGAGGCTGACGCCGATGCGCTCGCATCACGACTTGGGCGGGCTTCCGGCGGAGCGGGTCGAGCGCGACGAGCACGACTACGCCCAATGGGAGCAACGCGTCGACGCGTTAATGGTGCTGCTCTCCCACAAGGATCGACAGCTTCTGCGAGTCGACGAGCTGCGCCGGAACATCGAAGCCCTCGGCGCCGAGGCGTACGATCGCATGAGCTACTACGAGCGCTGGATGCACGCCATCGTGCAAGTGCTCATCCAACGAGGCGCGATCACGATCGACGAGCTCGGCCGGAAGATGGCCGAGGGAGTGCAGGATGGGAACCGCTGAACCTGCCGCCGCGCGCTTTCGGGCCGGCGACCGCGTCCGGGTGCGCGCGGCGTATCCGCCAGGGCATCTCCGCACGCCCTACTACTGCCGCGGGCGCGTCGGCGTCGTCGAGCGGCTGTGCGGCGCGTTTGCGAACCCCGAGGAGCTCGCCTACAACCGCTCCGGTCTGCCGGCGCAGCCGCTCTATCGGGTGCGATTCCGGGCCGCCGACCTTTGGCCGGACTATGCGGAGAACCGGGAAGACGTCGTGGAGATCGAGATCTACCAGCATTGGCTGGAGCAAGCGGCATGAGCAACCCCGACGAGCTTCCGGGCGGAGACGGCCCGGGTTACTACCGTCGCATGCAGGCGGCGGTCGAGGAGCTGCTGATCCTGAAGGGCGTCGTCACGGCGGACGACGTCGACCGCCAGGTCGAGGCGATGGCGAGCCGCGACTACACACGGGGGGCGAAAATGGTGGCGCGCGCCTGGGTCGACCCGGGGTACCAGGCGCGGATGCTCGCCGACGGATCGGCTGCGGCCGCGGAACTCGGCCTCGAGATCGGACCGCTGCGCGTGATCGTCGTCGCGAACACCCCCGAGGTCCACAACGTCATCGTCTGCACGCTGTGCTCCTGCTACCCGCGGATGCTGCTCGGCATCCCGCCGGAGTGGTACAAGAGCCGGGCCTACCGATCGCGCGTGGTCCGGGAACCCCGTGCGGTGCTCGCGGAATTCGGGACGCAGCTGCCCGAGCACGTCCGGATTCGCGTCCATGATTCGACCGCCGACATGCGCTACATGGTCCTGCCGATGCGTCCCGCCGGCACGGCGGGCTGGAGCGAGGAACGCCTCGCGTCGCTCGTCACGCGCGACGCGCTGATCGGCGAGGCGCAGATTCCGGAGATCGTCTAGTCGCGCGCTTGGCGCGCGCGAGAAGGGCGTCCAGCACACATCAGAGGAGGAAACGTCATGCCCGATACGATCCGCAAGCTCGACTACTTCGTCGCCCAAATCCCCGACAAGCCCGGTGAGGGTGCCCGGATCCTCGCCGCGCTCAAGAGCGACGGCGTGAACCTGATCGCCTTCTGCGGCTTCCCGAGCGGCAAGAAGGCCCAGGTCGATTTCGTGCCGGAGAACGGCGAGGCGCTCAAAGCCGCCGCCAAAAAGCTCAAGCTCAAGCTCGGGGCAAAGAAAACCTGCTTCGTGATCCAGGGAGACGACCGCGTGGGTGCGCTCACCGAAACCCTCAACCGCCTTGCCGAGGCGAAGATCAACGTCACCGCCTCGCAAGCGGTCACCGCAGGGATGGGACGCTACGGGGCGATCCTCTGGGTCCACCAGCGCGATGTGAACAAGGCGGTCAAAGCGCTCGGGGTGGGGTAAAAAAATTCCTCGGGGCGGCCGAGGAGGAGGGTTGATTGCCGCCCCGAGGGTCCACAGGAGAGGAGAACCCCGGTCGCGCCTGTGGCGGGCGCGCTCGGTTGCGACGAAAGCTAGGCTTTGTTTGCCTTGGCTTTGGTGCGCACGTTCAGACTCAGTCTAGTGCGCGGGCCATTATGCGTCCAATCGATTCGATAGATTCCCTCCATCGATCAGCAAGATAATGTCTGCGTCATTCCGCTGGTACGGGCGCGCTCACGGGAAGAACTGCGGCACTTCGACCGGCAGTGTCGTGGCCGCCGCGACGCCGAGCGCATCGATCAGCAACCAGACACCGCTCGCCGCCGCTACGGTGAGCAATGCATAGATAAGTGCGCCGAGCCAGTAGTCGTTTCGCATGATCAGTTGGCCTGCCTCCGGGCAGGGCCCCAATGCCGCTAAATTAGTGCGTCGCGGGATATTATTCAAATCGATTCTTCGGATATAGTTCATCGTCCGCATGGATATCCGTTCGATCGACCTCAACCTGCTGCTCGCGCTCGACGCGCTGCTGAGCGAGCGCAACGTCACGCGTGCCGCGGCGCGGCTCAACCTCTCGCAGTCCGCGATGAGCGCCGCGCTCGGCCGGCTTCGCACGCTCTTCGGCGACCCGCTCCTGCTGCGCGCTGCCGGCGGGATGGTGCCGACGGCGAAGGGCCTCGAGCTCGCGGCGCCGGTCAAGCAGGTGCTCGCCGACATCAGCCGCCTGGTCCAGCAGGGCGGAGCTTTCGACCCGGCGACTGCCGTGGTGACGTTCACGATCGCGGCCTCCGATTACGTGGAGTTCGCGATCCTTCCGCGGCTCGTCGATTTTCTCGAAGCGAACGCCCCGCTCGCGCGGCTCGCCGTGAAGCCGATGGACTTCGGCGCGATCGGGAAGCAGCTCGAGGCGGGCGAAGTGGACATCGGCATCCTCGGTGCCGGGTTCGCGCCGCCCAACGTGCGCTCGCGTCCGCTGTACCTCGAGCGGTTCATGTGCGTCGCCCGCCATGACCACCCGCAAGTGGCCGACCGCCTGACGCTCGATCTCTTCTGCGAGCTCGATCACGTCCTCGTCTCGCCGTCGGGCGGGCCGTTCGTCTCGCCGGTAGACAACGCGCTCGCCGCGCTCGGCCGCGGCCGGCGAGTGCGCCTGTCGGTGCCGCACTTCCTGCTCGTGACGGAGATCATCGTCCGCTCCGACATGCTTGCCGTGCTGCCGGAGCGCCTCGCCGGCGCGTACCGCGACCGGCTCCGGGTCTTCGAGATGCCGTTCGAGGTGCCGCCGTTCACGATCGCCAAGGTCTGGCACGAGCGCGGTCATCGCGATCCGGCGCTCGTCTGGTTGCGCCAGGCGCTCAGCGATCTCACTCGCGAGCTTTCGCCGTCCGCGCTCGCCCCGCCGCGGCAGTCGAGCAGGGGTGTCGATGAGCGTGCGCGTGCCACTGCGAGCGCGCGGGCCGAAATCCCGAACGACGCGCCTGTGCCGCGTCGGATCCAGCGAGCACCCCGCACACTGCAACGGGCTGACCAGGTGAAGCGGGCGAAGCCCGCGTGATGCACACGGGGAGCTAGAGCGCCCGGTCGAGCGTCCGGAAAGTCCGCTCGAGCCCGCGGACGACGCGTGCGAGCCGCTCGTAGTCGATCTTGTCGGGCGTGTCCCGCGGCGTGTGATAGTGCGGGTAGCGAAACGGCGCCGTGTCGGTGATCATCACGCCGGGGTAGCCCTCGGCCCAGAACGACCACTGGTCGGACCAGTCGACGCCGGGGATCCACGCAGGTGCGGCGACGCCCTCGGAGGGGAACTGCGCTTCGGCGCGGAACGCGCCGAGCGTCTTGTGGAGCACCGCGCGCGACGCGAGGTTCGCGACGAAAGCGAGGAAGTCGCCGCGATCGGGATAGA
>Ga0126369_10004494_pt1 | contig 10242 bp, 9 predicted proteins | sample PanSoiMetaPlot_1_FD_109646 | JGI IMG/M metagenome (GOLD analysis project Ga0126369, IMG submission 109646) | Tropical forest soil microbial communities from Panama - MetaG Plot_1 | ecosystem: Environmental > Terrestrial > Soil > Tropical forest > Bulk soil | place: Panama | collected 2016-02-17
CGAGTGGATCGCGGCCGAGGGTGTCATCGATCCGGCCGCCGAGCCTCGGCTGTGGGAGCTTCTGCGCAGGCTCGGCAACGATCGCAAGCCGCCGGTCTATTTCCACTCGCCCGGCGGCGCGGTGATCGCCGGCCTGCAGATCGGCCGGCTGCTGCGCGCGCGCGGCCTCACCGTCGGCGTCGGCTGGACGCTGCCTTCGACGTGCGACCGTCAGAACCCGGGCGCGCCGGCCTGCGACGCTCTCAAGCGCTCGGGGCGCGAGGTCGCGGCCGAGCTCGACATCAGCTCCGGCCTCTGCGCGTCCTCCTGCTCCTACGCCATTCTGGGCGGCGCGGCGCGCTACATCGGGATCGACGCTCGGGTCGGCATTCACGACATGTTTCCGTCGCCGACGATCAGAAGCTTCGATGAGAACGGGCGCATCGTCGACCGGCCGCACCCGATATCGGCCGAGACCGCGCGCAGCGGCATGGCGCAGATGTACGGCGTGATCGCCGGCTACGTCAACGCGATGGGGATCAGTGTCGACCTCGTGAAGGCCGCGCACGCGGTCCCCTCCGAGAAGATGCACACTCTGACGCGCGAGGAGCTCGCCTCATTTGGCATCGACCGCCGCGACACGGTGGAGAGCGCATGGTCGCTCGTCGACAACCCGTCGGGCGTGAGCGCGGTCAAGGTGATCGAGACGAGGGACGGGACGGGCGGCGCCTTCCGCCGGGCGACGCTGAGCCTGACTTGCCGCGATGCCAGGACGGTGCTGCTGCGCTATGTGCCTCAGGTCGGAGCCGAGGCCGAGAGCGAGCCGGCGGCATTGCGGGTGAATGCCGGCGCGCGCAGCTTCCCGCTCGTACGCCTCGCCGATGCGGCGCCAGGCGAGAACCGTCCGCGCGTCGCAAACCATGGCGCCGAGGTGCCGATCGCGTCGCTCGATGCGGAGGCCTTCATGATCGAGGTGGTCGCAACGTCCGGCCAAGCCCCGAACAGCCCCGCGGCAACGTCCGGCCCGCTGGTGGTGCAGGCCGCCGCGCCGGCGGTCGCCGCACTGGCGCGGCGGTGCGGTTCCGGCGCGCGGTAGCTCGACGCAAACATCCTCGGCCATATTGAAGCCGCGAGTTGTGTCCTATACGTTCGGGCCTCGCTTCGAATCCTGCTTCCTTGGCGACCGACCCGCTCCTTCACATGATGGCCCGTGGCCTTCTTCTGATCGCGGCTGCCCTCGGCGTGGCGACGGCCACGCCCGCGGGCGCCCAGCGCGCGCCGTCGCCGGCCGACCCGCCGTCGACGACCCGCACGACCGCGCCCGAGCCCAAATCGCACGGGCTGCCGCCGCCGATCACGTTCTTCGTCGCCCGCGGCGACGCCAATGCGTGCGGGTCCGGCTGCCGCGAATGGATCGCGGCTGAAGGCACCATCGATTCCGACGCCGACGACCGCCTGCGCGCCTTCCTGAAGAAGCTCGGCAGCCGCAAGCTGCCGATCTTCTTCCATTCGCCGGGCGGTTCGGTGCCGGCGGGCCTTTCGATCGGCCGGCTGATGCGTGCCCGCGGCCTGACGGCGGGCGTCGGCTGGACGGTGCCGGCCGGCTGCGACCCGAAGCAGCTGCGCGAGCCGACGTGCGACAGGCTCAAGCGGTCCGGACGCGAGCTCGTCGCGACGCTCGATACCGGCCACGCGATGTGCAACTCCTCCTGCGTCTACGCGATCGTCGGCGCCGCCGTGCGCGAGATCGGCGCCGGCGTCCAGCTCGGCGTTCATTCCTCGTCGATCTCCTTCACGCTCAGCCATGTCGACGAGAACGGGCACGTGCGGCGCGAGCCGACCCACGTGGCGCCGGCGGCCGAGCGCCGGGCGCTCGAAAGCGGCTACGAGAAGATCGGCGCCTATCTCAAGGAAATGGGCATCTCGTCCAGCCTGCTCGCCGCGGCGCGCGCGGTCGAGAACAACAAGCTGCACTTCCTGACGCGCGACCAGATCGTCGCCTTCGGCATCGACCGGCGGGACGCCGTCGAGGGCATGTGGTGGTTCATCGACCGGTCCTCGTCCGGCCCAACGGCCATCAAGGTCATCGAGGAGTACCGCGCCGGGGCGTATCGCAAGGATGTGATGCGCCTGACCTGCCGGAACCCGAGCACGCTGCGCTTCCAGTACGGCCGCGATGTCGGCGCCGGCCCGGCCGGCCCGCCCGAGCGGCTGCGGGTGATCATCGGCGGCGGCACCTTCGCGCTGGGAGCCCCGGTCAGGGCCAGTGCGAGCGGCAGCCGCGGCCCGCTGGAGGTGCGCAGCGCAGACCTGCCGCTCTCGGTGCTCGATGATGCCGCCTTCACCATCGAGCCGGCGGTGACGGCCCGTCAGGCTGCCGAACGCGGGTCCCCCAGGGGCGCGGCGCCGGATGGGGACGCGGCCAATAGCGCGGGGCAGGGCTCGGGCGCGTCGGTGAGCCGGCTGACGGTGCAAAGCACCGGGCCGGGGCTGGGCGAGCTGTCGCGACGCTGCGGCAACGGCGCGCCAAGCCGCCCAGAAGCGCCGACCGAGCGCATCTAGCGCGCGCGGGATAACGCGAGCGAATCAAGCGAATCAGCTGATCATTCCGGCGGTTTGCGTGCTGCTGATTACCGCTCGAGCGTGTTTCAGACGCACCGGCCGGCATCCGGCGCCGAGCATCGCGGAAAACATTTGGCAACACGGTGGTTTAGCGCTACCCGCCCGCGCAAATTATTGGATACCTATCCACAATCTGGGCAGGATTGCCGCATCGCGGCCGTACTCGCGTCAAAATGACTGCCAACAGTTAACCCTGCTCACTGCGTGTCAATGCGTGCGAGGGGCGCGCTCGGCGCCCCGGAGGGGGACCAGCCTGTGGTTCATCCGTGATACCGGAAGCCCCGCGTGGGCGCGCGGGTGCCGGCATCGCGTCGACGGGGGAAGCCGATGGGAGGCTGCGCGCAGCCCACGAAGTTGTCGGGTTTTCTTCCTCGCTGTTGCGTCATGCTGGCTGCGGCAGCGTTGATGAGCGCCGGTCTCGCGATCGACGCGCCGGCCGCGCCGGCCACCAAGCGAGCCGAGCCGGCCGCCACGCCGGCCCCGAAGACCTCCACGTCGGCACAGACGCAAACCCAGGCGGCGCAACCGCGCAGGGTCGTTCGTGTGGTGCGACGCGCCAAGCACGAACGGACCGCCGATCGCGCCGGCACTGCCGATCGCGCCGGCACCGCCGATCGCGCCAGCACCGACCTCGGCGAGCGGCTCAACAAGAATACCCTGGTGATCATCTCCGGCGGACTGGACTCCACCGACCTCGCGATCGCGCATCAGCTTTCCGCGGTGCTCGACGACGGCAACGAGATGCGCATCCTGCCGATGATCGGCGCGGGCGGCGGCCGCAATATCCGCGACGTCCGCTTCATGAAGGGCATCGATCTCGGCATCACCCAGACCAATCTGCTCGCGCGCATGCGGCAGAGCGGCGAGCTCGGCGCGCTCGATGACAAGATCGTCTACCTCGCCAAGCTGTTCAACGATGAGCTGCACATCGTGGTGCGCGCCGACTCCGGCCTCGCCAGCATCGAGCAGCTCGCCGGCCGCACGGTCAGCCTCGGCGAGCCGGGCAGCGGCACGCAGCTGATCGCGCGCGACGTGCTCGACCGGCTCGGCATTGCGGTGCAAGAGGTCAACATCGCCGGCACCGACGCGATCGACCGCCTCGCGACCGGCGAGATCGATGCGGTCGCGCTGATCGGCGGCAAGCCGATCCCCGCGGTGGCGCAGCGCAGCGGGCTGCGGCTCCTGGCCGTGCCGTTCGCCAAGCCGCTGCGCGAGGAGTTTCTCCCCGCATCGCTCACGAGCGAGGACTACCCCGAGCTGTTGGAGCCCGGGAGCCGGGTCGACACGATCGCGATCGGCACCGTTCTGATCGCCAACAACTGGCCGAAGGACAGCGACCAGTACAAGAAGATCCGCAAGTTCGTCGCCGCGTTCTTTCCGCAGATCGCGAAGCTGCAGGCGCCCTCGTTCCATCCGAAGTGGCGCGAGGTCAATCTGGCGGCGACGCTGCCGGGCTGGACGCGCTTCGCGGCCGCCGAGACTTGGCTCGCCCAGTACAAGAGCGAGAACGAGCAGGCCGAGACCGAGCGCGACAAGTTCGATCAGTTCGTGCGTGCGCGCGGCGGCGGGACGGGTTCGGCCGAGGACCACGAGGCGCTGTTTCAGGAATTTCTGCAATGGAGCGAGGCGCGCGCGCGTCGCTAGCGCATGGGAATATGCGCCAAGAATGGAAGGACATGTCACGGGGGAGCCAATGGGGGGAGGAGCGGTGCGAGCATCCGTGAAGTGGAGGGTGTGATGGGTATGAACGGACCGGCCGAGGCCTCGGGCGAGCCCTCACGTGTCGCCGCAGACGACGAGCATTCGCCGTTTGCGCCGAAGTGGGCGCGCGACGGATTCGCGCAGCGCAAGGTCGTGCCGTTGCACCTTCCGGCTGCCCCGCAGCTCGTGCCGGGCGAGTCTGCGGTCGACGGCGCCGGCGCGGCGGCGCCGCGCGGTGCGCGCCCCACCGGGCCCGAACTCCTCGCCGAGGACGCGGTGCTCAAGCGCTTGCTGCAAAACGCGCCCGATCCTCAACCGCCGTCCGTCAGCCCGGTGCCTGATGCGGTCGGGATCGCGCTCGGCATGGTGGCGCGCCTGGTCGTCGCCGGCTGCGGCGTCGCGGCCGTCATCATGCTGCTGCTCGGCATCATTCCGTCGCCGCTTCGGCTCGGGCCATTCGCGCCGAGCGATGCCGCCGCGACGGTTGCGAGGACGGTGGATTCGGCCGTGCAGGTGGCCGATGCCGGGGGAGCCGCCGGCGTCATCGCGGCCCCCGCAAGCACCGCTGGCGTCGCTCATGCGGACGTCATGCCGCAGGCGCTGGAGCGCGTTCCCACAGGTCCGGTGCGCGTCGCGCAGGCGGGCATCGGCAGCGACGAGTTGGCGCTCGCGCCGAGCGAGATCGAACGGTTGGTCAAGCGCGGCGAGGACTATCTGGCGCAGGGCGACATCGCGGCGGCCCGGCTGGTCCTCGGGCGCGCCGCCGAGGCGCGCGATGCCCGCGCGGCGTTCTCGCTCGCCGCCACCTACGACCCGTCGGTTCTCAAGCAGCTGCGCGTGGTCGGCTTCCGGCCGGACATCGCGCAGGCGCGCTCCTGGTACCAGAAGGCGGTTGAATATGGCTCGGCCGAAGCATCGCGGCGGCTCGCCGCGCTGCCCAGCCTGAGCCAATGATTACGAGGGGAGGGGCCAGGGCGCGTCTTGGTTCGCGTGGAATCGAGACGCGCCCTGGGTGCTTGATCGGTTAGCGGGCCGGCGCGTTTGGCGCGCCGGATTTTAGGGGGAGGGCGAGGATGGCGAGGCGGGAACCCGGTTCACGCCTCGCCATCTTCCATACCGCCAGGGCAAGTACCAGCTCGCCTGCGCTGGCAACTCGCCCGGCACGTAATCGAGCCCCGCGGTTCCCCAAGGGTGGCAGCGCAGCAGCCGGGCGAGCGTCATCCAGCCGCCGGCCCACAGGCCGAACCGTTCCAGCGCCTCGTCGGAATATTGCGAGCAGGTCGGCACATGCCGGCAATGGAACCCAACCAGTGGCGACAAGGTGATCCGGTAGAACTTGACCATCGCGCGGGCGACGCGCCGCGGCGCCCGGCGGACGGACGTTGTGATCCACGTCATGCTTTAGCCGAATTGGATCGGGATAGAGAGTATCAACTCGGGGGAGGCCCTCAGGTTCCAGCGCAAGTTAACGGAATTCGGCAGAATTACCCACAACAGCGCGAAGACCGGCGGCGTGTTGCGTGATTGCACTAGCCGCCGTGAGGCTCGCTGAGTAACAGTTCGCCACTGAGCTGCGTCGCTCTGCAGCCAAAGCACCGCTCCGGACCTTCGGCCGGCAAAAAATCGCGGTGCGGGAGCGTCGCGGAAGCACGGGGTTCCGCATGATTCGTTCCCTCTGCGGCGGGGTCGCCCTCGCCGTATGCTCGCTCTCCGTGCTGTCCGGGGCGCCTGCCCGGCAACAGGACGACGCGTCGACCACGCCGATGCGATTCGCCCTGCACCAGGAGGGGCCGGCGGAAGCGTGCAGGGTGAATTGCCGCCTGCTGATCTCGGCGAGCGGAATGATCACCGCCGAGACCCCACGCGACTTCGACAATTTGGTGCGCGGCCGCGACGTGCGCGGCGCCACCATCGTGCTCGACTCCAAGGGCGGCTCGGTGCTCGGCGCGATCGCGCTCGGGCGGGCCATCCGCTCGCTCAACCTCGCCACCACGGTCGGCCGGGTGCGCGAGCAGGCGACGCGCGACTCCAAGAGCAAGCGTGCCTGGGTGTGGCCGCGCGCCGAGTGCCAGTCGATGTGTCCGTTCGTGCTGCTCGGCGGCGTCAAGCGCACCATTCCGGCGGAGGCGCGCGTGCTGGTGCACCAGATCTGGCTCGGCGACCGCCGCGACGATGCCGCCGCCGCGACCTACTCGGCCGAGGATCTCGTGCTGGTCCAGCGCGACATCGGGCGGCTGGTGCAATACACGCTCGACATGGGGGGCGGCGCCGAGCTGCTCGAGCTGGCGCTGCGCATCCCGCCGTGGGAGCCGATGCGCATGCTGTCGCGCGACGAGCTGCGGCGCACCCGCCTCGACTTCAACCAGGATCGTTCCCTGGTGGCATCGGCGCCCGCCTCGTCGGGGGTCAATGCGCCGGCCGTCACGCCGCCGCCGAGCGACGGTGGTCGCCGCGATGGAAATCCGCACGGCTGGATCCTGGCGCAGCGCGCCGGCGCAACCACGCTGGTGCGGGCGCATCCGCTCACGGTCGAGGGCGACCGGATCGGCTCCTTCGAGGTCGCGCTCGCCTGCGGGCAGAAGTCCGGCACTTACGTCGTCACCTACACCGAGACGCGGCACAATCCGGAGGACCCCGATGCGGCCGCCGTGAAGCAGGTCGACCTGTGGATCGAAGGCAGGACCTCGCCGCTCGATATCGTCTCGTCGAATGTCACCGAGTCGCCGCGCGAGCTGCGGACGCTGGCAAACGGCACGCTGCCGGCCGAACTGGTGAAGTCGTTCGCCGACGCGGCCGGCGATTCGATCACGCTGCGCACGACGGGCGGCGTCGCCTCTGGAACCATGATCCGGATCGGCAACACCGGATTCGCGCGCGCGTTCACCAAGCTCGCCGCCGCCTGCGACGCGCGGCCGGTGCAGGCTGAGGCCCATGCCGAGCTCACGCCGGCGCGCCACGAGGGCGCAGGCGCGGCCAGCGGCGGCAAGTAGGCGTCTAGATTGTTTGATTGGCGCATGTTCTTGGCGGCGAACCGGCGTCCACCCCGGATCAAGTCCGGGGCAGGCTTTCGCCGGAACATGCGCTAGCTCGCGACGACGGACGGCGCGTTGCGCTTCTGCTCGATCTGATCGATCGCCGAGACCACGGCGTCGAAGGTGAGTAGCGTCGAGGCGTGGCGCGCCTTGTAGTCGCGCACCGGCTCGAGCACCGCGATGTCGGCCCAGCGCCCGCCGTCCGGCGGACTGCCGTTCTCCTTGAGCATGCGGCGCACGCCCTCGCGCAGGCGACGCAACTCGGCTGCTTTCGCGCCCACGATGTTGCGCGCCATGATCGAGGACGAGGCCTGGCCGAGCGCACAGGCCTTCACTTCATGGGCAAAGTCGGTGACCGTATCGCCATCCATCTTGAGGTCGATCGTGACGGTCGAGCCGCACAGCTTGGAATGGGCCGTTGCGCTGGCGTCAGGGCTTGCGAGGCGCCCGATGCGCGGAATGTTGCCGGCCAGTTCCAGGATTCGGCGATTGTAGACCTCGTTCAGCATGGAAATTGCCAGTTTTCCGGCCCTACCCGGAGGGTGGTTGATTGTTGTCGCGCGCTGTTGAACTATATAGGGGTCCGGTGGGAGGGGCGGGAAGGGCCTCAGGCGGCCGGGCCATGGCGAGTTCCCGACGAGCCATGCGAATTGCGCATATGGCAACGTGAATTGGACGATTCCCGCCTGTCATGTGTTCTACCAAACGTGGCGCTACGACGCGCCCGGTGACACCCCCGGGACTCGGTACAACCGCGATCCTGGTCGAACGGAGCGACCGTCATGGACGCCGTAATGAGTAAGCGTGACACTTCCCTTTTGCCAGCCGATATCCGCGCCGACGCAAGCCCGGTCCGGGCGCGTCCGAGCCGCGCCGAGGCGGAAGCTGCGGTGCGCACCCTGATCGCCTATGCGGGCGACGATCCGGCGCGCGAAGGCCTGATCGACACGCCGCGCCGCGTGGTCGCCGCCTATGACGAGTTGTTCGGCGGCTATCACGCCGATCCGGCTGACGTGCTCGACCGCACCTTCTCGGAGATCGGTACCTACGACGACCTCGTCCTGGTGCGCGACATTCCGTTCTATTCGCACTGCGAGCACCACATCATGCCGTTCGTCGGCCGCGCGCACGTCGCCTATCTGCCGGTCCAGCGCGTGGTGGGGCTCTCCAAGATCGCCCGCCTGATCGACGTCTATGCGCGGCGCATGCAGACGCAGGAGCACCTCAACTCGCAGATCATCACCGCGATCGACGAAGTGCTGAAACCCCGCGGCGTCGCCGTGATGCTCGAGGCGGAGCACACCTGCATGTCGCTGCGCGGCGTCGAGAAGCCGGGATCGAAGACCATCACCAGCCAGTTCACCGGACTCTTCCGCGACGACCCGGCCGAGCAGGCACGCTTCATCACGCTGGTGCGCAGTTCGCCACGGTGACGGCGCGCCCGGAGCTCGACCCGTGGCGCGATCGGGCTGAATGGGCACGCGCTCGCAAGCGCAGCCCGAGCCCGAATCCTCAGTCGAATCCAGCCGCGAGGAGTGCCGTGTCCGAAACCTCGACCTTCGCGCCCCGCGCCACGACCGAGCAGGTCGAGGAAGGCCGGCTGTTCGCGCCCAAGTTCGACGGCGAAGGCCTGATCACCTGTGTGGTCACTGACGCCTGGTCGGCCCAGGTGCTGATGGTCGCGCACATGAATCCCGAGGCGCTCGCCAAGACCATCATGAGCGGCGAGGCCTGGTTCTACAGCCGCTCGCGCCAGAAGCTGTGGAAGAAGGGCGAAAGCTCGGGCCACACCCAGCGCGTCGTCGAGATGCGTGTCGACTGCGACCAGGACGCGCTGTGGCTGCGCGTCGAGCAGATCGGCGCCGGCGCGTGCCACACCGGGCGCATCGGCTGCTTCTACCGCGCGGTCCCGCTCAAGCAGAGCGACTTCCGCCGCCTGATCCTCGACTTCCGCGATGCCGACAAGGTGTTCGAGCCGGCGCAGGTGTATGGGGAGAGCGGCGAGACCACCGAGACGTGACGCGACGCGTCCGCGCGACGTCACCCTCGCGCTCGGCACCGCGACGTGCGTCCTCGCGGCCATGACGGGTACGCTCCGGCCAGAGCGCGATGATTTTTCTTCGAATCGTCGTCCCGCTCTCGCTCAATATTTGAGCATGATCTTTTCCAAAAACCGGCACCCATTTGTCCGGATCATGCGCCAATGGTCGCGTGGTGGACGTGACTCATGAAGGACAAGCTCAAGCTCGGAGTCTTCGGCATTGTGTCGACCGCGCTCTTCCTCGGCCTTGCGGTTCTCGGCTGGGGCTCGTTCGCGGCGTTCTTCGCGCATCCGGCGCGCATCGCGGTCGTAGCCATCACGTTCGCGCTCGTCGTCGCCGCGCCGTTCACGCAGGGCAATCTGAGCCCGGGCGAGCGCGAGGATCGCGCCAACCGCTGGGTGCTCGCAGCGTTCCTGCCGATCGGCTTGCTCGCCGCATATCTGCCCGCATGGAGCGACCGCACCGGGTTCTGGACCATCGACGGCGATCTGGTGCGCTGGCTCGGCGTCGCGCTCTGCGCGGCCGGCGGCGTGCTGCGGCTGTGGCCGGTGTTCGTGCTCGGTCGCCGGTTCAGCGGCCTGGTCGCGATCCAGCCGGGACATCGGCTGGTGACCGACGGCATCTACGGCGTCATCCGCCATCCGAGCTATCTCGGGCTGATCGTCAACCTGCTCGGCTGGGCGCTGGCGTTTCGCTCCGTGATCGGCCTGCTGCTGGTCGCGCTCACGGTCCTGATCCTGCTCGGCCGCATTCATTCCGAGGAGGCGCTGCTGCGCTCCCAGTTCGGCGCCGAATACGACGCGTACCGGGCCCGCACGTGGCGGCTGATCCCCGGTCTCTATTGAGCGGACCCGCCGGGCGACGCC
>Ga0126369_10004495_pt1 | contig 10241 bp, 9 predicted proteins | sample PanSoiMetaPlot_1_FD_109646 | JGI IMG/M metagenome (GOLD analysis project Ga0126369, IMG submission 109646) | Tropical forest soil microbial communities from Panama - MetaG Plot_1 | ecosystem: Environmental > Terrestrial > Soil > Tropical forest > Bulk soil | place: Panama | collected 2016-02-17
GGTCACGGTCACACCGCCGATCGACGCATCGACGTCGCGGAGGTTCGAGCCCCAGTGCAGGAAGCCATGGTCGTGCCCGCTGCGGCGGTAGGTCCCGACGTGGTCGACGCACTGCGGCAGGGCGGCGTTGTTGATGCCATACGCGGCGCTTTCAGTCACATCCGAGAGTGGAATCGCCTGGAAGCTGGCGATGTCCGGCCCGGAGAGATAAAACGCCTTGAACGGGCCAGCCGAGGAGTCTTGCATCGCGCCGGTCATCCGGCGCGTGTTGTTGATGCCGTAGAGGCGGGTCGGGAAACTGTTGCCGACGAGGATCGTGCCGCGCCAGCCGTCCTTCTCGCCCGCAAAGCCAGGGGGATATACGAAGCCGCGATTCCTGCCGCTCGTGTCGCTCATCGTGCCTGCGACCATGTTGTCGTCGTTGATCGACCACGCGTCGGGCATGACGGGATCGCTCCCCATGGGCGCCGGGTTGCCCCCGGGAGCGAGTATGAAGCCGATGGTGTTGCCGGAGCCGTCGAGGAAGTTCCCGGACATTTGACCGTTGTTGTTGATGCCGAGCAGCCTCGTCTCGCGCGCGCCGGGCGCGTCGATCGTCGTGATCGTGCCGTTGGGCTCGCGTCGGAAACCGTGCACGCCTCGGTTCGCGTCGACGTAGAAGCCGACGACGGTCGGGTCGAGCGTCGGCCCTAAATTCCTGACGCCCCGCGGATGGGTAGACGCCGCACCGGGTACGTCGACTTGCTGGAATCCAAAATTCGGCGTGAAAACGCAAAACCCTTGGCCTCGCGGGGTGCATCCATACGCGACCAGCACCACGAGAGCCGCGAGCATCCAACGCGGCCCGGTTGAAAGATCTCTCCGCATCGCCCTTCTCCTCGCTTGATCCGTTGAGCGCGAACGTCTACTTCGCTAAGCGCGGAGCGCAGCATGCGCGCGGCGCCGCGCTCTGGAAATCGCCCGAACGGTTTAAGCGGAGGTCACCCGGAGGGCCTAGGGGGAACTACTAGGTGCAGGGAGACGAAGGCGGCCGCTGAACGCCGCTTGCAGCCGCTCGAGCCGCGGGTTGGCCGGCGTGGCCCGCTCGCCCGGGGCAAGCACGGGAGGCGGCGCGATCTCCTTCCAGAAGTGGCACGCGACGCCGTGCCTATGCTCGGTGGCGAGCGGCGGATCCTCCTCCGCGCAGCGCTGCCGCGCGTGCGGGCAGCGCGTCCGGAAACGGCAGCCGGACGGCGGGTCGATGGCGCTCGGCACGTCACCCTGCAGGAGAGTGCGGTTCCGCCGGAGCCGCGGCTCGGGCACCGGGATCGCGGCGAGCAGCGCTTGCGTGTAGGGATGCCGCGGTCGCGCGAACAATTCGGGCTTGTCGGCGAGCTCGACGATCCGGCCGAGATACATCACCGCGACGCGTGCGGCGATGTGTTTCACCACCGCGAGATCGTGGGCGATGAAGAGATAGGCGAGCCCGAACCGGCGCTGCAGGTCCTGGAGCAGGTTGATCACCTGCGCCTGGATCGAGACGTCGAGCGCCGAGACCGGCTCATCGCACACGATGAGCCGCGGCTCGACGGCGAGCGCGCGGGCGATGCCGATGCGCTGCCGTTGCCCGCCGGAGAACTCGTGCGGATAGCGGCTCGCGTGTTCGGGCGCTAGCCCGACGAGCCCGAGCAGCTCCGCGACGCGCTCCCGGTGGCGCCCCGGCGCGAGACCGTGCAGCACGAGCGGCTCGGCGAGCATCTGGCCGACCGTCATGCGCGGGTTGAGTGACCCGTACGGATCCTGGAAGATGATCTGCATCGCGCGCCGCTCCGAGCGGAGCTCGCGCTCATCGAGCGCGAAGAGGTCGCGGCGCTCGAACCAGACCTTGCCGGCGGTCGGCTCGAGCAGACGCAGCACGAGGCGGCCGGTGGTCGACTTGCCGCAGCCGGACTCGCCGACGAGCGCGAGCGTCTCGCCGGCGGCGAGGTCGAAGCTGATCCCGTCCACCGCGCGCACCGCGCCGCTTTGCCGGCCGAACAATCCCCTGCGGACCGGGAAGTGCTTAACGAGATCCGCGACGCGAAGGAGCGGTGCGGAGCGAGCACCGCCGGTCACAGCGGCGCCTTCCAGCACGCCGCCTCGTGTCCGCGCGCGAGCGCGCCGAGCGGCGGCTCCGCGCGGTGGCACTCGTCGACCGCGAACGGGCAGCGTGGCTCGAAGCGACAGCCCGGGAGTGCGACGAGCGGGTTCGGGACCTGGCCCTCGATCGCCGCGAGCCGCGCCTGCTCGCGATGGAGCTTCGGGATCGAGCCGAGCAGCCCGATCGTGTAGGGATGCTGTGGCTCCGCGAACAGCCGGTCGACGGCCGCGCGCTCGACGATCCGCCCGGAGTACATCACCGCCACCTCGTCGGCGAGCTCGGCGATGACGCCGAGATCGTGCGTGATCAGGATGATCGCAGTCCCGGTCTCCGCGCGGAGCGTGCGCATGAGGTCGAGGATCTGCGCCTGGATCGTCACGTCGAGCGCGGTGGTCGGCTCGTCGGCGATCAGCAGCTTCGGCTTGCAGGCGAGCGCCATCGCGATCATCACGCGCTGGCGCATGCCGCCCGAGAGCCGGTGCGGGTGGTCGTCGAAGCGGCTTTCGGGCGAGGGAATACGCACGCGCCGCAGCATCGCGATTGCGAGCTCCTTGGCCGCGGCGCGGCTCATCGCCCGATGGCACAGGACGCCCTCGACGATCTGCTCGCCGACGGTGAACGCCGGATTGAGCGAGCTCATTGGCTCCTGGAAGATCATCGAGATGCGGTTGCCGCGAAGCGCACGCATCTCGGCGGCCGAGAGCTCGAGCAAGTTCGCGCCGTCGAACCGGATCTCGCCCCCGGCGACGCGCCCCGGCGGCTGCGGCACGAGCCCCATGATCGAGAGCGCGGTCACGCTCTTCCCGCAGCCCGATTCGCCGACCAGTCCGAGCGTGCGCCCCGGTTCGAGCGCGAAGCTGACGCCGTCCACCGCGCGGAACTCGCCGCCCTCGACGGCGAAGTGCGTCCGGAGGTCGCGGACCTCGAGCAGCGCGCTCAATGCGGCTTCCCGCGGCGCGCGGCCTGGAAGCGCTCGATCTCCGCCTCGATCACCTGGCGATCGGTGATGCCTGCGGGCCGCGCGCGGCTCGGCAGGCAGGCGACGAACGGCTGGAAGCGCTCGAGGCTCTTCTCGTAGAGGCGCGCGAGCTCTTTCAGTGGCTGATCGTGGTCGTCGACGCGCAGGCTCAGGGCGGGATACTCCTCGGTCGAACAGATGAGGAGCGCCGCCGCCTGCTTGCCGCGCTTGTCGCCGCCCGCCTTCTCGCCCGCCGCAAGCGCCGCGATGAGCCGCTCGGCGAACGGCAGACCGCGCGCGACCTCGTAGGCGGCGGCGGTGTCGTAGATGACCTCCGGCCCCGCGAGCATGTTGCCCGCGACCGAGAAGCCGTCGCGGACGAGATGTCCGCACCAGTCGATGCACGCGGCGCCGGTGTACGCGGCGGGACGTCCTTGTGCGTCGATCAGGTGGAGCTGGCGCTGCTCGTGCCCTTCGTCGGGACCCGTCAGGGCGGCCACCACCTCTGCGGGCGAGACGCCTTGGGCGAGCAGCTCGAGGCCACGCGCTGCGTAGAGCGGATTGACGAGCGCTTGCGTGGCGAGCGCGCCCACGCCGCTCCGCGCATGCGGGCATAGCGCGCCGACGGCGAAGAACCGGCTGGCGACCGCGACGCCGAGCGCGCCGCTCGCGTCGCGGGCGACGATCGACCAGGTCATGTCGTCGAGTGCCGCATCGTCAGTCGTCGACCTTGACCAAGGCGAGGCCGTACGGGTCGTTGCCGACGCCGGTGACCGTACCGACGACCTTCCGGCTGCGCAGGTCGATCACCCATACCGTCCCGCTCGGCTCGAACGTGGTTCGCGCCCCGCCCGAGATGACCGCGTAGCGGCCGCTCGACGTGACGCCCGAGCCCTTCGGGCGCGCCGGCCGTACCGTGTTGTCCTGCGGGTCCGGCGGGCGCACAAGCGGGATCCGCGCGACCTCCGCACCGGGATCGCCTGCGAGCGCCTTCGCAAGATCGACGATCGATACGTTGTTCGCGCGGAAGTTCGGTACGATGATTTCCTTGCCGTTCGGGGTGAAGGAAGGAATGAAGGGCCGGGTCTGGACATTCGGGTCGCTCGTGCCGACCAGCACGCGCGCGACCTCGGGCGGATCGGCCGTGCCGATGCGGTCGACGTCGATGATCGAAATCGTGTTGCCCTCGAACGCGACCCGCTGGCTTTCCCGGTTCGCGGCCACGATGTAGCGGCCGTTGGGGCTCGTCGTGATGCCCCAGGGGCCGATCTGCGTCGGGATCCGCAGGATCTCCGGGGACGGGTTCTTCTGACCGGCGAGCGCACGCTCGAGGTCGATCACCGAGACGTCGTCGGTGCCGCCGTTCGCGGCGAAGACGTAGGTCTTCCCGCTGCTCGCGCGCCCGAGCGTGACGCCGTTCGTGTCCGGGAAGCACCCCCACGCGGGGTGTGGCGAGAGCAACGGCACTGGGGAGAACGTGCCGTTCGCCTGAGCGAACGGGTGCTCGAACGCGGGCGGACCGCTCGGCGAGACGAACGGCACGGGGAATTTCGGACAGGGGGTTCCGTCGGGGTGTCCCAGCGCCAGTTCGACCTCGCCGCGTAGGCTGCCGGTCTTGCGATCGACGAAGGTGACGCGGTTGCCGCCGTCCTCCGTGAGATGGCTCTCCGCGTTGCCGATCACGAAGAGGTCGCGCAGAAGCACGAGGCCCACGGCGCCAAAGGAGCCGCCGTCGATGTGCCGCACGAGCGCGGCGGCGGTGTTGTCGTGCTTGCGACTGACCATCTTCTTGACGCTCATGACCGCAATGTTTCCACGCCCGCCGTGCTGCAGAAATTCGGCGTTGTTGATGGCGCCGTGATGATTGACGACGTACGCGGTGTTGCCGTCCTCGCTGATCACGATGTTGGCGGGATCGCCGAGCAGCTTGCCGTCAAGGCGATCGAGCGCCGTCTTCGAGCGGCTGACGATCGCGTTCGGCGTGTTGTTGTTCTCCGGCCGCAGCGCCTTCTGCAAGTCGATGGCGTACATGCGCGGGTCGCGGCGACCCGTCGCCAGGATGAAGGTCTTGTCGTCGTCGGGGAGCGCTTCGTGCGCGAGACCGAGCAGCACGGCGCCAATCAGCGTCAGGTTCCGAAGTTTCATCTCGAGCCTCCTCCTTAGCGCGCATTGGGATCTGCGCTTCGCGGTGGTTCTTTGCCCCAGTCGCGACTGGCCTTCGCGCCGAGGGACCCGGCTTATTGCGCCGGCGAATGCTCCGGATAGTACTCTTGACAACCCCACCTTCCCCGCCTAGATTCGTCGGGCTGAGTTCACCAACCCGCACGGGGAGGGCGCCATGTCGCAGAAACGAACTCTTCTCGCCGTCGCTACACTGTCTCTTGCCTGCGCCGGTACACCCGGCCTCGCCTCCGAGAAAACCGTTTTTGTCCCGATCACGCTCGTCCGGGGGGTGCCTGTCCCCTGCGCGACGGACGAGCGCGCGACGTGCCACAACCGTTGGCATCCCAAGATCCCTACCGTCGCCGAGGCCAATCCGGGAGACAGGATCGTCTTCCAGACGCGCGATGCGTTCGACAACCAATTCAATCAGACCTCGACTGCCAGCACCGTCGCAGGTGCCAACCTGAACCGGGTTCATCCGCTTACCGGCCCGGTCTTCATCAAGGGCGCCCATCCCGGAGATGTTCTGGCGGTGACGATCGAGAAGATCGAGCCTGGTCCGGACCGGTTCGGCTACACCGTCATCGTGCCCGGGTTCGGGTTCCTCCGCGATGTGTTTCCGGACCCCTTCATCGTGAAATGGGACCTCCAGGGGTCCGAGCCCGGATCGATGAGGGCCGTGTCGCGAGACATGCCCGGTGTGAGCATCCCAATGAACGGGTTCACCGGCACGATCGGCGTCGCCCTGGGCCTCGCGGAAACGAAAGCCGCGTTTGACCGCGAGCAGCAACTCCTCGACGCGGGCGGGTTCGTCCTCCCCCCGCAACCTAACGACGCCGTCCCGGCCGCTCTCTGTGGCCCGAAGGGGACGGCTGACCCGACGCAGCCCTGTCTGCGGACGATCCCGCCGCGTGAGAACGGCGGCAACATGGACGTCAAGCAGATGATCGCGGGAACGACCCTTCTCTTCCCTTGCTTCGTCGAAGGGTGTCTCCTCTCCACGGGCGATGTCCACTTTGCCCAGGGGGACGGCGAGGTCTCGGGAACAGCGATCGAGATGAATGCCCTTGTGACGGTCAAGGTGAGGGTGCGGAAGGGCGGAGTGGCGCTCGGAGTACGCCAGACCGAGATCGAAGGGAAGAAGGTTCCCAACCTCCTCAAGAAGATCGAGCCCGAACGCTTCCTCGCGACGACCGGGATCCCTCTCAAGAAGCCGGGTGTCAATACCCCGCAGGAGTTCATCGACGGAACGCTAAGAGCGCTCAGCAACGTTTCCGAGGACGTGACACTGGCGGCTCGGGACGCGCTCCTTAATATGATCGACCTCCTCACCGGTCCCCGATCGCCTGCTCCGGTGAAGCTGTCGCCCCCGCAGGCCTACGTCCTGTCGAGCGTCGCGGTGGATCTCAGGATCAGTAATCTCGTGGACGTCCCCAACTTTCTCGTCACCGCGATTCTTCCTCTCGATGTCTTCAAGAGTGAGAGGAAGAGAGACGACGACGACGACTAGGGGGATACCCCAAGGCGCTGGGCGAAGGGCGGAGGAGCAGAGACTCTCCGCCCTTTTTGTTGACCGGAGGGGACTAGCAAGGTGAACCGGCGCGGCCTCTTGATGCTTTCGCTCGGCGCGAGCGCATCGCTCCTGATGGGCCATACCCCGTACCGGCAGTGGCAGGTCTACAGGAAGAACCGGCTCATCTTCGTCGCAAGCGAAGCGGATGATGTCTCGCTCCGCTTGGGGGCCTCGACCGAGCAGGCATTGGCGGCGCGCCTGCCGCAGAGCAAGGCGATGATGGCAACGACGGCCACGGCGGTGGATGTCGTCAGCCTTCTAACGAGCTCGCAACTCGACGTGGCGCTCTTGACGTCGGATGACGCCTACGAAGCCGTCAAGGGAACCGGGAAGTTCGAGGGTCGGGCCGTTCCCCTCCGGACGCTCGCCGTTCTCGAGTCCTCGGTCCTGCACCTCGTCACGCTCGCCGGACACGGCATCACGGGTGTTCCGGACCTCAAAGGGAAGGTTCTCGCCAGCGGGCCGATCGGGAGTCCGACGGAAACCGTCACTCTCCGAGTCCTCGAGGCCTACGGGATCGATCCCGGCAAGGATCTGCGGCGGGAGCCCTTGGCCGGCGAGCAGGCGGCGGCAGCGCTGAAAAGCAAGCGCGTCGGCGCGATCGCCCGGGCCGACATGGTCGCCAGCGCAGCGGTACGGCATCTCGCCACCACCTCGGGGCTCACCATCGCGCTGCTCGAGCACGGCGATGCGCTGCCAAAGATCGCGTCTCGCTACGGACCGATCTACCACCGCGGAACGATCCCAAAGGACGCCTACCCCGGGATCGGAGCCGACGTCGAGGCGGTCGCGGTCGCCCATCTGCTCGTCTGCCGCGACGACTTCCCCGACGACAGGGCGCACGGAATCGCCAAGGCCCTGGGCGAGTCGCCGGGTGCTCCGCCATACCTCCCGTTTCACCCGGGAGCCCTTCGGGTTTACGACGGAGAACAGTCCCGATGATGCGCCTCCGCCGTCCTGGAATGCTCGGAATCCTCGGGATCGTCCTGGCGCTCACCGCAATCTCCCTGCCCTCGCTCCGGGCACAGGAGAGCGTCCGCCAGTCGTTCCAGCTGATCGCCGCACGGGTCGTCAGCGAGTTTCAGGGCGTCACCGGCGGAATCAGAAAGCCGCACTTCGACGTCCGCCGGCGGGACGCGTTCCCCGAGGTCGATGCGGACATGATCGGAATGCTCAAGTTCGAAATGAGGCCGAAGGACGAGGCGAGCTGGCACCCGGTCGTGTGCATCTTCGGGTATCGCCAGGGACAGTGGAAGTTTGCCAAGGCGTTCCATGAGCTGCCGTCGGAAAAGCCGATCTGGACCGAGGCCGGTCCCTGGTATGGAGAGATCGTCGAGAGGGCAATGAAGAACGCGCAGTAGGCGCCATGCCGGAGGTCGTCCTCGCCGTCTTTCTCCTCCTTCCGGCGATGCCCCTGGACGCCCATCCTCTCAACGTCGGGTACGCCGACGTCACGCTCGACGACCGCGAAGTCGTCATCGCCCTGAGCCTCAACCTCTTCGAGTTCGATCTCCTGTTCGGCCTGGACCGCAACCAGGATGCCCGCGTGGACCAGGAAGAGCTCGAGGCGAAGCAGGCCGCGATCCTGGATTATCTGCGCGGGAAGATCTCGGTCTCCGCCGGCGGCGAGATGCTGCCCATGGCGGCTGGCCCGTTGAAGATCGGTCGCGGCACCGACGGCAAGCCGCTGCTCGAAGCCACGCTGGTCTTTCGGAGCGCGACGCCGCTTACCGCGGTCAGCATCAGGTCCGAGACGTTGAGCGAACTGGGCGCGGACCACACCCTGTTCGCCAAGATCACCGATGAGGGACGCGTCGAACAGTTCGTCTTTCGATCCGGGGTCGTCTACGACCGCCGCCCCCGGGGGTTCTGGGCCTACGCCCTCCAATTCCTCGGCGCGGGCGTTCATCACATCTTCCTCGGCTACGACCACATCGCGTTCCTGCTGGGTCTGCTTCTCATGGGCGGGTCGCTCTTCAACATCGTCAAGATCGTTACCGCCTTCACGGTCGCCCACAGCCTGACTCTCTGCCTCGCCGCGCTCGACCTCGTGACGTTGCCAGGGCGTCTGGTCGAGGCGGGGATCGCGCTCAGCATCGTGTACGTGGCCGTGGAGAACCTCTTCTTCACGGCGTTCGACCGGCGTTGGCTGGTGAGCTTCGCCTTCGGCCTGGTGCACGGGTTCGGCTTCGCGAATGTCCTGAAGCAGATGCACCTTCCGCCCTCGGGCCTCGTCGCTTCCTTGCTCTTCTTCAACATCGGTGTAGAGGTGGGGCAGGTTCTGATCGTGGCGCTCGTCGTCCCGCTCCTTTGGTTGTTGAGCCGGACGCCGGTGCACCGCACGACCGTCCGGCTGCTTTCGCTGGCGATCCTTTCCGCGGGGGTCTACTGGTTGTTCCAGCCGGCCCAATAGAACACGATGGCTCTGGTCATTCTCGTCCTGGGCATCGTTCTCCTCACCGCCAGCCCCGGCGAAGCGCACGTCGTCCTCGACGGGAACACCGTGCAGCCGCTTCTAGTGGAAATCACTAGAGACTTGAGAGAAGCGCGGGATGGCTCCACGGAGGAGGCCAGGCTCGAGGCCCTGTACGGGCTCGGCGAACGGGCGCAGTCCCTCGCGGACCTCATGAACCTGGACGCCACTTCCCACGGCCAGAGCCTGTATGCGGAGCTCCTGGTGAAGAGGCTCGAGGAGTACGGGATCCGCATCCGCCGCGTCGGGCGCAACATGCGGTACGCATACGACATGGCGGCCTTCCAGGACTACCTCCAGCGGGCGCCGCGAGGGACACGCGCGGCGGACGCAAGCTTTCGGCTCATGGCCCAGGCGTTTTACGGCTCCGTCGGCGCCGATCCTGCCGTTCTCGTCGACATCAACGTCGACCAGCTGCGGGCGGCCATCCTTCGCGAGGAGTCCTTTCTCAAGGACTACCCGAGCTCAGACAAGGTGAAGAACGTCCGTTTCTTTCTGGCGATGGACTACTACCGGCTCTCCCGGAACAGCCGGGACCCTGCCACCGTCCGGGAATACAAGCAGCGAGCCGCGCGCACGCTCAAACAGCTCGTCAAGGAGTACCCAGGCACTCCCGAAGCCCGGGCGGCCGAGAGCGTCCTGGAGAGATAAGAGTTCGAACGTCGGCGCTACGCGACGGGGATGGTCGCCTTCATCGACGGCCGCGCCGAGAACTGCTCGTACCAGCGCGCGAGCTTAGGCCGCTTGCCGCGCCAGTCGTCGTCGGCCCAGCGGAAGTCGAGCCAGCCGAGGACGCAAGCCGCGGTGATGCTGCCGATCGTCGGCTCGCCCTCGAGCTCGCCGGCGTGCCGTTCAAAGAGGTCGAGCCCCTCGTGCCACTTGCCCTTCTGGCCGTCGATCCAGTCGCGCCACTGCAGCTCCTTCGGCCGGAGCACCATCTCGTAGCGGGACAGGA
>Ga0126369_10004498_pt1 | contig 10238 bp, 6 predicted proteins | sample PanSoiMetaPlot_1_FD_109646 | JGI IMG/M metagenome (GOLD analysis project Ga0126369, IMG submission 109646) | Tropical forest soil microbial communities from Panama - MetaG Plot_1 | ecosystem: Environmental > Terrestrial > Soil > Tropical forest > Bulk soil | place: Panama | collected 2016-02-17
ATGCAGCGGGGCGGCGGGTTCGAGTTCGTCGACGACATCTTCGGCGGCGCCGTGCCGCGCAACTTCATCCCCTCGGTCGAGAAGGGCGTACGCGACTGCATGAAGAAGGGCATCCTCGCCGGCTACCCGGTCGTGGACATGAAGGTCACGCTCTACGACGGCTCCTATCACGACGTCGATTCGTCGGACATGGCGTTTCAGATCGCGGCCTCGATGGGCCTGCAGAAGGTGTTCATGGACGCCCGCCCGATCCTGCTCGAGCCGATCATGAACGTCGAAGTCACGACCCCGGCGGACCACGCCGGCGACGTCATCGGCGACCTGAACTCACGGCGCGGCCGGATCGTCGGCATGGAGCCGGCGGGGGAGACCGCGGCGGTGCGTGCGGTCGTGCCGATGTCCGAGATGCTCACCTACGAATCGAGCCTGCGCTCGATGACCGGCGGCCGCGGCGGCTACTCGATGGAATTCTCCCACTATGAAGAGGTTCCCTCCTTCCTCGCCGAGAAGGTGATCAAGGAAGCGAAGGCGGAGCGGGAGAAAGCCGAGAAGCACTAGGGCCGCTGGGGGGCTCGGGTAGAATAGGGCCCAATGATCTTCCAGCAGATCCTCAATGAAGAGTCTGGTTGTCTGTCGTACCTGATCGGCTGCGGCGAAGCCGGGAAGGCTCTCGTCGTCGATCCAGGCCGCGACCGCGTTCCCGAATACCTCCGGCTCGCTGCGAAGAAGGGCCTGACGATCAGCCACATCCTCGAGACGCACACCCACGCCGACCACATCTCGGGCAACCGCGATCTGGCCGAGGCCGTGCGGGCGCCGATCCTCGTGCACCGTACGGCCGGGGTGGCCTTCGAGCACCAGGACGTCAGCGACGGCGACGAGATCCGGATCGGCAACGTGCGCTTCAAGATCGCTCACACGCCCGGGCACACGCCCGACTCCATCTGCGTGATGGTGTCGGACCTCTCCCGCGGCGAGGCGCCGTGGTTCGTCCTCACGGGCGACATCCTGTTCGTCGGCTCGGTCGGGCGACCGGATCTCGGCGGCGCGCGTGCGGCCGAGGACGCCTGGGAGAGTCTGCATCGCGTGCTGCTGCCGCTCGACGACAGCGTCGAGGTCTATCCGGCCCACGGCGCGGGCTCGGCGTGCGGCAAGGCGATGTCGGCGAAATCCGGCTCGACGATCGGCTTCGAGCGCCGCTTCAACCCGGCGCTCCAGCTCCGCGAGCGTCAGGCATTCGTCGACTTCCTCATGAAGGACCTGCCGCCCAAGCCGCCCTCCTTCGAGAAGATCGTGGGCAAGAACAAGGGGCTGATCTCGCTCGCCGCTGCCAAGCCGCGGCCGTTCACCGCGCGCGAGGCGTGGGAGGCCGTGCAGCGCGGCGACGTCGTCCTGGACCTCCGCGATCCCGGGACGTACGGCGAGATCCACATCGCGGGCGCGGTCAACGTGTGGATCGAGAGCCCGCAGTTCGCCGAGCGCGTCGCAGGCATGGTACCGTCCGGCGCGTCGCTGCTGCTGCTCGCGCAGGGGCCGTCCGACCTCGATCGTGCCGTCCAGGCCCTCTCGCGCGTCGGCATCGACGAGATCAGCGGCTTCCTGCAGTGGGGCATGATCGAGTGGCGCAGCGAAGGCTTTCCGATCGAGTCGGTGCCGCAGATCACGGTGTCCGAGCTGGCCGAATGGCTCGAGCAGGGCCGCGACGTCGCGGTGATCGACGTACGCGAGCACGCGGAGTGGATCGACGGCCACATCGACGGCGCCATCCACCTGCCGATGCTCGAAGCGGCGACGCGCCGCGCCGAGGTGCCGGCCGACCGGCCCAAGGCCGTGCTCTGCGCGGGCGGCCTGCGCTCGAGCACGGCGATCAGCGCGCTCAAGCGGCACGGCCTTTCGAACTGGTTCAACGTCACCGGCGGTATGACGGCGTGGAAGCGCTTCGGCTACCCCGTTGTGCGCTCCTCGTCGGACCCGGCTTCCACTCCCCGCGCGTGATCGTGCGAGCCGAAGCGGTGGCTCCGCTGAGGCGAGCGTTCGCTCCGCTGTACGCGGCGGTGTTCGTGCGCCCGTGGCTGGTCTGGGGCTCCGCCGTGCTGGTCGCCACGCTCAACGTCTTTCTCTTCGCGTTCGATCGTCCGTGGACGGCCTCGGACGGGCTCCGCAACTGGGGCGACTGGGCGCTGACCGGCGCCGGCCTCGTGCACCGGGCGGATCTCCTGCCGCCCTGGCTCTACTCAGGCTCGCTCCTGAACATCGGCGTGATCCTCGGCGGTGCCATCGCGGCGCTCCTGTCACGCGAGTTCGCGATCCGGGTGCCGGCGCGCGCCGAGCTCGTCAAGGGCGGCGCCGGCGGGCTTCTGATGGGCGTCGGTGCCGTGCTCGCCTTCGGATGCAACATCGGCGGTTTCTTCTCGGCGACGAGTGCGCTTTCACTCGCAGGACTCGGGATGATGCTCGGGCTTGGAGCGGGCGCCTTCATCGGCCTGCGCTATCTGATCTGGGAGGTCGCCCACCGGCCGCAGTGGTCGCGCGGGGGCGGGCGCATCTATCTGCGGGCCGGCGGCGCGGCGGCGGGTCACGCCTGGGCCGGCGTGATCGTCGCCGGGCTCGTCGCGGTGGCGCTCGTGCTCTACACGCGTGCGGGCTACGGGCCGCAGGGCGTGTTCCTGCTCTTCGGCGCCACGTTCGGCGTGGTCTTCCAGCGGTCGAGGTTCTGTCTGGTCCGCGCCTTTCGTGAGCCGTTCATGACCGGCGACGCGGAGCACACGCGCGCCGCGGCCCTCGCGCTGACCGTCTCCACGCTCGGCTTCGCGATCTTGAAGTTCACCGACCTCAAGGACAAGGGCGAGTGGGTGTTCCCGGCGGCGGGGCTCGGTTCCATCGCCGGCGGCCTGGTCTTCGGGGTGGGGATGACGCTGGCGGGGGGCTGCGGTGCGGGCTCGCTCTGGCGGGCCGGCGAGGGGCAGGTGAAGCTCTGGGCCGCGGTCGCGTGCTTCGCCCTCGGCGCGTCGCTCGCGCGGCTCGTCGCGACCCAGACCGGAATCTTGCAAAAGCTCGGCGCCGCGGTGTTCTTGCCATCATCGCTGGGCTGGGGGGGCGCCATCGCGTTGATCGTCGTGATCGCGCTCGCGTGGGCTATGCTGTCGACCTGGAACGAGGAGACTCACACGGTCAGCGTGGTCTAGCGGAGGGACGGATGAACGCGTCGACGCGGAGAGAATTCCTTCGGACGTCGTCCTGGGCAGGGCTCGGGCTCCTCGCCGCGGGCTGCGCGCCGAAGGTGTCGGACTTCGCGCGCAAGTCGGGCCGGCGCGTGGTCGTGATCGGCGGCGGCTGGGGCGGCGCGACGGCGGCGAAGTACGTCCGTCTCGCCGATCCGTCGATCGAGGTCGTCCTGCTGGAGCCCAACAAAGAGTTCGTCTCGTGTCCGTTCTCGAACCTGGTGCTGAGCGGCCAGCGGACGATCGAGAGCATGACCTTCACCTACGACGGCCTGCGTGCCCACGGCGTTCAGGTCCTGCACGAGACGGCCACGATGATCGAGCCCGACGCGCGGCGTGTACGCGTGGGCGCCGAGGCGCTGCCCTACGACCGGCTCATCGTCTCGCCGGGCGTCGAGTTCCAGTGGGACCAGGTCGAGGGGCTCGCCGCCGCGCAGGATCGTGTGCTCCACGCGTGGAAGGCCGGCCCGCAGACCGTCGAGCTGGCGCGGCAGCTCCAGGCGATGCCCGATGGCGGTGTGTTCGTGCTGACGATCCCGCCGGCCGCCTATCGCTGCCCGCCGGGCCCCTACGAGCGCACGTGCCAGGTCGCCTGGTACCTGAAGCACAACAAGCCGAAGTCGAAGCTGATCGTGCTCGACGCGAATCCCAACATCATCTCGAAGACCGCGCTGTTCCGCGCCGCCTGGGCGGCGTACCCGAACATCGACTACCGCGGCTCGAACAAGGTCGTGAAGGTCGAACCGGGCGCGCGCGAGGTGACGACCGAGCTCGGCGACAAGGTGAAGTACGACGTCCTCAACCTGATCCCGCCGCAGCGGGCCGGGACGATCGCGGTCACCGCCGATCTGGTCGGCGCCGACAAGCGCTGGTGCGAGGTCAACCATCTCACCTACGAGTCGGCCAAGCACAAGAACATCCACGTGATCGGCGACTCGACGATCGGGCTGCCGGTGCCGAAGTCGGGCAACGTCGCCAACGCGATGGGGAAGATCTGCGCGGTCGCGGTCACGAGCCTGCTCAACGACAAGCCCGTGCCGACCATGGCGCCCGGGAATACCTGCTACAGCTGGGTGAGCGACCGCGAGGCGATCGCCGTGGTCAACACGTACAAGATCGACGGAGGCAAGGTGGTGCAGATCGAGCAGAAGCTCACGCCGGGGCAGTCAGAGGCGTGGGCACAGAACGCGGTCGGTTGGGCGAACAGTATTTGGGCGGACATGCTTGGCTAGGCGCAGTACCGCGCTCATCGATTGGTCGGTGCCTACGGACTCAGTGCGAACGGATTCTGGGCGAAAGGACGGGACGACGATGCGTGTTTCCACGAGTGGGTGGCTCGTGGTGCTCGTGACGCTCGCGATGCTCATATTTGGTGCGGGGACGGTGTTGGCGGGGCCGCTCGATATGCCGGGGGCGCCGCAGGCGATGGTGTGCAGCGCTTGTCATGGGTTCGCGGGGCAGAGCCGGTCGAGCACGATACCGATCCTGGCCGGGATGGCGCCCTGGTACTTCAAGAAGGCGATCCAGGACTACGCGGCCGGCAAGCGGACGTCGCCGGAGATGGAGCCCTACGCGAAGATGGTGATGCAGTCCGGCATCGACGACATCGCGGCGTACTTCGCGGCGCAGGAGCGCGCACCCTCGCCCGTCAAGGTCGACCCCGCGGCCGTCGAGCGTGGGCGCGCGGCGGCCGCTCAGTGCACGGTCTGTCACGGCGCCTCGGGCAAGGGCGATGCCTCCAAGGGCGTTCCCGACATCACGGGCCAGTCGCCGGGATATCTGCGCAACCAGATACTGCTCTTCAAGCTCGATCGGCGCAGCCCGGGTGACGATCAGCTCAAGGCTGTGAAGGCGTTGATGCGAACGATCCCGGACGGGCAGATCTCGGATCTCGCCTCCTACTGGTCGAGCATCCGGTAAGTGGCACTCGCCGATGGGGCGATTCTCGTGGGGCTCGGGCTCGCTATCGGCGCCTTCGGCACACTGATCGGCGCTGGCGGCGGATTTCTCCTGGTGCCCCTCTTCGTCCTCAGCTATCACTTTCCGCCGGCGCAGGCGGTCGGCACCTCGCTCTCGCTGGTGTTCCTCAACGCGGGGTCCGGGAGCGTGGCCTATCTGCGGCAGCGACGGGTCGATCTCTCTCTCGGCTGGAAGTTCGCGGCCGCGACCGTTCCCGGCGCCGTCATCGGCGCCTTTCTCACGCGGTCGATCTCGTCGTCGCTGTTCAATCTGCTCTTCGGCATCGTGCTGGTGGCGATCGCGGTGCTCCTCTTCTCCGGCATCGCGATGGCGCCGTCGAGCCGCGCCGGGCTCCGGCAGGTCGTCGACTCGTCCAGCGAGGCGCACACCTACCGGGTCGACGTCTGGAAAGGCGTCGTGGTCAGCCTGCTCGTCGGGTTCATGTCGAGCATCCTCGGCATCGGCGGCGGCATCATCCACGTGCCGTTCCTCATCGTCGCGTTGAGCCTGCCGATCCACATCGCCACCGCGACCTCACATTTCGTCCTGAGCATCTCCGCGTTCGTCGGCGCCGTGACCTTTCTGGCGCTCGGCAACGTCGACCTGCGTACGGTCGCGCTCATGGGCGCGGGCATTCTCGTCGGCGCCCAGCTCGGCGCGCGCGCGTCGCTCCGCGCCGGCGCGACCTTGATCCGGAGGATCCTGGCCGGCTCGCTCGGGGTGGTCGGACTGAGGATGATTTTGCAGGGACTCCACCTTGCGTAGATCGGGCTGACGTGCGCTACGGCTTCGTGATCGATCAGCGTCGCTGCATCGGCTGTCACGCCTGTACGGTGGCGTGCAAGGAGGAAAACCGGGTTCCGCTCGGCGCGTTTCGCACGTGGGTGAAGTACGTCGAGCGGGGCACCTTCCCGAATACCCGGCGTTATTTCTCCGTGCTGCGCTGCAACCACTGCGATGCGGCGCCCTGCGTGACGATCTGCCCGACCGTCGCGCTCTACCGGCGCGACGACGGCATCGTGGACTTCGACGGCCGCCGCTGCATCGGGTGCAAGTCCTGCATGCAGGCCTGCCCCTACGACGCGCTCTACATCGATCCGGAGACCTCGACGGCGGCCAAGTGCAACTACTGCGCTCACCGGATCGAGATCGGGCTCGAGCCCGCGTGCGTGATCGTCTGCCCGGAGCGCGCGATCATCGCCGGCGACATGGACGACCCGACCTCACAGATCGCCACGATCGTGGCGCGCGAGCCGGTGCAAGTGAGGAAGGCGGAGCAGGGCACGCGACCCAAGGTGTTCTATCTGGGCGCCGACGCCGCGTCGCTCACACCGGAGCTCCAGACCGCATCGGAGCGCTATCTCTGGGCGGAACGGCCGCGCGAGGAAGTCGACCTGATGAAGATGGTCGCCGCTGTCCAAGAGACGCAGCGCGGCCGGGGGGACCCGGCGCTCAGCCGGCCGGTCTACGACGCGCCGCACGCGGTGCGGCCGTGGGGCTTCAAGGTGTCGGCGTACCTGTGGACGAAATCCATCTCGGCCGGCGCGCTGCTCGTGGCGGCCTTCGCGGGCTCCGAGTCGTGGGGCAGCCTCTTCACCAGCGTGGCGCCGGCGCTCGGCCTCGTGTTCCTGGCCATCACGACGGCGCTCCTGGTCGTCGACCTCAAGCGCCCGGAGCGCTTCGCCTACATCTTGCTGAAGCCGAACTGGCGCTCGTGGCTCGTGTGGGGCGCCTGGATCCTGATGGCGTTCGGCGTCGCCGGCGCGGTGTGGCTGGCGGCGGGCGTGGCCGGACATCCAGACGTGCTCCACCTGACCCTCGTGCCGTCGATGCTCCTGGCTCTCGCGACCGCGGGGTACAGTGCATTCCTCTTCGGTCAGGCCGAGGGGCGCGACTTCTGGCAGAGCCCGCTCGTGCTGCCACACCTGATCGTCGCGTCGGTGGTCGCCGGCGCCGCGAGCTTGTCGATCGCCGCCGCCGTGACGCCCACTCAGAGCACCGGCGCGGATCCGAGCGTGACCCTGTGGCCGCTGTTGTTCCTGTCGCTGGTCGCTCACGGCTTTCTGGTCGGGCTCGAGGTCTTCAACCGGCATGCGGTTCACGACGCGACCCTGGCGGCGCGACTGATTCGGCGCGGACCGTATCGCGCGCGGTTCTGGATTGGCGTCGCGCTGGGCGGCGTGCTGCTGCCGATGGCCTTGATGATTCTCGGCGCAGCGGCGGATTCGACCGCGCTCAGCACGGTCGGCGCCGTCCTCGCGCTGGCGGGCTTGTGGCTATGGGAGGACTTGTGGGTCAAGGCCGGGCAATCGGTTCCACTGAGCTAGGACACCCATGACCGAACGCGCTGCCGCGCCGCTTCATCCGGTTGCCCGGGAGCTCGCCGAGTCCCAGGGAAGCCTCAGGAGCTATCCCCCCGTCGAGCGCTGGGACGACTGGGAGGAGTACGACCCAGTCGCCTGGCCCGAGAAGGTCAAGCGACGCTACTCGCTGATCCCGACGATCTGCTTCAATTGCGAGGCGGGCTGCGGGCTCCTCGCCTACGTCGACCGCGAGACGCTCGCGATCCAGAAGTTCGAGGGCAACCCGACGCATCCGGGAAGCCGAGGGCGCAACTGCGCCAAGGGACCGGCGACCCTCAATCAGGTGAACGATCCCGAGCGCATCCGCTATCCGTTGCGCCGCGTCGGGCCGCGCGGGGGCGGGCGATGGGAGCGCGTCACGTGGGACGAGGTGCTCGACGACATCGGCGGGCGCATCCGCAAGGCGCTCGTCGACGGACGGCAGCGCGAGATCATGTACCACCTCGGCCGGCCCGGCCACGAGCTCGTCTACCTGCAGCGCGTCTTCCACGCCTGGGGCATCGACGGCCACAACAGCCACACGAACGTCTGCTCGGCGAGCGCGCGGGCCGGCTACGCGTTCTGGCACGGCATGGACCGGCCGTCCCCCGACCACGCGAACGCGCGCTTCATCCTGCTGCTCTCCTCGCACCTGGAGACGGGTCACTACTTCAACCCGCACGCTCAGCGCATCATCGAGGCCAAGTCGCGTGGCGCCAAGATCGCGGTCTTCGACACGCGGCTCTCCAACACGGCGTCGATGGCCGACTGGTGGGTGGCGCCGTGGCCCGGGTCGGAGTCGGCGGTGCTGCTGGCGATGGCGCACATCCTCGTGCGCGAGAAGCTCTACGATCGCGAGTTCGTGCGCCGCTGGGTGAACTGGGAGGAGTATCTGCGCGAGGAGCGCCCCGAGCTGCCGGTGGCGTTCGAGTCGTTCGAGCGGGCCGTCGATGAGCTCTACGCTCGCTTCACGCCCGAGTTCGCCGCGGCCGAGAGCGGTATCGCCGCCGCAACCATCGTTGAAATTGCGCGCGAGATCGGTCGCGCCGGCTCGGCGCTGGCAACCCACGTCTGGCGCAACACGGCCGCCGGTAATCTCGGCGGCTGGCAGGTGGCGCGCGCACTCGAGCTGATCGTGGTGCTGATGGGCGCGGTGGGCACACCCGGAGGCACCGCCCCCAGCGCCTGGAACAAGGCGGTGCCGGCGCCGCCGATGATGCCGCCGCCGGGCAAGATCTGGAGCGAGCTCCTGATGCCGCGCGAGTACCCGCTGGCGTTCTTCGAGATGAGCTTCCTGCTCCCGCACTTCCTGCGGGAGGGCCGCGGCAAGCTCGCGATGTACTTCACGCGTGTCTACAACCCGGTGTGGACCAATCCCGACGGGATGTCATGGATCGAGGCGCTCACCGACGAGACGAAGGTGGAGCGGCACGCGTGCCTGACGCCGATCTGGAGCGAGACGGCGTGGTTCGCCGATTATGTGCTGCCGATGGGCCACGCCTCCGAGCGCCACGACTTGATGTCCCAGGAGACTCATGCGGCGCGCTGGATCGGCTTCCGTCAGCCCGTGCTGCGCGTCGCTCTCGAGAAGGCGGGCAAGCGCTTCGACCTCACCTGGCAGGCGCACGAGGCGGCGGGGCTCGGCCAGGTGTGGGAAGAGGACGAGTTCTGGATCGAGCTCTCCTGGCGGATCGATCCCGACGGCTCGCACGGCATCCGCAAATACTTCGAATCGCCGTATCGCCCGGGCGAGAAGCTCCGGATCGAGGAGCTGTACCGCTGGATGTTCGAGAACAGCGTGCCCGGGCTGCCGGAAGCCGCCGCGAGGGAGAAGCTGACGCCGCTCGAGTACATGAGGAAGTACGGCGCGTTCCTGGTCGAGGACGGCGTCTATCGCACCCACGAGCAGGCGCCGCCGGCTCGCGAGCTCGACGGCGCGACGGTCGATCCGGTCACGAAGGTCGTCGCCAAGAGTGGTCAGGCCATCGGTGTCGAGATCGACGGCCGGCGCCACATCGGATTCCCGACACCGTCGCGAAAGCTCGAATTCTTCTCCAAGACGTTGAAGGCCTGGAAGTGGCCGGAGCAGGCGGTGCCCAACTACATCCGGAGCCACGTCCACTGGTCGAATCTCGATCGCGCGAAGGGCGAGATGGTGCTGCTGCCGACCTTCCGGCTGCCCACCTTGATCCACACGCGCTCGGGCAACGCGAAGTGGCTCTACGAGATCTCGCACACGAACCCGCTGTGGCTTCATCCGGAAGATGCAACCCGGCTCGGCGTCGCGACCGGCGATCTGCTCAAGATCGCCACGCGCATCGGCCACTTCGTCGACAAGGTGTGGGTGACCGAGTCGGTGCGCCCAGGCGTGGTCGCGTGCTCGCATCACCTCGGACGGTGGCGCTTGCACGAGGACGCCGGGGGCGAGCGATGGTCCACGGCGCTCGTCGATCTGAGCCGGCTCGATGCGGGCAAGTGGCGCATGCGACAGGTCCACGGCCCGCGGCCCTTCACGAGCGACGACCCGGACTCGTCGCGAATCTGGTGGAACGAGGCCGGCGTGCACCAGAACCTGACGTTTCCGGTGCAGCCGGATCCGGTCAGCGGCCAGCACTGCTGGCACCAGAAGGTGACCGTGACGCGGCCCGGCCCCGACGACCGCTACGGCGACGTCTTCGTCGACACCGACAAGTCGTTCGAGGTTTACCGCGAGTGG
>Ga0126369_10004500_pt1 | contig 10236 bp, 10 predicted proteins | sample PanSoiMetaPlot_1_FD_109646 | JGI IMG/M metagenome (GOLD analysis project Ga0126369, IMG submission 109646) | Tropical forest soil microbial communities from Panama - MetaG Plot_1 | ecosystem: Environmental > Terrestrial > Soil > Tropical forest > Bulk soil | place: Panama | collected 2016-02-17
ACGCCGCCGTACCACTGGTCGCACGGGTGCGCCTTGAAGGGCCAGTTGACCCGCCGTTGACGCCGAGCCGCGCCCAGCGTGGCCTGGGTCCAGTCCAGGAAGTCGCGGAAGTGCGTCATGCCGCACGGATGGGGGAAGTCGAACCAGTTGGAGGCGTACACCCCGACGATCGGCGTGTCCGGATCCCAGCCGAACTTCTCCACGAGCGCGGCGCGCGAGATGCGCGCGCTCGCCTTCTGGAACGCATAGCGGGCGCCCATGTCGTCCGTGCGTCCGCCCAGGCGCTTGTCCAGGTACGCGCTGCCCGCGGCGGCTAGCGCCTCCAGGCGGGTCTCGGGTAGCGCCCCGATGTCCGCGGGCGTCGGACGGTCGGTCGTGTCGTAGAGGTCGGCGGGGTCCGTGACCCTCACGAAGCGCGGCACGCCGTAGTGACCGTAGAGCAGCACGATCGGAATGCGCCGGCGTACCGCGAGCCAGGCCAGCGCGGCGAACTGGAAGTTCACCGCGTGGCTCAGCAAGATCAGCTCGAATTGCTGCGAATCGAGCAACGCCTCGGCGGCCGCGATGCTCGCGAGCGCCTCGGTGACGTACCCGACGAGACGCCGATCGCCGAGATCGACGCTCGCCGAGCGCTGGCGCTTCAGGATCCCGTCGTAGACGAAGTCCGCCGGCACGCCGTGAGGAAGATTCCAGCGCAGGACATCGGCCGGCGTCGATATGTTCGCGAGCAGCCGCTGCGCCGCCCGCCGATGCGCCGCCATGTCGCCACGTAGCTCGAGGATCTGCACCGCCCGCGAGATACCGAGCCGCGCGAGCGTACGCCGGCCCTCGGCCGCGCGATGCGTTCCGACCACACCGACCTCGCGGCCGCCTGCGGATCCGACGGCAGCCCGGAAGAGCGCGTAGCGGATCCAGTAGTTCGGGTTGTCCCACATGGCGTCGACCAGCACGGGGCCGGTGAAGCGCCGCTCGGCGCCCGCCATGAATGCGGCCAGCGCCGCTTCGCCCTGCCGGCGCGACCGCGCGTGCTGCTGAGAGCGGTAGAGCTTGGCCGGCGAGAGCAGCCGGGCGGTCGCGACGCCTCGGCGGACCAGCTTCCGGCCCTTGCCGACGAGCTTCTGGACGGCGCGCCGGGGACGCTTCGCGCTCACCAGTCGATCCGATCGAATCCCGGGCCGGCGGGATCGATTTTTTGAGTCCCGAAGATATGCGCCGTCTGCAGACCGCCCAGCGAGTTCGTCTTGTCGAAGGCGGTGTAGAACACGATCGACAGCGAGAGCTTCTTCAGCATCTGGCGGATGTCGTTGCCGGACACGCGGTTGCCAGGCCAGTCCCGGCTCTGTGGAAAGTACGTCGCGCCGAACACGAACCGGCCCGACGGTTTCAGAACCCGGGCAACTTCCGAGAGGCAGCGGAAGGTGTCCTGCGAATAGGCCAGCGTGTTCGCCATCACCACCGCGTCGAACGTGTCGTCCGCGAAGGTCATCGCCTCCATGTTCATCACGCGGATCTTCGAATTCGTCGAGTAGAGGTCGATCGCCTCGATGTGCTTCCAGCGATATCCGTGGAGCCACGCGATGAAGAGCTCGTGGACGTTCCGCGGGCCGACGATCAGGAGCCGCTCGCCGCTCAGGTCGCGCGGCGGAACCGCGAGGATCTGGTAGTAGATCTCGGCGCGCCGTGTCGTGGTGACGGCCTTGCGCTCGGTCACTCCCGCGTTGTAGTCGGCGACCTTCGCGTAGAACTCCTCGCGCGGCAGGCCGGCGCGGATTCGCCCGACCGCCCGCAGGTCGCGAAGCTGGATCAGGCACGAGACGAGGTCGAAGACCCTTGGCTTCAGGAGCAGCCGCCGCGTCAGCGAGGGACCGCCGTCGGCCTTCTCGGGGTGACGCAATGCGGTCAGGAGCGAGTGGAGGGCCATGACCTAGAAGTCCGCCGCCGGGTCCTTGGGATAGGACGCGACCTTCGCGATCCCCATGTTCCGGTAGCGTTCGAAGGGTGTTGCCGTCGCCGACGGGTAAACGTGAAACACGCACACGTAGCGGTCGCGGCCCGCCTGGGGATAGCCCCCCTTGTGCAGGATGTTGTTCCGGAAGGGCACGATGAGCCCAGCCTTGCCGTGCGGCTGCTCCACGCGCGTCCGGTACGAGCGCAAGATCTCGTCGAGGTAGAGCCCGCACTTGACGTCCCGCTCGCTCTCGCCCCTCGCCGCCGCCGACCGGAGACGCCGCTCGACCTCGCCGGAGCAGAGCTCCTTCTCGTAGATCGCGAGCGAGGCGTCCCAGGGCAAGCACTCCATCGCTCCGTCTTCCGGCCTCACGTCCTTGAGATAGATCATGACGTTGATGCAGGTCCCGGGGCCGCCGTCGGTGTGCCAGAGCTGCGAGCCGATCGGTGCGTCCGCGATCCGCTCCGACTTGTAGAGGACCCCGAAAAAGAGCTTGAAGTGGGCGCGATAGACCGCGGTCAGGAACGCGCCGAGCGCGCCACGGAAGAGTTGCTCGATCTCCGGGAAGGTCGTGAAGATCTCGTCCCGATAGCGTCCGACGTCATCCCAGATCTGGACGCCGCGCGCTTCCTCGCCGCGAATCCTGTCCAGCATTGCGCTGGCCAGCTTCTGATTCTCGGGAGTCCACAGCGACGTGAATCCCTTGGCGTCGAACTCGCGGGCCTTCCCGGCGATCTCCGGCGCGATCGCCGGAGCAGCAGCGAACGCGGCACGGCAGGCTTCCAGGTGCTCCGAGTAGCGCGGCGCTAGATGGCGGCCGAGGCGCGAGCGATGCTTCCGGACCGCCTGCAGCTCGAGGCGCCGCCCGACCGCGCGCTTGAATCGCGTGAGCACAGTCATCGACGCGTCTCCGAGAGCCGCGCGATCGCGCGCGGATGCGCCTTCTCCCACTCGCCCTGCCGCATGCCGAATCGCAGCACGTCCGCCGGCCGTCCGTCGATCATCTCGGCGTCCTTCTCGACCCCCTCGAGGCGCATCTGCCAGTGGTGGAACACGCGGACCATCGCCGCGTTCAGCGCCGACGTTCCGCCGGTCACCTTCTCGACGCCCTCCACCCGGAACAGGTAGTCCATGGCGAGGCCCCACGCCTCGCGTCCGAAGCCGTTGCCGCGGGCCTCGGGGTGGCCGACCAGGATGCCGATGTCGGCGCTTCGAGCCGCCCGGTCGACGTGCGCCGTCATCGTCCCGACGTGCAGGCGATCCGCGCGCCGATAGATCGCCCAGAACTTGTTCGGCGAGCCCTCGAAGCTTCGCAGATAGTCCAGCGAGCTCTCGCGCGTGTGGTCGACGAGCCGCTGGCGCGAGTAGCGCATGAGGCGCTTGTCGTTGAGCCAACCGAGGTACTCGCCGGTGATCAGCTCGGGGCCGAACGGGCCGAGCGCTACCAGGGGTCCGGTGATCATTCGTGAGGCCCCAGGAAGCCGAGCATGACGTGATCGACGTACTCCCCGTTGCTCTCGTACTGCTTCTTTCTCAATCCTTCGCGGACGAACCCCGCCTTCTCGAAGGCCTTGATCGCGCCGCGGTTGGTCGCGTAGCAGCCGGCGGTCACCTTGCGAAGCTTGAGCTCGTCGAAGGCGTATCGCGCCACGAGGCTGATGACCTCCGTCGCGATCCCGCGTCCCCAATAAGCCCGCTCGCCGATCAGCAGGCCCATGTCGGCGAAGCCGTGATGGCGGTCGATCGGCCCGAGCTTCACGTTACCGATGTGGGTCTCGGTGTCACGAGCGACCACCGCGAGGAAGACATGGCCTGGATCGCTCTGGAACTTCGCGACGTAGGCTCTCAGATCGGCCTCGCTGAAGCGATGGAACCGGCTCTCGAGGAACTGGTTCACCTGCGGGTCGTTCATCCAGCGGCCGTAGCCGCCCTTCACGTCATCCGGCTGGACGGGCCGCAGATAGACGAGCGCGCCCTCGAGACGCAGCGGCGCCACAGCGGGTCGGCTCATCGGCCGCTCCGTGAGCCGGTGCGGCGGTCGGAGCCGCGCCCGGCCTCGGCGGGAACGTGAGCGCCGATCCAGCCCGCGATCGGCGACACCGCATCGGGCGGGATCAGCTCGACGAAGCGGCGCTCACGCTCGAGCAGTGAGCGGCGTGCCGCCGGGTCGGTGAGAAGACCCGAAACGACTCGGCTGCCTTCGTCCGGATCGGTCAGCGTCGGCGCCAAGCCGCGCCGGCCGACGATGAAGGTGTCTTCACGCGTCAGACCGGGCTGCAGGCTGACCACGGGCCGGTCCAGCACGATGCTCTCGAGCAGCAGCATCGATCCAACGCCTGCCACCAGATCGGACCAGAGCACCCACGGATAGGGCGTCTCGTTGCCCATGATCGTCCGGATCGAGAGGCCACGGGGCCGCTCCAGCTCTGCGAGTCGCGCGAGGAACGCGCCGGGGTCTTCGGAGGGATGGAACTTGACGGCGAGTCGCACGGTGAGGCCGGCGGCGGCCGCCGAGACGGCCGCGGCGTGGAGCACATCGAACGCGTCGAGCTCGTCGAATCCGAACGGAGCGTTCACTTCGCGAGCCACGTCCGACGCGATCGATTCGCTCACGAACAGCACGTGCACGTCGCCGTCACGCTCTGGCGGAACGATCTCGCGGCGCACGTCCCGGCAGCGCGCCAGCAGGCCAGTCAGCCAGGGATGTCCCGTCGTGATCACGCGGCCCGCTTCGAAGCCGAGCGCTACCAGCTCCGGCACCTGGCCCGCGTCCACGGCGCCGACGTAGTCGGGCTTCTCGACGGCAAAGCGCCGCTGCAAGTTCGCCCACGCGTCGTTGACGGCCAGCGACGGGCAGCCGCGCCGTCGGGCGCTCCTCCACAGATAGGCCTCGAACGGAGCGTAGTGACTGGTCCCGGTGACGAGGACGTCGGCCGGCTGATCGGCCCACGCGCGGTCGAGGGCTTCGGCCTGAAGCCCGTCGGCGAACTCGCGCGGCTCGACGCCGCCGCGCCGGAAGACCGGCGACGCCTGCGCGAGCGACCACGCGTCGAACGTGAAGGGCGCGTCGTCCCGGCGTCCCGACAGGAAGCCCATCAAGACGTTGGCCCCTCCCGGATCACGCGCGGCGAATCGCACGTGCGCCATCGTCGGCCACCTTTGCCAGCTCGCCGCGGTTCGCCCACACCTTCTCGAAGGCGTGGCAGATCTGATCGACCCAGGGCGAGCGCAGCGACTCGTAGAGATAGACGTGAAAGAGCACCTCGCGCTCGTACAGGCGCTCGGTGACCGGGCAGAGCCCTGGCCCGTACCGGCGGCCGTTCTTCCCCGGCCACTCGCCGCGATAGAGGGGCTGCAGGTAGAGGGGGCGACAGTAGCCCTCGAAGCACTCGACGCCCTCGGCGGCCAGCGCCGCGACCACCTGCCGTCGCGTGACGCCGGCGGCCGCCTCGTCGAGCCGCAGCATGTAGGAGTAGTACACGTGCGTGCGGTCAGGTCTCACGACCGGCGGGGTCAGCCCCGGGAGCGCCCCGAGCCGTTTCGCGTAGACGGCGGCGATCTCCTGACGCGGCCGCGTGAGCCGGGCCACCTTGACGAGCTGCTTGCGCGCGATCGCGGCCTCGAGCTCGCCGAGGCGGAAGTTGAAGCCGATGATCTGCTCGGGCCGGTCGGTCAGACCCATCTGTTCCACCACGGCCTCGCCGTGATTGCGAATGAGGCGGAGCCGCGTCGCCAGGTCGGGATCGCGCGTGCAGCAGAGGCCGCCCTCGCCGGTCTGGATGGTCTTGTGGCAGTTCAGGCTGAAGACACCGATGTCACCCAGCGTGCCGGCCCAGCGGCCACGATACTGAGCACCCACCGCCTGCGCCGCGTCCTCGATGACGCGCAGGCCGCGGGCGCGGGCAATCTCCATGATCGCGTCGAAATCGGCCGGCTGGCCCGCCAGGTCGACCACGACGATCGCGCGGGTGCGCGCCGTCAGACAGCGCTCGATGCTGGTGGGATCCAGGTTGAAGGTCTCGGGGTCGATGTCGGCGAACACCGGTGTGCCGCCGAAGACCCGCACGCAGCTCGCCGACGAGCTCATCGTGAACGGCGACACGATCACCTCGTCGCCGGGCCCAACGCCGCAGGCGCCGACCGCCGCGATCAGTCCGCTCGTCGCGCTGTTGACCGAGACCGAGTGCGGCACGTCGAAGGCCGCCGACCATTCGGCCTCGAGCGCCTGGATCTCCGGGCCGCCCAAGAAGCGGTCGCCCCACGAGCCATAGAACTCGCTGAGACGGCCGGCCTCGACGACCTTGCACACCGCCTCCAGCTCTTCCGCTCCGATCGAGTTATAGGCGGGCATCGGCGCGGTGACCGCCCGCGGCCCGCCGAGCAGCGCCAGCTTGTCGTTCATCAGACGGCCCCGATCTCCTCGAGAATTCTTGTGACCAGCACCGCTCGATCCAGCAGCTCGTCGGCGGCATTCGGATGGCCGGCCGCCGCGCGAAGCGTCTCGTCCACGGCGTACAGGATCGATTCGTGGGACGGCACGCCGCCCGACCAGCTCGGATCCGGCACGAGATTGTCGAATCCGTCGTAGTCCGGGTCGGGCCGCGAGCAAAAGACCTCCACCCGGCGCTCCGAATCGATCACTCGAACGCGATGCGATTGGAAGAGCAGATCGAGCTCGATCGGCGAGTAGTGCGCACCTTCCGTCGGCAGCGAGACCACACGAGCGTCGCCGACGCGCAGCTCGAACAGCGGGGCTGCGTCGTCGCCGCCGAGGCGTTTCACGGCCGACGGAGGGCCGAACATCGCCACGACCCGCTCGAGCAGGTGCGACGCGTTGGCGAGCGCGCCCCCGTAGTAGCGGAGCACGCCCTCGCAGAAGCGTCCGAAGCGACGGCCCGCACAGTCGCGCGCCAGCGCCCGATAGAACGGATCGAACGCCCGGAAGTAGTTCACGAGTGTCGGCCGGCCGGCCTCGCGAGCCAGATCGCGGATGTGCTCCGCCTCTGCGGCCTTCGTCGCGAGCGGCTTTTCGAGAAGCACCGCCCTGACGCTCCGCGTCGCGAACACGGTCTCGAGGACGGCGGCCCGCCCGTCCGGAGGCGTGCAGACGCTGACCACCTGGGGCCGCGTGCGCTCGAGAACGGCGCCGAGGTCTTCGCCGCCGATCTCGATTCCCCAGCGCCGCGCGAACCCCTCCGCGCGCGCCCGGTCGACGTCGCAGCACCCGACGAGGGCCGCACCGCGCTCGCGGTAGGCCGCCACGTGGGTCATGACGCGCCCGCCGCGGTCGTTGAAGTCGCCCGCGATCCGGCCGCAACCGACGATGACCACGCGGGTCTCAGGCGGCATGGAAGGACAGCTCCTCCTGGACCGCCACCGCGCCGGCCGAATGCGGATAGTCGATCGGAACGGCTCTGACATTACGCTGAGAGAGGTCTTTGTGGTCGTCCAGGAACCCGACGATGTCGAAGGCGTCGAAGGCAGCCCGGCGCGGGTACAACGCCTCGTAGATTGCCGTGACGACCTCGAGATCGACTGGATAGTCGACGCAGAGCAGGTACTCACGATCCAGCGCCGGCGGGGCGAAGAGGTTGAGTAGACGATAGCGCTGGGGGTTGCGATAGAAGTACGGCGTTACGTTGCCGCGATCGAACGGATCGTCGGTAAGCCCGGATACCTCCGCGAGCGCGGCGCGCGAGTAGACCTGGACGTCGAAGCCGACCGGGAACGAGAGCCGATCGAGCACGTTCGCGACGTAGTCGACTCCGCCCTTCAAATAGCGGCGTACGGCCGCGTCGGCGATGGCCGGATCGATCAGCGGGCAGTCGCCCGTGATCTCCACGATCACGTCGGCCTTCAACGCCGTCGCCGCATTGAGCGTGCGCTCCAGCACGTCGTCGACCGAGCCGCGGTAGCACGCCACGCCCTCCGCGCGCGCCAGCGCCTCGAGGGCGTCATCCGCGGGCTCGCGTGTGGTGGCGATCCCGATCTCGTCGACCATCCGGCACCGCTTGAGCCTCTCGAGTAGACGGGCCAGCATGGGCTTTCCAAGGATGGTCCGGAGGTTCTTGCCCGGCAGGCGCGTTGACGCCATGCGGCTCTCGACCAGCGCGACCACACGCGTCATCCCCGCGCCCTCATCGGACTACGCCGCTCGCACCTGGAGTCCGGCGCCCCGCATATAGGATCGCGCCTTGATCGGGCTCTGGTCGGTGAAGTGAAAGATGCTCGAGGCCGCCACCGCCGACGCGTGGCCGATCGTCACCGCCTCGACGAGATGCTGCAGGGTGCCCGCTCCGCCGTTGGCGATGACGGGCACGGCGACCGCGTCGGCCACGGCGCTGATCAGCTCCAGGTCGTAGCCGGTCATCGTGCCCTCGCGATCGATCGACGTGACGAGGATCTCGCCCGCGCCGGCCTCCGCCATTCGCCGGGTCCATGCGACCGCCTCCAGGCCCGTCGCCTGGCGACCGCTGTGGGTCCACACTTCGTACCGGCCCCCCGTGAGCCTCGTGTCGATCGAGACGACGACGTTGGCGCTGCCGAACGTGCGCGCGGCCTCCTCGACCAGCGCCGGGCGCTCCACCGCCGCGGTGTTGAACGCGACCTTGTCCGCGCCCGTCTGCAGGAGTCGCCGCATGTCCTCCAGGGTCCGCACGCCGCCGCCGACCGTGAGCGGCATGAAGCACTGCTCGGCGACGCCCTGCACGACATCGAACAGGATCTGGCGGTTCTCCGCGTTGGCGGCGATGTCCAGGAACACGAGCTCGTCGACCCGCTGCGCGTCGTAGACCTTCGCGGCCGTGACCGGGTTGCCGGTATCGCGGAGCCCAGAGAAGTTCCGGCCCTTCATGCAGCGCCCGTTCTTCAGGAGAAGAATAGGCACCAGCCGGACCTTGGCGCCGACCGTGCGGGCCTGTGCTAGATCTGCCACTGCAGGAAGTTCTCCAGGAGACGCAGGCCGTCGTCCTGGCTCTTTTCCGGATGGAACTGTGTCGCGAAAATGTTGTCGCGCTGGACCGCGGCGGTGAACCGCACGCCGTACTCGGCGGACGCCGCCACCAGGTCGGTCGTGTCGCAGACCATGTGGTAGCTGTGGACGAAGTAGAAGCTCGGCGCCTTGCTGACCCCGGCGAAGAGCGGGCTCGCCCGGTCGAGCGAGACCTCGGTCCAGCCGATGTGCGGCACCTTCAAACCCCTCCCCGTCGACCCCTCCCCACTCAGCCCCTCCCTTTCGAGCGCGAACGCAGTCACCGTCGCGGGCAGCCACCCGAGCCCCTCGTGCACGCCGAACTCGTGGCTCGTGCGCGCCAGGAGCTGCATCCCCAGGCAGATGCCGAGGAACGGCTTGCCCTTCCCGAGCACCTGGTCCGCCAGCGGCTCGATCAGGCCGCGCGCCGAGAGATTGGTCATGCCGTGCTCGAACGCGCCGACGCCCGGCAGCACGATCCGCTCGGCCTCCTCCAGGTCGCGAGGCGCGCTCGACACGCGCACCGTGGCGCCGACCAGCTCGAGGGCCTTCACCACGGACCGGACGTTGCAGATGCCGTAGTCGACCACCACCACCATCGATCGCTACCCGCGATCCCACAGCTTCTGGTCCCACAGCTCCTCGCCCCGCGGCATGCGCTCGGGCTTCGGCTCGTGCGGGCTCACCGTGTGGCCGAGCGCGATCTCGAGAAATTCCGCCTCGCTCAGGCCGACGTACTCCAGGAATACGTCGAGGCTCGCCGGACGCCGGCCGTCCGTCGCGTCGGTCAGCCGCAGCGCCTCCGACCGCGGCATCCGCTTGTTGCGGACGTCGATGCTGGTCAGGTGCGCGGTGCGGCCGTAGCCGCGCTTGAGGAACTTCAAGTAGTCGCGCACGCCCTGCATGGCGCACTCGATCTTTTCGTAGTCATACTGCGCCGGCACGCCCTCGACGGCGTCGCCCTGCCAGGCGAGCTCGCGCTTGATGCGGTCGACCTGCGCCCGGACGTCCCAGGGGATGTAACTGCCCAGGCAGATCGAGCGGTAGCGGATCGCTCTCAGATCTTTGAGCGCCGGATAGCGGAACGGCTCCAGATCGTTCACGGTGACGCCGTCGACCATGCCGACCATGTCCTCGGCGGTGATGCCGAGGTTCACGAAGCGGTTGAAGCGGCGCTCGTCGACCTCCTCCGGCTCCTCGTAGCTGTAGTAGCTCGTGTACTCGGCGCTCGGCTCGCCCCAGATGATGAGCGGTACCTTGTAGCGGACCGCCGTCTGCATCGGGTACGCGAAGACGCCGGTGTGGCAGTGCCAGCAGA
>Ga0126369_10004501_pt1 | contig 10235 bp, 7 predicted proteins | sample PanSoiMetaPlot_1_FD_109646 | JGI IMG/M metagenome (GOLD analysis project Ga0126369, IMG submission 109646) | Tropical forest soil microbial communities from Panama - MetaG Plot_1 | ecosystem: Environmental > Terrestrial > Soil > Tropical forest > Bulk soil | place: Panama | collected 2016-02-17
ACACAACCGACTCGACAGTGGGATATGGGGCTCAGATACAGAACCAGATTGCAACGGGCAACACGCAGAATACGACCTCGGTTAAAGGCGGGGCAACCATCGAGCACGACCATTTTGGGACCGGCACGATGACTAAGCAGGAAGGGGTTACTGCGGTTGCTGCTAACCGGTCAACTGGGACGATCAGCACTGGAAATGGGCTTGACTCTACTATGGTTAATTTGGCCGCCGGGACAATAACGGAAGGGCATGGCGTGGTGAGTCAGCTCGTAAATAATGGCGGGGGCACATTTACAACGGGCATGACCTATTATGCCTTGCCCCCGGCGGCCCCACAGCCGATTGGAACTTACTATGCCTTCCGCGCTGACGATCCGGGAGCTAACTGCACTACCTGCTGGCAATTTTATTCAACAGGAACCAAGCCGAGCTTTTTAGGTGGGCCACTCCAGTTGGGGCCTCGGACGATAAGCACATTGCCTGCGGCCGGCTCAAATGTTGGCATGATAACAGTGGTCTCCGACTCGACGGTGATTGCCGCTGAAGGCCAAAACTGCGCCTCGGGTGGAACGACAATAGCGCTAGCATTCAGTTCCGGAGCTCAGTGGAAGTGCTTCTGATATGCCAGTACTGAGAACATTAGGCGAAGCCTACCCGACACTTGATGAGATCTTTTCATCGGTCCGCGTATACCTTAATGACACGTTCAAGGGCGTCACTCAGACCTACGGTGAAGGGCGTGTATTTACCACCAGCGCCGCAAACATGTGGACGCCATCAATAACGATTCTCAATCTAGCTACACAGGCCCTTCAGCGCGACCTCAAGGGGTATGGAGTCAAGACGACGATGGAGGAGATTTTCTATGCTTCAATTCCTCCCGTGAACGGGCCTCAAGGGCTGGCCGTTCCAGATCCGACCGTTCAATGCTATCTTGACTTCAATGGATATTGGGACGGATCGGTTCTTCATGGCAACCCTCCAACACCCTCGAATCCAAGCGGCGATCCGTCCCTGCCTATTAACCTGCTGATGCCCCTCGACATCTGGGAACGGGACGCCAGCTCCAATCTAGACTTCGGGCCGATTAGCCAGGCGCAGAACGGCTTGCCGTCGATCTACCAAAGCTATTCGCTGGGCCTTTGGGAATGGCGAGGAAACGCGATTTACTTCAACGGTGCGATTATCCCCAAGGACATGCGAATGCGGTACGTGGCGAGCCGCCTGCCCAAGTTTCCGGTAACCCTAGATCCGAAGCTGTTTCCGATAACTTATATTCCGTTCCCGGATACGCTAGACGTTTTGGCCCTGCGTACTGCGTACATCTTTTCGGAGTCTAGGCTTCCAGCGGGTGGGGCCAATGAGCTATTGGCTCAATACAACGAGGGCGTAACGAAAATTGCTGGCGACACCGTGAAAAGAATGCAGCGAACAAAGTTCTCCCGCCGGCCGGCAGTTGGGGATTGGTTCGGAAACACCGAATGGGGTGGTGGGCCGGCGTGAACGGAACAGCAATCGACGTTAGCATTTATATCTGTATTTTGGTAATCGTTCTTATGCTCGGCGGCTTTGTGTTCGCGTGGTGGCGCAAGAGAAACGGCAAATGAGCTTCAAGCCAGTAATTCCATTTCGGGAAGTTGAGAACGTGAAGTGGGGCGGCCTCTATACGGAGTCCGATCCTGCAGCGCTGCCAATGGGGGCGAGTCCGCAATGCTATGACATTGACTTCTTCATTGCTGGGATGGGAACCCGGCCGGGTCTTTCTAACCCAATCACGTCTTACTCACCCACTCTTCCCTCGGGCTGCTTGATTGAGTGGCTTAAGTCGATGCGCCAGCTTCTTGGGCCGAAGAACCAGACGCTAATGCAGGAATCCTCGGGTGGTCTGTGGGTTGAGGATTTAACCAACCAAGGAGTATTCAACAGAATTTACAACGGCGTCCTGAGCGGTGCCCGTGCGATCTCGGAAACTATCGGAGCGCGGGAGTACATCTGCCTGTCGGACTTGACGCAAGGCTTAGATGAGCCGCGGCAGTGGGATGGTACTAACCTGGATCGGATCTCTCAGGTTGGCCCCGGCGTAGGTCCTAGCGTTCCGTCTGTTTCTTCGCCGCTGTTCCCGATTCAATCCATTACCGAGATTTATACCCCAGTCAATCTCAATTCTATTTCCTGGGGTTCGGCTATTAATCTTTATACGGCCCAGCAGCCATCACAGATGCTTGTGTTCCTGAGCGCTGTCGGGAGTACGACATTTACGAAAGGCTTAAATGTTGGAGACATCGTGTATGTCTCGGGTTCGGTTCCATTAAACGGATTCGATCAGAACGGAACTTATACGGTTGAATTCATCGGACTCTACACCGATGCAGATGGAACCCGGCAATACTTCCAGGTTACGGCAAACCAGGTAAACAATGACTTTGCGCGGAACACGGCAGTGGGTCAATTCCAGAAAACACAAGCCCTGGTACAGCTCACAAACCCACTTCCACAACAAGACGTGGTGGTTGGAAACAAGGTATCTATTGCTGGTGCCTCGGTTGCGCAGTGGGATGGTACATGGTCGATTGTGGCGACTCCGACCGAGGGGCAGTTGCAGATTACTTCGACGGAACTCGCGGGAAATGTAGCAACCTACGACTACAACGTGATTTCCGGCACTGCCCCCGGTTGGCAGGCCGATACGTTCTATGCGCAGAGTTCGCAGATTGTTGACCCTGCTGGTAGCGTATGGCAAATCACCACACCTGGAATCAGCGGCGCGACAATCCCGCCTTTTGTTGGTCCGACACAGAATGACGGCTCGGCCGTTTGGACTCTCCAGCCTACGGCCACAATGTCTGTTACGGTGTTCAACACCAGTAACGGCAACGGGATTTTCAACGTTCAGAACGCATTCATTACTTCGGCCAACCAAACCTCTTTCAGGATAGCGCTTACCAGCCCAAATATTGTGGCGGCTGCAGAGACCGGCCTTGCGGTTTCCGGTACGGGCAGCGCTCTGATTATCGATCCCGGCACCAAGAGTCTTGGGAGTGGGAACCCTGGCAGCAATCCCATTTACGGCAATTCGACGGGCGGAAACATATTGGTGGTGGATCCCAACGTGGCCCCCGGGCTGCGCTATGCGGTGGTTTTGTACGAGACGCGAAATGGCTACATCACGGCCCAATCGCCGCCTGTAGCTTTCTATACGACTGGTGCAAGTACTAAGCTTACATTCAACAATATTCCTATCGGCCCCCCGGACGTAACCCGCCGCATCGTTGCAATCACGCTTGCCAACGCGGGGATCGGTGGTCCTTACTTCTATATTCCCAAGGACGTGCTTTTGCCTGGGAGTGCCGCCAGCCTCGGCCAGACCGTAACTGTCAACAAGACGGTGATAGACGACAATACCAGCACTTCACTTGGACCGATTGATATTCGAGACGATGTGCTTGCTAATTCTGTTAACGTCACGGTTCCTGGGAACAACCTTCAGCAGCAGCGGGAAATTGGCCCCTGCGTCAAAGTCGTGCAGTTCATGGGGCGGGCTTTCTATCTAGGCGAGCGCGTGAAGGTAGATCAGTTTGTGAATGCCACTTTCGACGGCGGGTCTGTGAATGGCCTGCCGACAGGTTGGACTATTGCAAGTTCCATAAGCCCTCTTGTGGGTCTGCAGCCAAGTCCGAGTTCGGGCCAGTCTCTTTACATTAGAAATATTTTGGGGGTTACATTTAATCCTCTCGGCAGCCTTAATTCCTACGCAACGCTTTCACAGACGGCGCATGAAACGTACCTGAATACCGAGATCATACAGGAATCAACTCCTTATTCGGTTAGGATTAAAGCCTCGATTCCATCGGGCAACACGTCAGGTTCTTTGGTTGTGGAGTTGTACTCACCTTCACTTAACCAGAATTGGCCGGCGGTGATTCCGTTCTCTGCGCTCAGCACGACCTTGACTGAATTAACGTTCTCTTTCGGCAATCCTCCTTGGACGCCTGTACCGTCTGACCTTCAACTGCGGGTCTATCCGCGCAGTCTGGCACCAACTGCTGATGTTCTGATCGACCGCCTTGAGGTCTTCCCTACACAGCAGCCGGTGTACACGACGCAGATAGCGGCTAGCTACATTGAGAACTATGAGTCGGTTGATGCTGTGACCGGGAAGCTGGACACGTCTGCCAATACCTCTGAGCCGCTGACTGACCATTACCGATTTCTGGACCGCTATTTTGTAACTACAGATAACCGGACCTTCTCGCCCATCCAAACCTTGGATGAGCCTTCCGGTTGGGAGATCCGCGAGGTATCGAATGCGGCGGGTAGCTTGGGGCCTCTGGCCTCGGACGTTGGACCGGAGTACGTTGTTTCCGCCTCGCACGATGGCGTCTATATCTTTGATGGCGGCTCACATCAGAAAATCTTTCGGGAAATCCAGCAGATTTGGGACTTGATCTATGAGCCGGCAAGGCGGTCGATCTGGATCAAGAACGACATCAAGAGCCAGCGGATACTGATTGGGCTGCCGCTGCCGACACCTAACAAGTTCCTGCCGAATGCGGCTGAAAATCTGGCACCGTTCACACCAAACGTAATCTTAATGTGCTCTTACCTTGGTCTGCCTACGGGCCGGGATATCGCGGCTGCCGATCCGGTCACTGTTTCAATGTTCACTGGCTCGCTGCTGTTTCACGACAAGCGGCGTAAATGGACAATCTGGCAAATTCCTCCGGCCATTGGAAACATCATTGACCGTGCGGATGGATCAAGGGAAGTATGGTTCGGGCAAACCGCCAAAATTTCCAAGCTCGATCCTAATGCAATAACCGACAATGGTGCGGCTATTGCGTCGAGCTATACGACTTTTAGCCATCAGGATCCAGTTACGATGGAGAAATTTCGGCTGCCGGCCGGACAGAAGCTTTACGGATACTTCTATGCGCGGATCGAAGGGGCGGGAAGTTGGACGTTGACGAGCATTCCGGAGGATTTAGCAACTCCTTATGCGGATACGCAGCCGCCTTTCCTGCTGGTTGAGCCGGCGCTTGACGATACGCAGGCTCCTTTGAACGAGGTCGGGAACAGGATGTATATCCGGATTGCCAGTGATGGACTTCCAGGGACGAATTGGACGTTGACGCGAACGGTTCTCGGGCTTTCGGAATGTTCCAAATTTGTGGTGACGGGAAGATGATTGTCAGGGATTGGCTACCAGAGGACATGCCAACCTTGGCTAGATTTCATGGCGAGACGGTTCCTGGCTACAATCTTCCTCCGGAGTTTGGGCCTTTGTATTGTGTGCAAAAAACAGTCCTTGATGACCTAGGCAACGTTGTTGCGCTTGCGGCGGTAAAGCTTACGTCTGAAGGGTTCCTGTGGATTGATCCCAAAGCCTCACGGATAACGAGGACAAAAGCCCTCGTCATGCTCAACGAGACGTGTAAAGAGGAAGCTAAAAAGATGGGGCTTGAGGATTGCAGTGTGTGGCCCCCGCCGAAGATTCAGCGGACATTTGGGAAGATCCTCCGCAAGCTGGGGTGGCGGCGGTCACCTTGGCGGAATTGGACGTTAGTTCTATGAGAGTCCACACAGTTCTGTTATTCGATATCGAGAGCGGCATCCTGGAGTTTGAGCAAGGCTTCGACTGGAACGGGCCTGTAGCTAGACTTGACCGGGCTTTGACCAACCAAGCAACTCAAGCGGCGCAAACTGCCCAGCAGCAAGCGGCGGGGTATGGTGGTGCGGCGGGCCAGATTCAGGCCGGACTTATCCCGCAATTAACCTCAATGGCGACTACTCCACCGGGGTTCGGTACGGACCTCGGAGCGATGGAGACGGCGGCAATGGGAAGCGCAGCGGCAGCTTCCGGGGCTTCAGCCGAGCAATCAGCGTTGCGGGCAATGCGAACCGGCAATGTTGCGGGTCTAGGCGCAGAGCAGGTTGGAGCGGCCGGTGCTGCGGCCCGCGTTGGCGGCAATGCTCTCCAGAACATTCTCGCCAAAAATGCAGAGTTAAAGGCCAGCCAGCAACAGGCGGCGCTCGGGGGTCTGGAAAGGCTTACCGGGGAAGACATTCACGGTCAAGCGGCGATGGCTGGACTTATACCTAGAGATATTGAGGCCGGGATTCAAGCTCAAAGTCATGGCTGGCTTCAGAATCTTCCTACGATTATGGGTCTTGCTGGGAATGTGGCGGGTGGTATAGCTGGACTTTTACCAAGTGGAACTGCTTCTGGCGGGGCCGGGTCTTCGCCTGTATCCGGAATGAGTCTTGACCAATACAACCAAATGCTGACCGATTTGATGGGGCGCTAGTGCCTAATGGCGACGAACAAGACGACATAAAGACAAACATAGGTCCGAAGTCTACGCTTCAGATGTTAGGTACAGCCCTGTCAATGCCCGAGGGTCCGGGGAGAGCTTTAGCAGGCATTCTCGGTTTGCCAGTTCCAGCACCGATGCAGCAAGCCCCCCTGCTTGCCCAGCAACCGGCCCAATTACAGACGAGCGTTCCGATGCGGGCACCGCTTTTGGGCAGGATCGGACATATAGCGGCGCAAATAGGCAAAGGGGCACTTCTTGCGGCAAGCCCTCAATCCGCACCGCTTGTTCCTGGAACTGAGCAATACCGCGAGCGGCAAGCCGGGTTGGCTCAGAAGGAACAATTAGCGCAAAGCGAAATTGGGTTACGGGAAGCGGAAGCTGTAAAGGCTCTGAGGCCAGAAGATCCTGGAAGGCCGGTTCTTACTGAGACTGGAGCTTGGCTGCAAAATCCGGAAACACGGCAATGGGAACACAAAATAGGAGATGGTAAGGGTCAAAAACCAGAGGATGTTGTCAAAGCATATTCTGATGCTTTGGCGCGTGGTGACGTAGAGCAAATAAAGCTATTGCGGCCGAGGGTCAAGGATTTTATAGAGACGACAGAAAAGCAGCATCCATCCACAGGTGAAGATGCGCCTATGGGTAGTGAAGCAGTAAAAAGAGCGAATGCAGTGCTTGAAGGATTAAAGAAATATGGTGTCAATGTTCCTCCGCTTCCTGATACGGCAACTCACAGGGATCTAGCCGATATTAAGCCCCTGCTTGAGAATCAAGCCACTTTAGCGGCAGCGGGTGGAAGGGCTCAAGAATCAACTGACATTCGCAGAGAGATGCTGGGTCTTGAAAAGGCGCGTCTGGAGGAAACAAAGCAAAGAGATGTTGAGATGGCCCCGATTCATCAGCAGGCGGCAGAGTTTGCAAGAACTAATATGTATCGAAAAATAACTGACGATTGGAGAAAGTCCAACGACAATCTTCAAGCTGTCCATGATGCTTTAAGCGATCCGAAAGCAATAAAAGGGCCTGCGGATTGGGGTTTGTTGATGTCGCATTTGCAGCAGTTCCGTGCTGGTGGAATGCGTATAAACAACGTTGAAATTCAAGGTCTTCAGAACGCTACAAACTTGATGGATCGCGCTCGACAGCTTGGACAGAGCGCTACAGTTGGGGCGGTTCTTGGTCCTGAACTTCGTCAGTCTCTTATCAAGATCACATCGGATGTTTTAGAACGATCAAGGAAGGACCGGCTTTCCGATTTGAAGCGGGCGGGATTTAAGGAAGAGGAAATTGGAGATGAGCTGAAGTCTGAAGTTGGCGGAGGCGCAGCTACTTCTGGTGCTCCGGCTGTAGGGACTGTAGTTGGCGGTTATCGTTTCAAAGGCGGAAATCATCGAGATAAAGCCAGTTGGGAAAAGGTGAGTCCATAAATGCCTAACGGTGTTAAACAGCCTTGGGAGCAAGATTATCCACAAAGGGGTGAACCACAACCCTGGGAGCAAGACTATGGTGGAACTACACCAACTCAGGCAGCGCCTACTTTTGCCGAGCAACACCCTATACTTGCGACTGCGGGGGAAGTGGCCTCGGGACTTGGCGGGGAAATAATGAGGCAGGGCTATAACCTAGCCAAGCCGTTAATTGGAAAAATTCCAGGTATTGAACCTTACATAGAGCAACGGCCGGGAACTGGAGAAGCAATTGGACGGTTGGCTGGAGATATTGTGCCTTGGATGGCGGCACCAGAGATTAAAGGGCCTATGGCATTGCGGGCGCTTGGGGCCGGTGCGACTGGAGCTGGTATAGGGGTTGCGCAAGGAACGTCACCTTTAGCGGGAGGGTTAGCAGGCTTGACAGGGTTCGGTCTTGGCGAAGCCGCCCAGGCGATTGCCCCCAAGCTGGCTGAAAGTGCATTGGGGATTACCAACAGGATGCGGGCTTTTGGAAAAACTCCGGGACAGGCAATTCTTAAGGAAACGGCAGGATACTCACCGGAGGCTGTCAAAGAATCTGCCCGTGAATCTTTGAATGCTCTTACTGACCAGCTTGTTGATGTCTATCGTCGCACGCCGAATCAGGAAGCTTCACTTACTCCTGCACGGCAAGTATTGGAGGTTGCCGAACAGAAGGCTAAGCAGCAGCAGGATCAGCCGATGCTTGAATTCGTAGGGAATCTTAAGGAAAGACTGACTACTGATTTTACGACTGGGGAGCCTTTTGGAGATAAGGTAACCCCCGAGCGGCTTCTTGCTATTAAGCGTGGGACGCGGGCGGGATGGAACCCGAACATTGATCCGAGGGAAGCTGAAGGTCTTAGTCGTAAGCTTTATCGTGCCTTGGATAAAGAGCTTGACCGTGTGGCCCCAGAGGGCAAGGAGCTAAATCAGAGAATATCAAGTCTGATTCCTGTCGAACGCCGAGCGGATATTGAGATGCGGGGGCCTGGGCTCGTCGGGAACGTTGCGCAGCGCGTTGCAGCTAAAACCGGCGCTCTTGTTCCAGCAGCAATGGGGGGAACCCTTGGCTATCAGCATGGCGGGGTGCCTGGGGCTATAGCTGGAGTAGGCTTAGGAGCCGTACTCCCTGAGCTTATCAGCAGCCCGCAAGCAAGATTAGGAATGGCAAGACTTGGACCGTCTATTATGCGCCGTTTGCCGGGTACGGCATTTGCTCTACGTGGATTATTACCAGAAGAGGAGGAGAAAAAGTAATGGCACAGTCTAAACCGATATTGGTACTCAACTCATCGCCTAGCGATCAGGAGTTTACCGATAACTTCGTTCATTTCTATGGGAACCTAGCTTTCAATGCGGCGACAGGATCGACAAACGCCGACACATATTTAACCAATGGCCTTCCGTTTACGATTCGAGCGCCGGGAAATGATGCCGTATTGTATACGCAGAATGCTCCGTTCTTCGGGCGTTTCGAGTCGTACACGAGTACTACGAACGTATACAAGTTTGATCCTTTGCATAACACGATTAGGGTGATTGTTTCTGGTACGGAACTAGCAAATGGTGCGGCAATTGGCGCAGGCGTGTTCGGAGATTCAGTGACGGCGCATATAGTTGCGAACCGCGCTCCATAGAGGGTTTAATGGCAACCAACTTCTGGAACATCGGTGTCCGCTGTCTCCAACCGGGGGGCTATCCAATGATTGTTGTCAATGGGGCTACGACAACTGGAACGGCAGCAAGTATACCTTTTTGCCTTCCGACTCGGCCCGCTGAAGGCCCTCCGGCCACGTGGATTACGCTTACGGGCTCTTCGGGTCTAACAGCATTGAGTGTCGCCGTGCAAGTTTCCTATGACAATGGCGTGAGCTGGCAAACCTACGGGCCAAATACATTCAATCTCTTTACCAACCCGTCTATGCCGGTTACCCCCGCTGCTCCTGTGGGGTGTCAACTTAGAATTTCGGTGACTACTTTTACGGGAACATCGGCAACAATTTCCGCGTCTGCTGATTAGAGATGCCGATTGATATTGGTCGTGAGATAGCCCATTACCGCAATTGGCCTGGGCACAACTGGTTGTCTGAAGCTCTGCGCAAGTTGCAGGACCATACGAACACGCTTGCGCCACAGAAAATGGTAACTGATTTACAGAACCAATTGACGGCGGCGCTTGCACGAATAGCGGCGCTCGAAAAGAAATGAATAGGCCGTGCCTATACGCATCACATCCCCACCGAGTGAAGCTTATCTAAAGGCCATACGGGCCGGTTCGTCTGCCCCACAGATCATTGAAAAAGTAATTGAGAAGCGGATTGAAATCCCGGTCCCGGTGGAGGTGCGCGTTGAAGTTCCCGTTGAAAAACTGGTTGAAATCCCTGTGGAGCGGATTGTCCACGTTGAAAAGCAAGTTGAGATCCCAGTTTACATCAAAGAAACAGTCGAAGTCACCAGGATCGAAAGCCTG
>Ga0126369_10004502_pt1 | contig 10235 bp, 7 predicted proteins | sample PanSoiMetaPlot_1_FD_109646 | JGI IMG/M metagenome (GOLD analysis project Ga0126369, IMG submission 109646) | Tropical forest soil microbial communities from Panama - MetaG Plot_1 | ecosystem: Environmental > Terrestrial > Soil > Tropical forest > Bulk soil | place: Panama | collected 2016-02-17
ATGGCCGAAGCAAAGTATCGCGCCGCGCGCGCGCTCGTGTTCGACGCGTGGGGAAGCGTCAACGACTCGTTGCAGCAGGGACAGCCGCTCAGCACGCGCCAACACACGGTGATCCGCCTGGCGATGGCGAACATCACATGGGCGTGCAAGGACGTCGCTGACTTCGTCTACAAGAGCGCCGGAACGGTTGCGCTTCGAAGCGGCACCATTCAACGGCTGTTCCGCGACATGCAGGCCGGCACGCAGCACATCACGTCAGCACCGCCGGTCATTCGGAACGCGGGCCGCGAGTTGGCCGGTCTCGCCGACGGCAAGCGCTGGCTGTTCCTCGATCTGGTGGACTGATCCGTCCGGCTGAAGCCGGACGCTACGCGGACACTGACGAGTTCGGCGCAACGATGTGCAATGCGCACACCGGCCGGTGATAATCCGCACTGACGGTTTTGTCGTTCGTGGTAGTCTCGATCACCCCCGGCCCAACAAGATGAGTTCTCGCATGATTCGAAAGTTCGTCGTCGTGCTGGCGATTGCGGCGTGCGCTCCGGCCTGCAAGAGCCGGAACGCCAAGGAGCACGTGGCTCGAGGTCAGGCGTTCCTCGACGCGCATCAGTACGCGGAAGCGGCCCTCGAATTCCGCACCGCGCTGCAGCAGAATCCGTCGCTGTCGGATATCCGCCTGAAGCTCGGCGATACGTACATGCAGATGAACGATCCGCGCAACGCGCTGCGAGAGTACGTGCGCGCCGCAGACGTCCTGCCGAACAGCGCCGAAGCGCAAATCAAGGCGGGTGAGCTGTTGCTCGCCGCGCGTCAGTTCGAGGACGCAAAAACACGCGCCGACAAGGCCATCGCGCTCGATCCCAAGAACGTCGAAGCACAGGTGCTGCGCGGTAACACACTCGCCGGTCTCAAGGATTTCGACGCCGCGATGAGCGAGTACCAGGATGCGATCGCGCTCAATCCGAGCCAGCCTGCCGCGTACGACAACCTCGCCGTCCTGCAGTTGGTGAAGGGCAATCGCGAGGAGGCGGAAAAGATGTTCAAGTCCGCGGTGCAGGCGGCGCCGAATTCCGTGCCGGCACGCCTTGCCCTGGCGAACTTCTACTGGTCGTTCAACCGGCGCGAAGACGCCGAAACGGTGCTGAAGGAGACTGTCGAAATCGACAAGGACAATCAGACCGCCAATCGCGCGCTCGGTCTCTTCTATCTAGCGACCAACCGCATATCGGACGCCGAGACGTACTTCGTGGCGCTGACGCGATCGAAGACGGACGAGTCCGCGCTGACGCTGGCCGACTACTACGTCATCGCGAATCGCAAGGACGAAGCGCGCACCATTCTTCGTGAACGCGCGAAAGAGCCGAAAGCGTACGCCGCGGCGACCATCCGTCTGGCCAGCATCGACGCAACCGAAGGCAATCGCGCGGAGGCGCAGCAGAAACTGCACGAGGTGCTCGACAAGGATCCGAAGAATACGACGGCGCTGCTGCTCAGCGCCCGCATCTCCATCGCCGACGGCAAACGTGACGCGGCGAAATCGGCCGCGCAAACCGTCGTCAAGAACGACCCGGTGTCTGCAGCGGCGGCGAATGCGTGGATGCTCATCGGCGCCATCGACGCCACGAGCGACCGGTTCGAGGACGCGACGAATGCGTACGAGCAAGTCCTGAAGATGCAAGCGCGCCCGATTGGCGCCGCTCTCGGGTTGGCGTCGCTCTATCTCGGGAGAGGCAACGCCGACAAAGCCATCTCGTATGCGCAGCAGGCGTTGACGATGCAGCCGGGCAGTATGGACGCGCAGGCCATCGTCGTGCGTGCCGACTTGTTGCGGCGTGACACGTCGAAGGCGGCCGCGGACCTGGCGCCGCTGCAAAAGGCGCAGCCGAACGCAGTGGGCGTCCTGAAGCTGGCGGCGCTCATCGATCTCGCGTCGAATCACGCGGACGCCGCCCGGACTTCGTACGAGCGGATCCTCAAGGCGAACCCCGCCGATCAAGAGGCGCTCGAGGCGCTCATCAGACTCGACGTGCAGGCTGGTCACTCTGCCGCGGCTGTGGCTCGCATGGATGCGCGTTTGAAGGAGGCGAAGCCGAGCGTCGCGGTGTTGTCGCTCGCCGCCGCCGCGCACGAGGCCGCCGGCGATCTCGATCGAGCCGAAGCGTTGCTGCGGCAGGCGATTGACCTCGATCCCGATCGGCTCACTGCATACACGCGTCTCGGTGGTCTGTACGTGAGACAGCGGCGGCTGTTCGAGGCGACGAAGAATTTCCGGGAGGTGTCCACGCGCAATCCCAAATCCGTGGCGGCCAGCACGATGGTCGGGGTGCTGCTCGAAGCACAGGGACAGGCGAAGGACGCCGAACAGCAGTACCGGCAGGTGCTCGGCATCGACTCTCATGCGGCAGTCGCGGCGAACAACCTCGCGTGGATGTATGTGGCCTCGAACCGGCAGCTCGACGAGGCACTGCAGCTGGCCGAGACCGCCTACCAGAGCTTGCCTGAAGATCCCGATGTGAACGACACGCTCGGCTGGATTTACTACAAGAAGAAGATGGCCGCCAAGGCGCTGCCGTACCTGGAAAAGGCGACCGTGAAGCATCCGAACGATCCGTCGCCGCATTTCCATCTCGGCATGGCGTACGTCGACACAGGCGAATGGCAGAAGGCGCGTGTGTCGCTCCAGCGCGCGTTCGAGCTGAAAAAAGACTTCGACGGCGCCGCCGACGCGCAGAAGGCGCTGAACATCATCGGCACGACCGCGCCGAAAAGCTAACGTAGCGTCCGGCTTTTGCCGGACGTTACCCGCCCAGCGTCCCGGGCAGCAGTTGCATGAACGCCCGGATCGACGCGATCTGACTGTTCGCTGAAATAAACGCGAACGCCTGCACGTCGATGGCTCGCGCTTTCGACGTGCCGAGCGCCACGCCGATTGCGTCGTGCATCCCGGGATACTCGTCCAGGAGCGATGCGAGCGCGGCCCACGACGGCCCATCGAGCGGCATGAGTACGTCCAGCGCCTGTCGTGCCCGCCACGGCGCTCCGTCCTGCGAAGATGCGATGAGCACGTGCCGAAGACGGCTGAGGCCGATTTGCGTGTCGCGATCACTCGTTCGCAGATCGCCAAGGACGACGGCCAGTTGATCGGCGACGTGCATGCTGACGTCTCGCTGCAGGACCGCGAGGCCGACCTGGAACGCCCCAACGAGATCGGGCTCGTTCCAGCGGCGCGGCCAGTTTTCGAGTCCCAGGTTACAGACGGCAATCGCCGCATCCGACGCCTCGCGCTCGGTGAACGATCGATGCTGCAGCGAGCATCCAGCGATCAGCGTGTTTGCCAGATAGGCGAGTTCTTCGCCGCTCGCGGCGTGAGCAACGACGAACGCATGGATCAGCGCCAGCCGCGACGGCGTGTGATCGACGGATCCACCAAGAAGCGCCCGAGGTTGCTCCGGCAGGACACCTTCATCGCGAAGAATTTCGGCGACGGCGGCTTCGGCTTCTGAAGCTGTTTCGTCAGGCGGCGCCGCTGGCGGTTCGAGCGCGCGGAAGTATGCGTGCGCGACCGCGTTCGGTCCCGGCGGCGTGTCGCCGGTCAGGCGGACGTGCCGCGCCATCTGCAGAAAGGCGCGCGCCTGAGGGGGCGACATATAGCCTTCCCGCTCTCGCCGTGACTCTCGCGCACACGCGAGATCGAACATGTCCTGCTCGTCGTCATTCAGCAAGTCGTGAGAGGCATCGAGCTCGCGAGCGCCGTCCGATAGTCGCCGGCACCCGCGCATCACGCGATGAAAATATTCAGGCTGTTCTGCGTCGAGGAGACGGAGGACGTCGACAATCGCGTCCCACGATGACCGCCGTCGCGCCCGAACGACGTAGCCACCTATTTCGGCTGATTGACCTTCCTCGAGCCGGCGGCCCGGAGACCACTCTCCGTCGAGCGTGACGTACGGACCGACCGCGGCGCTGTCGAACACTGCAGCATGCTGGGCGAAACCTGTGATGACCAGACTCGCCTCCAGGCCGAGAAGCGTTCTGATCGCCACGTCGTGGCCCGCCTGCATCAGTACCTCGAGCCATTCGCCGAAGCGTTCGGCATCGAAGTCTTCGTCGAGTCCTGGTTTGGGCGCGCGCCAAATATCTACGTCGAGAATGCGGGAAATCTGACCTGGCGTTGCGGCCGCGATGACGTCGGCGCAATCCTCCAGTCCGCAGATCTGGATGACGCGGTGAAGTACCGCCGGCTGAAGACGAGGCACGACCAGCGAGAGATCAGGCGTCTTCCTAAGCCGATCGAGCAGAGGCCGAGACTTGGTCATCGGACCGCGATGATAGCGATCCGTCCGCGCAACAAACAGTCTTGTTCGTGAGGTGGAGCTAGAGGAGAATAATTACAGGGATTCTTCGTCGAGCCGCAGAAGAATCACGTTCAGGCGATAGTACAAGTCCGATTCAAACAGCCCGTCCTGCACCATCGAAAACAGCGAATTCTGCGTCGTCGCGACCGTCTGCACCGACTCGGGCTGTCGATCCAACCACTCGTGGAGACGTGCTTGTTCCTGTTTGCAGAGCGTGTCGACGTCGCGCAGGATGAGCGTGCACTCGTTCCGAAGCGCGAGTTCTTCGCCCGCTTTTTTGTAGACGATCGGCGCGCGAAGATGCGGCAACAAGTGAAGGACTGCTGCGTCGGTTTGATCGCGTTGACCTTCGAGTAGCACGTTCGCGTGCGACGATGCCACCCGAGTCCATTCAGGAAGTCGCTTCGACGAGGCTGACGGGAACGTTGAAACCAGCATCCGAAGGGCACACTCTAACACCAGGACGTGACGCGAGGATTAAATCTTTTCAGCGTTTGTTAAACGTTTTGCAGGCTTTGAAATGTAAGACAGACTGCCGATCCCGTGTCACCCAGACGCGACAATTCAGACGCGCCCCCGTAAGCGGCCGTGGCGTGCGCAAGTGCCATTCCGGCAAGCGCGATGTCCACAGCGCTGGACGACAACTCGCGATGTGAGAAGGACTCTGCCAACTCTCGCGAGATTGGAACCTGCTGCTGCGTGACCTCGAGGCCGACGCGCTGGTCGTCAAGCGCCTGAGACCGGACGTTGATGACCGGGTGCTTGACGGAACGAAGAATCGAGAGGGTGACGATAATCGCGCCGGTTATGGCGAGTCCTGCCAGCGAGTCGTCGACGATGGCGCGCGTCGGAGCGTGCACGACCTCAAAGCGCATTCCCGCCAGCCGCCGTTCGGGCTCGAACGCATCGACGATGCCGTCCACTACCGCGGGAAACAGACGCCGGCGGCCCTCCGGTACGTGGCCGTTTGAAAGAAACGACGTAGTGTTGGCCAGCCACAGCGTGCGCCAGGCCTGTGCGCGCACGAGATCTTCGACGCTGTCTCGCTCATACCCAGGCCGCATGGTTGGCAGCAACGCCAGCGACCGGACCATGCCTGAGACGCCGCTCCTGATATCGCCGACGGCTGCGGAGAGCTGCGCCGCCACGGCCGCTCTCAGCGAGCTGGGCGACCCTCCGCCGCGAGTGTTCTCTGCCGCCGCCAACGCATCGGCCTCTACGTCGTCGACGTGCTTGACGATGCAGGGCACCTCTGACAATCCCGCCGCGATCGCCGCCGCATAGCGCCGCCTGCCGGCGATGATTTCGTAGCCGCCGTCTTTCTCTCGAATAAGAAGGGGATAAAGGACGCCGTGTGCCCGAACCGAGCGGGTGAGCGCGTCTAGTTCGGCTCCGGGCACCGCCGCTGGCGCGCGGAGGTGACGCACGCTGACCAGGCGGACCAGATCGTCCTCCGACACGGGTGCGGCAATATTCGCCACGCGATCGAGATGCTAGCACCCGGCCGGACGGCGGGCAATGTCAGCGGATTTTACGCTCCGCGTGCGACAGATCGCTCTTCGGAGCGTGCGTCGCGGAAACCGTGGAACGGAAGATGGCAGTCGTGCTGATAGAGAAACGCGAGAAAGCGTTTGTAGTCGCCGGGCGCCATCCGGAACAACTCGACCAGCTTGCGGTAGCTCCCCTGAGTCTGCTGGAGACCCGCCTTGATCAGTTGGCGAAGATCGGTTTTGGTGAGCTCACGGTCGATGAACGCCGGATAAACGACGGTCCAGAAGCTCTCGCCGTCGACCACCATCCGATCCCAGAACTGCTCGGCACGCGACTTCGTCGGTGCTTCCGCGGCCAGCGTGTTGGTGATTTCGGCGAAGGGCTTTCGATTGACGATTTCTTCCGGCAGATCCTCTGGGCCGATCTCCTGGCCGCCGTGGCGAATGACAAGCCGCTCGACCACGTTCTTCAACTCACGCACGTTGCCGGGCCACCGGTAGGCCGAGAGGATGTCCTGCGCCTCTGCCGTCACGCGAGGCAGCTCGACGCGGTGCGCCCGCGCGCACTCCTGCAGGTAGTGCTGAAGCAGGAGCGCGACATCGCCGCCGCGCTCGCGCAGCGGGGGGATGACCAGGCGAATCACGTTGAGGCGGTAATAGAGGTCCTCGCGGAACTCCTTCTCGTTGATGCGTTCGAGCAGGTTCCGATTCGTGGCCGCGATGATCCGGACGTCGACGTGACCTTCGCTGCGGTCGGAGCCGACGCGCTGGATTTCACCGGTCTCGACAAAGCGCAGCAGCATCGCCTGCATGCGGAGCGACATCTCGCCGAGTTCGTCGAGAAACAGCGTGCCGCGATGCGCCATGACCGCAAGGCCCGGCTTGTCGCGGTAGGCGCCGGTAAAGCTGCCTCGAACGTGGCCGAACAGTTCCGACTCGAGCAGCGAGTCGGGGAGGCCCGCGCAATTGATCGCGACGAAGTTCCGCGACTGACGGCTGCCAGAGTCATGAATCAAACGCGCGACGATCTCTTTGCCGACGCCGGTTTCTCCCACGATGAGCACTTTTGCGTCGGATCGCGCGGCCGTGCGGATGTCCTCGTGAACCCGCGCCATCTCCGGGCACTGCCCGATCAGCGGTGCCGCTGAAGTCGAGGTCGGTGCAACGAAGCCTGGGCTAGCCAAACGAACAGATTCCATGCTCAAGGGTACGTCCGTTTCCGATGTTCGTCCGTGTTGAGTAAGGGTTTCTGGAGCAACAAATATAGCGAGAGTGGCAGAGAAAATTAAACCTTAAAGTACACAATTCGGACAATGAGTCATATCGATCGTGAAACGATCGGCTCGGAATTTGGCGTAAATGCCCGTCGCTACACAGCATAGTTGACGTCGTATTCATACGCGTAGAATTAGCGAACTCTGGCTGGTCGATTGCAAATGGATCAGCTTGCTCTCAGGGAGCCGCGCGGATCCGCTGGTGGTGACGCCCCCCGACGACACACGAGCTTTGGCGGATCTGGTCCAGACGCCCACCTGGAAATGGGTCGTTGACGTCTACAGAACGCGCGGTTTTTCGGTCGACGTCGTTGACGAACATCTGAACGTCCTGCCGCCCCCGACGCGGGCGGGCTCGCAGTCTTCCATCGATCCGGTTGTCATCGAAGCGGTTCGGTTTCTCGCCCCAGCGCTGAACGACGGACACGGAGAAACGACGTCGGTTCAGGGACGGCGTTTCTGCAGCATGCCGTTTGTTGCGTCGGGCGCGGTCGCCGGCGCTGCGCTCGTCGGCGGCGATCGCGAGCAGTCGCGCGACGACGAAGTTCAGCGCGCCGCGGCGCTCCTTTCGCGCGTGCTCGAGGATGGCCTCAGCGCGCCTGACGCGCAGCGCCCCACGTCACGACGCCTTACCGCACTTCACGATCTGCTGCACGACGCGCGAACCCGCGCTTCACAAGACCACGTCTTCGAGGTGTTCGCCGAAATCATGAGTGTCTGGGACGACGCCGAAGTCATCGGGTACCGTGCGGATCTCGCGGGCCGGTATACGCTCGCCACGGCTCTGCCTGGGTCCGATCGCTCGACGCTTCCCGACGTCATCGTCGAAGACGCCCTTCCGCCGGGGCAGGTCGTGAATCTCACCGCGTCGATGCAGCGGCAGATGGGCTTCTCCGAAGCGAGGCACCCCATCGTGGTTCGACTGTCGACGACGGCGGGTCCTTGGCTCATAGCGACCACGCACCGTCCCGGGGGACAACAGCTGCCGGAGTGGTTCGACTTCTACGTCGCGGCGCTGGCTGAATCGCTCAATGCGGCGCTCGAAAACGAGCTGACGCGGATCACTGGCGAAATCATGCAGCACCTCGTCGACGGCGACTCGCCCCGTCAGGCGTTGACGCACGCGATCCGCGCGGTGGGTCAGGCGCTCTCGGCCCACGCCGGCTTCACGATGTGGGATGCGGACGGGTCGGTCGCGCTCTCGGTCGGTGAGACGCTGTCCGATGCTGCGGGCGATTTGCATCGCGCCGATCTGCTGCGCGTGCGGATCAGCGCCGCGGGCGGCCGGCACGCGCGTCTCGAAATGCGAGCAACGCCGCCGCATCAATTCACGGGACGCGACCTGAAGGTCTTCGAAGCCGTCACGTGGACGATTTCGAGGTGGTTCTCGACGGCGGCAGAAGATCTGGCAGCGCCGCGTGCGGAACTCGTGACCGCACAGTCGTTCGACGAGGTCGTCGAGCGTTCGATGCGCGCGCGGCGGCGCTCGGGGACGGCGGCGCTCATTCTCGTCATGCCGGCCACGCCGGACGCGCCCGCTGATGTGGCCTACGACTGGATTCGGCGGCTGCGGTCTCAGCTCCGGCCGACCGATCTCGCGGGACGTCTGACGACCGGAGAAGTCGCGGTGTTGACGATCGAAACGAGCGCTCCCGGCGCCCTGGTCGTCGCGCGCCGCATCGCGCGTGTCCTCAACGACTCGATCGACGCGCCGCACAGGCGCGTTCGCGTCGGTCTTGCCGCCGGAACCGGCGGCAGCACGTCCGCACACGGCCTGATCGCCCAGGCGCGTCAGCATCTCGTAGAGTCGTAGCGTCCGGCCGAACATGGGTCCGCCTAAAGGGCGGACACTACGGACAACTGGGTTCCCGCCGATACAGACGGTGATCTGTACGGGCGATGATCGATCTGGCCAATGTGTGCAAACAGTTCGGCGGACGACGGGATGTCGTCGCGCTGAACGACGTCAGCGTCACGATTCCTCGGGGACAGATGGTGTCGATTGTCGGACCGTCGGGGTCGGGCAAGTCGACGCTGCTCAACCTCCTCGGGGGCCTCGATCGCGTCACTTCGGGTCGCGTGACGATTGACGGCCAGTCGCTCGAGGGTCTGGACGACGACGGGTTGACGGCCGTTCGTCGCGAGAAGATCGGATTCATCTTTCAATTCTTCAACCTGCTGCCGACGCTGTCGTGTCTGGAGAACGTGGGGTTGCCGCTGCATCTGCGTCATTGGCCGCGCCGGAAAGTGGACGATCGCGCGCGAGAACTGCTGAACCTGGTCCAGTTGAGTCATCGCATGACGCACCTGCCGGAAGAACTCTCCGGAGGCGAGCGGCAGCGGGTGGCGATTGCGCGCGCGCTGTCGGTCTATCCGCCCATCCTTCTCGCGGACGAGCCGACCGGCAACCTCGACACGCGCACGGGCACGGAAATCCTGTCGCTCATTCACGATGTCCACGAGCGTTTCGGCGCGACGGTCGTCGTGGTCACGCACGACGCCAAAGTCGCTGAAAGCTGTCAGCGGACATTGACGATCCGCGACGGCCACATCGTCGACGACGTGATGCGCCGGGCGGCATGAGCATGATGCGAGTAGTTCGCGCGTTGCTCGTCGCTGCTGCGCTCGGTCTCGGCCTCGTTCGGTCCGCCGGCGCGCAAATGGTCGCGCAGCGCGGGTTCATTCAAGCCACCGACACCGTGTTTGCGCATCTCGTGCCCAACGATCAGGATCGCCAGGTCCTCGACACGTTGTATCGCCAGGAAATATTCGTGAAGCCGTCGTCGTGGCTGCAGTTTGCGGCGGGATTCGATTTCCGCGCGAACACGCACGAACAAGTCGATTACCGATGGCGGCTCGACTTCTCGGACCGAACCATCTTGCGGCCGGTGGCCGCGGTTCGCCGGCTCGAGGCGACGATCACCACGAAGTATCTGACCGTCGATGTCGGCAAGCAGTTCATCCGGTGGGGCAATGCCGACATCCTCAACCCGACGGATCGGTTTGCGCCGCGCGACTACCTGAACGTCATCGACACCGACTTGCTGCCGGTGCTTGGCGCGCGTGCGACCTTGCATTTCGGTACCGAAACCCTCGAAGCGGTCCTGGTGCCGCGG
>Ga0126369_10004503_pt1 | contig 10234 bp, 8 predicted proteins | sample PanSoiMetaPlot_1_FD_109646 | JGI IMG/M metagenome (GOLD analysis project Ga0126369, IMG submission 109646) | Tropical forest soil microbial communities from Panama - MetaG Plot_1 | ecosystem: Environmental > Terrestrial > Soil > Tropical forest > Bulk soil | place: Panama | collected 2016-02-17
CGTCCTGCGCGCCGACGTTGAACGGCATCGGGTCGGGTCCGTCCAGCACGGCGAGGGCCCCCGCCACCAGATCGTCCACGTAGCAGAGGCTGCGCGTCTGGCTGCCGTCGCCGTAGACCGTGAGCGACTCGCCGCGAAGCGCCTGGTTGAAGAAGTTCGGGATCACGCGGCCGTCGTCGAGTCTCATCCGCGGCCCATAGGTATTGAAGATGCGCATGATCCGCGTCTCGAGCCCGTGGGTGCGGTGATACGCCATCGTGAACGCCTCGGCGCAGCGCTTCGCCTCGTCGTAGCAGCCGCGCGGCCCGATGGGGTTGACGTTGCCCCAATAGCTCTCGGGCTGGGGGTGCACCAGGGGGTCCCCGTAGACCTCGGACGTGGAGGCCAGCAGGAACCGTGCGCCCTTGGCGAGGGCGAGGCCGAGCATGTTGTGCGTGCCCAGCGTACCCACCTTGACGATCTTGATCGGCATGGCCGGGAAGTCGACCGGCGACGCCGGCGAGGCGAAGTGGAGGACGTGGTCGACCGCGCCCTCGACCTCGAACGGCTGACTGACGTCGTGGCGCATCAACCGGAACCGCGGGTGTCCGTCCAGGTGGGCCAGGTTCGCCGCCGAGCCCGTGACCAGGTTGTCGATGCCGACGACCTCCCAGCCCAGGTCCAGCATCTGGTCGCAGAGGTGCGACGCAATGAACCCCGCAGCGCCCGATATCACCGCTCGCGTCATCTGAGCAAGTGTGGACTCACATGGACACCGAATATCTCGCCGTCATGTCCGGCCAGACCTCTAATTGCGGCCGATGCCGCGGTACACGAAGCCCAGCCGGCGCATCTCGGCCGGGTCGTACAGATTGCGCCCGTCGACGATCACCGGCCGGCGCATCAGCCGCTTCAGCTTCAGCATGTCCAGCTGCTTGAACTCGTTCCACTCGGTCACGATCACGATCGCGTCCGCGCCCCTCGCCACGCCCTGGGCGTTCCGGCGGTAGTCGATCTCGGGCAGGACCGCCTTCGCGCGCTCGATCGCCGCCGGGTCGTACGCGCGGACGATCGCGCCCTTGCCGAGCAGCGCCCGCGCGATCTCGAGGCTCGCCGCCTCGCGCATGTCGTCGGTGTCGGGCTTGAACGCCAGACCCAGGAGTCCGATCACCTGGCCGCGCAGGCTGCCCAGGCACTCGCGCAGCTTCTCGACGGCCAGCGTGCGCTGGTCGCGGTTGATGTCCATCACCGCGTGCAGGAGCTCCGGGTGGTATTCGTACTTCTCGGCCATGGCCGCCAGCGCCTTCACGTCCTTCGGGAAGCACGAGCCGCCGTAGCCGATCCCGGCGCCCAGGAAGTGCGGGCCGATTCGGCGGTCGAGGCCCATCCCCTCGGCGACCAGCTTGACGTCGGCGTCCACGCGCTCGCAGATCCGGGCGATCTCGTTGATGAACGAGATGCGCGCGGCCAGGAACGCGTTCGATGCGTACTTGACCATCTCGGCCGTGTACAGGTTGTAGATCAGGATCGGCGCGCCCAGGCTCTCGTACAGCCTGGCGACCTTCTCCGCAGCCTCCTGGCTGTGGGCGCCGATCACGACCCGGTCGGGATGCATGAAGTCCTTGAGCGCCGATCCCTCCCGCAGGAACTCGGGATTGGACACCACGTCGACCTCGAAGTGCGAGTTGAAGCTCCGGATGACGTCGGACACGATGTCGCCGGTGCCGATCGGGACCGTCGACTTGTTGATCACGATGAGCGGGCCGCTCAGGTTCTGCGCGATCGAGCAGGTGGCCGAGCGCACAAAGCTCAGATCCGCTTCGCCGTTCTCGCCCTCGGGCGTGTTGACGGCGAGGAACGCGAACTCGGCGTCGGGGATGGCCTCGGCGTACGACGTCGTGAACCGGAGGCGGCCGGCGCGGGCGTTGCGTTCGATCAGCTCCTGCAGTCCCGGCTCGTAGAAGGGCATCCGGTGGCGCTGGAGCGACCGTACCTTGGAGGCTTCGATCTCCACGACGCGCACGTCGTTGCCCAGGTCGGCGAGGCCGGCCGCGGTGGTCAATCCGACGTACCCGGCTCCGACGACGGCGATGCGACTCACAGAGACTGCATTATGGCCGAGGGACGGGCGAGGGCCGCTGGGCGGCTACCGACTCGCGCCGGGCGCATGTCCCGACGAGCGCGCGACCGCTCCCGGACCGCGGGCCTCCGTCAGCGCCCGTTCGTAGACCGCGATCGTGGCCCGCGCCGTTCGCTGCCACGTGAACCGCCGGGCCCGCCGCAGTCCGGCCGCGCGGAGCCTCGCGGCGACCTCGGGCCGCGTGGCCACATCGGCCGCCGCCCTGCCCAGCGCCTCGGCATCGCCGTCCGGGACAAGCACCGCGGCGTCACCGGCCACCTCCTGCAGGCTCGAGTTGCGATACGTGACGACCGGGCAGCCGCAGCCCATCGCCTCGAGCAGCGTCAGGCCGAACCCCTCGTACCGGCTCGGGAACACCAGGCAGGTGGCGGCGCTGTACAGGTCGACCAGCGCGGGCACGTCCAGGTAGCCGAGGCGGCGGGCGGCACCCATGCTGGAGGGCGCCTGCCGGCCTCCGGCGCCGACCAACACGAGCTCGACATCGGCGCCGGCCGCTCGAGCCACGACCCACGCCCGCAGCAGGCCCGCGGGGTCCTTGCGAGCGTCCAGCGCCCCGACGAACACGAAGTACGGCCCGCTGATGCCGTGGCGCGCCGCGACCCGCTCGGCGGCGCCCTCTGCAGGCCTGAAGCCCGGCGCGAGACCCTCGGCCACGACCACCAGGCGCTCCTCGGCGACGCGGGCGAAGCGGGTCGCGTCTCGCGCCGTCGCCTGCGACGGCGCGATCACCACATCGGCCTGGCGCAGGAGGCGCCGTCCCAGCCACCACCGGGTCCGCTCTCCCAGCATCCGGGGACCGCCCAGCGCCCAGGGGATGAGATCGTGGACCGTGGCCACGAGCGGCACGGGGCTCCTGCCCGGCAGGTCGAGCGTCGTCGCGTGGTACGCGGCCGGCCGGATGCGCGCCAGGTCGGCCTTCATCGCGACGGCCTCCTCGACGCGCCCGGGCCGGCCGTGGTACCGCCGGCGCACGGTGTAGGCCGCCCAGTCGCCGTCGGGAACCGCCGGCACCGGGTCGGCGGCGTCGAACAGCAAGCCGGTGCGTCCGTCGAAGCCCACTTCCCGGAGGCCGTAGATCAGGCCGCGCACGTAGCTGCCGATGCCTCGCTGGTTGTGCGCGCCCTGCAGCGCCCGCGCATCGACCAGAATCCTCGTGCCTGGCCCGTGGGTCACGGCCGTCAAGTATGGTGCACCGCCGCCGAACCGAGCCGGCCGTCAGAACCCGCTGCGCTTGAGCCGCCAGATCCCTTTCAGATCCTGGAGCGCGGTCTGCACGAGGCGCACATGACTGTTCGGATCGTCGATCCAGTGCACCGGCAGCTGCCTGATCGAGCACCCGTGCCTCTCGGCGCGAATCAGCAGCTCGGTGTCGAAGAACCACTCGTTGTCGGCGACCTCGGGCAGCAGGCGTTCCGCCGTAGCCCGTGAAATCGCCTTGAAGCCGCACTGCGCGTCGACCACTGCGGTGCGGAACGCAAGCCTCGTGATCAGGTTGTACACGCGAGACGCGACCTCGCGCACCGGCCGCCTCCCCACGACGATCGCGCCGGCCGCGAGGCGACTGCCGATGGCCAGGTCGTAGCCCTCTTCCACGATCGCCCGCACGAGTGGGTAGTAGGCGTCGAGCTCCGTCGACAGGTCGATGTCCATGTAGGACAGCACGCTGGCTTGCGAGTCGGTCCAGGCCGTGCGGAGCGCCCGACCGCGACCCTTCTGCTCGAGCCTGATGACGCGCAGGCGGTCGAACTGCTCGCACAGCGCCTCCGCCACTGCTGGAGTGCGGTCGGTGGACGCGTTGTCGGCGATGACGATCCGCCAGCCGTACGGGACGTGCTCGTTCAAGTGGCCATGCAGCCTGCCGACGCTGGCAGTGAGCGTCGCCTGCTCGTTGAAGACCGGCAGAACCACGTCGACCGTGACGTGAGCGTCACCGAGGGTCCCCACTTCGCGCAGCATGGTAGCCGATGGGCGTGCGGACGGTCGGGCGATCGCCGGCCTCTCCGAACACGACGAGCGGACACCGCGGCTTCCTCGCCTGAAGGCGTTCCGGCGTTCACTCGGCCGACCGGTCGCCCGGGCTAGACTACTCGCTTGCGCCGCCCGACGACCGCAACCGACTGCGTCTCAGAGTCCCGGACCAGGGCCGGCGAGCCGAGGAGCCGACGCATTCCACGATGACGACCACCAGGAGGGCCCTGATCACCGGCATCACCGGTCAGGACGGCTCGTACCTCGCCGAGCTCCTGCTCGACAAGGGCTACGAGGTCCACGGTGTGGTCCGCCGGTCCTCGTCCCTCAATCGGAGCCGCATCGACCACCTACAGCACGCGTCTCCCGACCAGGCCGACGGATCGCGGTTCTTCCTCCATTACGGCGACATGACCGACTCCGGGGGCCTCAACCGGCTGGTGCGGCTGGTGCGGCCCGACGAGATCTACAACCTCGCGGCACAGAGCCACGTGCACATCTCCTTCGACCAGCCCGAATACACGGCCGACGCCGACGGCCTGGGAACGACGCGCCTGCTGGAGGCCGTGCGCACCGCCGGCCTGCCGACCCGCTTTTACCAGGCCTCGACGTCCGAGATGTTCGGCAGCTCGCCGCCGCCGCAGAACGAGCGCACGCCGTTCTGGCCGCGCAGCCCCTACGCCTGCGCCAAGCTGTTCGCGCACTGGACCACGATCAACTACCGCGAGGCGCACGGGATCCACGCCTGCAGCGGCATCCTCTTCAATCACGAGTCGCCGCGCCGGGGCGAGAACTTCGTGACTCGTAAGGTGACGCGCGCCGCGGCCGCTATCCTCGCCGGGAAGCAGGACAGCCTGCTGCTCGGGAACCTCGACGCGCGGCGCGACTGGGGCCACGCCCGGGACTACGTCGTGGCGATGTGGCTGATGCTCCAGCAGCCCGAGCCGGACGACTACGTGATCGCCAGCGGCGTCAGCCGCACCGTCCGCGAGCTCGTGGAGACGGCGTTCGGCATCGCGGGCCTGGACTGGACGAAGTACGTGAAGTCCGACCCCACCTACGTCAGGCCCGCCGAGGTGAACCATCTCTGCGGCGACGCCAGCAAGGCACGTGATCGCCTGGCCTGGCAGCCGGCCACCACCTTCGAGGCCATGATTCGGGAGATGCTGGAGCACGACCTGGTCGCGTTCGGGCTCGACCCGAGGTCCGCGCTGAAGCCGCTCAGGGTCGCCGCCGCCGACTGACCCGGTCGACCACCGGTATCGGGCACGCGGGTCGGCCACAACCTGTTGTGGCAAACTGCGGCCAGGCATGCGTCGCGCGGAGACCTGGCCCCGAACGATCCTCCACCTCGACCTCGACGCGTTCTATACGTCAGTCCACCAGCGCGACGAGCCGGCGCTGCGCGGCAGGCCGGTCGCCGTCGCGGGCCGCGCCAGGCGAGCCGTGGTGATCGGCGCCTCCTTCGAGGCGAGGGCCTCTGGCGTCCGCACCGAGATGCCACTCCCCGACGCGCAGGAGCGCTGCCCGGACCTGGTGGTGGTGGCTCCCGCACCCGCGCGGTATCGCGAGGCCAACCGGCAGGTCCACGACATCCTCCGGCGCTTCACGTCGCCTGAACGGATCGAGACGGTGGCGCAGGACGAGGCCTACCTCGACGTGACCGCGCGGACCCGCCACGGCACCTCGACGCCCGAGGACGTGGCCCGCCGGATCAAGTACGCCGTGCACACCGAGGTCGGCCTCACCGCCAGCGTGGGGGTCGCTACGAGCAAGCTGGTGGCCAAGATCGCGGGCGGCAGCCGCCGGCCGGACGGGCTGGTGCTGGTGCTGCCGGGCAGCGAGGCCGACTTCCTGGCGCCCCTCTCGATCTCGGTCATCCCGGGCCTCGGCCCGCGGACGGAGGAGCGACTGCGGCAGGCCGGGATCCAGACGGTCGGCGACCTCGCCAACCACGAGACGCAGCGCCTGCTGCAGATCCTCGGCACGGGCGGCGCGCTGCTGCAGCGGCTCGCGCAGGGGCGGGACCGTTCGCCCGTCGACGGGTCGCGGCCGGCCCGCACCATCAGCGCGGAGACCACGTTCGAGCGCGATGTCGCCGACCGCGAACTGCTGGACGAGGCGCTGCGCCACCTGGTGGACCGCGTCGCCGAGCGGCTGCTGGCCGACGGGGTCCGGGCGCGGACGGTGTCCGTCAAGCTCAGGTTGTCGGACCTCCGCCTGGTCAGCCGCCAGGTGAGCAGGACAAGCCCCACGGACGACCGCGACACCATCTACCTGGCCGCCCGGGCTGCTCTGGACCGCTCACACGTGGAGTCTCGTGCGGTTCGCCTGATCGGCGTCGGCCTGTCCGGCCTCGAACACCCCCGCCCGGAGATCCAGATGAACCTGTTCGACTGATCATTTCGTTGGGCGGTCATCGATGGCTGGCACGCCGCCGTGCCTGTTAGGTTTGGACCCGTCATGACCGATCAGGCCCGGGGACTCCTGAGCGTGATGATGCCGATCTACAACGAGGAGCGCACGCTCGAGACGATCCTGCGTCACGTCCTGGACCGGCCTGAGGTGGGTGAGGTCGTCGCGGTCGACGACGGGTCCGCCGATCGGAGCTGGGCGATCCTGACCGAGATCGCCGCGCGCGACCGGCGCGTGCGGCCGCTGCGGCAGCCCCGGAACGAGGGCAAGGGAGCGGCGCTGCGCCGGGCGATCGGCGAGCTGCGCCTGCCGTTCGCGATCGTCCAGGACGCCGACCTCGAGTACGACCCGCGCGACTACCCGGTCATGCTGGAGCCGCTGCTGGAGGGCAGGGCCGACGTCGTCTACGGCGTCCGCGGGTTCGGAGGCCAGACCGCCTACAGCTACTGGTTCGTGATGGGCAACCGGATGGTCACGATGGCGTCGAACATCCTGTTCGACTCGTACATCTCGGACATGGAGACGGGCTACAAGTGCCTGCGCACGGCCCTGTGGCAGCGGCTCAACCTGCAGGGCACGCGATTCGACATCGAGCCGGAGATCACGGCCCGGGTGCTCCGGCTGCGCTACCGGATCCACGAGGTCCCGATCCGGTACTACGCGCGGGGTCGGGAAGAAGGAAAGAAGCTCACCTGGATCGATGGCTTCCACGCCCTCCGCACCCTGATGCGGCTCCGCGTGAGATCGGAGCGGCGGCTGTTCGGCATGCAGCACGACCGCGGCTACCACGACGACCGCCATGCCGAGCTGGCCCGCTCGCACCCGCTCCTCCGCTAGCGCGCCGGAACTTCACATCTGGACCGGTGTACGGAAGGGTCGCGCCTCAGCGGCTGACCGAGATCGGGTCCACGACCACGAGCGGTCCCCAGGCATCCTCGTCGTGCTCGCGCTGCGTGAGCGGCACCAGCGCCAGCACGATCGCCAGCCCGCCCGCCGCCGCGACGACCAGCCACGGCATCCAGCCGCCGGGCGGCACCCACTGCGCGCTGTCCACGAAGTTCGGCGGGCCGAGGGTGCCGACCGCGTACCGCCTGGCGTTGACGCCCACTGCCAGCAGCTGGACGCCCACGACCGCCAGCGCGACCAGCAGCACGTCCGCGCGCGGGTGCACCCGCGCGACGTGCAGGACGAACGCGGCGACGATCGGCAGCGCGACCAGGATCGGCAGCACGAACGAGCCGCGGAGGTCCCAGCCCACGGGGGCCAGGACGAAGGCCTGCGCGCCGACGGCGGCGGCCGCCGCCGCCGCGGCCACCAGAGCCAGGGCCAGCCGGTCCCGCCATCTCCCCAGCACGAACGCGGCGGACAGCCCGACGGCCACGACGCCTCCCCACAGCGCGTAACCGCCGAGGGGCAGCGGGACGTCCGACCGGCCGAAGACGCCGACGGCCTGCTGCAGCAGAGACGGCACCGCCTGCCCGACCGCCGACGCGCCCGCCAGCAGGTCGGTGTGGCCGGCCGGCAGCGGCCGGTCGCTCAGGGCGAGCGCTACGCCGGCCACGATCGCTCCAATCACGACCGCGGACGCGAGCATGACCCCCGGGTCCGCCAGGCGCCGCAGCTGGATCAGCGGGAGCACTCCCACGACGAGCGCGGCGGCAGCGAGCGCGCCACCGGCGCTGGAGAGGGCCAGGATCGCACCGGACACGGCGGTCAGCGTCGCCAGGCCCGGACGGGGCGAACCGAACCAGAAAGCCAGCAGGGCGGTCGCGAAGCAGACCGCCGCGGCGCTCGCGACGCCGGCGGTGCCGAGCGACGCGCTCAGGAACAGGACCATCGGGCTGGCGGCGAGCGCGACGCCCGCCAGCGGCCAGAGCGAGCCCCGTGAGCCCGCTGCCCACGCCGCGCCGGCGAGCAGGAGCGAGCAGACCAGCGCGAGAGCGAGCCGCCCCAGGTAGGCGGCCGGCAGCCCAGCCCCCGGCAGCTGCATCGCGATCCCGGCGACGGTGTATGCGACCGGCGGCGCGGTCGTCTCGTACGTCACGGCGTGGACGGTGCCCCTCGGGGACGGCCCCGCGGAGTTCAGACACGCCGCCGACGCCTCGGTGCGGCCGACGAAGCAGGGGTCGCCCGTGGCCAGCGCGGCCGGGATCGGAAACTCCTGCGCCTGCTGGTTCAGCAGGTCGGCCTGCGCCTGCGTGCCGTCCCTGCCCCGCCGGTACGGAGCAGCGGGCACGCCCTGCCACATCCCGGTGCCCGCGCCGGCGGCACGCACGGTGTGGGCCGGCTCGTCGGGCGCCGCGCCGGGCGGGCTCGCGAACACCCATGCGAGCACGAGGAGGGCGTATCCCACCCCGGCCAGCGCCCAGCGAATCGGGGCGCCGCCCCGCCGCGCCACTACGACCTGGCGCGCGGGCGTCGGCAGGCCGGACGGTTCCGACGTGTGCTCGGCGCGTGTCTGCATCGGTCGGGAACCGACACCCTATCACCGATCACCCGCCGCCGGCCGCCGGGGCGAGCCGGCCGGCCTCAGCCCTTCGCGGGGCCCTCGACGCGCGTGGCGTCCCGGTCACGGCTCGGGCGCGAGCGCCGCCGGGGGCGCTGAACGGCCTCGCCCGGCTGCAGTCGACGGCGCGGCAGCTCCAGCCGCGAGCGGTCGATGGCGGGCCGTTCCAGCACGCCGAGCAGATCGCCGAGGAACTCCCACTGGAACTGCTCGCGGGCGCGGCTCACCAGCTCGCGGAAGACGGCCGCCGTCGCCTGCGCGTCGCTCAACGCGGCGTGAGCCGGGTTTGCGTCGACGCCGAGCTCCGCGACGACCGCGGCCAGGCCGGGCGTCTGGCCGCTGGGCAGGCCGAGCACCAGCCGCGCCAGCGCGGACGTGTCGATCACCGGGTGCCGCAGCGGCTGCTTGAGACCCCGGCCGATCAGGAACGTGTCGAACGCGTCGTGACTGTGCTCGACCAGCGCGGCCCCGCTCGCGAACTGCAGAAAGGCGCGGCGCGCGTCCGCGAAGCCGGGGGCGCCGGCCAGCATCTCCCGGTAGATCTGGTGCCGCCGGCGCGCATAGGTGTTGATGGGCGCCCGGCAGTCGACGAGCGTGTCGAACAGAGAACGTGTCCCGCGGAGGTCGAAACGCTCCGCGCCGATCTCGAGGACCAGGAACGGTGAGTTGCCCGTGGTCTCGACGTCCAGGGCGACGAAATCCACCCTGTCGAGCGACTCGTCCGGATCGACGACCGCGTCGAACTGCTCGTCCTCGTTCGGGGCCGACCCCCAGGGCACCGGCTCCGCTGCGCCGCGCGGCTTGAGGTAGATGGCCGGCGGCGTCTCTCCCCCCGCGAGCGCCTCGCCCGACCGCTCAGTCGGATCTCGATCGATTGCGTGAAACTCCAATGCTCTGTTGAGTATTAAGAAAGGTCGTGACCGGGCATTGTTCCACAGAACCACAGTTCCACAGCGCCGGCGCGCCGTCCAGCCCGAAGGCCGACCCGAGCGGTAGTCGCTTTCCGGTATCGGCTTGCGGGCCGCGTGTCGTGGCGGTGTCTCGGAGTGCTGGGCGGGCGAAGCCACCCTTCGCCCGCCACGCACTCCCGAACGTCCCCGCGACGCCAGGACGCGGACGGCCGAAGCCTCACAGCCGAATCGCGCGGCGCAGAAGCTTCCGCTCCTCGGGGTCGGCGGCGCCCACGAGGAGCAGCGCGAGCACGTAGACCAGCACACCGACGACCA
>Ga0126369_10004504_pt1 | contig 10234 bp, 11 predicted proteins | sample PanSoiMetaPlot_1_FD_109646 | JGI IMG/M metagenome (GOLD analysis project Ga0126369, IMG submission 109646) | Tropical forest soil microbial communities from Panama - MetaG Plot_1 | ecosystem: Environmental > Terrestrial > Soil > Tropical forest > Bulk soil | place: Panama | collected 2016-02-17
AACCGCGAGACGCGCCGCCGGTGCCCATGGCATGGGCGGACCGTCGAATGGTTCGGTTACGGGTCGCTCGCCGGTGGCCCGCGAGCCGTGAAGGAGCGTGTCAGCTGATCAGCCGGGCGTCGGGTCGCGCATCTCCATCCGCGGGATGGTCCTGCGATCCAGTCGCAAACCTCAGGCATGACGAAAGGACCGCGCAGTGGTCCGTATTAGCGGCTGGAATCCGTATCGGTCAGGCAGCTCTCTTCGTCAGCCAGTTCGAATTCGACCCGAGCGAGGTCCTTCGTTGTGTCGAACTGCGGGGAGAAATCGAGCCAGAGACCTTCGCCTTGTCCCCACCGTCCTTCGCCATGCTCGAGGACCTCCTCGAGCAGCGAGCGCGGCATGGTGATCGCGAGCCGCGTCCCTTCGTGCCGATCTTCGGTGATGACCACGATCGTGGGCATGCACGAGAGTGTTCCCACTCCAAGGCGCGGCTACACCGGGGGACACCGATGGATCGTGAAGGGCCGCCGACAGTTTCGACATGTGCCGAAGCCCCGGATCTCCAGCGGTCGGCGTCATCGCTATGCAGGATCCGCCCCAGAGCGGATGGCTCACCGCGAGCGAGTCGCGCAGAGACCGCCCACGACACGCTGAGCGCGCCGGCTCGTTGCAGTCGAACGCCAGAAGCGTGACTCGCTCGCTCATATCTGCCGTTCTGCGTCCCGTCACTGGTCGCCAGCTCGGAGAAAGGTCGACCAAGCTCTCCCGCGGCGATCGCACGGGACGGGCAAGGCCGGACGGCACGACATTTCGGTGATGCGCTGCCTGAAACCGCTGGTCAGGCGGACAGGACGGCACACGCCGGGACGGAGCCGGAGGGGAACACTCTGACGCCCCGTCAGATTCAACCCGTACACTCCGGGCCCATGGATCTCCGCTACTCGGCGTCGGACGAGGCATTCCGCACCGAGTTGCGGGCCTGGCTCGAGCGGACGCTGCCCGACCTGCCGCCCCGCCCGAGCTGGGACGACTGGGCCGGCCGCCGTCGGTACGACACCGACTGGCAGCGGCGCCTCTTCGACGCCGGCTACGCAGGCATCAACTGGCCCCGCGAGTTCGGGGGTCGGGACGCCTCGCCGTCGGAGCAGCTCGTGTACCTCGAGGAGACGACCCGGGCCCGGGCCCCGTACGTCGGCGTGAACTTCGTCGGCTCCCTCCACGCCGGGCCGACGATCATGACCGAGGGCAGCGACGAGCAGAAGGCCCGCTACCTGCCGCCGGTCCTGCGCGGCGACGAGGTGTGGTGCCAGGGGTTCTCGGAGCCGGGCGCCGGATCCGATCTCGCCGCCCTGCGGACGAACGCGGTGCGCGACGGCGACCACTACGTCGTCAACGGCCAGAAGATCTGGTGCTCGTTCGCGCACATCGCCGACTACGGCGAGCTGCTCGTGCGCACCGATCCCGACGCGCCCAAGCATCGTGGCATCACTTGGCTGATCCTGCCGATGGACACACCGGGCATCGACGTGCGCCCGATCGACACGGTGCTCGGGTCGTCGGAGTTCTGCGAGGTGTTCCTCGACGACGTACGAGTGCCGGTCGCCAACCGTGTCGGCGCCGAGAACGACGGGTGGCGCATCACGCAGGTCACGTTCGCGTTCGAGCGGGGAACAGCGTTCGTGAGCGAGCTCGTGGAAGCGCGTCGCATGGCGGAGGATCTCGCGGCGATTGCGCGCGACCCGGCGCACCGCCACGAGCTCGGGCACGTCGTTGCGGAGCTCGACGCCGTGTGGGCGCTGACGAAGCGGAACGTGTCGCGCGCAGCACGTGACGGCTCCCCGGGCGATGGCGCGCTCATGGTGAAGCTCGCCTACTCGGAGAGTCGCCAGAAGCTCGGCGACCTGTCGGTGCGCGTCCTCGACCGGAGCGCGCTCGACATCGACAACGAGTTCGTCGTCGAACGCCTGCGCACCCTCGCGCTCACAATCGCGGCGGGAACGTCGCAGATCCAGCGCAACATCATCTCGGAGCGCCTGCTCGGTCTCCCGAGGGAACAGCCGTGGACTTCGAACTGAGCGACGACCAGGTCGCGTTGCGCGACGGCATCCGCAGCTTCTGCGAGGGCCGGTTCCCGATCAAACGGGTGCGCGACGGCTTCGACCGCGCCGCGCACGCCGAGCTGGCGGACGCGGGCGTGTTCTCTTTGCGCTCGGACGGCTTCGGCGTTGCCGACGCCGCCGTCGTGTTCGAGGAGCTCGGCCGAGCGGTCGTTCCCGGACCGCTCGTGTGGCTCTACCTCGCTCACAGCCTCGTCGACGGCGTGGCGGGCGGGCTCGAGGTGACGGGCCGTGAGCCCCCGTGGATGGTGGAGCACCTCGACGTGCTCGACACGCTGCTCGTCGTCGACGACGACGGCGTGCGCGCCGTCGCCGCCGGCACGATCGCCGGCGCCGTCCCCGTCGGGCGCCCCCTCGACCCGCTCACGCCCGTCCACCGGGTCGAGCAGCTGCCCGCGGGCGAACAGGTCGGGGACGGCGATCTCGTGGCGCGGTGGCGCCGTGAGGGCGCGGTGGTGACGGCCGCCTTCCTCGTCGGCGTCGCGCAAGCGTGCACCGACCTCTCCGTTGCCTACGCCAAGGAGCGCCGACAATTCGACCGGCCGATCGGGTCGTTCCAGGCGGTGAAGCACATCCTCGCCGACATGCGCGTCCGGGCCGAGGTGGCGCGGGCGTCGGTGCACGCGGCGGCGTGCACGCACGACGACCGGGAGGTCGACGATGTCGCCCGCGCCGTTGCCGGGGCCAAGATGCTTGCCGGCGAGGCCGCCATCACGAACGGCAAGGCGGCGACCCAGGTGCACGGCGGCATGGGCTTCACCTGGGATGTCGACGTCCACCTGTACCTGAAACGGGCGTGGGTGCTCGACACCGTGCTCGGCTCGGTCGACGAGCACGCCGACGCGGTAGCGGCGACGCTGGCGAGCCCTTGAACCGGCCATGAGCGGTTGGGACGAGCTGCTCAAGGACCTCCGGGCGCGACGTGACGCGGCCCGGGCGATGGGGGAGGAGCGCCTCGAGCAACAACGCCGCGGTGGTCGCCTCGACGCCCGCGCCCGCGTCGAGCGGCTCCTCGACCCCGACACGTTCGTGGAGCTCGGAACGCTCGTCGGCTCGGTCCATCGGGGCGTCGTGCCGCCCGTCCCCGCCGACGGGTTGATCGCCGGGCATGGGCTGATCGACGGGCGGCCCGTCCTCGTCGGCACCGAGGACTTCACGGTCATGGGCGGATCGATCGGGCTCGGGACGACCGCCAAGCGCCAGCGTCTCGCCGAGCTCGCCGGCCAGGAGCGCGTCCCGCTCGTCATGCTGCTGGAAGGGGCGGGGGAGCGGGCGCAGAACGCGTTCGAGCGGCGGGGCCGGGCGCCGAACGACCTCCAGACGCTGGCCCACCTCTCGGGACTCGTACCGACGATCGCAGCGGTGATGGGGCCGTCGGCGGGGCACGGCGCGCTGACCGCGCCACTCATGGACTTCGTCGTCATGGTCGAGGGCGCGTCGCTCTTCTCGGCCGGGCCCCCGCTCGTGAAGGAGGCAACGGGCGAGGAGGTCACCAAGGAGGAGCTCGGTGGCACGGCCGTGCACACGACCGTCAGCGGCGTCGCGCACAACGCCGCGCCGGACGACGGCGCCGCGCTCGACCTCGTCCGCCGCTATCTCGCGTACTTCCCGTCGAACGCATGGCAGTTCCCGCCCGAGCCCGGCGGCGTCGACGACACCGCCCCGCGGGATGTCGGCGCGCTGACCGACCTGGTCCCGGCCGACCCGCGCCGCAGCTATGACGTCAGGGCCGTGATCGACCTCGTGACCGACCGGGGCTCGGTGCTCGAGGTCGAGCCGGCGTTCGGCCGTGCGATAGTCACTGCACTCGCCCGCCTCGGCGGCGAACCCGTCGCTGTGGTCGCCAACCAGCCCGCCGCCAAGGCGGGCGCCATCGACCGCGAGGGGAGCGACAAGGCGGCGCACTTCATCGACGTCGCCGACGCGTTCCACCTGCCGGTGGTGTTCCTCGCCGACAACCCCGGCGTGCTGGCGGGCACGGCCGCTGAGCGCAGCGGCGTCCTGCGGCACGCGGCGCGCATGTTCGCCGCGCAGGCGCGCGTTCGGTCCCCGAAGCTGCACGTCACGTTGCGCAAGGCGTACGGCTTCGGGAGCTCACTCATGGGCATGAACCCGTTCGATCGTCAGACCATCACGCTCGCGTTGCCGGGTGCTCGCCTGGGCGCGATGCCCGCCGCCGGCGGCGGCGCAGCCGCCCGCGTCGACGACGACGCCCAGCGCGTCCTCGACAACGCCGAGCTCGGAGGTGCCTACTCGTCGGCCGACACGATGAGCTACGACGAGGTGATCGAGCCCCGCGAGCTCCGCAACGCGCTCCTCGCCGCGCTCCGCCTCGCCGCTCCCCGCCGCTCGCAACCGCCGGAGCCGGCGCGCCACCACGCCATCAGTCCGTAGCGCGCATCACCTCGGGCTCGATCACGACCTCGGTGGTCAGGCTGTTGGCGATGAAGCACTCACGGTGGGCGACGTCGACGAGGTGGCCGATTCGTTCCTCGTCGACTGTGCCGCGGATCGTGATGCGTGGCCGGAGCGTGATGCGGGTGATCCGCATGGGCGGATCGTCCTCGGGCATCTCGCCCTCGGCCTCGTCCTGGTAGTCGACGACGTCGATCCGGGCGCGGGCGGCGACGGCGAGGAAGGAGAGCAGTTGGCACGACGCCGCTGCCGTCACGAGCAGCTGCTCCGGATTGAGCAGCGCGACGTCGCCGCGGAACGCCGGGTCGCTCGAGAGCTCCAGTGTCGAGGGCGCCGGCGGCGCCTCCGCCCGGTGCCGGCGGTCGTAGGCGTCGTACCCCAGCGCCGTCGACCCGTGCCACGCGCACGACGCGGTGTACCGGTGGACGTGCGGCGCGTCGGTCATCCGTCGGGAAGGTACCGGTCGCGACCTGCGGTCGAGGCAAGCGGCCTGGCGTGTGACGCTAGTGTCAGATTCCCCCGCCGGCAGCGAGGAGGAACGATGACGGCCCGGCCGCAGACGACCGTGCTCGAGGCGCTCGACCGCCGCCTCGTCGACGACCCCGAGGGGCCCTACCTCGACTTCGAGGGCGACGAGTACAGCGCCCGCCGCATGGACGGCGAGAGCAACGGTCTGGCCCACGCCCTCGCCGAGCTCGGCGTCCGGAAGGGCGACCGCGTCGCCACGCTCCTGGAGAACGGCCCGGCCCAGGTCGTCACGTTCTTCGCCGCATTCAAGCTCGGCGCGATCCAGGTGCCGGTGAACACCGCGTACAAGGGCGACTTCCTCCGTCACCAGCTCGCGGACTCCGGGTCGAAGGTGATCGTCGTCCAGGGCGACTTCGCCGGGCGTGTTGCGCCCATCGCGGGGGACGACGCGCCCGAGCTGGAGGCGGCCGTCGTCGTGGGGCCACCGGACGAGGTGATCGACGCCGTGCCCGCCCACGACTGGGATCGGCTGCTCGCGTCCTCGACCGATGACCCCGTTCCCGACGCCGGCGTGCGACCCGCGGACCTCGCGTGCTTCATCTACACGGCGGGGACGACCGGTCCGTCGAAGGGGTGCATGCTCCCGCACAACTACATCGTGGCGCTGGCCGATCAGGTCGCCCGCGCCTGGCAGCGGCGGCCCGACGACGTCGTCATGACGCCGTTGCCGCTCTTCCACTTCAACGCCATCTCCATCTGCGTCGTCGGGACGCTGCTCGCGGGCGGGAAGTCCGCAGTGGCGCGGCGGTTCTCGGTGTCGCGCTTCTGGCCCGAGGTGCGCCGGACGGGCGCGACGATCGCGTCGATGCTGGGTTCGCTGGCGATCCTCGTCGCCGATGCCGATGACCACCCCGACCAGCAGGGCCACCGGTTGCGTCTCTGTGCGGCGGCGCCGATGCCACCCGACATCGACCGCATCTGGAACGAGCGGTTCGGCTGCAAGACGTTCAGTGCCGGGTACGGCCTGACCGAGGCGTCGCTGATCTCGATGCTGCCGGCGGGCGAGGCGAACAAGCCGGGTGCGGCGGGCAAGCCGAACGCCGTCGACTTCGACGTCCGCATCGTCGACGACGACGACGTCGAGGTGCCGGTGGGGGAGATCGGCGAGATCGTGTGCCGCCCGACGGGCCCGAACCTGATGTTCGCCGGGTACTGGCGCCGACCCGAAGAGACGCTGGCGGTCCTTAGCAACCTCTGGTTCCACACCGGCGACCTCGCCCGGGTCGACGACGATGGGTTCCTCTTCTTCGTCGACCGCAAGAAGGACTACCTGCGGCGACGGGGGGAGAACATCTCGAGCTTCGAGATGGAGCGCACGTACCACAGCCACCCCGCGATCACGGACGTCGCCGTGCACTCGGTGGCGAGCGACGTGGGCGAGGACGAGGTCAAGGTCACGGCCGTGCTCCAACCCGACGTGACCGTCACCGAAGCCGAGTTGTGCGAGTGGAGCGTCGAACGCGTCCCGTACTTCGCCGTCCCGCGGTACATCGAGTTCCGGGACGACCTCCCGCGCAACCCCGTCGGCCGGGTGCTCAAGTACCAGCTGCGCGACGAGGGAGTCACGGACACGACCTGGGACCGCGAAGCCGCCGGCTACACCTTCGAGCGCCGCTGAACGACGCGCGCTACTCGGGCCAGTCGAGCTGGGACTCCGGCACGCCGACCGAGCGCGCGTGGGCCTCGGCTTCGGCACGCCGGTCGACGTCGCCGCGCGGGTAGCGGAAGACTCTGCCCGAGAAGACGACGAACGTCTCGGTCGCCGATCGGAAGTCGCAGTACCAGCCCAGGCGGGGATCGAGCGCCCGGCTGAGGACGTTCGCCAGGCGTTCGGCGTCGCCGGCAGCGGCCACGAACTCGACGAACGTCCATGTCCGCGGTTGCCCGGCCCGGCTGTCACCGGCGTTCTCGCGCGCGATCCGCTTCACGGTCAGGGTCACGCCTTCGATCCGCGCTCCGGTCCGCAGACTCTCGGCGATCAGCGCACCCGTCACCACCATCGTGACTCTCCTCCCGCCTCGTGCGAGGCTCTCGGTCGATGCAGAACGAGCGTGACGAACTCGCCGACGTCCCGCCGGAGGAGTTTGTCGCCGCCCGGGACGCCGTGGCCAGGAAGCTGAAGTCCGAGGGCAAGTCGGACGAGGCGGCCGAGGTGAAGAAGCTGCGGAAGCCGACGGTGACGCGCTGGGTGGCCGATCAGGTCCTTCGGCATCACGCCCGGGAGGTCGACGCGCTCCGATCGGCGATGCGCAGGGTCGCTTCGGCGCAGGAGGCTGCGATCACCCGCGGCGACCGTGACGCCCTCTCCGACGCCACGGCCGAACGGCGCGACGCGATGGCGGCGCTGGGAAAGGCCGTCGACGACGTCCTCGCGCGCGACGAGCGCCCCCGGCACCACCACGACGAGGTGCTCGGCGCGATCGAGGCCGGCGTGACCGCCGACGTCGCGTCCGGAGGCACCTTCGGCCTGCGCGACGACCTCGAGCTCCCCGAGCGCCCGGCGCGGAAGACGGCGCCGCGGGACCGCGTGGCGGAGCGGCGGGAAGCCCAGGCCCGCGCCGCCGTGGAAGCCGCCGAGGCCCGGGTCGCCCGCGCGCGCGAGGAGCTGGCGAACGCGGAAGCGGCCTTGGCGGAGGTCCGCGAACGGCACGGAGCTTGACCCCGAGAGTCGCTCGGGTGTAATCAACCGTCTGGTTCATCAACCATTCGGGTGATCACGTGCCGGTCGACCAGCTCAGCAGTACGTTCGCCGCCCTCGCCGATCCGACGCGTCGGGCGATCCTGGAGCGCCTCGCCGACGGCGAGGCGACGGTCAACGAGCTGGCCCAGCCGTTCCCGGTCACCGTCCAGGCCGTTTCGAAGCACCTGAAGGTGCTCGAGCACGCGGGGCTCGTCACCCGGGGCCGGGCCGCCCAGTGGCGGCCGGCCCGGCTACGGGGCCGGCCCCTGGAGGACGCGGCGGGCTGGCTGGCGCGCTACCGGCAGTTCTTCGAGGCCAGCTTCGACCGCCTCGACGACCATCTCCGCGCGATGCAGAGGAGGCGCGATGACTGACCCGCCGATCGAACGAGAGTTCACGATCACGCGGGTCTTCGACGCGCCGCGGGAGCTGGTGTGGAAGGCCTGGACGGATCCGGACCAGGTCGCGCGCTGGTTCGGGCCGGCCGGCATCAGTACGCCGCGTTCGACGATCACGATGGACGTGCGTCCGGGGGGCACGTTCGAGCTCACGATGGTCGGCGACGCCGACGGCACCGAGTACCCGTCCGGCGGCACCTTCCTCGAGGTCGACGAGCCCGAGCGGCTGGTCTGGCGCGACCGCGACATCGACCTGCTCGTGACGGTCTCGTTCGTCGACCTCGGTGGGCGTACCGAGATGACCTGCCACGTTGTCGGCCGTACCGGCGGCGTCGAGGCGTACGACGGCTGGTCGACCATGTTCGACAAGCTCGCCGACGCCCTCCACTGACCCACCCACGACCACGGAGGTTTCCATGGGAAAGATCGTCGTCACGGAGTTCGTCTCGATGGACGGTGTGATCGAGGATCCCGGCGGCGCAGAGAACTACGAGCACGGCGGCTGGAGCCTCCAGATCGATCGAGGCGAGGACGGCAACCAGTTCAAGCTCGACGAGGCGATGGCGAGCGACGCCCTCCTCCTCGGGCGGGTCACGTACCAGGGGTTCGCGGACGCGTGGCCGTCACGGGAAGGCGACTTCGCCGACAAGTTCAACAGCATGCCCAAGTACGTCGTCTCGACGACGTTGGGCAATCCCGAATGGAACAACACCACCGTCATCAGCGGTGATGTCGGGACCAAGGTCGCCAAGCTCAAGGAGCAGTTCGCCAACGACATCGCCGTCCACGGCAGCGCCCGGCTCGTGAACACGCTCAAGGAGCTCGATCTCGTCGACGAGTACCGGCTGATGGTGTTCCCGGTCGTCCTCGGCAAGGGCAAGCGCCTGTTCACCGACAGCGGCGACCTCACCCCCTTCGAGCTCTCGGAGTCCAAGCCCGTCGGCCCTGCCGGTGTCGTCGTCCTCACGTACCGGCGGGCGCCGAGGTAGCACCCCCTCCGACCTCAGGACCGGCGTCCGGTCCGCGTCGGCAGCTGCCTCACCAGCGCCGACGGGTTTCGAGGTGCCGTGACTCGTCGGCGTCGATCACACTTGGTGCCGGATCGGAAGGAAGGAGAGGCGATGTCCGGACGACCCGACCTTGACGGGTTCAGAGCAGGGGCGATCTACAGGCGTGACCGCTCGGGCGAGACGGTGGAGTTCGTGGGTGTCGCCACCATGCGAGAGCTGGGAGGCGAGGAGGTCGGCGTCTTCCGGTTCGTCGAGGGCGGCGGCTGCCTCATCGCGACGAACCGCAACTACGAACTGGGAGAGAAGTTCACGCGGCTCGCCGAAGACCGGGACGTGGACGAGGCGACGACCGCCGAGTGGCGTGCCTTCGTGGAAGGCGATGGGTCATGAGGGTCCCGGTCCTGTGCGCCGGCCCCAGAAGAGGATGCGCTTGAACGTGTAGAGGTACGGCTGCTTCTCGCCGATCTCGTCCAGCAGCCGCCGGCGGTACCGCTCGACATACAGGTCGTAACTCGCATCGTCGAGGCGCGCCCGGAAGTAGGTGAGGTGTGTGCCCTTCACCCACTCGAGGACGTCCTCCGACGACGCGAGATGGTGGACGTACACCTGCAGCCGAACGTGCTGCTCGCCGAACCCGAGCTCGTCGAGGATCTCGGCGTACGCCTCGGGCGCCAGGACCCGTGTCGCCGGATCGGGAGGCGGGTCGTCCGCGAACACCTCGGCGAACGGCGCCTCGTCGGCGACCGCCATGCCGACCGTGTGCGATGGATGGTCACCGTTCGCGGGCACCTGCACGGCGAGTTGTCCGCCGACGGGGATCGCGCACGTCAGGCGAGCGAGGAGCCGGCGATGATCGGGCAGCCAGTGCAAGGCCGCATTCGAGAACACGACGTCGAACGGCCCGGGCTCCCAGGTCGCGATGTCGTCGTGTTCGAAACGCAGACCAGCACCGGCGAACGCGTGCGCCCGGTCCAGCATCGCGGGCGAGCTGTCGATGCCGACCGTCTCCGACGCCTGCAGGAGTCGGTGCAGCTCCTTGGTGAGCTCGCCGGTCCCGCAGCCGAGGTCGACGACCCGACCGCCGGGGCACGGGTCGACGAGTCC
>Ga0126369_10004505_pt1 | contig 10234 bp, 8 predicted proteins | sample PanSoiMetaPlot_1_FD_109646 | JGI IMG/M metagenome (GOLD analysis project Ga0126369, IMG submission 109646) | Tropical forest soil microbial communities from Panama - MetaG Plot_1 | ecosystem: Environmental > Terrestrial > Soil > Tropical forest > Bulk soil | place: Panama | collected 2016-02-17
CCAGCGTCGTCCGGGCGTTGATGGCGCGCAGTAGTGAGACCGTGCGTTCCACCTCATCGAGGCCCATGCCCGCGGTGGGCTCATCGAGCAATATGAGTTTGGGATCCTGGGCGATCACCATACCGATCTCGACCCATTGTCGCTCGCCGTGAGAGAGCTCGCCGACCGAACAGCGCGCGATCGGCTCGAGGCCGAGCTCGGCCAGCAGCGAATCTGTCAGCCCGGCGGCTGAGCGCGCGCCCGTCCGATGGTAGGCTGCAATCCAAAAGTGCTCGTAGACGGACAAACCGTCCCATACGCTTGGCACCTGATTCTTAATGCCGATGCCGCGGGCGGCTATCCTGTGCTGGGGCTCGCCGGCAATGTCGGTCCCTTCGAACAGAATAGCGCCGCTGGTCGGCCGCAGCTGGCCAGTGAGCATTTTGAAGAACGTGCTCTTGCCGGCCCCGTTCGGTCCAATCAGGCAGCGTAGCTCGCCGCGCCGCAGCCGAAAATCAACCGCGGCGACCGCATGGACGCCGCCGAAATCCTTGGTGAGCCGTCGCGTCTCTAGCAGCACGGCGCCGTCTGCCGCGCTGTCGCGCGCACCACCGTAAGATCTTCCGGATTCGGGTGGAGCTCCGGTCATCTTTGGCGCACACCGTCGGCAGCAGCGATCCGCCCAGTCACACCGCGGACGATGGTCGGCAGCAGCCCACGACGCAGGAGGAGCACGAAGACGACCAGAATACTGCCCAAGGCAAGGGTGGTATATGCCGTACCGATCGAGCCGAGGTATTGGGTCAGACCCTGGACGAGGAGCGCACCGACGATAGCGCCATAGAGTGAGCCGCGTCCACCGACCAATACCCAAATGACGACCTGCGCGGACTGAGCCAGGCTGAAGACTTCAGGATTAATGAAGCTACCCCAACTCGAGAACAGGGCGCCAGCTAGACCAGCGACCGCGCCCGAGAGCGAGAAGATTGCAAGCTTGCGCCAACGCACGTCGTAGCCCAGTAGCTCAACCCGTTGCTCGTTCTCGCCTATGGCAACGAGCACGCGACCGAAGGGCGCGATCATCAGCAATCGCCCGAGCACTACCACCCCGATCAGCAGGCCGCTGACCGTCCAAAAGAACCCAATGGGGCCTAAAGCTCTTGCCGAAACGAACGGCGGATCGAGCGCCAGAGAGGGAATGTTGGTCATACCGTTATAGCCGCCGAGTACTGCCATCCCAATGTGGTAGGAGGGGTCGGCGGTACTGCCCATGACTTGCAGCAGAATCAGCGTCACAGTCAGCGTCATGACCGCGAGAAACATCGCGCTCAAGCGTGCATAGAAGGCCACATAACCCAGCGCCCCGGCAGCGACTCCGGCCGCGCCCGCCGCAGCGACAAGCGCCGCCAAAGTCGTCGCGTCATTCATGCTGATGATGGCATAGACGTAGCCACCGACCCCAAAGAAGGCTGCCTGTCCGAACGAGAGAAGTCCGGCGAGGCCCCATGCCAGATCGAGACTGACCGCCAACAGGCAAAAGATAAAGAACACTGTAATCTGCACCACGCTAAAGATCGAAAGCACCGACGGCAACACGGCGACTGCAACGGCCGCTGCTCCCCAAAGCAGAAGCTCGAGTGCGGTTAGCCGCGCCGACGCCATAGACCCGATATTCCCTGTGGCGCAATCCGCAATACGAGCAGCGCGCAACCGAGCATGGCTACCTGTCCGTAGATCGGCGTCGATATAAACGAAACCGCGCTCTCGATCCCACCAAGGAACACGCCGGCGCCGAGCGTGCCGCCGAAGATCGCCGCCCCGCCTACGGTGACCGTGATGAAAACCTTGGCTATGTACGCCAGTCCAAGGGAGGGGACGACGCCGGTTAGTGGCGCCATCACCGCGCCAGCTAAACCGGCGAGCGCCGACCCCAGGGCAAACGTCGCCATGTAGATCGTCGGCGGATGGATGCCGAGGGCCGCAACCATGTCAGCATTCTGCATCGTGCCGCGGGCGATCAACCCGAACTTCGTGAAATTGAAGAGAGCCCAAACGAACGCCACGCTCACGGCCGCCGCGGCGATGACAAACAGATTGTAGACAGACAACGCGTAGTCACCAATCGCAACGTGTCCGAGCGGAGTTGCGACGCCCTCGGTGGTGGGCCCAAGGGCCAGGGTGACCGCGGCAATGATCGCGAGGCTCAGTCCCCAAGTCGCTAGCATGGTGTCGAGCAACCGGCCGTACAGGAAGCGGATGATACAACGCTCGATCACGAGGCCGATGGCTCCCACGACGAACGGCGCGAGTACGATCCCACCCCATACGCCCAGCCCATGCGCTGAACTCAAAATCACGGTGTATGCTCCTAGCATAATGAGCTCGCCTTGCGCGAGGTTGATCACGCCCATCATGCCGTAGATGATGGCCAGCCCGAGCGACAGCAGCACCAAGCTCGCGATCGCGAAGGCGACGCCGATCAGCGTAACGAAGAGGAACTCCATGACTCTAGCCAGCGACGTTCCCAACCCCGAGCGGGCACTGCGCGCGCTGCAGAGGATCCCGTTAGTACTTCGGCGTGTACTGTTTGTGCTCGTTCGGGTTCGCGAAAAGGTCGCACACCTTCATCGTGTCGGCGGGTTCGACATTCGCGAAACTCTCCATGATTGAGAATCCGTTTTTGTCGTTTACTTTCGCGAGATGAACGGAGTGGACGACGTGATGACTCTTGGGGTCAAGCCTGATCGAGCCCTCCGGCGACTCGAACGTTAGCCCGCTCTCGAGCGCGGCAATGACCTTGTCACGATCCAGCGACTGCGCCTTGTTCACCGCCATCGCCCATAGATGCCAACCGTTCCAGACCGTGCAGGCCGAGTCGGTGATATAGGTGTAGCTGGATCCAAATCGCTTGCGCCACGCCGCAACCCAGTCCTTGTTCACGCTATTGTCGAGTTCCTGGAAGTACGGATAGATGACGACGATGCCTTCCGCTTCCTGCGGTTTGAGCACGACCTGCTCGTTACCAAGACCGAAGGTCGCAGAGGCGATCGTCATCCGATCTTTGAGGCCCGCAGCAGCAAATTGCCGGTAGAATGCGATGTGGTTGCCTCCAACGAGCAACGACATCACGACGTCCGGTTTGGCCGCCTGCAGTCGCTGGATCACGGAATCGAAATTAACGACGTCGAGAGGGATGAACTCCTCGCCGACGAGCTCGCCGCCCGTTTGCTTGAGGTACACCTTCACCCAGTCTGCAGAGATATGCCCATAGTTGTAGTCCGCCGCAAGCGTTTAAAGCTTCGTGCCATGCTGCTTCGTCGCCCATGGGACAAGCACGCCAAGCTGCTGGGCCGGTGTCACACCAGTGCAGAACACCAACTTGTCACACACGCCCCCTTCATATTGCTCGTTGTAGAAATAGACGGTGGGATATTTGCCGACGACGGGCCGCACTGCTTCGCGCGATGCGCTGGTAATCCCGCCCATCATCACCGCCACCTTGTCATCGAGAATCAACTTCAACGCACTTTGGGCGTAGATTTGATTGTTCGATTGGCAATCGGCTTCGATCAATCGCAGTTTGCGGCCTAGCACGCCCCCGGCCTCGTTGAGGCTCTCGACGGCGAATTTGGTCGCATCAATCATCGGCAACCCATAGATGTTTATCGGGCCGGTCGCATCCAGAATGCTACCAACGGCGATTTCGTCGGCGGCGATGGCGCTCGATCCCACGAGAGTGGAAGTGGCGACCCCGAACCCCGTGGCAACTACTCCTCGAACCGCGTCACGGCGTGTGATCTGCATTGGCGTCCTCCCTTTGATATTTGCGCCCTGTCTCGCTACGGTTACGTCCAAGGAGAACCGAAGCTTGCGAATGGGGGCTTCGAATATTGAGCATTGTGAAGTAGATACGGTTGGCAATCAAGCCGCGGCTAAAACCGTGACCGGGAGCACCAGAAAATGTCGATACCGCCTCGTTTGCCTACGGTCGCCGAGATTCTCGATCTGGCGACGTCGTTTGGCATGACCTTGACGCAAGAGGATGCCGCTTCATTCCGTGGGCTGATGGCCGGATCGATGGCGTCTTATGCGCGGCTAGACGAACTTGCGGAACCAAAGCTACCTGTCAAATATCCGCGCTCGCCGGGCTATAGGCCTGGGGCGGAGGAAAACCCCCTCAATGCCTGGTACTGGAAAACAACTATCGCCGGGGCAAAGGACGGGGTTCTCGCCGGCGAACGTGTCGCGGTAAAGGACAACATTTGCGTCGCCGGCGTGCCGATGATGAACGGGTCCCGCGTTCTCGAAGGCTATGTGCCTGATGTGGATGCGACAGTGGTCACCCGCGTACTCGACGCCGGCGGCCTCATTGCCGGTAAGGCGGCATGCGAGGATCTCTGCTTCTCAGCAGGCAGCCACACCTGCGCGACCGGGCCGATCCGTAACCCCTATAACCCCAAGCATTCTGCTGGCGGCTCATCCGGCGGCAGCGCGGCGCTAGTGGCCGCGGGCGAAGTCAACATGGCGCTGGGCGGCGACCAGGGCGGCTCGATCCGCACCCCATCCGCTTGGTGTGGCGTATTTGGATTAAAACCGACGTTCGGGCTCGTGCCGATGACCGGCGGCATGCCCATCTCGTATTCAGTCGATCATTGCGGTCCGATTTGCTCAAGCGCCGAGAATGTCGCAAGGCTCTTGACCGCTATAGCCGGTCCTGATCCGCACGATCCTCGCACGGTCATCGCCAAGGTCGGCAATTATATGAACGCGCTTGGAAAAGGGGCCAAGGGGTTGCGCATCGCTCTAATGAAAGAAGGATTCAGCCATCCCACGAGCGACCCGGCAACCGACCGCAAGGTCCGCGCGGCCGTCGACGATCTCAAAGGCCTTGGCGCCACGGTCGATGAGGTGTCGATCCCGATGCATCTCGATGGCCCGCATATCTGGACCGGCGTGATCCTCGAGGGCGCGGCGGAGATGATGATCAAAGGCTACGCAATGGGCAACAACTGGTCAGGCTACTACACGACCTCGCTGCAGGAGGCTTTCGCACGCGGTTTCCGATCGCGACCGGACGACGTCTCGGAGACCGTCAAGTTGGTGCTGCTGCTTGGTGAATACATGCATCGCAACTACCATAACCGATACCATGCGAAGGCGCAGAACCTGCGGGTGCTGTTGCGTGATGCCTATGACAAGGCGCTCTCAAACCATGATATCCTGGCGATGCCGACGATTCCGTTCCCAGCGACCGAGATTCCGCCGCTCGACGCGCCGCGCGAGCAATACGTCGACAGCGCGCTGAACATGCAGCAGAACACCTGTCCGTTCGATGTGAGCGGCCACCCCGCCCTCACCGTCCCTTGCGGCAAAGTGAACGGCCTGCCGATCGGGCTGATGTTGGTCGGTCGGCATTTCGAAGAGGAAACCCTGATCCAGGCGGCACGGGCGCTGGAAGAGACAGGTGAGTGGCGGGCCCGCTGACGCGTGTGAGTGAGGACGGCGTTCTTTGCCTCCTCGTGATTGTAGGGCTCGGTTAGGGTGACCGCACACGATGGTTCGCAAGGTCGGGCCTCTCGCTGACGATGCCGCCCGCGACTGGATGAGCTCCATGACGCCTGCCCGTTTAATTTTTCTGGCAGTCACTTTGAGCTAAGCTCGCGAGGTTCGAAAGAAATTCCGAGTACTCAATCCACGGCGGTGCCGAACGAAACGTGCTGCTATTTATCTGCCGGACAACGCGTCGGCAGTGTAGAAGAATGGTTTTCTTTTCATCCGCTCGCGGCGACTTGCGCAAGCCGTGATCCGGTTGGATGATCGCCTTTAGGGCGTCGCTGAACCCCATTGCCAAGCCCTGTGACGCGAGAGCATCGCGCGCGAAGGATGCGTCGCCAACCCGGATACCTCCCACATTATCGGCGCCGCTCCATTGAACGCTGGCAGCTCCGGACGCGCCTGACTGCAGGTCGGCGCTCGCGATGTCTCGCACGAGCCACGGAGCGAAAGCAGCGATTCTCTCAACGATCTGCCGGCTACCGCCTCGCACAAAATCTTTCCTGCCAACCACTCCAATTGTTAGCGTTGCCGCATTGGCGAGGCGGTATGCATATCCTTCCGTTCCTGCGGCAACCATCAAGCCGGAACCATAAAGGCCTGGTCGCATCGGGAGATGAAACAAGCGCGCGACGAGCGGCCGCTTGGGGCCCATCCGCTGCATCGCGGTGACGGCAGATCGCCCACTCGCATCGAGGAACAAACATTCACCGTTTGGGCGCCATCGGAAGGCCTCGAGGTGGCCCCCTTGCAACGCACTGATTCTTGCGCCTGTCCGCAACGCAGTTTCAAGCAGTGCGATATCCAGAGCAGGCCGCCCAACATGGGCGACGTCAGGTGTCTGCCTAAGGACGACGGTGCGGCCGGACCACTGCATAATGCGTTCATGGAACAGTGCGCCGACGCCAATGCGCGCCGGACTCACCCCAAATTCGACGAGGAGAGCCACAACCTGAGCCGGCACACACTCGACCCGCGGTGGGTCCTGCGGCAGCGGCAAACCACTCGTGTAAATGTCGACATCCATTCCCAGCTGCCGTCCGCGTAATGCACATAATAGACCGATCGGTCCGGAGCCGAGTACGATCAATTTCTTCAAGCGTCCCATCGCTGATCAGGCGACTAGCACCCCGGGTGGATCGATCGGAGCAAACCGCGCATCGGCTGGTGTGGCGAACATGACGAGAAAGCCCTGGCTTGCAACGGCTTCGGCCTTTGCGACGATACCGTCCGAACCCACCATAGCACTGCGGGCGGCGTTAATCTCACTCGATCCGAGAAAACGCCCTTTTTTGTAGCCCGCGTAGAGATTGTTCAGCAGCGAGGAATACGCGGCTTGCAACGCGGTGTCTGCCGCATTCCCTGTAGGCGGCGGCCGTAGCGCTTGCGATCGTAGGTAGTCTGTTTCGTCGTGCGTGCTGAGCCATTCTTGAATGTTGAGGAACGTCTCGAAATGATCTTCTCCTTCCGCTATCACGGAGCGGATCGCCTGCTTCCATTCGTCTGTAACGAAGCTTTTCACGTCTGCGGGTGGAAACTGCAAAGTTGCAAGGATATTGTTGTAGAGGCCATCGACTCCCGTCGATTGAGCTTCAATCTCAATAAAATCGGCAATCGCTTGTCGGGTCGCGGCGCGCGCCATCACGGGCCGGAAGGATCCAGGATTACCATGAGGTACCCTGCTTGCGACCCGCAACGCCGGTTCGAAGCCATTCGGATCAGACAGACCGCGGATGACATCGTTTACGGCTCGGATGTGTCGCATTTCACCGATGGCGATACGCATGAGCTCCGCACGTGCCGCCCTAACGTCGTCGCGCAGATCCGCATTTGCTAGGAGAGAAGGATCGTCGTCTCGCTTCAACGAATAGGCAGCAGCGAGATATTCTTGCGCAACGGCCAATTCGACTCCGGACGCGTAGTTGAGATTTGCCAGCAACTCAGCTCTGTTGGCAAACGCTGTGCCCTGAACCACAGTTGGCGAAAACGGCGCCGTGATTTCCCGACGCCCGACTACAAAGTGAAGTTCTTGCCAGCGATTGTTAATCTCGTAATGGCGCAGTTCGCTGGCCTCAGGCGACGCTTCGGTTGCGTTGGGTGGTGGCACCGTGCTGATGGTTCTGTCGCGGCGTTCCCACGCGACGGCCGCATTCCAGGGTTGCCCCGGAAGTGTACCCGCTGGCAGCACCGGCTGGGCGATATCTGGGTGATTGGAGGCCCAGTAGAAACAGCCGCAATCCCGGAAATCGTGCGTCCACGGACTGCATAAGGACTGCGACAGTTCTCCAGGTAAAAACGCTGCCGAAAGACTGCCGTTGTCGTCAAGATAGCGCGCCCGTTTCGCCGTCAGCGTCAATGTCCCCGGGTCGCCGTCATTCACGAAGGCGAGGCTGACATCAGTCTCCTCAGTCAACATACGCACAGCTGTCCAGGCGTCAGGCGGCTTCCTACCGGAGCCAACGCTGGCAGTCGTCAGATCGCCATCGACCGCAGGTGCATCGCCGAGGGCCGGAAGCGCGAGACGCAAGGTCAGGGAACCGAGCAAGCCAAAGGTACCTGCGAGCTGTGATACCAATACCGAGTGTCCGGCCCTTAGGTTGTCGGCAAGGCTAGCGTAGACCGCCGCGTCGGACTGAGGTAGATCGCCTGCCGCAGTAGCGCGGGCGACACCGTCTGTGTCAACACCCGCTAGGAAGATCGAGTTTTCGATCGGGTCCATTTCAAGGAATGGAAAGAAGCGCCGCTCGAGATTGCGTAGGTCGCATTCCAATCCTGGAAAGCAGTTCCCAATTCCGGACTCCAACCGCGTCGAGACCGGATTCCCGGCAACCGTCGGAGCGACACTCGAAGGGTCGGCAAAGCGGCGGACAGCAGCTACGTTGCGCGCGATTAGCTTCGGTGACTGAAGCGCTGGCATTTGGGGCCTCCTTACACACTTGCCCGCGATCGGCATGTAAAGTGTTCGGGTCGCGCGCTTGAAAGCTCGCAATAGCTGGCAAGGCAAAAGTCCAGCCAGTCGCGAATGAAATCGCAGCTCGCCGCGCTTCGCGCGTGCGCTTCCTGGTGGCAGCCACCAGAGCACAAATAGCGTGCCCAACAGTGTCGACAATCGGACTTGGCGTGCACATGTCGCGCTTCAAGGAACGAGCGTCGCCGGTTCTCATCGAGCCCGACCGCCGATCCGAGGCGATAACTCGCATCTCCTATGGCGCGGTGACATGCGTACCAATCCCCATCTGCTGCCACGGAAAAGTAGCCTCCACCAGCCCCACAGGCGTAGGGTGAACTTGCACCACCGTGGATTTGCTTCAGCGCGACAGCAAAATTGGTCAGTCGGATAGGCATGCCGCGCATGGCACGTTCAAGTTCGTGTCGCGCGACACCAATGAGTGCGTCGCGGTAGATCGGCCAATCGTCGTCGCGGAGTGCGCTACCATCTGCCGCCACCCGCAGAGGAGCCACACCGGCTTCAGCAAAGCCTAACGACCAGATCGCGTTGAGCCTCGGCTCGAGATCGAGGCGATCGCAACGCACCGTCATGCGCGCCGCGACCTGAGCGCGACCTGGGTCGGCCAGTAGCGGTTTCACCCGGGCCGCCAGCTTCGCGAAGCTTCCGGCACCATTGCGCCGGGGCCGCTGCGCGTCATGCACGATCTCATCGCCGTCGATGCTGATGGTCACGGCGAAGCGATGGTCACGGAACATCTTGATGTCGGAATCCGAGACGAGCGTGCCGTTGCTTGTAATAGAATAGCGTACGTCAAGGCTTTGTTGTCGTGCTCGCTCGCTGGTGAGATGCACGATAGCATATATAAGGTTACGATTGCGCAGCGGCTCGCCGCCGAGAAAACCGATTGTGATCGGGCGCGCGGGATCGGCGGCCGCCAGCAGCCGGTCGATCGCTTGCTGCGCAACCGCGATTGTCATCGTCTTGGCTTGCGCGCCACCAAATGCACCACGATCGGCGTAACAGTAGCCGCACGACAAATTGCACGACGAGCTGACGTTCAGCGACAGACTTTGCGGTGCTGGAGTAACAACTGCGGCAAGATCTACCTCCAACACCGACGTTTGTCCGAGCTCCGCCGCAAGACGATCTGCCGCTTGCACATCGGCATCGAGACTGGCGGCGAGTGCCGGTGGCAGATCGAAGATACGGGTGTGCGGTACAACGAGCAGATGCTCACCAACATTCGACCGAAACCGCCTGAGATTCGGCGCTTGTGGGTCCGCTGCCGCGATCGATACAGGTTGCATCATCGCACGGCCGCGGCAGCCTCAATGCGAGCAAGCACGCTTGCGCGCCTCGCTGCCGCCGCGGGCGACAACACGCGGGGCTGCGGCCGGCTTATGGCTTCGGCCGCCACTTGCCGCAAGGCCGCAGTTTGCGTTGCCGTGCGTTCGACCCAGCGGAGCAGCAGTTCGTATTGCCAACTGGCAAGGCTCAGGGGAAGTGCATTGGACTGGCGCATGAAGGGGGGCATCCGCATTGATGTCGAGTCGGCGCTTTCAAAGGACTCGATTTCGAACGGTGGTCGAACTACAGTCTTTATGCGGTTTGCATCGAGCGAAACGAGCTCAATCAAATTCTGCAGATCGGACATTGCCCGGTGCCGCATACGGGCGTGCTCGCTGAGTGGTAGAGGGTCGTCGGTTGTCGGCGCGGCCAGCTTGTAAAGCGGGTTGCGCAGAGCGTCGCGGC
>Ga0126369_10004506_pt1 | contig 10231 bp, 6 predicted proteins | sample PanSoiMetaPlot_1_FD_109646 | JGI IMG/M metagenome (GOLD analysis project Ga0126369, IMG submission 109646) | Tropical forest soil microbial communities from Panama - MetaG Plot_1 | ecosystem: Environmental > Terrestrial > Soil > Tropical forest > Bulk soil | place: Panama | collected 2016-02-17
CCGAACAGGATGCGGCGATGAACAGGCTTGAGACCGTCGCGCACGTCGGGCAGCGCGCGCCCGATGATGACCGACATGGCATAGTCGAGATACGACTTGCGCATCTCGGATTCAATGTCCACCGGTACTAGAATTGATTGTGTCTGTTCGTCCGCCATGTTCCCTCAGTTCAAAACTTAGGACCGCGCCTGCTGCAAGACCCAGGCCTTAACGGTGTCGAATGCGTCCGCGGCATTGGTAAAGCGGCGCGATTGAAATTCCGCTTCGGCCGCTTGCAAAAATTCGTCGCGCACTGCTTCGCTTGCAAAATCAACCGCCACTCCGCGCTCGTTGTCCGGAGCATCGCTGGGTGTTGCCCGAAATTCGCCGACGCTCAGTCCGCGCAGGCCCGGCAGTGTCGTCCAACCCAACTGGTACATCATTTTCGAAGCGCTAAATATCCAGGTTGACGACGTCGAGGGCGTTGTCTTCGATGAACTTGCGGCGGTCCTCGACGTTTTCACCCATAAGGGTGGTGAAGATCTTTTCCGCTTCGACCACGTCCTCGAGTTTTACCTTGAGCAGCGTGCGGGTCTCCGCGTTCATGGTGGTTTCCCAGAGTTGCGCTGGATTCATTTCACCCAAACCCTTGAATCGAGTGATGGTGAAGTCCTTTTTGGCGTCTTCCATCACGAAGCTCAGCACGTCCTGAGCCTTTTCCTTAGTGGCCTTGTCGCCGTTGCGGGCAACAATGAAGGGCGGCTTGTTGGAGTCTTCAATCTGCTTGGCCAGGCCGCGCAGACGCTTGTAGTCGGCGGAAGCAGCAAGCGCCCAATTGATTTTCTGGTGGTGCGGCGCGCCGAATTCGATCTGGTACAGGCTGTGCTCTTCGTCGAAGGTGACTTCGGCTTCCGTTTTGAGTTTTAGCTTTTCAATTTCCTTCAGAAGTTTTTCGACAGGCTTCTTGTCTTCGAAATCCGTCTTCTTGTCGAGGCCGTATTCGGTCAGAACGTCCACCAGTCTTGGTTCCTTCAGGCGACGGCCGAGTTTGGCGGCAACGGCTTCGTATTCCTGTACGTTGAGCAGGAACGTGGTGAGGCCGGCTCCTTGCAGCGTGACACCTTCCTTGCCCTTCACGACATGGTCTTCGGTGGCCCGCTTCATGAGTTCGCGGGCGAATTCGCGTTCGTCGCGGATGTACCGTTCGCTCTTGCCGCGCTTCACGCGATAGAGCGGCGGTTGCGCAATGTAGATGTGCTCGCGATCGATCAGCTCCTTCATGTGGCGAAAGAAGAAAGTGAGAAGCAGCGTGCGGATGTGCGAGCCGTCAACGTCCGCATCCGTCATGAGAATGACTTTGTGGTAACGAAGTTTGCCGGCGTCGAAATCGTCCTTGCCAATACCGGTGCCGAGCGCGGTGATGATGGCGCGAATTTCCTCGTGCCCGAGCATCTTGTCGTAGCGCGCTTTTTCGACGTTCAGGATTTTGCCCTTGAGCGGAAGGATGGCCTGGTACTTGCGGTCGCGGCCCTGCTTGGCGGACCCACCTGCGGATTCTCCCTCAACCACGAACAGTTCACAGCGAGCCGGATCGCGTTCCTGGCAATCGGCGAGCTTACCGGGAAGGCCGCTGGAGTCCATGGCGGACTTGCGGCGTGTGAGTTCGCGCGCCTTGCGGGCGGCTTCGCGCGCGCGCGCGGCATCGATGCACTTGCCGATGATGCGGCGCGCTACGGTCGAATGCTTGTCAAACCATTCGCCCAGCTTTTCGTTGACGAGCTGCTCGACATCGCCCTTGATGTCGCTATTGAGCTTGCCTTTGGTTTGCCCTTCGAATTGGGGCTGCGGCAGGCGGACGCTGACCACGGCCACCAGCCCTTCACGCACGTCATCGCCGGTGATGCCGACTTCGTCCTTCTGCTCCTTCAACATGCCTGCGGACGAGGCGAAGTTGTTGATGGTGCGAGTAAGCGCAGAGCGAAAACCGGAAAGATGCGTGCCGCCATCAACGGTGTTGATGGTGTTCGCGAAGGCAAAAACGTTCTCGCCATAGGAGTCGTTGTATTGCAGCGCGATCTCCATTTCAACGTTGCCCTTCTTGCCTTCCATATAGATCGGCGAATCGTGGAGGGTAGTTTTGCCGCGATTAAGGTGCTTGACAAATTCGGCGATGCCTCCGCTGAACTTGAATTCAGCTGATTTCTCGGAGCGTACGTCGCTGAGCGTGATTCTCAGGCCCTTGTTAAGGAAAGCGTATTCGCGCAAGCGCGTGGCCAGCGTGTCGTAGCTGAAAACGATCTTGTCGAAGATCGATGCGTCGGGATGAAAGGTGACCTTGGTGCCGGTCTTGCGGGTCTTGCCGGTCTGTTTGAGCTTTGAGGTGGGCTTGCCCTTTTCGTAAGTCTGCTCCCACACGGCACCGTCACGCTGAATCTCTAGTTCGAGCCAGTCGGAAAGCGCATTCACCACGGAAACGCCCACGCCGTGCAAGCCGCCAGAGACTTTGTAGGTGTCGCTGTCGAACTTGCCGCCCGCGTGAAGAACGGTGAGGACGACTTCGGCGGCAGGGCGTTTCTCAGTGGCGTGCATATCCACGGGAATGCCGCGGCCGTTATCCTGGACGGTTACGGAGTTGTCTTCGTGCACGGTGACGTTGACTTCATCGGCGTAGCCGGCCATGGCTTCGTCGACAGAGTTGTCCACTACTTCCCAGACCAGATGGTGCAAGCCCGTTTCGCTCGTGGAACCGATGTACATCGCAGGACGCAGGCGCACGGCTTCCAGACCGCCGAGCACTTTGATGGACTTCGCGTCGTACTGATGGCCGCCCGGGCCCTTGCCGGTTACGGTTTCTTTTTCTTTGTCACCCATTAGCCCCTCAAACTTTCAACAAAAACTCGGCGAACACCAACTGTTCGGCAAGACATGATCGCGTGCGATCACAGATTCGTAGTTCTTGAAGCAAGACTGGCGCTTGCGGAAGGATTCGAAACATCGTCCCGTGCAGCCCGACCCAAAAAAAATCGCGGCTGACGCCTTACTCTTTGATCCACGGCGCGAGCGCCGGGACTCGTAGAGTTCCTGCTTCATCCCATCCCGCACAGCGGGACACGGCGAAGGCTATCTCCCTGAAAGCTTCATCGCGAAGCCACAGGTCGGTTTACTCCAGGCTGGAGGCGTCTCCGCTGCTGGCGCGCAGCGACCACAAGAGCCACCGTCCCTGGCGGACGAGCTCCAAAAATCTGCTTTGGAGCGTGTCGATTTGAAGGTGATTTCTCGGAATCGACAACTTGGAAATTATAACGGAAACCGGCCGGATTCACAACCAGAATTGAACGCAAAAAAGTAGCTAAAACCCTTATTTTCTTCCGCTTATGGGAGTAGCCAGCATCAAATGCGCATTGGCATGATGATATAGCGGTAGCGATAGGATTCATCGGCGAGAGGACGCATTTGGCCGGCGCTTTGTTCGTCTTTCAACTCGATGCTGATGGGGCCTTCTGCCGCGGCCGCAAGAAAATCCAGGACGTAGCTGGAGTTGAAACCAATAGCGATCGGATCGCCTTTGTAGTCCTTCTCGATTGTTTCCTTGGCTTCGCCGTATTCCGGGCTGGAGGCGGAAATCTCCACGCCTTCGGTCGAAACCGCAAACTTCACCGCGTGCGAACGTTGATCGGCGAGTTGCGAAACGCGACGAACGGCGTCGCTAAGTTCCCCGCGCTCAAGCACAATCGATTTGCTGTTGTCGCGCGGGAGAACCGCTTCATAGTTCGGAAACTGGCCGGTGAGAATCCGGGAAATCAGGAGCCGGTGGCCGGACTGAAAGAACAGGTGGCTCTCGTCCTTTGCGAAATCCATCTTGGCTTCATCGCCGGAAACGGCGGAAAGCTTTTCAACCTCGTCCATGGCTTTTTTCGGAATGAGGACCTTTACTTCGCCGTTGAGGCCGGCCAGTTTCTGATCGGTCTCGGCCAGAGCCAGGCGGTGGCCGTCGGTGGCTACCATCGCGAGCGTGTCGGGTTTAAGGATCAGCAAACCGCCGTTGAGCGTGTAGCGCGACTCTTCCATGGAGATCGCGAATTTGGTCTTGGAGATTAGCCCTTCCAGTGCAGCGGCCGGGATTTTCACAAGAACGTGAGGCATCGCAGGAAGCGCGGGGAAATTTTCCTTGGCCATGCCGACCAGTTTGTATTTCTTGCGGTCGCTCACGATTTCTACCCAGTGATTGTCAAGCAGCTTGAACTTGATTTCTCCTTCCGGCAGCAAGCGGACCAGCTCAAGCAACTTTTTTGCAGGAATAGTGCCCGCGCCTTCTTTCTTCACTTTGGCGTCGCAGGATGTGCGGATGCTGAGCTCAAGGTCGGTCGCAGTAATTGTCAAACGCCCGTCGCGTGCCTCAACCAGGAGATTGGAAAGAATCGGAATCGTCGTTTTGCGTTCAACGACGCCCTGCGTGGTGTTGAGCTCATTCAGAAGAGCGGACTTCGTTACGCTGAATTCCATCGCTTGGCTTTCCTCACGCGCGGTTCCGGTTGCAGACATTCGATTTCCTTTTGCTTCCAAGGCCTACGGCAAGCGCCCTGAAACGCCGGACGGCATTCCGCTGCAGCGTACTTTACTCGGTTTTTCCGCCGGGCGAAAGGCTTACGAACGGAGATGCTATGTGGAAATTAGTGGAAAGCGGCCGATTGGCCGTCGCGCGGCACAGCGCAGCAACACCCGACAAACTACAAGCAAGAATTCAACAGGCAATCACTGCAAAAATTGGATTCGAAAAAAGTTGCAGCCTTGTTGTTGTGATGAGCCTTGTGGAACGGTGGAAAGTTGCGCATATGCCCAGATGAAAGCGACTTAGGTCCGAGCTTAAGTGTGGAATTTTTGTGGCGAACGTGGAAAGAGGCTGCTTGCGCTGCGTGAGCTTGGGCGAACACACTGGAGTTCTCCTCGTCGGTCAACACATTTTCCGCAACTTGCGCACGCATTTTTCACAACCACTTCAGAGCGTTTTGCGAGGAATGAGCGAGCAAGTCGGCACACAAAAAAGTGGCCCGAAATGAATTCGGGCCAAGTGCGGAAATCGAAATTTGCCTTGTGAAGTCTATTGCAGAGCGTCCATCAGACGAGTGATGGTGCGGTTCAGATCTTTGTCCGAGCGGCGCATCTCTTCGATCTTGTTGATTGAGTGCAGCACCGTAGTGTGGTGCTTGCCGCCGAATTGGCGCCCGATTTCAGGCAGCGACGCCGTCGTCAACTGCTTGACGATGTACATGGCCACCTGGCGCGGGAATGCGATAGCGCGGGTATTGCTGCGAACCTTCAAATCCTGTTCTCGAAGGTTGAAGTGCTCGCTCACGCGCTTCTGGATCAGATCGATCGTGACGCGCTTCTCCTGCGAGGCGATGATGTTGCGCAAGACCTGTTGCGCCGTGGCCAGAGAAATTGCGGCGCCCGTCAGCGAGGCATAAGCCATCAGCCGGGTCAGCGCGCCTTCGAGCTCACGTACGTTGGACTTGATGGCGCGAGCAATGTACTCGGCCACTTCGTCCGGCAATGGAAAACGGTCGTTTTCCGCTTTTTTCTGGAGAATGGCAATTTTTGTCTCCAGGTCCGGCGGCTGGATATCCGCGATTAATCCCCACTCAAAACGCGAGCGAAGCCGTTCTTCAATCGAGTTTATGTCCTTCGGCAGGCAATCGGACGAAATGACGATCTGCTTGTGTTGCTCGTAAAGCGCGTTGAAGGTGTGAAAGAACTCTTCCTGGGTGCGTTCCTTGCCGGCGATGAACTGGATATCGTCCACCAGCAAGACGTCAACTGTATGGAAACGCTCGCGGAAGCTGAACATCTTGTCGAAGCGCAGGGAGTTGATCACTTCGATGGTGAACTTTTCCGCGCTCACGTAGCTCAGACGTGCAGCGGGATTCCGCTGCTTGATCAAGTGCCCGATGGCATGCATCAAGTGGGTCTTACCCATACCCACGCCGCCGTAAAGGAAGAGCGGGTTGTAAGCTTTCGAGGGCTGCTCAGCTACGGCGCGCGATGCTGCATGCGCAAACTCGTTGGACTTGCCCACTACGAAGGTATCGAAGGTATAGCGCGAATTGAGCTGGTGGTCGCTGCTCTCAAAATCCAGCTTGGATTGCTTTACCCCTGAATTCGCGACGGCGGGGCTGGCCGCGATCGGCTCTTCTTCCGTGCAGACGTACTGCACCCGGGTATTCGGCACGTTCAGTTCGTGAAACACGGCCTTAACAATTTCCCCGTAAGTGCGGGTGAGAACTTGGCGAAACACGGTGGTCGGGATCTGGACGTGAAGAACGTCGCCTTCAACCCGGCTCAAGCGCGTTGGCTGGAACCAGGTAGTAAAAGTATTGATGCTAATGCGGGATTTGACGCGATCCAGAAACTTGTCCCATAAGTTTTGTTCGTCACGTTCCCTGCCAAGTTGAATCGCCGTCGTCATCAGAGCAAAATACCAAGTCCTTGCTATTTCCACAGGTGTGTAAATCCTGTGGAAAGACAATTTTTCTACTTGAGGTCCTTTTTCGTACGGGAAAGCTATTCGCAGCGGAACTTTTGCTTGCCCCTTGATTCCGCCCGCGTCTCTTTTGTCCCTCGACCACCAAACTGCATCGTAAGTCAGCGGGGGATTTTCGCCGATTGACGCGAAGGGGGCAAGAAAAAAATGTGGAAGAGTGCGTGCCCGCGTTCACACAGCATACACAGTTTTTCCACAAGTGCAAAATTTGCCAGTGCAAACATTTTCCTTCACGCAAGTGCAACGAATCATGGAAGAAAAATAACAACTCAACTACATGCGGCGAAACATTCCCGAAACATTTAGGGACATTGCGGCAAATCCGTGCTGTGGAAAACCAAGTTCACAACCCGAAAATTGTTGCATTAACGTTTTTCTTGCGGCCGCTCTCACTTAATGTCGAGCCGTTCGAACTCGTACACGCCCAGGGGATCTCCGCCGATAATCAGGCGGTCCTTTTCGACGACAATCGCATTTGCTTCAAGCCGCGCATTTTGCGGGGTATAGAGGCGGTACATGGAGCGGCGATTGCCTTCTTTATCGAAGCGCAAGAGCGTACTGCCCATGGCCATCCAGACCTCGCCGGTCATTTTGTCCACGCCCATCGCGGTCATCACCTGCTTAAAGCGAGGCGCATCGCCGCGCCGCTCCTGCTTTTCAATCTCGCGGCGCACGGCGGCAGCTTCCTGCAGCACATCGAGCGAGGCATAACGCAGGTCTTCCCCGGCATAACCAAAACGGTCGAACTGCCGCACCGTTGGTTCCGGAAAATACTGGAAACCGTAGTACAAATGACCCTGAGCGTCGGTGGCCAGCTCTCCGATGTTGAGAAAGCGGTTCAAGTCCTTGCGGTCGGTGAGCGGCTCGGAGTCGCCAAACTCGCGCACCAATCGGCCGTTTTTGTCGAAAACCGTGACCAGAGCATCCTGCCGGAGAGTTGTGACCGCCACTTCGCTCTCAGGCATTGCCGCGACTGCCAGAGGAGCGGAAACGTTGACCGTACGCAGGTACTTGCCGTCTTTCGAATAGACCTGGACCGCGTTTCCTGCGCGGTCGGCTACGTAGATCGTGCCGTCAGAGTCCACGTCACAATCCTCGCCGTACTGAACCAGGATCTCGCCCGAAGCCTTTGCTTCGGCCAGCGCCGCTTCTGGCAGGCCAGCAGCCTCGTGCATGGTCAACAGACGCCGCGCTTCTGGCGAGTAGACAACCAGTCCGGGCGACGGAGACGCAAGCACGTAAATCTTTCCATCCGCACCTTCGCGAATCTGCTTTAATCCAGGTCCAATCGGCGAGAAAAGACGCCGCTTTGCAACCATGTCGGCATCAACCTGAGCGGCTGCCGAAGCAGCTAGCGCCCAGCTAAGACACAACACTGCAAAGACTCTCAAGGCTGGGGCACCCCTGTCCTAATGCTATTCGTCTGATAAGACTGCCAGTTATGCTTTTAGGTTGCTTCCCGCGCGATCTGGTATGCCGTATTTAGTCGATGCGCAGTCGAAACCGTTCGATTCTGGTTGCCTTCAGACGCCCAGCGGAATTGCGCGGTGCTTCGTCATCGGTTTCAATTAGCACGGTATTCATCTCGACGTTACCCTGCGCCACTTCAAATCGAGCCGGCAGGCCATCTAGAAACTTCTTGATGATGCCGGTGCGGTCCATGCCGATTACCCCTCCGTGTGGGCCGGTCATGCCTACGTCGGTAATGTAGGCCGTGCCCTGAGGCAGTACGTGCTCGTCGGCGGTCGAAACATGCGTGTGTGTCCCCACAACCGCCGTTGCGCGGCCGTCCAGATACCAGCCGATGGCGATCTTTTCGCTGGTGGTTTCGGCGTGCATGTCTACCAGGACAAACGCCACATCGGCAAATAAGCTGGCAAGCAATTCGTCCGCTTTGCGGAACGGATCGTCGATCGCCGGCAAGAACACGCGGCCTTGCAAATTGATCACCGCGTATTTCACGCCATTTCTAGCGCGGCCTACGTACATTCCGCTGCCGGGATTGCCGTCCGGGAAGTTTGCTGGACGAAGCAACCGTGGCTCATATGGCATGAAGTCGATAATTTCGCGGCGATCCCAGCTGTGATTACCCCCGGTGATCACCTCCACACCATATTTCAAAAGTTCTTCGACGATTTTCGGAGTGATTCCGAAGCCGGAGGCGGAGTTTTCGCCGTTCGCAATCACCAGATCAATGCGTTTTTGCGAAACCAGATCGGCGAGGCGGTCGCGAACAATTTCGCGGCCCGGCGAACCAACGATGTCTCCGATGAAGAGTACGCGCATAGAGAAGTGGGGGGTAGCTGGTGAGATGACGGTGAGGCCAGAGCGCTCCTTTGCCTAAGACTAGCCACAATTGTATAAGGAGCGGACTGCTTAGCCGTGGAGAGCTAGGCCGTGAACCTCTGAATTAGGTGGGCACCACGAGCCAACCATTAGGCTTTCCTGCCCCGCTCGCCCGCCGCTCGGCATTTTCCTGCTCAGCGCGCCAGCGGGACAGGCCGTGCACACAGGCTGTCTGTCCGCAGCACCCCAGAGATTCATTACGGTTCAAACGGCTTTCGCACTCTCACCTGCTTCGAAGTACCGCTCCGCCGATATTTTAACAGCTTCCGCGGGCGCCTTCTCAAGCCCGCACGACTCCGGCAGGCTTTAGTCGACGAAATCAATCATCGCGCCGTCGCGGCGGTCGAGGAATCCCGCGAACTGGCCGAAATTCGGCGCCGCCACGTTGTTGTATACGGCGTTGAAGTTTCCGTGGTTGGTTACGTTCAGCGAGTAGAAGCCCAGCCGGATATGGTGGACCTTGCCCGAGCCCGAGCTGAGAAACGGCAAGCGGAACTCGCGGTAAAACTTGATGTCCAGCGAAAAGAAGTTCGCAAAGCGCGCCCCGTTCGGCACCCCGACGTAGTCCTCGAGGACGTCCACGTTCGAATAGGGATAGCCGCTGTGCCAGTCCGCCAGCGGGCTGAACTTGAATTTCCTGGGCAGGGAAAAAATGCCCCAGGTTACGACGCGATTCGGGATATCGGACGGCAGAATCCCGTAAACGTTGGGCCGCACGACCGGCTCGGCGAAGGGCACAAAGATCGCGGAAAGGTTGTTCAGGTCGCCGCGCGTCCGGCTCCAGATATAGGAGGAGCTGACCTCGTTGCTTCCGCGAACCTTGAAATGGACCGTGGTTTCCATCTCGCGGTAGTGCGAGCTTCCGCGGTTGGTGAGGCCGATGAAAGACTGCTGTCCCGGAGCCGCGGTAAACGGGTTTGCGACGAAAACGAAGGTCGAGTGGCTGTCGATGTAGCCGAGCCGGAGCAGCACGTTTCTCTGAAGCTGCTGTTCGCCGCCCACGTTCCAGGTAAAGTTGCGCGGCGACGTTCCGGGCCCCGCCGGAAGCGGAGCGCCCGAAAGCGGATCCACGCCGCCGGTGTAGGCGTAGCTGTAACTGACCGGCGGACCTTCCAGAACGCCGGCGGCGTCGAACCGTCCGATGACACGCGCAGGATTGGAGTCGAAATCGGCGGCCAGCAGGGGCAGCAGGCTGTAGAACAACCCGGCGCCCGCGCGAACGACCGTCTTCCCGCTTTTCCCGGGGGAATAGGCAAGGCCGGCGCGCGGCGCGACCGCGGCGGACCAGCCGCCCGTCTCGCTCGAAAGCCGCGCCCCCAGGTCCATAGCCCAGTGCGGATTGAGAAACCAGTGGTCCTCGACAAACTC
>Ga0126369_10004507_pt1 | contig 10230 bp, 8 predicted proteins | sample PanSoiMetaPlot_1_FD_109646 | JGI IMG/M metagenome (GOLD analysis project Ga0126369, IMG submission 109646) | Tropical forest soil microbial communities from Panama - MetaG Plot_1 | ecosystem: Environmental > Terrestrial > Soil > Tropical forest > Bulk soil | place: Panama | collected 2016-02-17
CCCAATAGAATTAGCCCGCTGGGAGAAAAGTCCGGCGCGAGAAACGCGACGTCGGTATGGCAGGGAAACAATACGCGCCCGGCGTTGGAGGCCACTTGCTCCTTGCCCTCTACAGGCGCGATTTCATGAATGGGCGCGCCGGCTTTCTCGTTGCTGTAAGCAAAGATTTCCGCGTGCGGCTCGATCAGTCCCGCGATCACCGCTTCCGAGATGGCGCTCTTGCCGCCCGGCCGTCTTCCATTGGCGGGTGGCGGGGGTAGATTCGGGTCGTCGGGCAGGTTTTCGATCAGCAAGGCGTCTGGGCCGGCGGGTGAGAAAAACTCGCGGAGCTGGCGGGTGGCCGAGTCCGGCAGATGCCGCTGCGCGAGAGCGGCAGACGCGGCCGTGAACGCCCGCCACGCATCAATGTGGTCGGGGTCCGGATAGTGCAGTTCCAGGGCTTCCCGAAGCCAGGGTCGTTTTGCCTCTTCCGGGACTCTCAGACGCTGAGGCGCAGTTCGCGGCGCGGTCGATAGCGACATGGCGAGACTCTCACTAGCTCAGCGCACAACGCAGCCCAGCGCGGCTGAGGTTCGTCTGATCTGCGAGCGCTGGGGTCCCGCACCGGGCGCTGTGCGCTGAAGCGTGACGTTAGACCTCAGTGTATCATTGGCTCCGCCAAAGAGCCCGCGCGTTTGACCAGCGCTTCGATCTCGCGTGATGCGGCTACCGCGTAGTCGCGCGTATACAATTCGTGATTTCGCTCCAGATCGGAGAGGCGGTAAAGATAGTTGACCGTCAAGCCGGCGGAACGCTTCAACCCCGCGGACGAGGTGTCTCCCAGCCAGTTGATCCGCTCCAGCCGCGCGCCGTTGCGCAGATGAAAGCGCGCCACTGGATCGAGAGGCTCCTTGCCGCGTTTGGCCCGGAGAAGATAGTAGGCGCACAGCGGAACCATGCGTTCCTCGAGCTCCTCACGAAGCTTGGAATCGTCGAGCCAGCCGGGAACTTCGAGCTTGGCTAGCAACTCTGGCTCAACGTTTGATTGCAGCCACGCGCGCAAGCCGGGGATGGGCGAGAGCGTCGCGAAGCGGCGGATGCGCGGAAACTCCTTTCCTAAATCCTCTGCCACCTGCTTAATAAGAAAGCTGCCCATGGGGATGCCGTTTAGACCCTCTTGGCAGTTGGTGATGGAATAAAACAAGGCGCAATCGGCTGATTCCGCGGGCGCCACGGGAGAGTCGGGGTCCAGCAGGAGCTGCACTTTGTCGCTCATGCCTTGCGTCAGGGCGGCCTCCACGAAAATGATCGGCTCCTCGGGCAGCGCGGGATGGAAAAAAGCGTAACAGCGGCGATCGGCCTCCAGCCTGCGGCGGAGGTCGCGCCATCCATGAATCTGATGGACGGCCTCATACTGGATCAGCTTTTCCAGAACGGTGGCGGAGGTGTGCCAGTCAATTTTTTGGAGCACGAGGAAGCCCCGATTGAACCAGGAGGCGAGCAAATGTCCCAGATCCGCCGCGATGGGGGCTTGAGCGGAGTCCGAGCGCGACGCCAACAGATGGCCGCGCATTTGCACCAGCCCGCGCGTGCCGCCGGGCGCCACGTTAAGCCGGCGAAACAACTCCTGCCGCGGAGGCTCGACGGCGCGCTGCAAGCGGACCAGATTTTCCGGGGATGGATCCTTGCGGTAAGCATCGCCCGCACTTCCAACCTCTTCCGGATCAGGAGAAAATTCCTTCACCAACCGGTTGAAGAAGAGGTCGCGCCCTGTCTTGTCGAGCGTCTGGTAGGAGGCCAGAATTTCGCCGGCGAGACGCATACCCGAAACTTCGCCACGCTCCGACAGCAGATTGTGGCAAGCCGTCATCAGCGCCGAAACGGCTCGGACGCTTTCGCGGGCGGGCGCCGTTTCGCGCTTGTGGAATCGGAAGATCTGCGCCAGCTTCACTTGGCTCTCCTCCGGCCGCACCGCTCATCATCCGAGCTATCAGCTATCAGCTTTTTTAGGCTGAAAGCTGACGGCTGAGAGCTGATAGCTCGGATGAGGCAGGCTCCAATAGGACCGCCTTCATGGTAACCCGCGAATGTGACAGCTCAATTCGAGGACCGCGCCCGAACGAGCAGCGCGAAGACGCCCGAGCAGACCAGCGCGGCGGCCACGCTCCACAAGCCGCCAGCGTATTCTCCCGTCCGCGAGCTGAACCAGCCGATGATATAGGGCCCTGCAAAGCCGCCGATGTTTCCAAAGGCGTTGATCAGCCCGATACTCGCGGCGGCGGCGCTGGAGCCGAGGATGCTGGTCGGAATCGCCCAAAGCGGGCCGTAGGCCGCGACGATGCCCGCGGTCGCTACCGAGAAAGCCGCCAGCGCCGCCGGCACTCCCAACGACTGGGCCGCGATCGCCGCCAGCGATGCTCCGGCGACGAAACGCGGAATGGCGGCGTGCCAACGTCTTTCGGCCGCCCGGTCGGAACGGGCGCCCCACAACACCATCGCCGGGATCGCGGCCAGCGACGGAATCGCCGCCAGCAGCGCGGTTCGCACGGCGCTCAGATTGCCGAGCCGTTGCAGAATCTTGGGCAGCCACAGGCTTAGCCCGTATTCGCCCGTGGTTCCTCCGAAATAAGCCAAACAGAGGAACCAGACATCGCGCCGGGCCATGGCCTCCCAGAAGGAAGCGCGCCCGCTCGGCTGTTTTTCCTCGTTTTCGCGCTTCATTTCTTCCAACAGCCAATCCCGCTGCTCATCGCTGAGCCAGCGGGCCTGGCGCGGCCAATCGGTGAGATACAACAGGCTGGCGATTCCCAGGACCACCGCAGGCGCGCCCTCCAGAATCAGGAGCCAGCGCCAGCCGGGCAGCCCGAACCAATTGGCTCTAAGAAGCACGGCCGAAACGGGCGAGGCGAGGACTCGCGATACCGGAATCGCCGTCATGAAGATGGCCACGGCTCTGGCGCGATCCTCGGTGCGGTACCAGTGGCTCAAGTAGGTGATCATGCCGGGGAAAAATCCCGCCTCGGCCACGCCCAGCAAAAGCCGCATGGAATAGAATTCGGCCTTGGTGTGAATGAATCCGGTAGAGGAAGCGACCAAGCCCCACACAACCATGGTCGCCGCCATGGTTTTGCGCGCGCTCCATCGCTCCACCATCATCGCCCCCGGGATAGCCAGCAGCGTATAGCCGAAGAAGAAAATGCCCGATCCGAAGCCGAAAACTGCGTCATTGAAGCCGAGCGCGTCCGTCATTTGGAGGCCAGCGAAGCTTATGTTGATGCGGTCGACGTAGGCGACCACGTAAAGGACAAACAGGAACGGCATGAGCCGCGCCGTGACGCGGCGGCGGGTTTGTGCGGCGAGACTGGCGCCGGCCAGCGCCTTTTGTAGCCCGCCGGCCGCCTGCCCCACTCTATTGACCCCAATCGACCGCTCGAGTGATTGTGCCGCCGTCCTGGATTTCAACGACGAACGATTGTTTGTCCGCGCCCTTGGTCACTTCCACCCGGTGAGGACCAGGCGGAAGAGTGAAGGTCGCCGGCGTTTTGCGCGACGCCTGCTGGCCGTCAATCGAAACCGGCAGACCCGGAGGAGTGCTCGTGACGCTGAGCATGCCCTCCATCTTCTCCAGATTCACAATGAGGCCGGTATCGCGGGGGATGTCGATGATTCGCTGCGCCTCGCGGTAGCCTTTATTACGCACGGAAAAGGTGTGGCGTCCAGCCGGCAGCGTGATCGAGCACGGCGAAGTGCAGGAAAGCGCGAAGTTGCGGTCGAAGACGGCGGTACTGCCTATGGGAGTCGCGGTGAGGCGAAATGCGCCCTCCGAAGGAAGCGCCGGCTCGCGTGGCGCGGGCGTCCGATCCGCGGCGCGACCGTCCAAGCTCCCGGCGGATTTTTCGGCCGGCTCGGCTACGGGAGGTGGTTCAGCCCTGGTCTCCGCCTCGGTCTCGGCTTTGGTTTCGGCTTTGGTTTCGGCTTTGGCTTCGGTCTTCGGCTCGGGTTGCGGAGGAGGCGGCGCCGGCGCGGAAGCCTGTGGCGCATCAGCATCCACCGGCGGCGCGGCCGCCGGCGCTGAGGCTTTCACAGTCTCACGCGACAGAGGCGTGTATAGCGAACGGAAGGCGAAAAAACCTCCGGCCCCCAGGACGACCACTGCCGCCGCCGTCAGAATCGCATTGCGAACCCTGTGATTCGATTCGAACCGCTGCCGGGGATCGCGCGGCGGCGGCAGAGGCATCGGGGCGGACGCGGCGGTCGAGGCAGGCGCGGCTGGCGGCCCCTGGTTCACGGTTTCCGCGACCGTTTCGGCGAAATCCTCCGCCTCACGGCCGGTAAGCGCCGGGACCCTCGTCGTGGAGGAGCCGGTCGGGATTCTTTGACTTGCGCTGTGCGGCAGCGGAGTCCAGCCGGGGATCTGGCTGCACGCGGACGATAACACGGCGATGAACTCCGCGCATGTCTCGTAGCGGTCCGCCGGGCTCTTCGCCAGCGCGCGGCGAAGCACAGCTTCCATCGGCGCGCCGAGCGTCGGATTCAACCGCTGCGGCGGCGAAAAATCCTCGCGCATGATCTTGTACAGCAAGCTGGGCAAGTGTTCGGCTATGAACGGCTTTTCTCCCGTGAGCGTTTCATACACGATTACGCCCAGCGAGAATTGGTCCGCCCGGCCGCTCACCTCCGCCTCGCCTTGGATTTGCTCCGGGGACATGTAGCTCGGCGTGCCCATCATCGTCCCGAGCAGCGTCATCTTCTGCGAAACGATCTTGGCCACGCCGAAATCCGTTACCTTGGCGGCGCCATCCTCGTGAATCAGGATGTTCGCAGGCTTGATGTCACGATGAACGATTCCTTTCTTATGCGCGTAGTCCAGCGCTGCGGCTGTCTGCCGGAAAATGCTGAGCAGCGTTTCCTTATCGGGCGTTTGGACGGATTGCAACATCTTTTCGAGCGGCGGCCCGTTGACGAATTCCATGAAGATGTAGGCCATGCCGTCTTCTTCCGCGATATCGTAAATGGTCACGATATTAGGGTGGGAAAGAATGCCCGCCGATTGCGCCTCGCGAAAAAGCCGCTCGCGCAGGCGATCACGCTCGGTGGGATCGGTCAGGTCTTCCAGCCGGATGCTCTTGATGGCGATGGTGCGCCCGATGGCCGGATCTTGCGCCTTGTAGACGATCCCCATTGCCCCCCGGCCAATCTCGCCGAGAATTTGATAGCGCCCGATACGTTCCACGGCTTTTTTTAATTTTATCAATTTGGCGGCATCGGAAATTGTCCCGCAATAAAGACCGTGTACAATCTAGGGCTGGGAGGATACACCATGAGCATTGCGCAGTCTCTTTTGCCCGAGTTTGATCACGAAATGGCGAACACGCGGAGGACGCTGGAAAGGATTCCGGAAGACAAGCTGGCTTTCGTTCCCGATCCGAAATCGATGCCGCTGGGCCGCCTGGCGGGGCACATCACCGAGATGGTGCATTGGGGCGCAGATACCATGCAAACCGATTCGCTGAATATTCAGCCGGGAGATTTCACACCGCTGGTGGCGACAAGCCGGCAGCAGTTGCTTGGAGAATTCGATAAGAACGTGGCCGCGGCGCGCACGGCGCTTGAATCCGCCAGCGATACCGACTACATGAAGCCCTGGACTCTCTTCTTCCAAGGCAATGTCATGTTCACCATGCCCCGAGTGGGCGTGATTCGCTCCATGGTGATGAACCACATCATTCACCACCGCGCGCAGTTGACGGTGTACTATCGGATGACCGGCGTTCCGGTGCCTGGGCTCTACGGCCCATCCGCGGACGAGCAGTCGGCTCCGGCGGCGGCCTAACCGGCGCCTATTTGGGTGGCTCTGGCTCGCGCGCTTCCACCAGGCTTTCCAGTTCCGGCAGGAGCAACAGGTCTTTCACGCGGCCTGCGGCACGCTTGCTCCGAAGGAGGGCTGGGAGGTCGAGGCTCGCCGCAACGCCGCCGACAATTACGAAGTCGACGCCGACGTCGCAGAGAGCCTGGACGGCGCGCTCAAAGAGCATCAGCGCGCTTGCCTGCCCCGCGCGACTCCGCGCACCTTTTCGAGCGCGGTCGCCACGTCTTCAAGCCGGCGAACACGCTCTGCCGGGGATAGGCGCAACTGCTCGATCACGAGCGTCAGGTCGATGCCGTGCTTCTTGGCGGCCTCAATTCGGCTCCCCGGCGCCGGATTGCGCAGACGGCGTTCCGCGCGCGAACTCTTCCGGCGTAAGCGCCTTCAGTTCTCTCACGTCCCGATTTTAGCCGAACATCGCTCCAACCGCTCCCTTGCGGTCGCGGCTCGGAACGGGCGCTTGCTTTAGCCCGCGGGAGGCTTCAGTCTCGCTGGCGTAGGGCGGCGCTAAAGCGCCGCGCGGGCTAAAGCCCGCCCTCCAAGCGAGATCGCGGTTCGGAAGTCGATTACAATTTCCCTATGACCCACCGCCTGCTTTTCGCCGTTCTCGCGCTTGCCTCGGCCGCAAGCGCGCAGTCCAAATTTCAGTTAAAGGTCCACACCGGCCGCGGCGCCAACGGCTACGACGTAAACTCCACCATGGTCTGGGGCGAGAAGGACATGTTGGTGATCGATCCGCAATTCACCCTAAGCGAAGCTCATCGCCTGGCGGCTGAAATTCTCGAGTCGAAGAAAAATCTCGCGATCATCTATTCCACGCATCCGCACCCGGATCACCTTTTCGGGCTGGCAGCGCTAAAGCAGGCATTTCCCTCGGCCAAAATCGTCGCCCTGCCGGCCACGGTGAACGCCGCAAAGACCGCTTGGCCCGGCCGTCAGAAGTTCTGGTTCGCGACGTACGGCAACAATATTCCGGGACCCGATCCGGTGCTGCCGGAGGAGCTTTCCATGCCGGCGCTGACGCTCGAGGGCGAGCAGTTTCCGATCACGGGCGGCGTGCAGGGCGATGGCCCAGGAAACAGCTTCGTCTACATTCCATCACTTCAAGCTGTGGTCGCGGGCGATACGGTTTTCGATCGTGTCTATTTCGGAGTCCCGAAGGACAAAGCTCGCGAAGATTGGATGAAAACGCTGGATCAAATTTCGGCGTTAAAACCCGCGATACTGATTCCCGGCCACGAAGGTCCGGGCGCGAAACACGATTTATCGGCAATAGCATTTATGAAAAAATACATTGCCGACTGGGATACAAATGTCGCCGCATCCAAGAGCCCTGAGGAGATGCGCGAGAGGGTGCTCAAGCAATATCCCGGCCTGGGAATGGAGTTCACGCTGAACGATCGGATCGCCGCGTTCTTTCCCGCGGCGAATAAATCAAAATGAATTGATGCGCGGCGGGGACGCGTCTTTGCGGAGAAAGATTACAGCCTTGTAACTTCGCCAATTGGCAGTAGTGAGCGGTACGAGTAAAACATAGGATGGTCTGAACGGTTCCTTCTAGAAACTTCTGTTCTGGCAGGCTCGTCTCCAAGGTAATGTTATTGCTCTGGAAATATGCGCCACGGCTATGCGCGCTTGCGATAGCATCGAGCTGCGCATTCGCCCAAGATTCGCCCCCGAACGGAGACGCCGCCAACTCGGCTTCGGCGGACGTTATTCAACCCAGTCAAACCCAGAACGCCACTTCTCCCGCCGGCACATCTCCACCCGATAAGCGCGTGTTTGGGGTTCTTCCCAATTACCGGACGGTGGATCAAAACGGAGAGTACCAACCCATCACCGCCAGGCAAAAGCTGACGATAGCGACGAAGGACACTGTAGACTATCCCCTGATTTTCCTGGGTGGCGGGTTTGCCGCGTTGGGTCAGCTTACCGATCAGCATCCCAACCTCGGAGAAGGCTTAAAGGGATTCTCGCTTCGCTGGGCGACGTCGTACTCGGATCAGGCGATGGGAAACATGATGACCGAGGGATTCCTGCCGATCCTGTTTCACGAGGACCCACGCTATTTCCGCGTCGGGCCGTCGTACGGCGGCGTATGGAAACGCACGGGGTATGCCGCCTCGCGGATCTTTTGGAACAAAACGGATAAGGGCGTAGACAGCTTCAACTTCGCGGAAGTGATCGGCAACAGCATCTCGGCGGGCTTGGGCAACGCGTATTACACCCAGGAGCGCAGGCTCGGGGACAATTTTCAGAGGCTGGGCGTGTCCTTAGCCACTGATGCCTTTTCGCAAGTCTTGAAGGAATTTTGGCCGGACGTCAAACGGAAATTCTGGCATCGGGAGAAGCAGTAGCCGGCGCCTTCCAGAACAACAACGCCAGCAAGACGGTGAGCGCTTGGACGGCGGCCAGGAAGGCGGCGCAGCCGAGCCAGCCTCCGCGCGAATAAAAGATCCCGGGTAAGGACGCACCCGCGCTTCCGCCGAAATAGTAGAACATCGCATAGAGTCCGATAGCCAGCGCACGATCTTGCTGGACGGCGGTTCCCACGAACGAACTGGCCGACGCCTGCGCTATGAACACTCCGGTGCAGCACAGCGCCAGGCCGAGCGCCACTATCCAGAGATGCGCGAATAAGGTGGAGGCGATTCCGATGGAGCTGAGGAAGATCGACGCCGCAAGCGCGGGACGGTGGCCGTGGCGGTCGATCGCGCGGCCGGCGATCGGCGTCACTACCACGCCCACCAGATAGACGAAGAAAATCGATCCTAGGGCCGCGGGCTGCAGCTCGAATGGCGGCGCCGCCAGATAGAAAGTAACGTAGGTGAACGTGCCCACGAGCGAGAAAAGCACGCAGAAGCCGACCGAGAACGCGGTCAACAACTGCCGGTTTCGCGCATGGGAGGCGAGCGCCTCCAGCCAATGGCGTTCCGAGCGGTTCACGCGAGAATGAGTCTCAACGGGCAGCCATGCCCACACGCCGAAGGCGACCAGAAGATTCAACCCGCCCAGTACAAGGAACACGTTTTGCCACGGCCCATGCGCGGCCACCAGGCCGGAGATGACGCGGCAGGAGAAACCGCCCGAGACGGTCCCGGAGACGTAGGCCGCCATGGTTCGTCCCGCGCCCGAATCCTTCCATTCATCGTTGATATAAGCAACAGTGATGGCGAAGACTCCCGGCGTGAACACGCCTTGCAAGAATCGCCAGAAAAGCAATTGCGCCAACGTGGCTGCAGTGGACGTGGCGAGGGCCGAGAGCGCCAACAGAAAAGCCGACCAGACGATCAAACGCCGGCGGCCGAAACGGTCCGACAAGAAACCGGCGAACGGCGCGGAGAGCGCGACGCCGAGGGCCGGCACGGTGACGGTGGCGCTGACCAAAATTTCGCTTGCATGAAACAGGCTTCGCAACAAGGGCAGCAACGGCTGCGTCGCCCAGAGTTGCAGAAAAGCGCCGTAACCCGCAAGGATGACGGCGGCGGTGCGATGTCTGGAAGAGACAGCAGGCTGCGGCGCGGACATTCTCAGGTCCGCACCGGCAGAAACACGCGAAAGACGCTGCCTTCGCCAGGAGTGCTCTCCACGGCGATTTTCCCGCCATGGTCGTCGATGATTTTTGAAACGATAGCGAGACCCAAGCCGACGCCATCCGGCTTGGTGGTGAAGAAGGGGTTGAAGATGCTCTCCAGATTTTTCGGATCGATGCCGCTGCCGCGGTCGATGACCGCGACTTCCACGGCCGGGCCGGGATTGGCGTCCACTCGGCGGGTTTTTATCGTTACGACGCCATCCGGAGGGCTGGCCTGGGCCGCGTTCATCACCAGGTTGAGAAGCGCGCCCTCCAGGAGTTGGGGATCGAAGGCTATGGGAGGAATGTCCGGCGAATAATTTTTGAAAACGGATACGGAGCGCGCCGGCCCGGATTTTTCGCGCTCGAACCGCTCCGTGACCCGATCGAGCATGCCGGCAAGATCGCCCTTTTCCCAGTTCATCCGCGCGGGCCGCGCGAAGTCCAGAAAGCGCGTGATCAAAGAATTAGTGCGGTCCACTTCCGTGGCGATGTAGCCGGCCATTTCGGCCGCGATTTCATTGTTCGCCCCGACCTGGCGCTGAAGCAGCTCGGCCGAGGTCTTCATGGTGCCGAGCGGATTGCGCAGTTCGTGAGCCAGACCCGCGGTCAACTGGCCGAGCGCCGCCAAGCGCTCGGAGCGGCGGATCTCATCTTGCGCCTGCTTGAGGCTGGTGTTGGCTTCGGCCAATTCCTTGGCCGTGGCTTCGAGCGTTCGCGTTTTGGCTCGATTGGCTTCGGCGAGGCGGAACGTGAGAAAGCCAACCACGGGCAACAAGAGCGCGCGCAACGCCAGCTCGAACCAGTTCTC
>Ga0126369_10004508_pt1 | contig 10228 bp, 10 predicted proteins | sample PanSoiMetaPlot_1_FD_109646 | JGI IMG/M metagenome (GOLD analysis project Ga0126369, IMG submission 109646) | Tropical forest soil microbial communities from Panama - MetaG Plot_1 | ecosystem: Environmental > Terrestrial > Soil > Tropical forest > Bulk soil | place: Panama | collected 2016-02-17
CGGCCTCGGCCGCTCTCTCACGACGCGAGCGATGCCTGGATCGGTTCCGGTTTGCCGAGCGGCAGGTCGATGTCGCACATCAAGCCTTCGGGCGCGTATTCGAAACGGACCTCGCTGAACGTCGCCTTGAGCAGCGTCGTGCCGAAGCCGCGCCGGCTCGGCGCGACGACCGGAGGTCCGCCGCGCTCCTTCCAGCGGAAGCTCAGCACGCGGCCACCATCGCCGCCGTCGCCGCGCACCGCCCAGGCGATCTCGATCCGGCCGTGCGGGCTCGACAGCGCGCCGTGCTTGACCGCGTTGGTGGCGAGCTCGTGCAACGCCAGCGAGAAATTCTGCGCGTCCTTGGGCGTGAGCGTGACGTCGCCGCCCGCGATCGCGCTGCGGGTGCCGAACGGCTCGAGCGCCTGCCGCACGATCTCGTCGAGGCTCACCCCGGTCCAGTTCGCCTTCAGCAGCTGACGATGCGCGCGCGCCAGCGCCTGCAGCCGCGCCTCGAAGGCGGCGCGGGCCTCGTCGAGCGACGCGCCGGCGAGCGTCTTGTGTGCGATCGCCTGGATCACGGCGAGCAGGTTGTTGCACCGGTGCTGGAGCTCGCGCGTCGCGATGACGCGTGCCTCGTCCGCCCGCTTGTGCTCGATCGCGAACCCGAGACGGCGCGCGAGGTTCACGGCGATCATCATTTCGGCCTCGGTGAACGCGTGCGGCGCGTCGTAGTAGGTCATGAACTTGCCGATCAGGCTGCCGTCGGCCATCACCGGGATGAAGGCGAGCGCGCAAATCCTCTCCTGCGTCACTGCGGCACTGATCGGCTCCGCCAGATCGGCGGCCGCAACGTCGTCGACCACGACCGGCTTCGGGTCCGTGTCGTGCGGCCGCCATGGCGAATGACCCTCGATGGCGCGCCGATACGGCTCCGACAATCCGCGCCAGGCGACGAAGCGCATCACGCCGGCGCCGTCGAGCAGCAGGATCGAGGCGCGGCTGCAGTGCAGCGCAGTAACGACCGCGTCGAGCGCCGCGTCGCAGATCTCCGCGACCGAGGTGGCGCGAAAACGCCTCTCAGTGAACCGGTGGATCGCCGCCAGCTCGTCGACCCGCCGGGCGAGCGCGTCCTCGGCGCGCGCCCGCTCGTCGTCGCGCGCCTGCAGCAGCGCCGAGGCGTCGGCGAACGCCGCGCCGACCTCGTCGTACTCGCGGATGCGGGTCGCCGACGCTGCTGCAACGGGTCGCGCGCCTGCCATGGTCTTCGCTGCCGCCTTCAACGATCGCGTTGCGGCATCGAACTTCCGCGTCACCGCCCAGATGAGCAGCACGCTCAGGCCGAGACAGCCGAGCGCCGCGAGCGCAAGGATCCGCCGCGTGCGCCACAGCGGCGCGTTGAGCGCACTTTCGCGGATCGCAACCCCGACGGTCCAGCCATGCGCGGTTCGCGTGTAGGCGTTGATGAGCGTCTCTCCGTCGAGCGCGCGGTTGCCGACGATGCCCTCGGCGCGCCTGCGCATCTCGTCGCGCCACGACGCGCTCGCGGGCTCGCCGGTCTGCTTGCCGTCGGGATCGAGCAGGCGCGCGACGAACGCGCCGTTGCGGTCGACGATACCTGCGTACCAGTCGGCAGGATAATGCTGCTCGCGCAGCAGGGCGCGGAATCGGCCCGGGTCGAGCCGGATCGAAATGACGTAGAGCGGCACGCTGTCGCGAAATACGGGTGCATCGACCGTCGCAATCGGCCGTCCCGACCGGCGTCCGACGAAAATGTCCGACAGCTGCGGCTGGCCGGTCGCGAAAGCGCGTCGTTGCAGCTCTAGGTTCGATGCGGGACGCAGCGGCAGAGCGTCACCCGTGGCAAGGGAGACATTGAGGATCTGCTGCCCGGCCGCATCTGCAACGATCAGGTTGGCGCCCGGCAGAAAGGACAAGGCCTCTTTTGCCTGCACGCTGAATTCCGCCAATTGTCCCTCGCGCAGTGGCCGCGAATGCGAGAGCGTGACGGCGACCGCGACGTGCTTGTCGATCTCGCGGTCGACCGCAGCGGCCAGCGAGCGCGCGCTGCTCATCAGCGCGGTGCGCAGCGCCTCGCGTTCGCTTCGCGCATCGCGGTCGCCCACATAGACGGCGAGGGCGACCAGCGGCAGCACGGCCGCGAGCGCGATCACCGTGAGGTAGCTTCGTACGGACAGTGTGGGCCACCATGCCGCAACGAACTCCGGCAGGGACCGGCGCGTCCTCGCGATGGCTTTCACGCCAGTGAGTTCCATGAGCTGGAGGTATGCTTGAACGACAGGAATCGATTGTAACAAACCGAGGTCACGAGGTGAATCCCTGGACACCGGCGCGACTTGCGGCAAATCCGGCCGAGTCGGCCGAACTTCGCTCATTGGTCGCTGCAAATGCCTGCGAAGTTCGGAATCGGTATACCAGCGGGTCAGACGCTCACTTCTTCGACCGCAGTTGCGCGAACATCGCGGGCAACTCGGGATACGGCTGATAGGCCGCCGAATTGCACTGCTCGGTCGCATCGACGAACTGATTGATCGCGCCGGCGTAGTAGACGATCATCTTGTCCTTGCGCCAGTCCGGCCCGGCCACCCGCAGGCATGCCACATAACGGGAATCGTTGCCGAACGCCTTGAGTTCGGGCGGCGACAGCGAGGCTTCGCGCGCTCCCACGAGGCCGAAGGGATTGTTCTGCAAGAACGCCATCAGGCTCGCCTTGTAGTCGGCCGGCAAGATGTTGGGATCGATCGGCTTTGGATCCTGGCCGAAACCGAACGAGGAGCAGCCGGCGAGCGCGAGCGCCGCCAATGCGCGGGCGGCCTTCCGCCACGACGGGTCGCGCAGCCACCTTTCGCGCTGCGAGGGCGCGATGGATGACCCGAGCATCGTACCGGCGCGTCGCATGGCTCGATCGTCAGGGACGGACGCGCACCGGCCGCACGATGGTGCGCACGGTCACGCGGCCACGGAATCGCTGCTGCGACGACAGCAGGTACGGTGAGCAATACCCGCTCGGGCCGCAGTAGGGGTGGAGAAACAGGCCGGGCCGCACAAAAATGAATTGCTGGCGCCCATAGCCGCCGGGCCTGACCCAGGTGAAATCCTGCGGTCCGTAGTAGTGGCTGAAGTCGCAGTAGGGCACGCAATCGGACTGGGCCGCGGCGCAGCCGGGCGCAAGCCAGAGGAGCAGGGCGATGATGGCGGCGATCGATCTCGACATGAGGTCCCTTGCGCTCCCTTGCACCCTGGTCCAGGCCAGTCTGCGCCTTCGTGGCACGCACCGCAACGCGGGCGAGCGTCGCGGGCACATTGAAACGCATGCAATTTTTGGCTATATTTCGGCGCATCGAAGTTTCGGCCGGATACTTGTCGCTACGGTCGGGTTTTCCCCCGGCGCCTGTCAGACGAGCTCTTTCCAAACATCGACCACCGCTCCGGCCAGCAGCGCCGGGGTCAAGCAATCGCTCGTCCAGAGGGGCAAACGAATGAGCACTGGAACGGTCAAGTGGTTCAACGCGCAGAAGGGTTACGGATTCATACAGCCGGATGAGGGCGGCAAGGACGTATTCGTGCATATCAGCGCGGTCGAGCGCGCTGGCATGCAGACCCTGCGTGAAGGCCAGAAGATTTCCTACGAACTGACGCAGGATCGTCGTACCGGCAAGTCGTCGGCCGATCGGCTCGCCGCGCTCTGACGCGTCACACACAAGACCGGCACGCCAGATACGATTGAGCCCGCCGATGGCGGGCTCAATCGCTTCCGAGGACCTGGTGTTCCGGGAATTGGTGCCTTCGGCGCGCGGCAGACGGCGCTGGCGGCGACCGATCAGCTTGCCTTCGCCGGCTCCTTCACGCGCCAAAGCTGAAAGCCTTGGCTGTTGATGGCCTTTTCGATCGCGCGGCGGGACAGATTGTGCGGCGGAGCGCGGTCCGGGCGAATCACCCCGGTCGCCTGCCAGGGACCGTGCTGGGGCGGCAGCTTGCTGCCCGAGGAATCGCCGGCGAACGCGCGCAAATCACTGCGGGCCTGCGACTTGAACATGAAAATGTGCATCACGCGAACATCCTTTCAGCGCGGGACGACACGTCGCCGCGTCGGTTGGCCGGCACCCGGGCGGGCACCGGCTGGGCTCACATTGCCTCCCTCCTGAATTCCCCTCTTCGAGTCCTGAACTACCTGCGCCTGAACTGCTGGCGCTGTGGCGGCCGCCCGATCGGCGCGGCGCGCTCGTCCTTGTGGCGGAAGATCAACCGGCCCTTCTCAAGGTCGTAAGGTGACATCTCGACGGTGACGCGGTCGCCCGCGAGCGTCTTGATGCGGTTCTTCTTCATCTTGCCGGCCGTGTAGGCGATGATCTCCTGACCCGCGTCGAGTTTCACGCGATAACGCGCGTCCGGCAGGATCTCCGTGACGAGACCCTCGAGTTGGATCAGCTCTTCCTTGGCCATCGGCTATCCCTTGATCAGTGACGTTGACGCATCTTACCGCGGCGTTCGTCCGACGTCATCGCGCCGAGGCGCCGGCCGGCGCATGAAACCGACCCCCGCTATGCCTTGCCCCCCTTGCGCGGCATGACCGGGCGGCCCGCTTTGGTTGCCCTGCGGTTGCCGAGCCGGGGCGGGCAGGCGGTCGCCATAGACCGGCGCGGCGGATGGCGATGCGTTGCGCGCGCGGCCATCGCGGGCGTGGCCATTGCGCGGCGGCTGGCGATGGTCCCGGTTGGGCTGGGCCGAACGGGCCCCCGCGGGGGCGTCCGGCCGGCCATGTTTCCCATGCGGATGGGCCGCATGATGACCATGCGGGCGATTGTCCATGCGGCGCGTGCGCTTTGCACGGTCCTCCGCCGACCGCGGGCGGGTCGCCGGCTGACCTTGCGCCGCGATGGTCAGGCGGATCAGCTTCTCGATGGCGCGCAGGTAGGGGACTTCCTCGCCGTCGACGAGCGAGATCGCGATGCCGGCGGCCCCGGCGCGCGCGGTGCGGCCGATCCGATGCACGTAGGTCTCGGGCTCGTTTGGCATGTCGTAGTTGACGACGTGACTGATGCCCTCGACGTCGATGCCGCGCGCCGCGATGTCGGTCGCGACGAGGGTGCGGATCTTGCCGGAGCGGAACTCGCCGAGCACGCGCTCGCGCTGGTTCTGCGACTTGTTGCCGTGGATCGCGTGCGCCGCGATACCGGCCTTGGAGAGCCCCCGCACGACCTTGTCGGCGCCGTGCTTGGTGCGGGTGAAGACGAGCGCGCGGTCGATCGGCTCCTCGCGCAACAGGCCGGCGAGCAGCGCGGGCTTGGCGGGGCGGGCGACGTGGATGACGCGCTGCTCGACCCGCTCGGCCGTGCTGGCGGCGGGCGTCACGGCGACGCGCACCGGATCGCGCAGCATCTGGTTGGCGAGCTCGGCGATCTGCTGCGGCATGGTGGCGGAGAAGAACAGGGTCTGCCGCACGGTCGGCAGCAGGGAGACGATCTTCCGGATGTCGTGGATGAAGCCCATGTCGAGCATGCGGTCGGCCTCGTCGAGCACGAGGAACCCGACGCGGCCGAGCCGCAGCGCATTGCCGCGCACGAGATCGAGCAGGCGGCCCGGCGTCGCGACGAGCACATCGACGCCATTGAGGAGCGCGCGCACCTGGCGGCCCATCGGCACGCCGCCGATGGCGAGCGCCGAGGTGAGGCCGAGATGGCGGCCATAGGCATTGAAGCTGTCGAGGATCTGTCCGGACAATTCGCGCGTCGGCGAGAGCACTAGCACGCGGCACGATTTGCGCTCCGCCGGCTGCGGCCGGGTGATGAGCTGCTGCAGGATCGGGAGCGCGAAGGCCGCGGTCTTGCCGGTGCCGGTCTGCGCGATGCCGACGATATCGCGCCCGGCGAGTGCGGAAGGGATGGTCTGGGCCTGGATCGGGGTGGGGGTGGCGTAGTTTTCCTGCGTGAGTGCGCGCAGAATCGGCTTTGCGAGGCCGAACTCAGTGAAGGAAGTCAATCGTCGTACTTTCCATTGGCGAAAAGGCGGAACGCTGGCGCGCTCCGACGCGAATCGCGGGTGATCAAAAGCATCCCGCGTGGTCTGGGTTGCCGTCGAAGAAGCGGTCGAAACGGGCCGACAACCTTAAGGAATAAGGAAATCGTTCACGCGGCCCGAAGGAGGTCTACCTTAGGCGAGGATCGCCAAGAACACGTTAAGACCTCAGGAACTCATCTTCCGCTGCGATGCATATAGATAGTTCCTGTGGTGGTTTCAAGGCAAATTCCCGCGTTCCGTGTTTGTGCTTAATCGTCGTGAAAATCCGCCAGCGTCGGCGGCGCGCCGTCGAGTCCGAGATCGCGCCAGCGCCGCGCGACCTGCTCGTACACCGCCCGGCGCAGCAAGGTGCGCTTGGGAAACTGATCGAGATAGCGATGCGGCTTGCACGCATCGATCAGCGCCTTGGAGCCATATGGCCGTTCCGCCACCACCACTTTGCTGGGATCGAGTCCGGTCGACCAGGTCTTGCGCAGCAGATCGATGTCGTCGCTCGGATTGCAGCGCGTGGACAGCGCCCACATCACCTGATTGAAGTCGGTCGGATCGACGTCGTCGTCCACCGCAATCACCCATTTGGTATAATAGGCGGCGGCCGGGCATTGCGCCGCGAGCGCGAGCACCTGGGCGACGTGACCGGCATAAAGCTGGCGCAGCGACACCACCACCATGCCCCAGCCGGACGCCGCCGCCGGATGCGCATAGACGCCGGCGATGCCCGGCACGCCGATGGTTTCGAGATCGTCCCAGATACGCGCCGAGCGCATGATCGCGTAATAGGCGCCGATCTCGCACGACGGATAGGTCGCCATCAGCGCCGCGGTCAGGATCGGATTGTGGCGATGATGCACCGCCTTGATCTCGATCACCGGCTGCGGTCCCGGAGTGCCGCCGTAATAGCCGGTGAATTCCCCGAGCGGGCCTTCGGTCGAGAATTCGCCGGGGCGCAATACGCCTTCGATCGCGATCTCGCAGTGCGCCGGAATGGGCAGGTCGACGAACTGAGCCTGCGTCAATTCGATTGCGCGCCCCATGATTCCGCCCGCCGTGTCGAACTCGCTTTCGCCCGCGCCGAACACCTGCGCCGACACCATGAACAGCACCGGATCGACCCCGTAGGCCGCCACGACCTCGCAGCTTTCGCCGCGCTGCCACCACGCTTCGCGGTCGAGCCGACCGTGCTTGCCGGGCGAGCAATAAAGGCTGACGCGGTCGCGCGACTGGACCATCTGGCGATAGCACCCGACGTTGATGCGCCGCGACACCGGATCGCGCGTCAGCGTGATGTCGCCAGTGCCGATATAGCGTCCGCCGTCGCCTGGCCAGAATTTCGGCGCGGGGAAACGCGTCACGTCGATATCGGCCCCGGTGAGGACGTTTTCGTTCACCGTCGCGCTGCTCCTGCCGATGACTTGCGGTGGAATCCGCCGCTGCATGATGCGGCGCGTCGCCGCGATCATTTCGCGCGTCGAAAGGTTTTCATCCAGCCCCATCGCTATCGCATAGCGGGATGCCGAGGCGCCCAGCATGTTGGCCAGCACGGTCATTCCGGACGTGGCGCCATCGATGTTTTCGAACAGCAAAGCGGGGGCGTCTTCCGACCGCGTGGCCATGAAAGTGATCGCGGAGAGCTCTTCCTCGAGTGCGACGGATGCGTGAATACGTTTGAGCAAACCGGCCTTTTCGACGAGGCCGATCCAATCGCGCAAATCATTCCAGCGCACGCTATTGACCGGTATCTGTCCCGGAAATTGATCGCCAGCCGACTTGGCTTTGGCCGAGAAACCTATCTCCTCCATATTTTACCTCTGGGTAAATATTTCGTGCACTAACACCTCCAATTGCGACGAAACGATTGAAAGTGCCCCTTTGCAAGCGTATCGTATCACGTCTTTGCGAAACTCGCCTGCAACGCTTGGCCATCATTTCGGCGGGCAGCACGACGCAACGGTTGTGCCCATCATGGTGCGCGCTTTTTACGTTTCTTGCCGTTTGCGTCAAATAAGGTATGTATTTGCGCGCACGCATCATTGGAGAGGAAGATAATGAGAGGCTTGAAACTGAAATCCATGTCATTCGATGATTTGGTCGCGTTGCGCGACAACGTGGTTCGCCTGATCTCGGACAAGGCTGCATCGGCGCGGCGCGAGCTGGAGGCGAAGCTTTCCGCGATCGAAGGCCTCGGCCTGGGCGGCGGCGCCAAGCGCGGTCCGAAGCCGCGCGGCAGCAAGCTCAAGGGTCGCAAGGTGCCGCCCAAGTATCGCAATCCGAAGAACCGCGCCGAAACCTGGGCGGGCCGTGGAGCGACGCCGCGCTGGCTCCGAGCCTATATCAAGTCCGGACACAAGCTCGAAGAGTTCGCGATCGCCAAGCCGGGCCGCAAGGCCAAGCGGTGACGTCACCGCCGAGCCGGGCGAATTCCGGCAGCGGCCGCTGAGCGGACTGCGATCCTCCGGAGCCGCGGCAGCGGGCCGGGGGTTTTGCGTGTTTTGCGCAGCGTGCCGTCGCGCATCGGACATGCCTGAAAGTCGGTTGACGGTATCGAACGCCTCGCGGATCATCGCCCGTCGCAGCAACCAGGGGCGACGGGTCGGCCCATGAAGCGTGCATCTCTGCCGGCGCTCGCGCTGTTGGCCGGATTGTCGTCGGCCGGCGGCACGCTCGGCCAGGCCGTCACGGTCGGCACCGCGAGCACGACCAGCGACGCGCCGATCTATATCGCGGACCGCAAGGGTTTCTTCCGCGCCGAAGGTCTCGACGTCAAGGTCAACAATTTCCGTTCGGCCTCGGACATGGTGGCGCCGCTCGGCGCAGGCCAGCTCGACGCCGGCGCGGGCTCGGCGGGCGCGGCGCTCTACAATGCGGTCGCGCGTGGCATCCGCATCAAGATCGTGGCCGACAAGGCCTCGTCGCCGCCAGGCTACGGCGCGACCAAGATCCTGGTGCGCAAGGACCTCGTCGACGGCGGGCGCTACAAGACGCCCAAGGACCTGAAAGGCCTGCGCTTCGCCATGAATGCCCCGGGGGTGAGCAACACCTCGACCCTCAATACGCTGCTCAAATCGGTTGGGCTGAATTATTCCGACGTGCAGACGGTCGACCTGCCGTTTCCCGACCACGTGGTCGCGCTCAGGAACAAATCGGTCGAGGCGTCGGCCTCGGTCGAGCCCGGTCCCGCCATCGCGGTGAGGAACGGCGACGCGGTGGTGATCCGGTCGGACGACGAAATCCTGCCCAACCACCAGATCGCCGTGCTGCTTTATTCGGAGGATTTCGCCCTCAAGCGCCGCGACGAGGCGATGCGCTTCATGCGCGCCTATATCCGGGCGGTGCGCTTCTACAACGGCGCGCTGAAGGACGGCCGGCTCGCCGGTCCGAATGCCGACGAGGTGGTCGCGATCCTGTCGGAGGCGACGCCGATCAAAGCCCGCGCGATCTATGACGCGATCACGCCGACCGGCATGAACCCCGACGGCCGCGTCAATACGAGAAGCCTCGCCCACGATCTCGCGTTCTATGGGCAGCAGGGCCTGATCAAAGGCGCGGTCAGGCTCGACGATGTGGTCGATATGAGCTTCGTCGATGCGGTGGTGACGGAATGGGGGCCCTATCGGCCCTGAGTTGGGCGAATTGCGAATAGCGAGTAGCGAGTAGCGAGTAGAGTTTGCAACGCCTTACTATTCGCTACTCGCTATTCGCTATTCGCACCGAAACGGAGACCACATTGCCTGCCCGCGACGCCACGCTGCTGAACCGCATGGCGATGTACACCGGCAACCGGCTCAAGATCGGGCTGTTCGGAGCCAATTGCTCCTCCGGCCGATCGGCCACGATGGTCGCCGAGCGGTGGTCGGCGAGCTGGCCCGACTGCCTGCGGCTCGCCCGCATGGCGGAAGCCGCGGGGATCGATTTCATGCTGCCGATCGCCCGCTGGAAAGGATATGGCGGTGCGACCGATTTCCACGGCACCTCGCTCGAAACCATGACCTGGGCGGCGGCGCTGCTGGCCGCGACCGAGCGCATCACCGTGTTCGGCACCGTACACGCGCCGCTGTTCAACCCGCTGATCGCCGCCAAGGAGTTCGTTACCGCCGATCACATCGGCGAGGGGCGGTTCGGACTCAACCTGGTGGTCGGCTGGAATGAGGGCGAGTTCGAGATGTTCGGCGTGAGCCAGCGCGAACACGAGGAGCGATACGCCTTTGCGCAG
>Ga0126369_10004510_pt1 | contig 10226 bp, 9 predicted proteins | sample PanSoiMetaPlot_1_FD_109646 | JGI IMG/M metagenome (GOLD analysis project Ga0126369, IMG submission 109646) | Tropical forest soil microbial communities from Panama - MetaG Plot_1 | ecosystem: Environmental > Terrestrial > Soil > Tropical forest > Bulk soil | place: Panama | collected 2016-02-17
AGATTTTTTTTGGCTGCCACGGCGTGAGATTTTCGAGATACGGTTCGAGACGCTTTGACGCCCCAGCAAGTTGCGCGGGAAATGAGACAGGATCATTGGCAAGATCGAACGCTTCGGTCGCAAGCACCCCCGCGGCCTGGTGATCGCCATGATTTTCGCCGATGAAAATGCTTGGCAGCCAGGTGATGATCACTTCCGGACGCGTGAGGCGAACAATCCGCACCAATTCTTCGAGACTTTGGCCGTGGCCCCAATTCGCGAGCGAATTCAAAACATTTTGCGAAGCGGTATCTTTTCCGCCGAGAAACCAGACTTTTTCTATGCCGAGTTTGGCGCAAGCCTGACGGGCTTCTATCTCCCGCACGTCGGCCATCGCCGGCCCGTGCTCGCGGCGATAATCATTTCCGCCGCTCCCGCCTCGCGTGCCAAACACGACGCCGACGCTCTTATGCAGGTCATAAATCGCCCGCGCGAGATACGGCGTGACGGCGCCTTCATCGTCCGGATGCGCGACGACGACTAAAATGTCGACCTTGTAGCGTTCGTCGGGTCCCTTAATTTTCTGCGGCTCCTGCGCCGCGGCGAGCGATGCAAACATGCCGACACACACCAACAGCAACGTTCTGACAGTGGGGTTCATTCCCTCTCCTCGCACCAACCATTATTCCCGATTAACGCCAATCCTTGCGCGAAATTTCCTTGCCCTTTGAGCCAAATCGACGGCGATATACTGAATTGATGAAGTTACCCGCTGTCATTCTTATTTCACTGCTCCTTTCTACCGCTTGCGCAGCACAGGGTCCCGCGGCCGCAAGGCTTGAGGCCGGAAAGATTCAGGAGCACGTCTTGTGCAACAAGTTTCCGGAACAATCCTATGCGCTGTACCTGCCTTCGACGTATTCGCCCGACCGAAAATGGCCGGTGGTGTTCGCGTTCGATCCCGCGGCGCGCGGCAGAGTGCCGGTGGAATTGATGAAAGATGCGGCGGAGCGGCACGGATTCATCGTTCTCGGCTCGAACAATTCGCAGAACGGCGCGTGGAAGCCGGAAGTTGACGCCGCAGACGCCATGCTGCAAGACGCACAAGAGAGGTTTTCCGTGGACCTGAAGCGAATCTACTTCGCCGGATTCTCGGGCGGAGCACGCGTAGCTTCGCAACTGGCGCAGCTTTGCAAATGCTCTGCGGGCGCACTTTTGAGCGGAGCCGGCTTTTCGAGGAATTCTTCGCCGCAACGCGATACTCCTTTTCCCGTTTTTTCCGCGGTGGGGAATGTGGATTTCAACTACAGCGAACTGATCCCGCTGCAGGACAAGCTGGAACAAGCCGGTTATCCACATTGGCTGCGGGTGTTTGACGGGGTTCACGAATGGGCTCCGGCGCCGGTGATGGAGGAGGCGTTTGCGTGGTTTCGAATGCAAGCGATACGCGCAAATCGCGAGCCGCGCGACGACACCTTCGTCGGCATGGAACTAAAAACGGGCGTGGCCATCGCGGAAAAGCAAAGCGCGAATGGCGAATTGCTTTCTGCGTGGCGGCAATACAAACAGATTGCGGAGGCTTACGACGGAATCATCGATGTGAGTCCCTACAAAGCCAAAGCGGAGGAACTTGGGCGACAGAAGGCGGTGCAAGAGGCGCTCAAACACGAGCGAAACGATTTTGATGAACAGCAAAATTTGAGCAGTCAAATTCTGGGAGCGCTGCAGTCGAAGGAAAATTTAGAAGTGCCTCGCTCGGAAGCTGAGCCAAAATCCGGTGCGGATGTTCGCGGCTTGCGGCAACGCGCGGAAAGCGAAAAAAGGCCGGAACGAGCGGTGATTCTGAAGCGGGCACTTGCGGGAGTGTTCGTCGGCGCGATTGAAGCGGGCAACGAGGAGTTGAACAAGAAAGAGTATGAAAGCGCGGCCCGGTATTTTTCCGCTGCGGCTGAAGCAAGACCGGAGGCGGAATGGCCGCTCCGCCAACTTGCCATGGCGCAAGCGCTCGACAAAAACCAGAAAGCGGCGATCGAGACGCTCAAGCGGGCAAAAAGCAAAGCACACGACGCTGAGGAATTTGTCCGGTGGGTGCAAAATGAGCCCGCTTTTCAGGATCTGCTCAAGCGCCCGGAGATGGCTGAGATGGGCATCGGCCACTGATTCTTTTTTTTTTCGCGTTTCCGGTCAGCGAAAAACACAACCGGCTGGGTCGACCTAACAGCCCAATTTTCCTAACTGAACCATATTTGTTCCGTTGCTGGCTGAAAAAGAAAGAGAGGTCCCTCCACTGCGTCCCGACAATAGGCGTCGGGACTCCGGTCGGGATGACAGAAAAAACGCCAGTGAGAAGGAGATCCATCGCGTTGCGAGGAATCACAGCGAGGAGGCAGAAAGCGGCGTCGTTCCCACTTCAGGGTTTGCAAGTACAAACCCTGAGACCCGCCGCCGCCAAAATGGGCACGATGCATCGTGCCCCTACGAAGAGAAGAGGAAAAGCAGATCCCTCACTGCTCGGGATAACAGGCAAAGGCAAGTAGATCGCCAGCGTTCGGGGTATCACACGGCCCATTTCCGCTGTGCCTTGACCGCGTTTGAGGCCACCGATAAGCTTGAAGTTTCTGCTTTTAGGCATGGAGCCAATGGATACAATTCACGTCACACTTCCGGATGGCAGCGTCAAGGACGTCCCCAAAGGGACGACGGCGTATGACATCGCGAAGGGAATTTCGCCACGGCTGGCGGATGCCGCGTTTGTGGCGAAAGTCTATTCGAACAATGGGCCGCTGACTGCGTACGGCGATGCGGTGGAAGACGGCGGCTATCTGGTGGATTTGCGCCGACCGCTTGAGCAAAACGTAAAACTAAAAATTTTAACGGACAAGGACGCCGATGCGCTGTACGTGTTTCGGCATTCGGCCGCGCACTTGCTGGCTGCGGCGGTGATGGAGCTTTATCCGAATGTAAAGCTGGGCATCGGTCCGCCGGTGGATAACGGATTTTTTTACGAATTTTTGCGCGAGCAGCCGTTCACGCCAGAAGATCTGGAAAAGATCGAAAAAAAGATGCACGAGCTTGCGGCGCAGGATTTGCCGAATGAACGCAAACTGCTGCCGAAGGCGGAAGCGATCGAGCTCTACAAGAAGAACAATCAGATCTTCAAGTGCGAACTGGTGGAAGAAAAGGCGACGGACCCGATGGTTTCCTTCTACACCACGGGAAAATTCATCGATTTCTGCCGCGGGCCGCACATTCCTTCGACGAAGCGGATTCAAGCGTTCAAGCTGATGAGCGTGGCGGGCGCGTACTGGAAAGGCCACGAAGGAAACGCGCAGCTGCAGCGGATTTATGCCGTGGCGTTTTTTGCGCAAAAAGATCTGGATGAATATCTGCATCGCCTGGAGGAAGCGAAGCGGCGCGACCATCGCAAGCTCGGCACGGAGCTTGACCTTTTCAGCGTGCAGGAAGAGGCGGGACCGGGACTGATTTTCTGGCATCCGAAGGGCGGGCTAATCCGCAACCTGGTGGAGGATTGGCTGCGCAAGGAACTGGCTGCGCGCGGGTACGACCTGGTTTATACGCCGCACATCATGCGGCGCGATTTGTGGAACACGAGCGGACACACGGGCTATTACAAAGACAACATGTTCGGCGCGATTGAAGTGGAGAAGGCCGACTATCAATTGAAGCCGATGAATTGCCCGGGACACATTCTGATTTTCAAATCGAAGCTGCGGAGTTACCGCGAATTGCCGGTGCGGCTGGCGGAGCTGGGAACAGTCTACCGCTACGAACGGAGCGGCGTGCTGCACGGACTTTTGCGCGTGCGCGGATTCACGCAGGACGATGCGCACATTTTCTGCATGCCATCGCAAATCGAAGCGGAAGTGGAAGCGTGCATCGATTTTGCGTACGCGGTGATGAAGAATTTCGGGTTCGACAAATTTGAAGTGGAACTTTCGGACTGGGATCCGGAGCATCCGGAAAACTATCCTGGGAAGGCGGAAGACTGGGCCCACGCCAGTGAGGCGCTTGGCGCGGTTATGAACCGCATGAAGATCCCCTACAAACGCATCGCGGGCGAAGGCGCGTTTTACGGGCCGAAGATTGACATAAAGCTGATTGACGCGATTGGGCGCCCGTGGCAGTTGACGACGGTGCAGTTCGACTTCAATTTGCCGGCGCGATTCGGCCTGGAGTATGTGGGCGAAGACGGCGGAAAGCATCAACCGCTGATGGTGCATCGCGCGCTCTTGGGTTCGGTCGAGCGGTTTTTTGGAATTTTGATCGAGCACTATGCGGGCGCGTTTCCGCTTTGGCTCGCGCCGGTGCAAGTGCAGATCTGTCCGGTGAGCGAAAAAGTTTCCGAATACGCGAAGCACATTCTGGAAACGATGAAGAATCACGCGATACGTGTGCATCTGGATGACCGCAACGAAAAATTGCCGGCGAAGATTCGCGATGCGCAACTGCAAAAGATTCCGTACATGCTGGTCGTCGGACCGAAGGAAGCGGAAGCGGGAACGGTGAGCGTGCGGCACCGCGCGAAGGGCGATTTGGGTCCGCGGCCACTGGCGGAAGTGGTGGAGGCGCTGCAGAAGGAAGTTTCCGAACGGACGATTTGAAACCAAATTGGTTGAATCAATATGGCAAAGAGCGCGGGTGAGCCTGCGCTCTTTTGTTTTTTGGTCAGGAGCGGGAGAAGAGAGCAAGCCAGAAGGATTTGCCTGCAGGAAGAGAGCGGCGAAATTCATGGGTGAGGCGGAATCCGCGCGATTCCATGGTTTGGCGGAACCAGACGGGATCGACGAGCGTGAAATGAGATTTGAGAGTTTGCATGGAGGGAAACGGTGTGGGGCTGACGCCTGCTTCGGAAGTGGAAGGCAATTGGAGGACTACGGAGAGCGCGCCGCCCGCGGCAACGAGGGAAACGGCGTTTTCGAGACACAGCTCGACACCGGCATGCTCGAAAACAAGCGCGGCGTGCACGAGATTCACTGGAGCGAGCGGGACGACGTCGGTGGAAAGATCGATACACTGAAGTTCCAAACCGGGCAAGGCGGCATAACGCTGGCGCGTAGCTTCGAGGTAAGAAGGATTGAAGTCGATGCCAAGGATTCGCTTGGTGCACGTGGGATCGATATGATCAAGTCCATTGCCGCCGGCAACGCCTAGAATTGCGAGCGAAGCGGGGCAACGGAGCGTGAGAGCTCGCTTGAAGAGGTCAGAGAGCGCCGAGAGCTGCTGGACTTCCGCGGCGCTCATGTGGCCTTCATAATCGGAGAGCGGAACGTTTAACCAAGGATTGGACATAAAGAGAAAGATATTTTCTGTGGTTGCGGGAAGTCAAATGAACCCGGGGAGCGTCCACCAAAGGAAGACCGGCCAATTCAGAAATAGACTCTACAGGAGAGGCGGCGTATGAAGACGAGGCGGGAATTTTTGGGGTGGATGACCGGGGCGTCAGCGGCGGCTTCGCTTGGTTCGAACACATGCTGGGTAGAATTCTTAAAGCCTGAGGCGGAAGGGCGCCGCTACCATACTGATGACGGGAAAGAAGGAGTGCCGGAAGTGCTGGATCATATTTTGCTCGGGTGCAGCGATTTGGAGCGGGGCATTGCGTTTGTGGAAGAGAAGACGGGAGTGAAGGCGGCGTTCGGCGGAGTGCATCCGGGACGCGGGACGCAAAATGCGCTGTTGTCACTTGGCGAGCGGCACTATTTGGAAATTATTGCGCCGGACCCGAAGCAAGCGGGGACGACGGGGCCGCAGAGTTCCGTGCAGCGATTAAGGTTGCGTGAATTGAAAGAGCCGCGCCTGGTGACATGGGCGGTGCATCCGGGAAGCGCGGCGGCGCTGGCGGAAAAATTGAAAAAAGCGGGCATTGGGGCGGACGGGCCGACGCCGGGGGCGCGGAAGCGTCCGGATGGACGGCTGTTGCAATGGCAAACGGTGAATCTCGAGGACGATGCAGGAGGATTGCTGCCTTTTTTCATTGAGTGGGGAGCGGACACGACGCATCCGTCGGTGGATGCGCCGAAGGGATGTTCCCTTGAAGCATTCTGGCTGGAGAGCGAGGAAGCAGAGAACCTCGCGAAGCGATTTGAATTGATTGCAGTGAATGTTGCCGTTAAACGGGGAGAGAGAGCGCAATTGCGCGCGCGGATTAAAGGACCGAAGGGCGAAGTGGAGCTGTAGAGAGCGGTTAAGAAAACCAGGACCTGCACACTTACAAACAAAATACGGGCGCCCAGGTCGGCCAAGCGGTTGCACACGCATAAATTCAGCTGTTTTAGAGAAAAGTTCTCTCGCGGATGAAAGCTGTGGACGTCAAAGCGAGTAATTAACCGCAAGGAGGGGACGCCCATTTCTTCCGCGACTTCAGCTTCTTCTACAACTTCTTCTTCGACTTCTACGATAACGAATTCACAAATAGCAGAAACAGAATCGCGCGCGCTGATTGCGAGCCCGTGGCACGTGCTAATCGTTGTTGGGCTATTGGCGCTGAATGTATACCGCGCTATGTGGCAAGCAGCGCAAGACCGCGCGGGGACCGGTCCGGGGCGTGCGGTACTGTACGGTCGCATTTTGTTTTTCGAGTTGCTGTTCCTGGGAATCGTGATTGTGGGCGTACGGCTGCGCGGCGTTTCGCTGCAAACCATATTTGGAAAGCGGTGGCAGTCGGTGAAAGAAGTGTTGCGAGACCTGGGACTGGGGATTTGCCTACTGGTGCTTTCGACGATTGTCGGCTCGCTGCTTGGCGGGCACCAACGCGGTGGGGCACCTGATCAGGCTATTGCGCATTTGATTCCGCAGACTTCTTTGGAGTTAGTTTTGTGGATGTTGGTTTCGTTGGCTGCCGGGATTTGCGAAGAGGCGGTTTATCGCGGCTATCTGCAGCGCCAATTCAGCGCGCTCTGCCGAAACGTTCCGGCGGGGATCGTCTTGTCCGCGGCGGCGTTCGGAGCTGGTCACCTTTACCAAGGAATTGTGCGTGCGGCGGTGATTGCAGTATCCGGGGTGCTATTCGGATGGTTTGCGTATTGGCGGAAGAGCCTTCGACCGGGAATGGTGGCGCATACATTGCAGGATGCGGTCGCACCGCTATTGCTAAGAGCGATGAGCCGGTGAAAAAAATACGGGCAAGCGAGCGGTGACCGGACGAGTCTATTGATTCCATTTTGACAGGTGTTGTGTTAACGTGCGCGCCATGTCCACAACTCCACCACAGTTTGCGACCGCTGAATACAAAGGCTCTGGCGATACCTGCAAGGCGTGCAAAGGGCCGATTGCCGGCGAATATTTTCGTGTGAACGGCATCCAGGCTTGCGCTCCCTGCACGGAAAAAGTGAAGCAGCAGTCACCGAAGGACTCGCATTCGGCCTTCATGCGCGGACTGTTGTTCGGAGTCGGCGGGTTACTTGCCGGACTGATTGTGTATTCGGCGTTCGGGATTATTACGGGGCTTGCGATTGGATATGTGTCGCTGGCGGTGGGATGGCTGGTGGGGAAAGCGATCAAGCTGGGTTCGAAGGGAGTGGGCGGCCTGCGGTACCAGATTCTGGCGCTTGCGTTCACATACGCGGCGGTTTCCCTTTCGGCGATTCCTATAGGGATCGCTGAATACGTGAAGGTGAAAGAAAAAAGGAAGAACGAGGTTGTGACTTCGACGCCGGCTCCGGCGCAAGATGCGCAGAGCGGCACGGACGCATCTTCAACTTCGGCTTCGAGCGCTGCGACAACGAACACGAACGAATCGTCGCAAGCGCATATGGGTTTTGGCGCCGCAGTGGGAATGCTGTTGCTTGAAGGCCTGGCGTCGCCGTTTTTGGAGCTTGGCAATGAGCCATCGGGAATTATCGGGCTGGTGATTTTATTCGTCGGCATGCGGATCGCATGGCAACTGACGGCGGGCGTAAAGCTGGAAATTGACGGGCCGTTCAAGGCGAGTGAACCGGCGCCGGCAACGCCGTAATCCACTTCGGAAATTCCGTTCTCTTGGCCGATGCAACCACAAAAAAATGCCTGACTTGCGGAAATGAACTTGCCGCGGCCGACTTGGCGTGCTCGCGCTGCCATGCGCTCGTGCATTCGGAGCAACTGGCGGTGCTTTCGACGAAGGCACAGCAACTGGAAGCAGAGGAAGATTTCGCAGGAGCAAAAGAGAACTGGGAAAAGATGCTTGTACTGCTGCCGTATGAAGCGACACAAGCCGAATGGGTGAGAACGCATCTTTACCGGTTGGATCTTGCGGCGAAAACCGCGCCTTCGCCAGAAAACAAATACAAATGGGCGAAAAAACTGGGACCATTGGCGCCGATCCTGATTTTTCTGGCGAAGGCAAAATGGCTATTCGCTATTTTCAAATTCAAATTCTTTTTCAGCTTTTTTGCGTTTCTGTGGCTGTATTTCGTTTTGTGGGGATGGAGATTCGGGCTCGGGTTTGCGGTGTTGATCCTGCTTCACGAGATGGGGCATTACATTGATATTCGAAGGCGAGGGCTTCCTGCGGAAATGCCGGTGTTTTTGCCCGGATTTGGCGCGTATGTGAAGTGGAAGGCGATGGGGGTTACAGCCCAGACGAGGGCAGCTGTGAGTCTTGCCGGCCCGCTCGCGGGAGGATTGGCAAGTCTTGCTTGCATAATCCTGTGGCACACGGCAGGGAATAATTTATATGCGGGTCTGGCTCGAGTAGGGGGCATGCTCAATTTGCTGAATCTCTTGCCGATTTGGGTGCTGGATGGAGCGGGGGCGATAGAGGCGCTCGATAAAATGGGGCGATGGTTGATTTTGGGAATCTGCGTTGTGCTGGCGGTTGTGCTGAAGGAATGGACTTACTTATTGGTGGCAGGCGGAGCAGGCTATCGGCTGAGTACCAAGGATTTCCCGGTTGTTCCAAGTCGCGCGATACTGCTGTATTTCGGCTTGGTACTAGTTTTGTTGGGAGGAATTCTGCATTTTGTGCCGGGGAATGGATTTAATGGCGGACCTAAGTAGAGGCACAAATGATGCGCTCGGTTGCGAGCGCGGCGGTGGTCGCGCGGAGAATTGTAGTTGCAAGAAGAAAGCTTTCACTTTCTATTTTTGGGGCGACGAAGGAATCTGGAGCGGCTGAACCGAAACATGCAAGCCTGGACGACGCGCAGCAGGATTCGGAACGAGTTCGCTAATGGTGTAATCGGGAGGAATCTGGAAGAGGGCTGCGTCGGGTTCAGTGCGCTCAAGGCTGGCGAGAGAGGTTTGAGACTTCCGTGTGGTTTGATTGTTCTGTAGGAACGATTGGGAAGTGAGAAGGACGGCCGCAAGATCGTCCGAGCACCATTGATCCTGAATTGTAGTTGTGACCGAGTGCCCTTCACTTACCGCGGCAGAAGGTGTGAGGATCAAACGAGTGCCGTGGGCCTCCAGGCCGAGAATGGTTTGATTGCCGAGGTCTTCGGATTTCCCGTTGGCAAGCGATCCCAACCTAGATTTAACGGCGCAGAGAGACGACTGGGCAGGAATCAAGCTGCCCGGGAGCCGCTGCGGTGGGCCAAAGTGAGTGACCTTGGCAGAGCGATTGATCGTGTCAATTTGCGTGACTGTTTGCGCGACCGGGTCGCAGATAGAAATAAGATGTTGTTCCAACGCTTGACCTTGATCGGGACCAGAATCCATTTTGTACATGCCGGTTACGCGCTCAATGCGAACCCGGCCTTGGCTATCGCGTGCAACCAGCTGAGGCTTTTGGGAGAGGGAGCCAGAGGGCAAATGAGGCAAGGCGCCCTCCGTCTTGGTCACAAGCTCGGCGTGAAACGGATTGTTCGGAACGATGCCGATGTTCATAAAGCCAATGGAAGACCTGGTGCATTGAGCGGAAGTGGCGGAAACAAAGGAAAAGGCAACGGCCAAAGCAGGAAGTACGGGTGAAAACAATCGCATAAAGGCTCCTTCGAGGAACTACCGAGGAAGCAGAAATCCAGGTACCTGCGCCGCCCAGTACGGATTTAGAGGCCAAAAGTTAGCGTTGGGGATGCTTGCGGTCAGGTGTGATTGGCATGCTATACTTTTTAGCCTGTCCCTGGACGGTGTTGGCAATGGCGGGTGAAACCGCCGCAACAGGGCATGACGGGGCATGGTGTGGAATCGGGCTGGGCTACCTCAGGTGGAAGCCGGCTTTTCGTTGACTTAGGGGGAGTTATCGCAGATCGGAATTTCCGGCAGCAACAGAGCGACCGGATTCGAGTGAATGACCGGATTCGTGCTCGTGA
>Ga0126369_10004511_pt1 | contig 10226 bp, 10 predicted proteins | sample PanSoiMetaPlot_1_FD_109646 | JGI IMG/M metagenome (GOLD analysis project Ga0126369, IMG submission 109646) | Tropical forest soil microbial communities from Panama - MetaG Plot_1 | ecosystem: Environmental > Terrestrial > Soil > Tropical forest > Bulk soil | place: Panama | collected 2016-02-17
AGGCTCTCTTCGCACCTACGAAATGTCGCGTGATGCGCTTCGCGCGCCGTCTCCGGCCATCGAGGGCTTTTTGAGTCGCCATTGAGCTAACGCTGAGTTGGCGCCCGCGTGTCGTCGGTCTAGGCGAAACAGCAAATGGTCACCGGCTCCCCAGCAGGTCGGCGGCAGACTTCGCGCCGAAGTCCGAGCGAGCGGGGCCGGACAGGCATCATCGTGACCCTCGCGTGCTCCTGTCTCACCGGGGCCGCCAATGCAGCAGATGAGACGGAGGGCGGGCAGAGCGAACGCTCGGCGCCGTGTGCCGATGACCGCGAATGCGTCGACCGGGACGGTTACGGTTCGATCTGCGTCGACGGGCAGTGCCGCGAGTACCAGGACCGCACCGATCTCTTCGAGATCGTCGGCCTCAAACAGAAGACCGAGGCGCCTCCCGAGCCGTTCAAGGTTTTCCCAGTCGTCCTGCCCGCGCTCGGCTATGATCCGACCACCGGTGTTCTGGTCGGCGCGGTGGGCTCGCTCGGCGTCTACCTCGGCGATCCAAAGTCGACGACCATCTCCAGCGTCCTCGCCAGCGTCCTTTACACCAGCAAAGACCAGTTCCTTTTCCAGGTGGCCAGCACGTTCATGACCGCCGACAATGAGTGGCAACTGCAGGGGGACTGGCGCCTCCTCTTGTTCAACCAGGACACCTTCGGCCTCGGCACCGGTCACACGCCCGTCAGCTCGGGGTTCACGATCAACGGGATCGGAACCACCGCTCCCGTGTCTGGGGCGCAGCCGATGGACATGAACTTGATCCGCTTTCGCGAGACGGCGCTGAGAAGAGTGTCGGGCGCCTTGTACGCAGGGCCTGGGTTTGCCTTCGATCGCTTTTACGGCATCGTCGACCGCAGCCTGGATCTCCAGGCGTCGCCGCCGGTCGTCACCAGTCACTATGCGTATAGCGTGCTCGAGGGCTTCAGCGCCGCGGCGTATACGGTGTCCGGAGTGAACCTGAATGTCGCTTTCGATACTCGGGACTCCACGATCAATCCCTACCGCGGGTACTACGCCAATCTCTCTTATCAGTGGTACCCCACGTTCATGGGCAGCAGCCAGAACAGCTCGCTGATTTCCGGCGAGGCTCGGGCATACCTTGGCCTTTCGCCCTCAGCCCCGCGCAACGTGATCGCCTTCTGGGTGATCGCTCAGGGCGTGGTGACGGGGGCGATGCCTTACCTTGCCCTGCCTTCGATCGGTTGGGATGCGCGCAACCGCAGCGGCCGAGGTTACCTCCAGGGTCGGTTTCGCGGGACGGCCGAGTTTTATGCCGAGGCGGAGTGGCGGTTCCGCATCACCAACAACGGCGTGGTGGGCGGCGTGCTCTTCGCGAACGCGGAGAGCTTCGCCCGGCCCGCGCTGAACATTCCTCAGTACAGCGAGCCAGGCGAATCGCTCTTCCAAGCCTTCAGGTACGCGGGAGGTTTCGGAATCCGCTTGATGTTGAACCGCCAGTCTCGAGCCAACATGACGCTGGACTTCGCCTGGGGCGACCGGACTCTGGGCCTCTACTTCGGAGCGGGCGAAGTTTTCTGAAACACGGCCAAACCTGGACCGTCCAGGGTCCTGAGACAGAATCGCGTCTCGCAAAGCCAATTCGAGCACTTGGTCGTACCGTGATACTTGGTACCTATGCAGAACCTGGTTATCAGGCTGGCGAACGACGAAGACCTGTCTTGGTGCGAGCGACAAGACAGACAAATTAATTCGATTCGATTGCTCAAAAAGATCCAGAGTGCCGAAATCCTCGCCGCTCGCGCGAGCGACCGCTCGGTGGGGTACCTTCGTTTAGAGTATCTGTGGTCGAAGTTTCCATACATTTTCGATGATTCAGCTGGCTCCTGAATTGAGGAGGAATCGGGAGAGCGCTGATCGAGTTTCTGAAGGATTACTTCTCGAAACAGGAAATCCACTTTCTCTTGAGCTCTTCTCAGTCGAACGAGTTGGCTCCTCAGCAATGGCACAAGAGGATCGGTTTTCGGAAAGTCGGTAAAATCAGCACGATTAATCCCGACGGCTCAGATGAGTTGTTCTTCCGACTAGATATCTAGCGTGCTGTTCCACCCCAAGGCTTCGTTCTTAAGGGATATCGACGCGAATAATGCTTGCAAGGCGAGCTCTTGAATCTCGAGGAGTCAGGCCCGCTCTTTTGCTGCTTCACGTGACCGACAGTTAATGCAACAGGTGCCCTCAACTGTTGTCCTCCACGATAGAGGGTGGAGATCACCGAAATCGACGAGGGAACGAAAAATGAGCAAGAGCAGCCAATCAGAAAAGCTGAAGAGGCACAGACCTACGCGTGAGCGACTGCACGCACTCTCTGCGCAAATGCTGCAGGAGGTAGTCGGCGGCCAAGGCCACGCCCCTGAATTAAGTGCTACGGGCGGAGCCGGCGCCGGGAAGTAATACGGGCCTAGGCGCCATAGCCTTCGGCTCCGCGATCCAAAATCCCGACGTCGCAGTACCCGCAGGCGCGCACTGCGATTGGTAGGTATCTTGGCAGGCCGCGACAGACCGAGCGTCGAGGAGTTCTCGTCGACATCCGCATTCCGCCGCCGCGCGGTAATCAACGCCACGCTGCGTTCCCGTTACTCCCGCTTCACTGATTTTTGTGACGATTTCAGTTTTTCGAAGCAATGCCCGCAACCGTCACCGCTGCCCTTCACTTGAGAGTGGCGCCTGATTTGAAGAACAAAATCTCAGGCTCACCACTCGCGAAGGGCGTTCAGAAAATGCCGTCGCCTCGGAGGGCGCTCCGCAAGTACGTCGAACGCAAGCGGGATGGCCAGCGACGGGAGGGCCGCGATGAAAAATAGACTCATGTTGGCTCTTGCTTTCATCGGCTTCCTCGGCGTGGCTGCGGCCGCGTATCTTCTCTCCGGCAAGCGAGCCGTCTCAGATGCTCAACCGCGCCCAGCGGCAGCGGTGAGATACAAGCGTGGGACAAAGAACGGTCGCCTCGATGAAACGCATCAGCTGGAAGTTGTCAGCTATGCATCTGCAATCCGAGCACTACTGCGATCAGCGCATCGAGCGGGACCTACGGCTGCCGTGCGTTCAATCCTTGATACCGCTACGTAAAAGGAATCTTGAGTCCAACGTCCCAGCTGGCATTTCGGCCAATGGTCCAGCTCTCGACTCCTATGATGACAACTGCGGCGATCTCACGCCAGACAGGCGGCAAGAATTGCCAAAGCGCCCAAGTGACAACCATAGCCGCACCGAAGTATCCGACGATCGCCAAGTCGGAAGGATGACGACCGAGTATCGGGTTCGATTCCCATTCATTGTTTCGCTGACCCCAAGTCGTCTGCAACGCGTCGATCGCCAGAGTCGTTTCTGCGCCGACGAGAAGTCCGAGCGAGACGCCGCGCGGAATGACTACCTCGCCCCTGGCGATCCCACCAATCAACACCAGCAACACAAGAATGAGTTTTTTCATGCCTACACAATCCGCACGGGCCCGTCCCGCATTGCATTTGGGACCTACAGGAGCTGTCTGATGGCCGTGAATCAAGAGCGCTAACCCCAGAAACAACTGGGGCGGCTGCCTAGAAACGGCGCGCCCCGGAATCGGCACGAAAGGAAAGGAACACATGCCGACAAGCCAGAATATAGCACACGCGCTTGACGAGGGCCGATCCTCCAACGGAGCAGCACCGCCGAGACGGTATCCGGCTCTTGGGGTTGTCATTCAGAACGCGGGTTCCGGGCAGCTGCAGCGCATTCTCGCCGATGAAGGCGAATTGAGGTCACGCTGCGAAGAAGAAGGACTCGACTATCAAACAGCCCGATCGATGATCGATAGGGAACTCGATCGCCGGCAGAGGCAAATTCGCCCCCTGGTCGCTGCCAGCTACGAGTTTGCCTCGGCCAAGGCGGAGATGTCTCGTGAACTCGCAGCGAGATTCTCCCCCGCCTTCAACCAATTCTACGAATCCCTGGGCCGATGCGAAGAGTGTGGAGTTCCCTTCGATCTTCGCAAGAGAAAGCGCTTCTGCAGCGACGCGCACGCAGCGCGCCATCGCATGCGTGGCCGGGAGAAGGTTGGCAATGGAAAATCTGCGTACGAGAATGCACAAGCGCGTCGAGACAAGAAAGCGATTCGTCACCTGTCGAGCTGCCCTCTAGGCAAAGCAGGACACGGGACTCAACCCTGCCACCGTGCGAATTTGCATCGCGCTTCTCTCGGCGATCTTCACAGACCTGGTGGAGCGAGAACTCGCCACGGTGAATCCATGTCGCTCTCTGACGCGCGTAATCCGGAGACCGATGAGACCGACGCACGACCCGAGAGCCACACCGTTCATCGAGAAGCTTGAGGACGTCAGGCGCATCTTTCTTGACCTTCCGGAGCCGCTCAATGTGGCGTATGCCATCGGGGCGCTGGCGGGACTCAGAACCGGCGAGGTTTTCGCTCTGAAGTGGGCCCACGTTGACCTTGCCGCCCGTCGCATCCATGTGCGTGAGTCGGTGGCGGGACCGCTGAAGGACAAGGATTCAAGGGTTGTCCCGATTCTCGATCCGCTCTTACCCATCCTGAGTGAATGGGAGTTGAAGACCGACGGAGCAAAGCTCGTTATCCCTCCAATGCGTCGAGACGGAGAGACAATCAACAAGCACACGCCCGGCAATTACCTTCGATCTACTCTTGAGAAGCTCGGCCTGGCTCGAGCCGGTCTAGGTTGGTACGAATGCACGAGGCACACGTTTGCCAGCCAGTGGGTGCTTTCTGGCGGCTCGATCGAGAAGCTCAAGGAGATGATGGGTCACTACAGCGTGATCGTGACCGAGGGGTACGCTCATCTGCGGCCCGACCTCTTCCCAGTAAGCGATCTCGGTACCATCGCGCTGGAGTTGAAGCCCGATGTTGTTCTGGATCCGATGGCCCGCCAGGCGTCCAAGGCTGCCAAAACCGGTGCAATAGGCCATTCATCGGCCACTGAACCAAAACAGCCGGTTGCAAGAGCATGAGTAGAAAAGGAAAAAGCCGGAGCGGCCCTGTAAGCCGAGTTCTGTTCCCGCTTCGCAATGAAGCGGGCGGCGAACATTCGTCTAGGGCCCTGGTTGCCCAGGGGCCTCATCAGCGAGCAGACCCGGGAGCATCGGACGGGCCATCCTTTCTCTTTCGAGACGCTCCCCTATTGGCTCTTGCTTCGAGTGGGGTTTGCCGTGCCGGCCGAGTCGCCTCGGCCGCGGTGCGCTCTTACCGCACCGTTTCACCCTTACCTCCGCTGGTGGCGAAGGCGGTTTGTTTTCTGTGGCACTTTCCTGCGGATCGCTCCGACTGGCTGTTAGCCAGCACTCCGCCCTGTGAAGCTCGGACTTTCCTCCCGTCGGCCCATCCTGCACCGACCGGCGTTCGCCCGAGCCGCTCCGGCAAGAACGGATATAACCCAAGGTCGGCCTATCGCAAACGCTCGCCCATGCGTCGGAGACGCAACTCGTCAGGCGTCCTTTCGCAGCACGGTCAAGCGTGCGCGCAGAGCCGCGCTGGCGACCTTCACATCCGCTCGTCGATCGCGCGATTGCTCATCTCGTCGGCCGCGGAGTTCATCTCGCGCGGCACGTGCACGAGCTTCACCCGTGAAAACCCGTTGAGCAGGTTGAGTGCCTCCTCGTACAGCGGGCGCAGCGATGCGCTCTTCACCTGGTACCGGCCGCCGAGCTGGCGGATCAACAGCTCGCTGTCGGTGAAGACCTCGATCTCCCGGACGCCGAGCTCCCTGGCGCGCTTAAGACCGAGCAGAAGCCCCATGTACTCGGCATAGTTGTTGGTTCGCACGCCGAGGAATTTTCCGAGCCGGTCGACGATCTGCCCGGACGGCTCCACCAGCACCGCCCCCGCGCCGGACGGGCCGGGATTGCCTCTCGCCGCTCCGTCCGAGTACACCCTGATTCGATTGAGATTCGAGTTCACTTCGGGCTCGAAAGCGCTCCCCCCTCTGGGAGAATGGTCCGCCAGCTTCTCGAACATCTTGGCCAGCCGCTCCCGGGTCAGCCCGGGAAAGGCCTTCAGCGTTCCAGCGAGCGGCTCCTCGCGCGCGATGTATTTGAGGATGTCCGATTGCTTGTAAGAGCCCATGGCTGCCCGCGAGCCTTACTTAGCTGGCGGATCGAGCGCCTCGGCCGCGTAGATGATGCGGTGGCACGAGGGGCAGATGTCCGTACCCAGCGTCGATCGGAGCGTGTTGTAGAGCTGCGGAGGCACGTTCATGTTGCAACCCTGGCAGGTTCCCGGCGCGAGGACGGGAACGAGCGCTGGCATGCGGCGTCTCTTCACCACATCGTACCGATGAAGAAGCTGCTTATCCACGCTCCCGGCGAGCTTGGAGCGCTTCTCTTCCAGCGTTTTGACATCGCTGTGCGCAGACGACATCTGCTTCTTCAGCTCGGCCATCCGGCCGCCGATCGAATCTTGCCGGGCGGCCCATTCCTGTTCCTTCGCCTTCACCGCCTCGCGCGCCGCTCCGAGCGTCTTTCCCAGCTCGTCCAAATCCTCCACCATCGTTTGATTCGTCTTCTTGGCGATGTCGATCTCTCGCGCCAGCGCGGCATACTCGCGCGTCGTGCGCTGCTCAGCGAGCCGTGCCTCCCACTTGCGCACCTTGTCCTTCTCGTCGGCGATGTTTTGCTCCAGAGTCCGCTTCTGGCGCTCTACGTCCAGCAGGCGACTTCGTTCGGCTTCCACCGCGGCCTTGGCCGCATTGAGCTCCTTCTCCAGCTCGGCAAGTTGCTTGGGGTAAGTCTCGGCGGCTTTCCGAAGCGACGCAATCTCCAGATCCACCTTTTGAAGGTTTACCAGGGCGCTTAGTTTTTCCTGCAATTCACCAGCCTCCGAAGCGGAGAGAAAGTTGAAAGCGTGATCTCGTCCCTTCTACCAACAAGGTCCTCCATGATCCAACGCACAATCGCACACCAACGTCAGAAGATTCGCATTGCGCGCTTGGCGCGCACGCTGATCTGCGCTGCGTTCTGCTCCGGGCTGGTGCAAGGGTGTAATTCACCTAAGAGTGCCACAGCTGATGGCGGAGTGGGAACGCGGTCGAGCAAAAATTTTTCACCGGCGCAGCCGTCCTCCTCGCTCGCGACGATTGAAGGCACGGTGCGTGCGATCGGGAAGATTCCTGCGCTTGCGCCGCGCAACACGTCGGAGGCAACTCAAAAGATCTGCGGCGCGCAGATTGCGGATCGAACGCTCGTCGTGGGCGATGCGGGCGCGCTGGCGAACGCGGTCGTATCTTGGGCGGATGCACCGGCGATACCGCTGGGCGACGCCGAATCACTGGAGCCGCCGGTGATGGATCAGCGCAGGTGCGAGTACCTGCCTCCGGTACTCGCGGTGCGTGCCGGCGCGCAGATCGAGATTCGCAATTCGGATCCGCTGCTCCACAATGTCCACGCGAAGAATTCGGCCTCGCTCTTTAACTTCGCGATGCCCATTCAGGGCTTCAAAGTGCGAAAGCAGCTTCCCCGCTCTGCGATGACGATCCAACTCAGCTGCGATGTGCACCCTTGGATGCACGCGGTAATTCGGACTTTCGAGCATCCGTACTTTGCGGTCACCGATGCGACAGGCCGCTATCGCCTGGAGCGAATACCTACGGGAAAGCAGAAGCTCGTTTTTTGGCACGAGCGCTTTCCAGAGAAGAGGATCGAGATCGACGCGCTCCCCTCCAAGCCGACCCGAGCGGATCTCGAGTGGTCGGCGAGCGAGCTTCAGTTGTAGGCCGCAAAGGGCCGATGTTAGATTGCTCAGGCCTAAGCTTCCCCAATCGAAAACGATGGCCTACTACATCATCGAAACCTGCATAGGCTGCACGGCCTGCACCAGCCGCTGCCCCACCGACGCGATCACTGGCGAGCGCAAGCTTCTCCACGTGATCGACCCCGACCTTTGCATCGACTGCGGCGCCTGCGGCGTCGTCTGCCCTGCCGAGGCGATCTACGACAACTACGGCAATCTCACCGAGATGCTGAAGAAGACTCAGCGGCCGTACGCCTTCGTCGACGAGAAGGCATGCACCGGATGCGACAAGTGCGGCGAGCGCTGCCCGTTCGATTGCCTGCACCTGGAAGAAGTGACGGATCCCCAGTCGCCGTTCTTCGCCATGATGACGGTCGACGAGTCCAAGTGCACCGGCTGCCGCGAATGCGAGAAGGCTTGTCCCTACGACGCGATCTTCGTGTACCGCAAGGACCAGATTCCCGACTGGCTCGCGGCCAACATCCGGAAGGAAGAAGACAAGAGCAAAGCGGCGTAGGCGCGGTCCCTCGACTTCGGTCGGTTTTGCCGACCACGCTCGGGATGATTGGTTGTCCGGCTGGGGCTGCGGTTTCTCGACTTCGGTCGGGTTTCGCCGCCCCGTACGCTGGGTATGATCACCTGGTTTGCCGTCCCTTGCTCGGGACGACCACCTTCACTCGCTGCTGCCTACCTCAGAGCTCCTCGTCCTCGACGGCTTCGGGCTCTTCGTCGTCATCGAAGGCCTCGATCTCTTCTTCTTCCAGAATCTCCCCTTCTTCGGGTTCTGGCTCGATTACCTTGGGCACCGCGGCGACGCGAGCGCGCCGTCCCTCCACGCCGGGCTTGTTCACCGGGCTGTCGCGCTGGTTGGTGCCGCACTTGGGACAGACCGGATCCGGCCGCTTCATGTCGTAGAATTTGGTGCCGCACTTGAAACATACGTACTTGGCGCCGAGGTCCTTGGCAGGCATACATGCCACCTCTGTTTGCTAACGTCGAAAGGCGGGCCTCAATAGTGCGGCCGGGTCATGGAGTCAACCTGGATGGTTGGGTAGCATCAACGGGGGTAATTACCCCAGCGAGATGGTTGCCAAAAATTGATCCTCACCTGTGAGAAATGCCAGCGGCGTTACTCCGTGGCTGAGGAGATGCTGCGCAAGGCAATCAAGCTCCGCTGCAAGAGCTGCCAGCATATCATCAGCGTGCCCGCTCGGCTGCAAAGCGGCGGGTCGCCTGCGAAGGCCGGCTCGGGGCAAAAGGCGCGCCGCGCAACGACCAGACCGATCGCGGGCGGACCGAAGAAGGACGCCGGCGTTCCCTGGGATGGCCTTTCGGCGGTCACCCGGCCAAGCGAAGACGGCCCACCGTGGTTTGCGATGATCAAAGGAAGGCAGTGCGGACCCTTTCTGTTCAAGGAGCTGCAAGGCCGCGTCAAGGCTGAGGAGATCGGCCGGCGCACCTACTTCTGGCGCGAGGGGATGACCGACTGGAAGCGGGCGGAAGACCTCCCGGAGCTGTCGTCGATCTTCTCACCGACGGAAAGCGCTTCGACGGTCAATCATCTGAGGGAGTCGATCGCGGAGTCGATTCAGGAGCGGCCCTTGCCCGGCCTCAAGCTTTCGCCGGAGATGATGGCCACCCCGCAAGCGGAGCGAGAACCCGAGAAGCAAAAGCCCACCGATCCGGCCGAGCGCTCTGCTGCCGCGCTGCCGTCACCTGGAGAGGAGACGCGCTTTTTCATCGCCGAAGCCGGGATGAACAAGCGCAACCCGCCCTGGAAGATCGCGGCCTTCGCGGCCGCGCTGATCGTGCTTCCCGCAGCGGTTCTCTATCTACTCGCAGCGTTCAAGGTCGGACCGTTGGTGGTGACGCGCGTCGATGCCTCGGGACACGAGATCAAAGAATCCGTCTTCTCGAGCCAAGGTTCTAGACTGCGGGATCTGCTCTCTGGTCGCAGACAGACCGGCAAGCCCGCGCCTTCAAATCGCGCGTCAAGAGTGCCGAGCGTCTCCAAGCCCGCGGAGGCGGCGCCCGCACCTTCGCGCCCTGCCGCCGCTTCGCCCGAGCTGCGCGCTTTCTACGGAGACACCTCGCACGTGGACGTCGGCCCCGCGCTGCGCAAATCGGAAGAGAAGCGGAGCGAAGAGTCCTCTGGCGGTCTGGCGCAAGCAGACGTCGCCAAGGTCGTCGCGCAGTCTCAACCCGCCTTTCAGTTCTGCATCGAGCAAGAGATGAAGAAGAATCCCTCGTTCAAAGGCGGCAAAATCTTCATCAACGCGGTCGTCGGCCGCTCGGGCACGGTGAAGCAGGCGTCGATCAGTCGCCCGGACATCGACGCTTCCAGCCTCGGCGACTGCCTCAAAGCGAAGGCGCGGCGGATGGTATTTGCGGCGTTTTCCGGCGACGACACCGAATTGCAGATCCCGCTGATCCTGACGAC
>Ga0126369_10004512_pt1 | contig 10226 bp, 10 predicted proteins | sample PanSoiMetaPlot_1_FD_109646 | JGI IMG/M metagenome (GOLD analysis project Ga0126369, IMG submission 109646) | Tropical forest soil microbial communities from Panama - MetaG Plot_1 | ecosystem: Environmental > Terrestrial > Soil > Tropical forest > Bulk soil | place: Panama | collected 2016-02-17
CAAGCGTTCATGTCGATTGCGCCCACAGGGGACGATGGCAGGCCGGACCTCGGCAGTGCCCTCAACGGAGACGAACTCAAGCTGGTCGCCAGCGGCATCCTCGATGCATGTGATGCGGCCGACGGCATCAAGGACGGGATGGTCCAGAACATCGCCGCCTGCAAGTTCGATCCGGCCGTGCTCTCTTGCAGAGAGGGCGAGAGCCGCGCCTGCCTGCCGGCGGCGAAGGTGAACGTTCTGAAGCGTGTTTTTGCTGGCACCAGGAATTCGAAGGGTGAAGTCATCTATTCGGCATGGCCCTTTGACCCGGGCATTGCGGCGCTCGGCTGGACCGCTTGGCGGATCGGCACGCCAAAGGCGAGCCCGCCGAACGCTCGCAATGTCACCCTCGTTCCTGGGAGCATCGCTTACGACTTTATGAGTCCGCCGGAGAGACCCACCGATTTGCTCGACTGGTCGCTGAAGTTCGATTTCGATCGTGATCCAGCCAAGGTCTTCAAGGGCAGCGACGGATTTGAGGCCGGCATGGAGTTCGAAGCCGCAACGTCGACGAACCTCGACGCCTTCAAGGCCAAGGGCGGCAGGATCATCTTCGTGCATGGTATGGCTGATCCAATCTTTTCCGCTCTCGATACGATCCGTTATCAGGAAGCCCTCCAATCAAGGTACGGATCGGAAGCCGGTAATTTCAGCCGTCTCTTCCTGGTGCCCGGAATGAATCATTGCGCCGGCGGCCCAGCTACCGATGAATTCGACGCCCTCTCAGCGCTGGACGCCTGGGTCGAACAGGGTACGGCACCCGAGATGATCCTCGCTAAAGCCCGCAAGACGCCCGATGTACCCTGGCCCGGGCGCACGCGTCCGCTCTGCCCATTTCCGAAGGTTTCGACCTACAGGGGTCAGGGCGACATCGAAGACGCGGCGAATTTCGCCTGTCGATAGGAATGACGCAAGCAGGTCACGGCTTGAGGAAATCGCGGATGCTTTCGGCAATCTCGCGAGCATGCGTTTCCAACGCGAAATGGCCGGTGTCGATGAAGCGGACCACCGCGCGAGGATTGTCCCGCTTGAACGCCTCGGCGCCGGGCGGCAGAAAAAACGGGTCGTTCTTGCCCCACACCGCCAAAAGCGGCGGCTGGCGCTTGCGGAAATATTCCTGGAATGATGGATACAGCGCGACATTGCTTTTGTAGTCGCCAAAGAGGTCGAGCTGAATTTCATCGGCACCCGGGCGGGCCAAGTAAAAATTGTCGAGGTTCTGACCGTCCGGTGACACGATCGTTTGGTCGGGTACGCCATGCGTGTATTGCCAGCGAGTCGTCTCTGGCGTCAGGAACGCGCGGAGCGCGCTTCGGTTCGCGGGCGTCGCGTCCTGCCAATAGGCCCTGATCGGAGTCCAGCCATCGCTGAGGCCTTCCTCGTAAGCGTTGCCGTTCTGCGAGATGATGGCGGTGATCCGCTCAGGATGACGGAGGGCGAGCCGGAAGCCTGTCGGCGCGCCGTAGTCAAAGACATACATCGCAAACCGATCGAATCCGATGATCTCCGTCAAGCGATCAATCACGCCGGCAATGTTCTCGAAGGTGTAACTGAATTTTTCTCTTGGCGGCATGTCGGACTGACCAAATCCGGGAAGGTCCGGCGCGACGATATGAAATGTGTCTTCGAGGAGCGGGATCAGGTCACGGAACATGTGACCCGCGCTGGGGAAGCCGTGCAATAGAAGCAGCTTCGGCGCACCCGCTTGTCCCGCTTCGCGATAGAAAACCCTGGAACCATCGACATCAGCCGTGACGTACTTGATAGGCGCCATTTGAACCTCCTCTTTCTGTAACCTTCTCTATGGTATCAGGCGGGTTAGGCCGCCGGCCGCCGCCTCGAAGGGTCCGCTTCAGCCGGCGACGGAGCGGATTGCATCGCGAATGATGTCGACAACAGCTCCCGGCGCGGTAACGCTGGGCGTGTGATCGACAACGTGAGACTTGATTTTCGCCTTCATCCGCTCCGCCATGTAACGCTGCGTCTCAGGCACGATCATTCGGTCGTCTTCGGCAATCAGGAACCAGCTCGGAATGTTCCTCCAAAGCGGGCGCCCGACCGGAACCGTGATGCAGGAGAGTGAAATCGGCCGCTGCACGGCAGCGAGCACTGCTTGATCGTCCGCGGATGCGTTTTGCGCGAATGCCGTCGCGAAGGCGCCGTCGGGCAGCCAAATCAAGCCGTTGCTGTCCGGCGCAAGCTTTGGCGCCTGGCGATGGGGTTCGAGGCGATAAAACACGTCTGCAACCTTCTCGCCCTCGTCCGGAGCAAGAGCCGTCACATAAACCAGCGCCTTGACTCTTTCGGAACGGGCCTGCGCGATGACTGCGCCAGCATAGGCATGTCCCGCCAATACGATCGGCCCTTTCACGCGTTCCAAGCTTCGGTTGAGCGCAGCCACGTCGTCGGCAAGTGAGGTCAGCGGAAGCGGCGCTGCCAGCACGTTCACGGCGTCTGCTTTCAGCGCGGTTATGACCCGTGCCCAGCTTGATCCATCCGCCCATGCTCCGTGGGCAAGCACAACGCTCACATGGTCAATTGCCATCTTGCTGCTCCTGAGATTTTTGGGGACCCGCCGATAACCTCTAAACACGATCTTGACAGGTTATTGTCCGCATCGCATAACTTGTCAACCGTCGTCTGACAAGTTATGCGATTGGAACCTTTTCCTGCTTCGATGGGGGCCAATCGTGCAGCACCGACCGCCCGCTACTTTCATCGCCGACACGCTCGGCCTCGATTTTCTGAATTCCATCGCGACGCCGATCGACACACCGATCGACTGGCTCGAGAGCGGCGATGGTCTCCTGGAGTGGCTGGATCAAGCCAAGCTTGTTCCAGCAAATGCGCTGGACGCTGTGAAGGAGCGAGCGATGCCAGGTGAACTGGACAAGGTGGCCGACCAGGCTCGTGATCTGCGCGAATGGTTCAGAAGCTTTGTGCAAAAGCACATGGGGCGCCCGCTCCCGCCAAAGGCGCTTCGCGAGCTCGGTCCTCTGAACAGGCTTTTGGAACGCGACGAAACGTTCAGCCAAATATCGCGGCAGCGCCATAGCGACGGCGATCGCTTGGAGCTGCAACTGATGCGACGTTGGCGATCGCCCGAATCTCTGCTGCTGCCGATCGGCGAAGCATTGGCGAAGTTCGTGTGCGAGGTAGACTTTGCCACCGTGAAGGCGTGCGAGGGGCATTCCTGCACGCTGGTGTTTGCCGATCATACCCGGAGACGGGCGAGACGATGGTGCAGCATGGCGATCTGCGGCAATCGTGCCAAACAGGCGGCGCATCGCCAACGGCTCAAGAACAGGCACTGAAGGAGCTTGGCAACTCGCGATCATGCACAACAACAGGAGTCCAGCAACATGGCAGCTCTCCCCCTGATCGTCTTTGACGTCAACGAAACTCTTCTCGATCTTGAAACGATGGAGCCGACCTTCCAGCGCATCTTTAGGGACAAGAGCGCAATGCGCCTATGGTTCGCCAACTTCATCATGTATTCCGCCGCACTGACCGTGGCCGGCTGCTACGTCCCGTTCACCGACATCGGTTCGGCTGTCATGAAAATGCTGGCCGACACACGTGGCATCAAGATTGATGACAAGGACAAGAAAGAGCTCACGGAGAAATTCTCCACGATGCCGCCTCATCCCGAGGTTCCGGCGGCGTTGCGCAAGCTGCGCAACGCAGGTTTTCGGCTCTTCACGCTCACGGACAATTTGCTCGAAGTTCAGACCAGGCAGCTCAAGCATGGCGGCATCGTCGATTTGTTCGAACGAAGATTTAGCGCGGACGGCGTCAAGCACCATAAGCCGTCGCGCGAGGCTTACGCTTACGTTGCGAGAGAGCTTGGCGTTAAGCCTTCCCAGCTTTGTCTTATCGCCTGCCACACATGGGACACTCTCGGCGCCGTCGCGGCCGGCTGGGAGGCCGCTCTGATTAAACGTGCCGGAAACGACGTTCTGGGGGTTGGCCCACAGCCTCACATCGTGGGCGATGACCTGAACGACGTCGCCGATCAACTCATCGCTCGGCACAACAGGCCAGCCTGATCAGCTGGTCCACTCATGGGATGATCCGGCCGTTTCGGTCTACCGACACAACACTCGACCTCTGCGCGATAGGAATCTCGGCGCTCAGGGCTCGGCATCAGCAAGGGAAAGCTCGGCGGCAATCCATTCAGCGAACGCACGAACAGGGTGACGCTGTCTGCTGGCTCGAGGGAATACGAGATGGTGGCCCACATAGCGAATGTCGATTGACCGACCAGCGAGCGGCGCGATCAATCGACCTGTCTTGATCTCGCCTTCCGCAAGCAGTGTCGATTCAAGCGTTACACCAAGGCCGCTTGATGCCATGGCGATGGCAAGGAAGCTGCGATCGAATCTCATGCCATGGATTGCCGGCGGCTCAAGGCCGTTGGCGGCGAACCATTGGTGCCACTGCACCTGTTTGACCTCTGACCGGATCAGAACTTGGTTGAATAGATCCTTCGGCTTGCGGATCCGCTTCGCAATTTCGGGCGTGCAGAGCGGCGTGATGGTCTCCTCGCCGAGCGGGACGATTTCGACACCCTCGCCCCTCGGCTGGCCATAGACGATGTCGAGGTCGAAATCGTCATTGCTAAAACGCGCATATTCAGCGCTTGCGGCGAGCCGAACCTCCAGTTTTGGCTCGGCGGCGATAAATCGTCCGAGCCGCGGAGCCAGCCACTGCGCCGCAAAACTTGGCGCGGAATGCACCCGGAGCAACTGCGGCCCGCGACCGGCGACTTCCTCAATGCCGCGTCTCAAATTGTCGAATGCGGCGCCCGCGTGACGCATCAGGTTCTCGCCGGCGGGCGTCAACCGGACCGAGCGGGTGCCGCGCTCAAACAGCGTGGTGCTCATCGTGCTTTCCAGCTTTCGGATGGCGTGACTGATTGCGCTCGGCGTCAGGTGCAGTTCGTTCGCCGCATCGCGAAACGAACCCGTGCGCGCGGCGGCCTCGAAGGCGCGTATCGCGGAGATCGGGACGTTGGAGAGCAGCATGGGACAAGTGAACCAAATTCACGTGCCCAAGACAACTGCGCGTTTGTCGGAACGGCCACCGCCACGTAGTCAATCTCCGACAAACGGGCACAAATTCCGAGCCTCGAAAAGTCAAACACATGGGAGGAAGGCATGTTGCTTCGCGGCAAAACGGCGGTCATTTCCGGCGCGGCTTCACCGCGTGGGATAGGCCTCGCAACCGCCCGCCGCTTCGCGGCCGAAGGCGCCCGCGTCGCAATCCTCGACATCGACGGCGCCGCCGCGGAAGCCGCGGCGCGAAGTCTCGATCAGGATGCGGGCGAACCACATCTTGGGCTCGCTTGCAACGTGGCCGATCAAGCCTCCTGCGCGAGCGCGATCGAGAAGGTGATCGCGGCCTTCGGCCGGATCGACATTTTGATCAACAATGCCGGCGTCACTCAGCCCGTCAAATTCCTCGAAATCACATCAGACGATTGGGAACGTATTCAGAATGTCAACCTGAAGGGCATCCTGTTTCTGTCGCAGGCGGTGATTCCGCATATGCGCAAGCGCAAGGCCGGATCAATCGCATGCATGTCGTCGGTCTCGGCCCAACGCGGCGGCGGCATCTTCGGCGGGCCTCACTACTCGGCCGCAAAGGCCGGCGTTCTTGGTTTGGCAAAGGCGATGGCGCGCGAGTTCGGTCCCGATGGCATCCGCGTCAATTGCGTGACCCCCGGTCTGATCGGCACCGACATCACTGCGGGAAAGCTGACCGATGAGATGAAGGCGCAAATACTCGAAGGCATTCCGCTCGGTCGTCTCGGCGAGGCCAACGATGTGGCGGGGATCTACACCTTTCTCGCTTCCGACTTGTCCGCCTACGTCACGGGAGCCGTCATCGACGTCAATGGCGGCATGCTGATCCATTGATGGCGTCAGGAGGAAAGATATCAATGGAACCGGATAGAAAAGCACTCGGCAACGCACCCGCGCTCGCGGAGCGGGCCTACAACATCCGCCGCAATGCGCTTCGCATGGGCGAAGTCCAGGGTCAGGGCTACATCGCGCAGGCACTCGACATCTCCGATGTTCTCGCGGTCGCCTATTTCCACGCGATGCGTTATCGACCGGAAGATCCGTCGTGGGAGGGGCGCGATCGGTTCCTGCTCTCGAACGGTCATTACGCCATCGCGCTTTATGCCGCGTTGATCGAGGCCGGGATCGTTCCCGAAGCCGAGCTCGAAACCTATGGCAGCGACGACAGCCGCCTCCCGATGTCGGGCATGGCTTCGTACACGCCGGGAATGGAGATGTCTGGCGGATCGCTCGGGTTAGGACTGAGCATCGCCGTGGGCATCGGACTTGGACTGAAGCGAAAGGGCTCCGCCGCCAAGGTCTATACGCTGTTCTCCGATGGAGAACTCGACGAGGGTTCGGTTTGGGAGGCAATCCTGTCGGCGAGCCACCATAAGCTCGACAACGTCATCGGCATCATCGACGTCAATAACCAACAGGCGGACGGTCCCTCAAAGCAGGTCATGGCCTTCGAGCCGCTGGTCGACAAGCTGCAGGCATTCGGCTGGTTCGTCCAGCGGATCGACGGCAACGATCTCGACGCAGTGGTAGCCGCTTTCGATGCCGCCAAGGCTCACCCCGAGCCTCGTCCCCGCATGATCGTCGCCGATACTCTCATGGGCAAGGGCGTTCCGTTTCTCGAGCAGCGTGAAAAGAACCACTTTATCCGAGTCGAGTCACACGAATGGCAGCTTGCGCTCGCCGCACTTGAAGCCGGGAGACAGTCGTGAAATCAGCAAAATCAGCCCCGTCCGGCAAACCGCGCCTGACCACGTCCGCGATGATCGCATCGATCGCCGCCGAAGGGCAGAAAACGAAGCCGGCGCCCTTTGGACACGCCTTGGTCCAAGTCGCGCGCGCTCGTTCGGACGTGATCGGCATGACGGCCGATCTCAGCAAATATACCGACTTGCATATCTTCGCGAAGGAATTCCCCGATCGCTACTATCAGATGGGCATGGCTGAGCAACTTCTGTTCGGCGCTGCCTCCGGTCTGGCGGCCGAGGGCTTCACGCCATTCGCGACGACCTACGCAGTGTTTGCGTCACGCCGCGCCTATGACTTCATCCACCAGACGATCGCGGAAGAAGATCGTAACGTGAAGATCGTCTGCGCCCTGCCCGGCCTGACGTCCGGCTATGGTCCGAGCCATCAGGCGACCGAAGATCTCGCGCTCTTTCGCGCCATGCCGAACATGACGGTGATCGATCCCTGCGATGCGCTTGAGATCGAGCAAATCGTCCCTGCGATCGTCGCCCATCAGGGGCCGGTCTATATGCGACTTCTGCGCGGCCAGGTGCCGCTGGTCCTCGACGAATACAATTACAAATTCGAGCTTGGCAAGGCCAAGTTGATCCGCGGCGGCAAGGATGTCTTGATCATTTCCTCGGGCCTCATGACGATGCGAGCGCTCGAAGCAGCCAAGACGCTCGCGGACGACCGCGTGGACGCTGCGGTGCTTCATGTTCCAACGATCAAGCCGCTCGATGCCGAGACGATACTGCGCGAGGCCGGCAAGTCGGGGCGCATGGTCGTCGTCGCCGAGAACCACACCGTGATCGGCGGCCTTGGTGAGGCGGTTGCGGGTCTGCTGATGCGTTCAGGCGTTCTACCGCCTTTCCGGCAAATTGCCTTGCCCGACGAGTTTCTCGCCGCCGGCGCACTTCCAACGTTGCACGACATGTATGGCTTGTCATCCGAGGCGGTCGCCAAAGCGATCAAGGGCTGGTTGTGAGGCACGAACGTTTCTGAGAGCCAACCATGAAGAAAATTGCTTTTATCGGACTCGGGGCCATGGGCCGTCAGATGGCGCGCAACCTCGTCCAACGCGGCTTCAACGTTCACGGCTTCGATCTCAATCCCGCCGCAGTCGATTACTTGCAGCAAGCGGGTGGAGCGGTTGCGTCATCCGCCGCCAAGGCGACGACCACCGCCGATGCGATCATCCTGATGGTCGTCAACGCCGCGCAGGCCGAGAGCGTCTTGTTCAATGACGGTGCGCTAACGGCCGCTTCAAAGGGGGCGGTTGTGTGCCTGATGGCAACTTGCCCTCCAAAGCTGGTGGAAGCGCTATCGGCGCGCGTCCATGCCCAGGGATATCGTTTCGTCGATGCGCCGGTTTCGGGCGGCACCGTCGGCGCGGAAGCGGCCACTCTCACCATCATGGCGGCCGGAGAAATCGGCGCATTCGCTGCCGTGCGTCCTGCGCTGGAGGCGATGGGAAACCGAGTCATTCACGTAGGAGACAAGCCTGGGCAGGGAGCCGTCGTCAAGACGATCAATCAGCTCCTCTGTGGCGTGCACATCGCCGCGGCTGCCGAGGCGCTCGCATTTGCTGAGAAGGTCGGCGTGGATGCGGCCACCGTGCTCGGCATTATGCAAGAGACGTCCGCAGCAAGCTGGATGCTGAGGAATCGCGGGCCGCGCATGCTGCAGAGCGACCCGGAAGTTACGAGCACCGTCGACATCTTCGTGAAGGATCTCGGCATCGTTTTGGAGGCAGGACGCGAGAGCTACGCGGCGCTGCCGTTGGCGGCGCTCTCGCATCAATTGTTTTTGTCTGTCTCAGGCCGAGGCGATGGGGCTGCCGACGATAGCCAGGTCATCCGCGCTTACCACGCACTGAATGGCAAGTCGGCGTGACCGCCACGGCCGAGCCAACGGCCACAAGAAGTCAACCCGGAGGAAGGCATGTCAATCACTCACCGAGGACTAAGCCGTCGTGCTGTTATCGCGGGTGCAGCAAGTATCCCGCTCGTCGCCGTTCTCAGGCGACCAGCGCACGCCGCTGAGTTCGAACTCAAATATGCGACGGGCCAGGATCCCACTCACCCCGTCAATATTCGGGCGCAGGAAGCGCTGAACCGCATTCGCGAAGCGACGTCAGGTCGAGTCGATATCAAGCTGTTTCCCGCAAATCAGCTCGGCTCCGATACCGATCTGTTGGCGCAGGTACGCAGCGGCAGCGTCGACTTCTTCAATCTGTCATCGCTCATTCTCGCAACCTATGTCCCCTCGTCCGGCATGACGAGCCTCGGCTTCGTCTTCAAGGACTATGACACCATCTGGAAGACGATGGACGGCGAGCTTGGTGACTATATTCGAGGAGAAATCACGAAGACTCCGGTCTTCGCTTTCGACAAGATTTGGGACAACGGATTCCGCCATATCACCTCGTCGACCAGGGAAATCCGCACGCCCGACGACTTGAACGGCTTCAAGATCCGCGTTCCGCCTGCACCGCCGCTGACTTCTCTGTTCAAGGCGATCGGCGCTGCACCGGCGCCGATCAATTTCAACGAGCTCTATACGGCACTGCAGACCAAGATCGTCGAAGGACAGGAGAACCCGCTCGCCATCATCGCCACCACGCGCCTTTACGAGGTGCAGAAGAGTTGCAGCCTGACGGGCCACGTTTGGGACGGCTATTGGGTCCTTGGCAACAAGCGAACTTTCTCGCGCCTGCCGACTGACGTGCAGAAGATCGTCACTGACGAGATCAACCGCTCCGCGGCCGATCAACGTGCCGACATCGCCAGATTGAGCGACAGTCTGAAGACTGATTTGACCGCCAAGGGCATCACTTTCGTCGATATCGATCGCGAAGCATTTCGCAAGGCGCTCGCAGGCACGCCCTTCTACGCCGAGTGGAAGAAAAAATACGGTGATGCGCCCTGGGGCATATTGGAAAAGACTGTCGGCAAGCTGGGCTGACTCTGGATCGACCCCGAGCTGACCGCTTGTCGAAATAGCCAATGCACACGACCTCGCATCGCCATTTGGTTCGGAAACCGCGGCGGGCGAAGTGATGGCTCGTTGGGCTCGCTCGATCGGAACGTCACCCAACGTGTGCTGAGGCGGACTCGATCAGCTCGGCCGGACGCTACATCAATTCGCCTTTTACGGCGTCCATCCCCGCCTGGGCGCACTGCTCGTCCTGGTCGGACGTGCCCCCGCTGACGCCGATCCCGCCGATCTGCGCTTTGTTCGCGGTTATGATTGGAAGCCCCCCGGCAAACGTGACGATGCCGGGAAAATTGGCTATGCCGGGCACAATGCCGGGTTTGCCCTCCTTGCCGAAGGCGAGCTCGCCGAACCTGCGTGTTGAGAAGGGAAAGTTGG
>Ga0126369_10004513_pt1 | contig 10225 bp, 8 predicted proteins | sample PanSoiMetaPlot_1_FD_109646 | JGI IMG/M metagenome (GOLD analysis project Ga0126369, IMG submission 109646) | Tropical forest soil microbial communities from Panama - MetaG Plot_1 | ecosystem: Environmental > Terrestrial > Soil > Tropical forest > Bulk soil | place: Panama | collected 2016-02-17
CCTGGTGGCACCGGCATGCTCGAGGCGGTGGAGCGCTGCTTGGAGCAGGCGGTGGAAGGGCTCATCGTGATCGCGCCGCACACCGCGGCGATCGCTGCGCTGGCGAGCGTGGCCGCTGAGGTACCCCTTGTCGCTGTCAAGTGCGGGACGCGGTCGTCGCTTCCGTCGGTGGCCATCGACAACGCGGCCGGGGCCGAACGGGCCACGCGGCACCTGCTTGACCTGGGACATCGGACGGTTCACCACGTCGCCGGGCCTGCCACCTGGCTTGACGCGGACGACCGGGTGGCGGGCTGGCGGCGGGCGCTCGCTGCGGTGGGTGCGCCGGAGCCCGAGATGCTACGCGGCGACTGGTCAGCGCTATCGGGCTACCAGATCGGCCTGCGGCTCGCGCGTGTGCCGGAGGTGACGGCGGTCTTCTGCGCCAACGACCAGATGGCGCTCGGGCTGATCCGGGCCCTGGCGGAGGCAGGCAGGTGGGTTCCCGGGGACGTCAGCGTCGTCGGCTTCGACGACATTCCGGAGTCCGGGTTCTTCTGGCCCCCGCTCACCACGGTCAAGCAGGACTTCGGAGAGCTCGGCAAACGGGCGGTGGCGATGCTCGTCGAGCGGATCTCAGGTCACCCGGCGCAGCAGGTCGAGCCCGTGGTCCCCGACCTCATCGTGCGTGCGAGCACGGCGCCCGCGTCCTGACGCCGGTCTGAGAGCGGCGCTGCTGGCGTTCCAAATAATTGGTATCTACACAGGCTGGCCCGGCATAGGCCATTATGGTGGCTGTGAGCGTTAACATTCCGCCTGAGGCTGACGCTTGCGTGGTCGGCGTCGACTTCGGGACGCTCTCGGCGCGCGCCCTGGTCGTCCGGGTCGGTGACGGGTCGGAGCTGGGCACGGCCGTGCACGAGTACCGGCACGGGGTGATGGACGAGGCTCTGGCCGCCACGGGCGAGCGGCTGCCGCCCGACTGGGCGCTCCAGGACCCCGAGGACTACCGTGACGCGCTGCGCGGCGCGGTGCCGGCCGCGGTCGCCGACGCGGGGATCGACCCGGCCCACGTGATCGGGATCGGCACCGACTTCACCGCATGCACGGTGCTGCCGGTGCGTGCGGACGGGACTCCGCTGTGCCAGGTGCCCGGGCTGGCCGGGCGGCCGCACGCGTACCCGAAGCTGTGGAAGCACCACGGTGCCCAGCCGCAGGCCGACCGGATCAACGCGCTGGCGCACGAGCGCGGCGAGCCGTGGATCGCGCGCTACGGCGGCAAGATCTCCGCCGAGTGGCAGTACGCCAAGGCACTTGAGTTGCTCGAGCAGGAGCCGGAGCTGTACCGGCTGGCCGACAGGTGGATTGAGGCGGCCGACTGGATCATCTGGCAGCTCACGGGCGCCGAGAACCGCAACGCCTGCACCGCCGGCTACAAGGGGATCTTCCAGGACGGCCGGTACCCGTCGCCGGAGTTCCTCGCCGGGCTCGACCCGGCGTTCGCCAGCTTCGCCGCGGACAAGCTGGAGCATCCGATCAGCGATCTGGGCGGGCGGGCCGGATCGCTTGTGGCCAGCGCTGCCGGATGGACCGGGCTGCCCGAGGGCATCGCGGTCGCGGTCGGCAATGTGGACGCGCACGTCACCGCGCCAGCCGCGAACGCGATCGGACCAGGGCAGATGGTCGCCATCATGGGAACGTCCACCTGTCACGTGATGAACGGCGTTGCGCTGGCCGAGGTGCCCGGCATGTGCGGGGTCGTGGACGGCGGGATCGTGCGCGGGCTGTGGGGATACGAGGCCGGGCAGAGCGGGGTTGGCGACATCTTCGCCTGGTTCGCCGAGCACAGCGTGCCCGCGGGCTACCGGGACGAGGCGGCACGGCGCGGCATCGGCGTGCACGACGTGCTGGCCGAGCAGGCCGCCGCGCAGCCGGCCGGTGCGCATGGCCTGATCGCGCTGGACTGGATGAATGGCAACCGCTCGGTGCTGGTGGACCACCACCTGTCAGGCGCGATCATCGGGCTGACCCTGGCCACCCGGCCGCCCGACATCTACCGGGCGCTGATGGAGGCGACCGCCTTCGGCACCCGGGTCATCGTTGACGCGTTCGGCGCCGCCGGCGTGCCGGTGACCGAGCTCGTGATCGCCGGCGGGCTGCTGAAGAACCCGGTCTTGCTGCAGATCTACGCTGACGTCACGCGGCGCCCGCTCAGCCTTATCAGCTCCGCCCAGGGACCAGCGCTTGGCTCGGCGATCCACGCCGCGGTGGCTGCGGGCGCCTACCCGGACGTCACTGCGGCCGCGGCGGCCATGGGGGGTAAGCACACGGGCGCCTATCTTCCCGACCCGGCCAGCGCCGATGTCTACGACCAGCTGTACGCCGAGTACATGGGCCTGCACGACTACTTCGGCCGCGGCGCGAACGAGGTGATGCACAGGCTGCGCGCGGTGCGCGACCGGGCGCTTGACCGCGCCGCGGCGGGCGCACCAGCCGCAGAGGTGCCGTCGTGACGGCCGGCGCCGATGTACGTCAGCTGCGTGAGGTCGTCTGCCATCTGCATGCCGAGCTGCCCAGAGCCGGCCTGGTGGCCTGGACCTCGGGCAATATCTCGGCACGGGTGCCCGGCGCCGAGCTGATGGTCATCAAGCCGAGCGGCGTGGGTTACGCCGACCTGACGCCGCAGTCCATGGTGGTGTGCGACCTGGACGGCACGCGGGTGGACGGGGATCTCCGGCCCTCGAGCGATACGGCTTCGCACGCCTACATCTACCGGCACATGCCGGCCGTCGGCGGCATCGTGCATACGCACTCGGCGTACGCGACGGCATGGGCGGCGCGCGGCGAGTCCATCCCGTGCGTGCTCACTGCGATGGCGGACGAGTTCGGCGGGGAGATCCCGGTGGCGCCATTCGCGCTGATCGGCGGGCAGGAGATCGGCCGAGCGGTGGTGGCGACACTCACCGGGCACCGCTCGCCCGCGGTGCTGCTGAGCAACCACGGCGTTTTCGCCATCGGCCGCACTCCTCGCGATGCCGTGCAAGCCGCCGTGATGTGCGAGGACGCCGCACGGACGGTGCACCTGGCCCGGGTGCTCGGCGAGCCCGCGCCGATTCGCACCGACCACATCGACGTGCTGCACCGCAGGTTCACGACCGAGTACGGCCAGCGGTTACCACGGCTTCACCGCGGTCGTCTGCTGGGCCCACCAGTGAGCAGGAGGATGTCATGACCGTCCGCAAGCCGCGCATCGGGATCCTGGGCATCATGCAGGACCTGTACGACGACATGATCCCGGGGATCGTTCAGCGCCAGGCGGGATACGCGGCGGAGATCGCCGGGCACCTGGCGGACACCGCCGACTTCGTGGTCGGGCAGCCGGTGAAGTACCGCGAGGACGCCGAGCGCGTGATGCGCGAGTTCGAGAACGCGGACCTGGACGGCGTCCTCGTGGTCATGCTCACCTACGGTCCTGCGATGCGGGTGGCGCGGCTGCTGTCGGAGTCCAGGCTTCCCGTCTGCCTGGCCAACATCCAGCCCGAGCCGAACGTCACCGCCGCCTGGGACATGGCCGACATGACCTACAACCAGGGCGTGCACGGCGCGCAGGACACGGCGAACGCGATGGTGCGGGCGGGGCGGCGGTTCTGCGTGCTCACCGACGACTGGCGGGCCGGGTCCTTCCGCGCCGACGTCGGCAGGTGGGCCCGAGCGGCGGCGGCGGTGACAGCATGGCGGCGGCTCAAGGTCGCGCTGTTCGGGTACGCGATGAACGACATGGGCGACATCCGGGTGGACGAGAGCGCCCTGGTCCGCTCGCTCGGCCCGGAGGTACTCGCGGTCGCACCGGGCGATCTGTACCGCGGCATGCAGGCCGTGACCGACGCGGAAGTCGCCGAGGTGATCGCGTTCGAAGACGCGACCTTTGAGATCGACCCGCGGCTCACCCAGGCCGAGCGCGGCGACCACGCCCGGATGCAGGTGGCGATCGAGCGGATTCTGACCGAGCGCGGGTTCGGCGCCTACTCGACGCACTTCGACGCGATCGGCGAGGACGGCCGGTTTAGCAGGCTCCCGCTGGCCGCGGCCTCCACGCTGATGGCCCGCGGGTACGGGTACGGCGCCGAGGGAGATGTGCTCACCGCGTGCCTGGTGTCGGCCGGGCACACCCTGATCGGGGACGCGCACTTCACCGAGATGTACGCGATGGATTTCCCATCGGACTCGGTGCTGATGAGCCACATGGGCGAGGGGAACTGGAAGATCGCGCGGTCTGATCGGCCGGTGCGGCTGATCAAGCGCCCGCTGGGAATCGGCAGGCTCGACGATCCGCCCACCTTCCTGTTCCAGTACCAGCCCGGACCGGCCACGCTTGCCACGCTCGTGTCGCTGGAAGGCACGAGGTTCCGGCTGGTCGTCGCCGAAGGGGAGAACCTGGACACCGAGCCGCTGCCCGCGCTGGAAATGCCGTACGGCCTGTTCCGGCCCGAATCGGGCGTACGGACCTGCCTCAACGGCTGGTTGCGTGCGGGGGGTCCGCACCACGAGGTGATGAACCTGGGCCACCATGCGGCCGCGTGGCGGGACTTCTGCGAGCTGACCGGCATCGAGTTCGTGCAGGTCTGACGACGGCCGTCAGGTCGGTCGCGGGTCAAGCGCTGCGCTGGCGGGCCTCAAGCGCGCGCCGGTACTCCTCGATCACGATGTCATTGAGCTCCTGGACCGAGGTGTCCTTGGCGGCCTTGTCCAGCGCGATCATGCCGTGCTGCAGCAAGTTCACCCGGTCGCAGACCTCGAGTACCTGGCCGTAGTTATGCGCGATCACGATGATCGAGACGTTGCCGGATCGCTTGAGGTCGCGGATCAGGTCCAGGATCAGCGCGGCCTCCTTCGCGCCCATGGCCGCGAGCGGCTCGTCCAGCAGCAGGATCTTCGCCTGGCCGTAGACCGCGCGGGCCACTGCGATGGCCTGCCTTTGCCCGCCGGACAGGTTGGCCACAGGCAGGTCCACCGAGCCCAGGCCGATGCCCATCTCATCGAGGCGCTCCCGGGCGATGGTGCGCATCTTCCTGTTGCTCAGCAGCGGCCAGCGCAGCCGCTCCCGGTTCAGGAACATGTTGTGGTAAACGCTGAGCTGGTCGATCAGCGCCAGGTCCTGGTAGACCACATCCACGCCGAGCGAGCGGGCATGCACGACCGACCGCAGGTGCACGTCCTGGCCGTCAATGACGATGCGCCCAGAATCGGGTGAGTGGAATCCGCAAAGGATCTTCAGCAGCGTGGACTTGCCTGCGCCGTTATCGCCGATCAGCCCGAGCACCTCACCGCGCGCCAGGCGCAGGTTCACGTCGACGAGCGCGGTTACCGCGCCGAATCGCTTCGTGACATGCTCGACCCGGAGGATGTCCTCGCCGGGCGTCGCCGCTTCGGCGGCCGGGGTCGGTGCGTCGGCGATCGTCACGTGAGCCTCCCTGCCTTCCTGAACCGCTCGAGCTGGACGTTGGCGATCATGGCGACGAGGATCGCGCCGCCCACGATGATCGGCAGCGGATTCGCGCTGATGCCGATCAGGCTGAAGCCGCCTTGCACGATCGCGAGTACCGACGCGCCGAAGAACGCGCCGATGATGCTGCCCGAGCCGCCGGTCATCGCCGTGCCGCCGAGAACGGCTGCGGCGACGGCGAAGAACATCGGCGTGTAATCGCCGGAATGCGGGTCGATGGATTGCGCGCGGAACATCTCCTGCAGCCCGACGAACGCGCCGAGCATGCTGCAGATCATGAAGTTGCCGATCTTGATACGGGCGACGTTGATGCCCGCTTCCCTGGCCCCGAGCGGGTTGCCGCCGACAGCGATCGTGTGCAGGCCCCACCGGGTCCTGGTGAGGACAATCTGGAACACCGCCACGAGGATGATCGCCCAGATGACCTCGGCCCACCCGGCCGCGCCGAGCCATCTCCCGATGCCCTGCGCGGAAGCCGGGATCAGTTCGGGGTACGCGTGCGAGGTCACCAGCGTGATTCCGGACAGCACGAAGCCGGTGCCGAGCGTGGTGATGAACGCCGGTACCCCGACGACCACGCGCAGGACACCGTTGACGACGCCCACGAGCAGCCCGAACAGCAGGCATACCACCATGGCAGCCAGGGCGGGGAATCCGTAATAGGTAATCAGGAAGTACATCAGGAACGGGGAGAACGTGAACACGAAGCCGACCGACAGGTCCATCTCGCCGCAGATGAGCAGCAGCACTTCGCCGATCGCGATGATCGCCCACGGGGCGGCGGTCTGGCTGATGATGACGAGGCTGTCGTGGGTGAGAAACAGCGGCGTCCGCCGCCAGAAGTAGAGCACGAGCAGCAAGACGACGATGAAGACCGTGGCCTCGCGCTGGCGCAGGAGCACAGCCGCGCCGTGTCGGGCGGTCCCCAGCGCGCTACGCTGCCTCGCCGGCCGTGGCACGGGCGCGCCGACGACGTCGGCGCTGTCCTGAACGACCTCGCCCATCACGGTCCTCCTCGGGGTACTGCGGGGATTGTGGCCCGGCCTGGCCCGTCGGTGACCGACGGGCCAGGCCGGGCCGGGAGCCAGCTATGCGATCGCGCCGGACCTCGGGACGACGATCTCGGCGGTGCTCGATCCCTCGAACCTGGTCTTAGTGGTGGAGTACGGGCCCGCGTTGCTCTTGGTGACGAACGTCAGGCCGGTGTCGGTTGTCGACGGCTGGACCAGCCCGCCGGACAGGTTGAACATGTACAGGCCCAGCACCGGCAGGAAGCCCTGCTGGTACGGGGACTGGTCGATGGTGAAGCCCAGCGAGCCGTTCGAAATGCCCTGCAGCGTCACCGGGGTCAGGTCGAACCCGCCCGAGGCGACCTTGCCCGTCAGGCCGTACTAGGCGACCGCTTGGCCGACCGTCTGCGTCGAGCCTGCGTCCACCGCGAAGATGCCCTTGAGCGTTGACTTGTGGGCGAGAACGTATGCGTCGATCGTCGTGACTTCCTGCGGCAGCTGCGCGCCCGACGCTATCTCGGCCAGGGGGATGTGCTTGCCCGAGGCCGCGATGGCGGCCTTGGCGCCGTTGATGCGCGGCTGGATGTTGCCCGCGCCCGGCGTGGCGATGAAGCCGACCGCGGCCCCGCCGCCCGACATCAGCTGCACGATCCGGGTGCCCAGCGCGACGCCCGAGGCGTAGAGGTCCTGGCCGTAGTAGGCGAGCCGGTTGGTACCGGTGGTCGCGACGCCCGCGGCATTGACCACGCCGTCGGCGTTGTAGGAGACCACGGGGATGCCCGCATTCATCGCGCTCAGCACGGGCTGGGTGAACGCGGTGGCGCTGATGACCGCGACCGCGATCCCGTTCGCCTTGCCTGCGGCGGCCGTGTTCAGGTAGCTGACCATCTCGGGAACGCTCGAGGTCTGGGAGCCGCCCCACTTGATGTTGGGGATGCCGAGCAGCGCGCAGGCGTCAGCGGCCCCGTACTGCGTCGGAACGAAGAACGGGTTGGTCGTGACGTGGTTGACGAACCAGAACTGCCACGGCGGCGTCTTGGGGAAGTTACCCGCGGTGCTCTTGGTCGCCCCTCCAGTGCTCGCGCTCGATGAGGAGCTACACGCCGCGAGCAGCGCGGAGGCCGCGCCTGCCGCGCTTACCAGTCCGGCGCCAGTGAGCAACTTGCGACGGGCGGGACCGTCCGTCATGTTGAGTGTTTGGATCGCCTCATCGACCTTAGGGTCGACTTTGCCCATCGCGGACCTCCATCTGGCTGCATTGTCCATGGGGCCGGGGGTGGCCCATGGCCGACCTGGAAGGCACCATCGTCTCCATTGTGATCATCGCGGCGAACGTGCGAAAGACCCTTGAGTGCACGTTCACTGCGCGGTCACCACCCTGGCGCAGAGTGCCTCCCCGCATATGACCCTGCCGATCTGCCTCGCCGATGTGAGCGCTCACATCAGGAGGAAGAACCCTTGTGAGGCCACAAGTTAGACCAACCGGACTGGGCCGTCAACCAAACGGCCCGATCGTTGCCAACCTGACATTGCCCATGCCAGACCGGGCCCATGGCGGGCGTTGCGAGAGACTTCAGGTGGCTGCGCGCGGCGGCTGTCGAATCGGGACCGGCCCGTTCGTCGTAGCTGGCGGGAACCACCCGATGCAGACCGAAGGAGGCTAGGACCATGGCTCAGTACGCCATCTTGATCTACGAGGCCGAAGAGGGCTACGCCAGCGGCGGGGAGCAGGCGTGGCAGCAGGCGATGGAGGCGCACGGGCGCTTCGCCGCCAGGGTCGGTGAGCTCGGTGGCAAGATCACCGGCGGCGATGCCCTGCAGCCCGCCGTCACCGCGACATCGATTCGCGGAGACATCGTCACCGACGGCCCGTTCACCGAGACCAAGGAGGCGCTCGGCGGCTTCTACCTCATCGAGGCTCGTGACCTCGACCACGCCATCGCCATCGCCCGGGAGTGCCCGGCGCCATACGGCGGGGTCGAGGTGCGGCCGATCATGGACACCTCGGGCGGCTGAATGCGGACCGCCCGTGGCTGACAGTCAGCCCCCGGCCGACCGGGCGACGGTCGCAGTGGCCATCGCCGAAGCGCACCGTCGCGAATGGGCGTTCGTGCTCGCCGCGACGGTGCGCGTCACCCGGGACCTGGACGCGGCCGAGGAATGCGTGCAAGACGCCTACGTGGCCGCTCTCGATGCGTGGGCGCGCCAGGGCGTGCCGCGCAACCCGGCCGCCTGGCTCACCACGGCGGCCCGCAACAGGGCGCTGGACTCGCTGCGCAGAGACCGGACGCTACGCGCCAAGCTGCCCTTGCTCATTGTCCCCGAACCGGTCCGCGACCCGGCCGTCCCACCGGGCGGGGTGCCCGCCATCGGCGACGACAGACTGCGGCTGATCTTCACCTGCTGCCACCCGGCGCTGGCCAGGGAGGCGCAGGTGGCGCTGACGCTGCGGCTGGTCTGCGGCGTGACCACGGCCGAGATCGCCCAGGCGTTCGTGGTGTCCGAGCCGACGATGGCCGCGCGGGTCACGAGAGCGAAGAAGAAGATCGCGGCGGCAAGGATCTCCTATCGGGTGCCAGAACTCGCCGAGCTTCCTGATCGCCTGGACGCCGTGCTTACCGTGATCCACCTGCTGTACACCACCGGACACACCAATCCGCACGGGGCCAACCTGGTCCGGGCCGACCTCGTGGAGCGCGCCACCGGGCTCGCGCGCATGCTGCGCCAGCTCATGCCGGACGAGCCCGAGGTCGCCGGCCTCCTCGCGTTGCTGTTGCTCACCGATGCCCGCCGGGCGACAAGGACCGACGAGCAGGGCCACCTGCTGTTGCTTGAGCAGCAAGACCGCTCTCGGTGGGACCAGGCGGATATTGCCGAGGGCGCGGCGCTCGTCGTGCAGGCGCTGCGCCGCGGGCGGCCCGGCAGGTTCGCGCTTCAGGCCGCAATCGCTGCCGTGCACGCCGAGGCGCCGAGCTACGACAAGACCGACTGGCCGCAGCTGCTCGAGCTTTACGACCGGCTGCTCATTGCGTGGCCATCGCCGGTTGTGGCGCTCAACCGGGCCGTCGTCGTCTCGATGGTGTGCGGGCCCGAGGCGGCCCTCGACGACGTCGCCGACCTGGAGCGGGACGGGCGGCTCGCCGGTTACCGCTACTTGCCGGCCGCGAAGGCAGACATGCTGCGTCGTCTCGGCCGCGCGGGCGAGGCTTTGCTGGCGTACCAGGAGGCGCTCGACCTGGCCGACAACGCCGCCGAGCGAGCCTTCCTCGCCGGGCGTGTGGCCGAGGTACAGCAGCCCGCCGAGCGTTAGTCGCGGGCATAATTGCCCGGTCCGCCAGCTAGCCGGAATTGAATGGCTGCCATGAAGTCGCTCGCCGTCCGTGCGCTCAGCGACTTCGCCGTGGACGGAGCAACCTGGGCGCCAGCCGCGAGGGGCTTGAGCATCACTACGAGGCGCTCCGGATCGGGCGCAGCGAGGGCACTGAGGAGGTCACCATCGCCGCGCTCGAGGATCTCGCGGAGCAGTGCGTGGACGACGCAGACCCCGAGGGCGCCGAATCGCTGCTGAGCCAGGCGCGGGAGCTGCTGCGAGGCAATCTGGTTTTCGGCTGGCGGCTGGAGCTGAAGGCGCAGCTGATCAGCGGCCGCCTGGCGCTGCTGCGGGGCGACCTGAACGCGGCGGAGGCCACGTCCGGCGAGCTTGTGGCACGGGCGACGGCCCTGGGCGTGCCGA
>Ga0126369_10004514_pt1 | contig 10223 bp, 9 predicted proteins | sample PanSoiMetaPlot_1_FD_109646 | JGI IMG/M metagenome (GOLD analysis project Ga0126369, IMG submission 109646) | Tropical forest soil microbial communities from Panama - MetaG Plot_1 | ecosystem: Environmental > Terrestrial > Soil > Tropical forest > Bulk soil | place: Panama | collected 2016-02-17
CATCAACGCCGTGCCCGACTTAACAAGCACGCGCATCGATACCAATAACCAGGAGGCTGTCCGGCGGGCGATTGCGTATTACTTGAGCACTAACCTCGATCTGAATAACAACATTGAGTCGGTGATGGGAACCTGGCTCACTATTTACGATGCAGCTATCGTAGACACCGACGGCAAAGCGATCTTACATAACATCCCCGATAACGCTGGCAAGCCCGTGCCCTCACGTCCGGACTTCCAGCAGGTGGTTAATGCGAAATTCCGCCAGCAACTTCGGATGATCTACAACCCGCCGACGGTTTACGATGTCCGGCTTCCGTTGCAACTGAATGGGCAGCCGTTCGGCAGCATTCGCGTTGGCGTCTCCACTGTCTTCCTGAGGAGCGAACTCACTCCGCGACTTCAGAACGCAGTGATCTTTTCCGGGATTTCGATCCTGTTCTCTTTAATCCTTGCGGCTGTGTTATCGCGCATTGCACTGGGGCCTCTCGAACAATTGAGCCGCAGCCTTGACAATGCGACCTCTGGTACAACCGAGCCGGTCCCAGAGCCGGAATCAGAAAGCGATGAGTACGGGCTTGTCACGCTTAAGGTCGCTCACTTGGGAAGAGAAATCCGCGACACGAAGGAGATCTTCTCGGCGCTGAAAGATAACGTTGATCAGGTCATGCGCACACTGCAAGACGGTCTCATTCTGTTTACTCGCGAGTCTCGCGTGGTACTGGTGAGTGCTTCGATTGAGCGTTTTCTAGGACGGCCAAGACGCGAATTGCTGGGCAAGGTTGCGAAAGATATCTTCACTCGCAATTCGCCGTTGGGCGCACTGGTGCTGGACGCTTTTGAGACCCTCCACGGTTCTTCCCAACAGGAGATCGAGAGTCCGAATGGCAGGCGTTTTCAGGTCGCGCTGGAGTTCATCGAGGAGCGAGGTACGCAGATCGGTGCATTGCTCACAATGCGTGATGCCGAATCGGTACACAAGATCGAAGACGAGATTGAACTATCGCGGCGGCTGTCCGCGAGTGGGCGTTTGACGCGCGGGGTTGCGCACGAAGTGAAGAATCCAATCAATGCCATTGTGCTGCATCTGCAACTGCTGCAGAGCAAGTTACACGAGATTGACCCTGACATGCGGCGGCACATGGACATCATCGATAGCGAGATCCATCGCTTGGACCGCGTTGTGCAGATCCTTGTCGACTTTACTCGTCCGCGGGAGCTACGTTTGGAGAGTATTGATTTGCGCAATCTGCTGGAACACGTCTGCCTGCTAGCAAGCCCAGATGCGCAACAGCATGGAGTCAGCATCGTAAGTGAACTCCCGGCCGATCCACTGCAGGTGAAGGTAGACGCTGACTTAATGAAGCACGCGATTCTAAACGTCGTAATTAATGGCGTCCAAGCCATGCCGAATGGTGGCAGATTGACGGTATCCGCGCACCGTAACGACGACGCAGTCATCACCGAAATTCGGGATGAGGGGACGGGCATCCCACCCGAAGTTCAGGACAAGATGTTCGAGTTGTATTTCACCACTAAGAAGGAAAAAGGAGGCACGGGAATAGGGTTGGCGCAAACGCACCAGGTCTTGCAGTGGCATTACGGATCGGTTGATTTTGACTCGATGGATGGGCGTGGCACGACGTTCCGCCTGCGACTGCCAGCGGCGGAAAACCTGTCGGATTCGCTTCGTGAGGCGGCGATTCGTAGCTAGCTGCTGTCAGAATCTTTTCATCGCGGCATTCGTTATGGGCATCAAATTGACTATGAGATTGTCTCTGGCCGCTACAATCTTCTTGTGTTTTGCACTGGCGGGGGCGGACACCGCGTGGAGTGGAAAGCCCGGTCAGCAACCGGATGATAAGTCTAATCAGCCGGCACCGGCAGAGCAAAACCCTCCTACAACCCAAAGCCCTCCCACAGCCAATGACCAGTCCGAACCTAAACCAGAGTCTCCGGCAGCTAAGGATGAACCGTCGCAACAGCCTTCAGTTCCGGCCGTAACTCCGCAGTCGATACCAACTTCTGAACAGCAGGGTCAAATGGAATCGGCAACACCTGCGGAGCCGAAGACACCGGCAAAGCCATCTTCCACAAAGCCGAAGAGCAAGCAGGCTTCTTCGAAGAAATCGGCGAAGTCAAACAATCCCGCGACCACGCAGGCCCCGGCTAGCAAAACTTCTGCGGAGAAAAGTGATCCGGATTCGACGACTTCAACCAAGAAAGTGGTCGTTTATGGAAGCACTTCCGAGCCGGAAGTGAAGTTGGCACCGCGCATCAGCGACCAGCAACAGACGGTACAGAAGCAGAAAATCTCGGATCTATTGGGAAAGACGGACGCTGCTCTCCATCAGATTGCGGGTCGGCAACTCAGCTCAAGCGAGGACGAGACAGTAAAGCAGATTCGCGCCTATATGGACCAGGCGAAACAGGCCAGTGAACTGGGTGATCTGCAGCGCGCCGAGAACCTGGCGTCGAAGGCCCACTTACTCTCCGACGAGTTGATAGGCAAATAGCCGGCAATTCTGCTAGTGCGGCTTCGGGCGGGCCGCGTTCACCTTTACAAGCAAGTCCTTTGCTGGTTGCTGAACCGGTCCTGCAATCTTGACGGCTTCTCCTAAGACTTCCTTTGCTTCTGTAATCTTGTTCAGTTTGGCGTAAGCATAGCCGAGACGATACAGCGCAATCGCGTACTGCTGATCATCTTGCCCTTTGAGCAATTCTGCGGAAGCCTTAAGTTCCGGGACGGCTGCCGCGGTCTTATCCTGCTTCATGTAGGCATAGCCCAAGGTGGAGTGCGCCACGCCGGCGGAAAGTTTAGCGGAACGATCGGCATCCGGAGCGTCTGCCTTCGCTTCCTTGATCGCTCTCTGCGCATAGTCAACGGCCTTCCCAACACTGCCTGGCTTTGGATCGTCGACATAAGCATTGGCCAGAAGCATCAAGGTCGAGACACTCTTCGGATTCGCGGCAAGCGTCTTTTCACCATAGGCGACGAGGCGGTTCATGTCCTTGAGCTCGGTGAGAGAGACCATTGCATAAGAACTGATCTGCTCTTCAAAACGGGAATTGGGAAATGCCGGGCTGAATTGTTCGATGTAGCTCATCCTCGTTTTAGCGTCAGGCTCGGCGGCGATGACGTTGTACGCAGCCGCTTCCAGAAACTCGTATGAGTTCTTCGAGGCCCTCTGCTCCTCTTCTATCCGCGAGGCAAATTCTTGATCGCTTACGCCTTCAGGTTTGGCCTGCTTCGCGATGGAGTTGTACGTTGTCCCGCCTCGCACCGCATACTCGATCACCTTGGGGTTGTTCTTCACCCTTTGTGCGACGTCTGCCTGCGAAACCAGGATGTCGAGATTGTGGGGCGAGCCTTCAAGCGCCTTGTCTCCGTAATCCAATGCTTTCTGCATGTCGCCGGTTGTCTGATAGGACTGCGAGATTTGCCAATTTCCATAGGCGACAGCAGCAGGATTCGACGAGAATGTCTGGATAAAGTCCTGGTACATCTCAAGCTTTTTCGCCTGATCAGCCTCGTTGTTTATAGCTTGCAGCGCCTTGTCTTCGGGCGTGCCCGCTGCAATGACAATTTTGTCTACCTGCGCCCAACTGACAATCGAAAGCAAGGTCAAGCACAACGCGGAACATGAGAACCAGCGCTTCATACAGTGACCTCCCACTCTTGGTGGCGCATCGTAGCTCCGATTGCGAAGAGGCGCAAGGGCAGAAATCACGGGAATTTCCAGGCGGTATGGCTGTGCTAGTCTGAGGCCATGCTGCCAAACGAAGGCACGATCGCGGAGGCATCTACGCGATCGAGAGGGCCGGCTGAACCGGGGCCCCCACCCGCATCCTGGCGGCACTCTCTTCTTTGCATCTTCTTTGTGGCCTTGCTGTTGCGTCTCGCGGTCATCACGATCGGACACACATATCGAATCACGCCGCGCCGCGATCATTTCCAGTTCGGATGGGAGATGGGCCGGATCGCGCGATCAATTGCCCTCGGGCAGGGCTTCAGCTCGCCAACAGATCTCTCCACCGGGGCCAGTGCCTGGGCCCCCCCGGTTTATCCATACATCCTCGCGGCGATCTTTAGGGTCTTCGGCATTTATGGCAACGCGTCTGGTTGGATGATCCTGGCATTCAACAGCGTGTGCTCGGCGCTCACGTGCGTCACGCTTTATCGCATTGGTGACCGGATGTACGGGGCGAGCATTGGTCGGGCTACGGCCTGGACGTGGGCGCTATTTCCATACGCCATTTACTGGCCAGTGCGCGTGGTTTGGGAAACGAGTCTGACCGCGTTTCTGCTCAGCGCGGCGATTTGGATCACGCTGGACATTGATGCCGAATCGGGTCGTTCACGAAATTGGATCGTGTTCGGCTTGCTGTGGGGAGTCATTGCGTTAACGAATACGTCTGTGCTGGCGTTACTTCCCTTTTGCCTGGCGTGGCTGCTGTATCACTCTTCGAATCGCCGACGGCAACTCGTGAATATTGTCTTGTGCGTGGCGGCGGCCGCCGTGGTTGTGAGTCCCTGGGTGATAAGGAATTACGAGGTCTTTGGCAAATTCGTTTTCATTCGCGATAACCTGCCGCTTGAAATGCACATGGCGAACAACGACCGCTACACAGGACTGTGGACGCGGACCGAACATCCGGGGAACGATCCGGAGGCCATGCGAAGATTTCAGGAACTGGGCGAGTTACGCTTCATGGAAGAGAAACGGGATCAGTTTCATCAATTCCTGCATGAGCACCCCGGCGACTTCCTGCGTTTCACGTTGCAACGTGCAGCATATTTCTGGATTGGCACTCCCCAATCAGCCATAGTCGGGCAATATGACCTGATCATTGCGAGGCACACCGCCTTCCTCATGATGGCTGTTCTTGCCTTTGCAGGATTGTGGCTGGCAGTGCGTCGAAGGAAAAAGGGAGCGTTCCTGCTGGCTTGCGCGTTGCTGATTTACCCACTTCCCTATTACCTGGTAAATCCGTTTCCGCGCTACAAGCATGCCATCGAACCAGAGATGGTTCTGCTTGGCGTGTATCTACTCTGGGAAGCCAAGAAGATTACGATTCACTGGCCAGGTTTAGCTACAACTGAAAGCTAAGAACGCTAGACTCGCTCCCGTTTCTGGGAGACGACAAGTCCGCTTGGGGTCGGCAGCAAAACAACAGAGATCAAACCCTCGTGTTCGAGCTTTAAGGCTGTATTGCGAACAATTCCAATCGTGGAGTTGGATTCACTCATCAAGATCACGCCATTCGGATTCATCTTCGGCAGGAAATGCCGCAGTTCACTTTCTCGGTCCTCGGGCTTGCCATTGAGAAAAAGCAGATCGATGGAACCGTTCAGGTCCGATTCGGATAGCGCGCGATTCGAGAGCTTGATCCAGTCAACTACTGCAGAGGCTTCGATCCTGCGACTTGCGAGCGCATGAAGGGAGTCATCTTCTTCACTGGCAAAGAGTGTGCCTTCGCCATTGACCTTGAGGCCCTCCGCGAGCCATATGCAGCTTACTCCATTGCGAGCACCCGACTGAACGACGATTTCGGGCTTGATCGTCATAACCATGGTGCGCAGAAAATCGAGAACTTCGATCTCTGGATTGAGATCATCGAACGCGCTCCACCTTTCCGGATGAGCACACTCAGGAGTCTGAGGGCGGCTGACCGGCTGCAATTTATCGGGTGGTAGCTCGACGCGCGGTGCTGACGAAGATTCGGCACTCTTCTTAAACAATTTGGAAATCTCGATTACCACGTGCGGAAGTATACGGCAACATTCCTCCACGCGATACAGATGCTCCGGAAATAAGTTAATGATCCCGCGAGACAGCTCCCAGAAGCCGTTGCGAACCGCATAGTCGGTCGTCAGCGCATGTTAGATTTAAAATGTGCGTGCCATTCTTCAAAAACCCGCCCTGCGATACGTCTTTACCGCAAATCTCGTCTCCATGCTGGGAAGTGGGATGAACTCGGCCGCGGTTGCGTGGTTCATTCTGCAAGCGACACATTCGGAGATCGCACTTGGCACGTTCGCGGTCTTGCAGACCCTTCCCGCCCTGCTAATGCTTCCCTTCACCGGAGTGATCATTGATCGGGAGGATCGCCGGCGGCTGGTAATGGTCCTGGATGCGGTCCGGGCCATCATCATTCTCGTTGTATCGGTTCTTGCTTTTCTGGGGAAGGTCAAGGTGTGGGAACTGTACCTGATGAACACGCTGGTCGCGGCAGGCTTCTGGATGTTCTGGCCAACGATCACAGCGCTCATCCAGGAACTGACCCCGGGGGAGGAGTTCGTTCACGCCAACACCTTTCTGCTGGCAGGTGTTCAAGGCGGCTGGCTCATCGCCGGTTCCATTGTCGGATTCGTGTACAACCACATCGGACTGGGGGGCGTGCTGCTCATCGACTTTTCCACGTATGTCGTTTCGTTCATGTGCTATCTCGCCGTCCGCAAAGGCCGCCATGTCGTTCCTCGACCGGCTGAACTGCGTCACGACCTGATTGCTGCAGAAGGCAACATTGCCCGATTCTGGCATGAAATGCGGGCAGGCATTCAACTGCTTCGTGGAAATCGAAAGCTCATTCTGCTGGGGACAAGTTGGGCTCTTTTTCTTGGGGCGATGATGACGGGCGTAGTTGTAACGGCTCCGCTCAGCGACAACATCTTCCATGCAGGCGCGGTAGGTTATGGATGGCTGAATGCAGGATGGGGCACCGGAGCCTTCATCGCGGCGCTTTACTCGCCATTGGTGATCTCAGCTATCGGAACGCGACGGGCGATCGCCGGTTCCATGGCATTGCTGGCAATTTCGATGACCCTGGCACCACTCTCTCCGGTGCTTGCGTTAGCTGTGACCTGCTACGCATTGATGGGCTCGGCTCGTGGAATCAGCGGCGTGGCTATGAATACCAGCATCATGGAGCAGGTCCCCAAGCACCTTATGGGGCGAGTGCAGAACATCTTCTATTTCGCCGGAACGTCGCTGCAGATCATGTTGAGCTTCTTGGTGGGCGCTGCAGCGGAAGCAAGCCTTGTCGCCGGGTTTGCGATTATCGGATTGGTCTATGCCGTGGCTTTCGTCAGCGCAAGTTGGCCCGCCGGTGAAGCGCGCACGGTCGCGGCAGACTGAAGGAAATTATTGGATTGCCGGATTGTCGCATTGCCGGATCTTAGGATTCAATGCCGTCGTAACTACGGGCCTTCATGAACCTGAAATCACGAATCTGAAATCTACAATCCACAACGATCCGCGGAACCCAACCCACACCAATTCTGCCCTCCGCATTCTGACTTCCCTCTTCTGCATTTCATCGGATAGCCTGTTATCCTTTTTCATTCACTGTGCTAAGGAGCGCCATGTCATCCAACCTTGAAGGTCGGGTTGCTGTTGTTTTTGGAGTTGCCAACAAGCGGAGCATCGCATGGTCGATTGCCCAAGGATTGCACAGCGCCGGTGCAAAGCTTGCGGTGACGTACCAGAATGAGCGCCTGGAACAAGAGGCAAAGGACCTGATTCTTTCGTTGCCGGGCGCTGAAGCCTTTATGTGCGACGTCTCAAGCGACGCCGCCATCGACGAGCTTTTTGCAAAACTGAAGGAGCGTTACGGCAAGCTGCACATCGTGGTACACAGTGTCGCATTTGCCCCGGCGGCAGAGTTGACTGGCGATTTCATCAACACCACGCGCGAAGGATTTCGCGTTGCCCACGATGTAAGCGTGTACTCGCTCATCGCGGTATCGCGAGCGGCTGCTCCTCTGATGGAGGAGGGCGGTAGCATCATCACTATGACCTACTACGGCGCAGAAAAAGTTGTGCCTCACTACAACGTCATGGCGGTTGCCAAGGCTGCGCTGGAGTGCACCGTGCGGTATCTTGCTTTTGACCTTGGCAAGCAAAAAATTCGGGTGAATGCGATATCGGCCGGACCGATCAAGACCCTGGCCGCACGCGGCATTTCCGGTCTGGGGGGGATGCTCAAGTCCCACGCCGAGCGGGCGCCGTTGCAGAGAAATGTAGATGTGAAGGAAGTTGGGACCACCGGGGTGTTCCTCGCTTCCGACGAGAGTTCAGGGATTACCGGCGAGGTGATCTACGTGGACTGCGGTTACAACATCATGGGATTCTGATCTTATTTCTTTTTCTTGAAGATCTTTCGAGCAAGGTCGGGGTAATATTCGCGCATCACATTGAAACCCGCCTCAGACAGCATTTGGTAGCCAATACGAATTGCAAATCCTGACGCCGAACGATCAGATTCCGGATAATAAAAGTGGGCAAGGCCTGAAGAAACAGTGCTGCCCAGCAGCGCGGAATAGTTAAAGGCGCGCTGTCCAGAATCCTGGCGCGTCACCACCGCGCGGGACAACGCGTAAGAAATCCGGCTGCCGGCACTGCCCTCCCCTTGCCGGAAGTAACGTGGGTCCTGGTGGAGTAGCGATGGGAAGACACCATTCACAAAGAAAGTGTGAGTGAATCCGCTGGTAAAGTCCGCGCCAAAGCGTTTTGCATAGCCTTCCGCTCCCTGACCGTAACCCGACTTGAAGTCAAAGGCCTGGTCGAAGCCTGCGCTCATCCCGACAAACACGAGCGTAAATGGGCTGAAATAATCCGTGGTCAGCTTGAATTTCTGCGAAACCATAATCGGCCCGGTGTAGGCGGACCTTTCCACGGTTCGGCTGTTCGGAATCATGCCGAACATCCTCTTATTTTGGCTCTTGGAGTCCTTGGTCGAATCCGTCGCCCCAGATGTGGAAGTTTGGGAATGTGCGTCCCAATGCACAAGGGACGAAGCGGCATCCGGCAACGACTCTGCCAACTGATCATACGGAGTCTGCGCACTAACAGATGTCAGAAAGACACAGAATGTAGCGGTGATAAGACCTGCTCTGAACATTCCTGACTCGCACAAGCTTGGTGTTTTGTGGTTAACGATTGTGAATGCGGATGTGGCGATCGTTCTCCCCGAGACGATCGAAAACGATCTCAATGTCCCGCTCGCGTTCGAAGCGGGCGAATTTCTCTCCCCACTCGATCAACAAAATGCTATTGGGCGAGCTTAAGTCATCTAGCGCAAGCGTATCCAACTCCCGCTGCGTGTCTATTCGATACAAATCTATGTGGAAGAGGTTTACTGCAGGTCCACGATATTCGTGAATAAGCGTGAACGTAGGGCTGGTTACGTCTTCTTCAGACGCTGCTTGAAAGGCACTAGCTATACCCTTTACTAGAGTGGTCTTGCCCGCCCCAAGGTCGCCTCGCAAAAGCACCAGAACCGGCGGATCGAGGAAATCGGCAAGCTGGCGCCCCAGAGCGACAGTCTCTTCGGCTGAATGGGTAGTGAACTCCTGGGTAGGCATCGTGGTCGAGCGTTAAGTATAGCGAGAACTCGACCTTGAGTACGGCTGCGAGGAACTTAGTGTGATTTGGGGGGAGCCCATTGACTGGAACGCATCCCCAGAAAACTGCGGTCGGAGGCAGAGTCGACGATCATTCGCAGATTGCGGTGGTCATCATCCCCGAGTGCGACAAAGCGGAATGGCTGCATGGCACCATCTATGACGGAGCGCATAGGAACCAGCATTTCGGCCATGCCACGTACCGGACCTGATTGGGTCTGAAACGCGACCTCGACGAAATCACCATTGCCCAGCGCTTTGGTGAGTCGGAGAAGCCCGCCGGTGACAGATATTGTTTGGAGTTTGCCCTTGGCGCGTTGACCGTCTTCCAGGATGACCAAAGCTCCGATGGAACCGTTGACGTGAACTCGAGTTGCCCGGCGTTGAGGATGAGGTTGGGGGAAGTGTGTCATGGCAAGACCACTATGCCACTATGGGGTCACCAGTCACAGATTACGGAAGCACCGTGTACAGATTCACGCACCGGGCAATGTACTCGTTGCCAACAGTACAGTTGAATGAATAGTTAATCCCGTTAACTGATTGGATAACGCACTGCTTTGATGCACAGGCGGAAATTCTTTTGTCCCAAAGTGGATAGTCGTCAGATCTTTACAACCGCTAGCTCTGCTGCCGTGCGGGCGCGTCGCATAGCCTCCGGCAGTGAGGCAACGAGATCAGTCGCGACCAGCGATTGCTCGCCTACTCCATCGCGAGCGACGTCTCCAGCAAGGCCATGCAGGAATACCGCGGCGATGACCGCTTCCATTGCCTGTTCCGGGTATTGCGCAAGGAATCCAGCCACCATGCCGGTGAG
>Ga0126369_10004515_pt1 | contig 10223 bp, 7 predicted proteins | sample PanSoiMetaPlot_1_FD_109646 | JGI IMG/M metagenome (GOLD analysis project Ga0126369, IMG submission 109646) | Tropical forest soil microbial communities from Panama - MetaG Plot_1 | ecosystem: Environmental > Terrestrial > Soil > Tropical forest > Bulk soil | place: Panama | collected 2016-02-17
AACCCGATATCGGTATCCACTTTTCCGGGATATGCGCTATTGCGATCGTGCGTCGTGTTTCAGCGATAGCAAGACTGTGTAGAGCACAAGCCCCACGGCCACGATGACCATCCAGTTCTGGAATTCGAAGCCGAACACCGTGAAATTATCGGTCAGAAAGCTCACGTCCGGCATGGGGATCGGCGGGCATCAGAGAGTGGATCTGCAGCACTGTAAAGTATATCCACATCGTAAACATGACTAATCCGCGTGCAAATTAACTATCTCCAGCCCAGTGACATTTTTGCCTCTTGGAGCTGTTTTCCGGGCGCTCGACGAGTCTTTTGACGATGCTGAAGGCAATGATCGCTTCGGATCACGACTGCAAGACAGCGCTCTTTCCGCGCCCTGTCGGCGCGGCGGCGGTCGAGACCTAGAGCGCATCCTGCATGCCCGGGTGGAGCGCAGCGGAAGCGGAGCGCGACCCGGGACTCTCCGCGCTGGACGTATTATCGGCGCAATTTCACAACTGGCCCCCGGATTGCGCCGCGCTCCACCCGGGCTACACGTCCGCCTATCGGCTTGACCCAGGCAATTCCGCCAAGAACAAAACGCCCGGTCGGCGCGGCGGCCGTCGAGACTTGAGGCGCTTCCTGCATGAACATCGCCGTCCGCAGCGGCTCCTCCGACAGACCGAGGTCGTGGTGAGGTAGCGCTTCTAGATATCGTTGACGAGGGACACGTCGAACTTTCAAACATTCTTCCTCTATTTATTTATTTATTATCGTGAGATCTGAGCAATCGTCGGTACTTATTTCAAACCGGTTCCACTACTTGATCTATATGTCTGCGGATGTAGCTCTATAGAGCGATTTTCGAGGAACCCCAATGAAATCGTCCGTCCTACTTACAGCGCCTCTGGCCTTTCTTCTTGGCGCCGGTGCCACTCAGGCGAAAACCGCAGTCAAGATTGGGGTCCTTTCAGACACGTCGGGTGTCTATGCGGACATAGGCGGACCGGGCTCCGTGGAGGCGGCTAAGATGGCAGTCGCTGACTTCGACCCCGCAAAGCATGGAATGAAGATCGACATCATGTCCGCCGACCATCAAAACAAGCCAGACGTCGGCTCGGACATTGCACGCCAATGGTATGACGTCGATCATGTCGACGCCATTGCGGACGTGCCCAACTCCGGCGTGGCCCTGGCTGTCAGCGGAGTGACCCGCGAGAAAAACAAGGTCTTTCTCATTTCGGGCGCCGGCGACTCAGATCTGACGGACAAGTCTTGTTCGCCCAACTCAGTGCATTGGACTTACGATACCTGGGCGCTGGCTCACGGAACGGGTAGCGCGATCGTAAAGAATGGTGGCAAGACCTGGTTTTTCATCACGGCCGATTATGCGTTCGGAGATTCACTGGAACGCGATACGACCGCAGTTGTAAAGGCTGCCGGCGGGCAGGTCCTCGGCACGGCTCGCGCGCCGTTGAATACAACGGATTTTTCCACGTACCTAAATGAGGCACGCGCTTCCGGGGCGCAGGTCATCGGGCTTGCCAATGCCGGCGGCGACACCATCAATTCGATCAGACAGGCGGCGGAGCTCGGCATCGTCACCGGCGGCCAGCCGCTGGCCGGCCTCCTGGTCTTCCTGTCTGATGTTCATGCGCTCGGGCTGCAAGCAGCGCAAGGGCTGATGCTGACAACAGCATTCTACTGGGACCTTAACGACCAGACCCGCGCATTCAGCGAACGTTTCGCGGCGAGGAATGGCGGCAAATATCCCACGATGGTGCAGGCCGGCGTCTATTCCTCGGTGCTGCACTATCTGCAGGCTGTAGAGAAAGTGGGCTCGCCGGGGGACGGTGCCAAGATCGTTGAAGCGATGAAGGCGACCCAGTATGACGACCCCCTGTTCGGCCCGACTCACGTTCGTGTAGATGGGCGGGCAATGCACGCCATGTACCTCCTGGAGGTCAAGAAGCCTTCCGAGTCGAAAGGACCTTATGACTCTTTCAAGGTCTTGGTGAAAATCCCGGCAAACGAGGCATTCCGCCCACTATCCGAAGAGAAAGGCAGGTGTTCGCTTGTGCTGAACGTTGCGCAAAGCAACGCGGTTGCAGCGAGTTCCTGGTCCAATCCCTCACTCCAGGACAAACTCAAAACCGGTCAGGTGGACTATGAGTACGTGGAGCCGACCAACCCCGCGCAAGTTGAGATTCATGACCGGTTGAAGGCGATGCACGTTCTGGAGCGGTTGAGTGAATTCTTGCGGCCTTTGCGACTGCCGCGACCGCTCACGCTGAAGGTCCAAGGCTGTAACGGGCAGATCAACTCGTATTACTGGCGTGACGCGGTTATTGTCTGTTACGAGTATTTTGATTTCCTACTAAAGACCGCCCCGCAAGAGCCGACACCAGAAGGCTTGACGCGGCGTGAGGCGCTCGCCGGAATGACGGCCGACGTCTTTCTGCACGAAACCGGTCACGCTGTTTTTGACATGCTGGAAACCCCCTTCCTCGGGCGCGAGGAGGACGCGGCAGATGAGTTTTCGGCTTACATGATCCTACAACTCGCCAAGGACTCTGCGAGGCGCCTGATCCTCGGGGTCGCGTATCTCGGGAGCGCGCAGGCGCAGCAGGAAATGAACGCCGTCCCTCAGCTTTCGCAATTTGCCGATGTGCACGAACTTCCGGCCCAACGGTACTACAGCCTATTGTGCATGGCATACGGTGCTGATCCAAAATTGTTCGCCGATGCGGTTCAATATTGGCACCTACCAGAGACGCGAGCCAAGAATTGTCACTACGAATATTTACGGTTCCAATATGCGTTCCTCGCACTGATTAATCCCTATCTCGACCAGGCAATTTGCGACGAGGTTAAAGCGAAGGGATGGTTGGCTTTCGCACCAGAGGCAGACGGTTCGGAGTGGCGCTAAATTCTGGGTCTAGGACATCGCTGCACGGGCGCATGGTGCACAGGTCAAGCCTTGCGGCGGCCCGTGAATGTGTACAGCGCGGTGCGCACTCTCTCGATCACGCCGTCCCAATCGCGCAGCTCGGACTGGCGGAAGAGTCGCGCGGTCGGATACCAGGGACTGTCGTCGCGCTCCAGCAGCCAGCGCCAATCTGGGACGAACGGCAGCATGAGCCACACCGGTTGCCCCAGTGCGCCCGCGAGGTGAGCGACGCCGGTATCCACCGAGATCACCAGGTCGAGCTGCGAGATGAGCGCCGCCGTATCGGAGAAGTCTTTGATCGCGTCGCCGAAATGAATGATATCCTTGCGTTCGCTCAGCACCACCGCATCGTCGGGACGAACGTCTTTCTGCAGGCTGACGAACGTTGCATCGACGTCCAGCAGCGGCATCAGCGTGCGCAGGCCGATCGAGCGGCTGCGATCGTTGCGATAGCTGGGGCTGCCCGACCAGGCCAAGCCTATTCTGGCGCGCGCTTTCGGCTTTGCTTTGAATTTCGTTCTCAGCTGCGCTTGCCAGACCTTCACGGCATCGACCGGCGGATAGAGGTACGGCGTCATCGGCGGGATCGTGTCAAGCCGGGTGCCGAACGCCAGGGGCAAGCTGAGCAGCGGACAATGAACGTCGAAATCGGGTGGAGCGTCGCCCTCGGCGATGATCTCCGCTGTGCCGGCAAGCGTCGCCATCAGGTCGCACAGGGGTCTTTTGGCTTCCAGGATCACGCGCGCGCCGCGCTCAGCCAGCAGCGGCACGTAGCGGCCGAATTGGATCGCGTCGCCTAGTCCCTGCTCGCTGTGCACGAAGATCGTCTTGCCCTCGATCACCTCATCACCAAGCCAAAGGGGCTGCGCGAAATCGCGTTTCGGCAAGCCCAAGGCATCGACCTTCCAGCGCCACTCGTACTCGCTCCATCCGCGATCGAAATCGCCGGTGAGAAGCCGCAACAGACCGGAATTCAGATGCGCCTCGGCGTAGTCCGGCGATAGCCTCAGCGCCCGCTCAAAGCTCGCGGATGCCTCGTCGAGCCGCTTCTGCGCCTGCAAGACCAGGCCGCGATTGTTGAAGGCTTCCGCGTAGTCGGGCCGCAGCGCCAGTGCCTGGTCGTAGCTCGCCAGCGCGCGATCGAGTTGTTGGAGCGCGTGCAAGGTGATGCCGCGGTTGTAGAAGGCCCCCACGAAGTCAGGCTTGAGCGCGACCGCGCGGTCGTAGCTTGCGAGCGCCTCCTCGAAGCGCCCGAGTTCCTGCAGCACGAAGCCCCGATTGTTGAACGCTTCCGCGTAATCCGATTTGAGCGACAGCGCCCGCTCGTAGCTTGCCAGGGCCGCGTCGAGGCGACCGAGTTTTTGCAGGACGATTCCACGGTTGTTGCAGGTCTCCGCGCTGTCGGGCTTGAGCGAAAGCGCCTCGTCATAGCTCGCCAGCGCCTCGTCGAAGCGCTTCAACCCGGCGAGCGCAAGCCCGCGATTGTAATGGGCTTCGACGAAATCGGGCTTGAGCGAGATCGCCTGCCGGCATGCGGCTTCCGCCTCCGCGAACCTGCCTTTCTCCCGCAAAGCATTGCCGAGATTCGAGAACGCCTCGGCCATTTTCGGGTTGAGCGTCGTTGCCCGCCGCAGCGCCTGCTCGGCGTCCTCCAGCCTGCCCATGTCGAGGAGAACGTTGCCCAGATTGTTGTAAGCCTGGGCAAAATGCGGCTTGAGCGCGATCGCTTCCTGGTACGTGGCTTCCGCCGCCGCGAACCTGCCGCGGGCCTTGAGCGTGTTGCCCAGGTTTGAGAACGCCTCGGCGTATTGCGGACGCAACGCGATCGCGTGACGCAGCGCCTCCTCCGACTCTGTGAGACTGCCCTGCTCTCTCAGCACGTCCCCAAGATTGTTGTACGCATCGGCAAAATCCGGATCGAGCGCGATCGCCTCGCGGTAGGCGGCCTCCGCATCGTCGAGCAGACCTTTCGCCTTGAGTGCGGTCCCAAGGTTAGATCGGCACTGCGGACATTGCGGCTTGAGGAAGACCGCGGACCGAAAGGCGTGCTCGGCGTCATCCAAGCGGCCCAGTTCGCACAGCACGTTGCCCAGATTATTGTAGGCGTCAGGAAATTGCGGATCGAGCGCAATCGCGCGCAGGTATGCGAGTCCGGCGTCGGCGAGCCGGCCAAGTCCGGCCAGTGCAACGCCACGGTTGGAATGAACCTCGGGCAGATCGGGCTTGAGGGCCAGAATCCGGTCATACAAGGCGACCGCTTCCACCAGTTGCCCGGACTGATGGAGCCTGACGACCTCGTCGAACATCGAGGCCACACTGGCGGAAATGGCAACAGGTTCGCCTTGTGCCTGCTGCTGCGCTCCTGCAGATCGTCCCATCACGTCTACGCCACCTGTCGTCGATGCTTTGCTTTTGCTTCACGCATGCCAATGCAACTGTCGCCACACCGTCAGCGACGTGCCGCCGAGAAAGAAACGTGCAAGCGAAGACGGGTGTGGGCTCAGAGCGGCTATCGCTGCTCAGCCGATAACACACTTCGTTTTACGCAAGCAGGTATACGCGAGATTGACGCCGGCGGATGGCACCGTGGCCGCACGCACTCTATACACTGTCAAAAATACATCGGACGCGATCAACGTCCAGACGTCTTGCACCGAAAATGTGGCTTTGCGCCAGACGCGATGAAAAAAAAGCCCCGGCGATGAACCGGGGCCACATACAGCAGGAGTTGGGGCCTAGTTTTGGTATTTGAATACGGGCCGCGCAGACTCACGCGCTCAGCCGCGGAACCAGACGCGTCGCGTTGCCGCTCTCGATCGCCTGTAGGTCGGCGGGGCTGAGATCCATCTTTCGGATCGCCTCGATCTGGCTGAGCGGGAAATAGGGATAGTCCGAGCCGAAGGTGATCTGAGTGGTGGGCACGAGCTTCATCAACGCCGCCATCGATGGCGCGCTGGTGGCGTTTGCGGTGTCGTAATGGAGCCGGCGGAATTCCGCCTCGATGCCATCGGGTGCAAAACCACCCTGCGCGTTGCGCGCGCGCTGGTCGTAGAACGCAATGATGCGGCCGGCGAGCATGGGGATCGTTCCGCCGGCGTGGGAGAACAGCCATTTGATGTCGCGCAGCTGCGCGAGCCGGCCGCTCAGCAGCAGGCTGGTGACCGTGCGCGTCGTGTCATGTGGCACCTCGATCACCGCGGGGAAGGCGCCGACGCTGAGCTGCCCGCAACAGGCCGCGACCAGCGGATGCACGTAGACCACCGCCTTGCGGCGGTTGAGCTCTTCGAACACCGGCTTGTAGGTCTCGTGGCCGAGCCACTTGTCGCCGTAATTGGTCTGCAGGCCGACGCCGTCGGCGTGAAGGGTATCGAAGACGTATTCGATTTCCTTCAAGGTCGCGCCGACATCGAGCATCGACAGCGTGGCAAACAGGCCGAAGCGGCCCTTGTGGTCGCGCACCATCTCGGCGCCGAAATCATTGCAGGTCCGCGCCATAGCCTGTGCGCCGACGGCATCGAGTCCAAACCAGGTGCCGGGCGTGGAGGCGAGCGACAGCACCGCCGTCGCGACCCCATTCTTGTCGAGTTGCTCGATCGCCAGCTCGCGCGTCCAGCCGACTTGAGTGGGGAAGTGGGGTATCTTGCGGGCGTCCTCCCAATCAAGCCATGCCTTCTGATAGGCGGGCGGATAGAAGTGATGGTGGGTGTCGATCACCTTTCCCGCGCCCTCCCCGCGCACGGCGCGGGGCAACAGGCTGGCGGCGCCGAGCACCGCGGCGCCGGCGAGAACATGCCGTCGCGACACCGGCTTGTACGTGAGTTGCGGGTGACAGGCGCAGCCGAAACCATGCCGAATTGGCGCGGGGTTATGACGTGATTGACCCTCGACCATGGGGGATCTCCTTCCCAGAAGTTCTTGTTGGGGAGAAGCCTAGTCGATGTCGGGAGCCCTGGGTAGATGGTGTCCTGTAGCTCGGGTGGAGCGACGCACTTCAACACGGGTTCCGCCTCGCTCCACCCGGGCTACAAGGCGGCGACTCGTAGCCCGGGTGGAGCGAAGCGGAACCCGGGGCAGTTGCGAAATCTCGTCGATAGCTGAGCTCGCGTGGGGTTGATTCCCGGGTTCCGCTTCGCTCCACCCGGGCTACAAGGTCCGGCGCTACCACTCACACCAACCCGAGATCGCGCGGCTGCACCGAGGCGAACACGCGCTGCAGGCCGTTCTGATCGAGGCCGTACATCCGCGTGAACAATCCACCCATCAGCGAGCGATAGTCGATGAGCACGGGGTAGTCGCGATTCTGAAACAGGTGCGGCTGATCGACCGCCACCTGCTCGCCGACGACGCGACGGCCTTTGATCCCGCCGCCCAGCACCCAGTAGACGCTGCCGTGGCCGTGATCGGTGCCGCGGTTGCCGTTCTCGCGGAAGGTACGGCCGAACTCGGAGACGACGACCACGACGGTGTCATTCCATCCGGACCCGATCTCCTCGGCGAAGCCGGCCAAGGCGCGACCGAGCTCCGCGATGCGATCGGCGAGATAACCGGTTGCGGCGCCCTGATTGACGTGGGTATCCCAGCCGCCGACGTCGACGAAGCCGAGATTGAACTGCTCGCGCATCAGGCGACCGATGCGACGCGCGGAGAGCTCGAAGCCCTTCGGCGACACCGCGCCGCGGCTCGCCTCCATCATGTGCTCGGTGATCGCGTTATAGACGTCGTCGCGGACGCGGAAGCCTTCCTGCACGGCGCTCTTCAACGGTTGGCCCTCGTACATCGACGCGATCAGGCCGGCTTGCCGCGAGTCGATGCCGGCCTTGCTCACGGCGTTGATGGCGATGTTGGGCACGGGGTCGCCGCCCTGGAAGGTGAGCGGCATCTGATCGGTGAACGATATCGGCCGCACCCGCGTCAGCGCGGCTGCAAGTCTTGCCATGAAGCCGGAGCGATAGTTCCTGACGCCGTTGACATTTTGACCGAGCTCGATGGTGTCCTGCGTCTCGAAATGGCTGCGGGTCAGATCGTCGGTGCCGGCGAAGGGAACGAAGGCGACGTGTCCCTTCTCGTAAAGCGTGAAGATCGTATCCTTCAGCGCCGGATGCAGCCCCCAATGGGCGTCGAGCGGCAATGCGGCGGTGGGCACTTTCGGATCCGGCCGTGCGATTTTCAGAGTAGGTCGCGAGTCATAATAGAAGTCGCTGCTGATCGGGATGACGACGTTGGCGGCGTCATACGCTCCACGCAGAAACACGACCAGCAGACGCGCGTCGGTTTTCGGAGCGGCCCAGACGTGGCCGGCCACAGTCATAGGCCCAAGGGCGGCGAGCCCTTTGAGCACATCGCGACGGTCAAAGCGCATGGTCATCTCCTTACCGCGCCCCGCGTTAGCGCATATCCCGGAAAAGTGGACACTGATATCGGGTTTACCCGATATCAGCTCGCTAAAATGCGCAAATCGGAAACATCCGATTTGCGTGGTTTTCCGAAAAGGATATGCGCCAACATATGAATCTGGAGCGCATCCCGATTCCATTGATGCGGGATGCGCTCTAGTGCATGAACTCCGGAGAAGAGAGCAGCAGCGTATTCCAGTCCTGCGGCGACACCGCCTTGTCGAGCGCCGCCTTGGTAGCGCTGCCGAACCTCTGGTGAAGACTCGCGAAATAGAGGCCGTTTTGCAGAAGCGGAAAGGCCGGCAATTCTGCTGCATCCGGCTGCGGTGGCCGGAACAGGCCGGCGGAACTGGACCCGAGCTGCCGCGCGATTTCGAACCGCGTCATCATCTGCCCCGGGCCGTTCCACGCGGACGACTGCATGGAGTAACCGTCGGGCGTCTGGTGATTGAAAAGCCCCTCCGCCAGCCGATTGAACCAGTTCAGCACCGGTCCGGTATTGACGATGACCTTGGTATCGTAGGCCAGGCGTACGGCAGAGAGCACGTAGCGCACGGGATCCTTGAAGCGCGTGCCCAGCGACGCCGTAAGCTCCGGGGCATGAAACATCGTGTCGAGGACGCTGGCGATGTCGCCATCGGTGCGCATGAACGTCTGCGTCATACGCTCGACCAGCGGCGCCGGCGGATCGTCGGCGACGAAATACACGGCGATCTGTCGCGACACGTGCCGGGCCGTCGCCGGATGATGGCAGAGAATATCGAGCGCCTGCTCCACTTCGGCAAAGCCGCGCCCTTTCACGGGCTGGCCGAGCAAGACCTTGTCGCCGTAGTCGTGGCGCGCCGGATTGAACTCGAAGGCGCCGTCGCGCACGAGCTGGCTCTGCAGCTCCGGCTTGAGCTTTGGATTCTCGCTACCGATGTCGATGCCGACGCCGGTCAGAATGCGCGCGAGCTCCTCGACGTCCTTTTGGCTGTAGCCGGAACCGACGCCCATCGTATGCAGCTCCATGATCTCGCGGGCGTAGTTCTCGTTGATATGGCCGGCGGCGTTGTCGGCGTTATCGAGGTAGCGCAGCATCGCGGGATGCCGCAGCGTCGCCTCGAGCAGATCGCGGAAGCGACCGAGCGCGCGGGTGCGCAGCGCGTTCTCGTAGTCGCCGACCAGCACGCGAACGTTGGCCTTGTACTGATGCACGTTGAAATGATTGAACCAGAACCAAGTCATCCGTTCGCGCAGCTGGTCCGGGGCATAGAGCGCGCGCAGCACGCTGCGGGTCGCCGCCTGCTTCGCCACCTCCGACAACGCCTGCTGGAAGGCCTGCTGCGCGGTCGCCCGCTGGTCGGGATCGGTCATCTGATTGGCCGCCCGCGCCTGGGCGTCAAACTTCATCGCCAATTCGAGAGCGGATTTATGAACCAGCGGCAGCGCGTCGATCTGCGCCTGTGCCGCTTGCGGCAATCGCGCGTCCGCGGGCGGATGCAATTGACCTTGCAGCCATTTCTCGCGGCCGGCGGCCTGGAAGGCGGCCACGCTCGAGGGACTGACGCCCCAGGTCACGGTATCCACGAGGGCGAGGTCGCGGACGGCCTGCGCAGGCTCGGACGTATCTGCGCGCGAAGCGGCGATCGACATCAGCAAGACGGTCACTGTGACTGCTACGGATGGTAACATTGCAAGGCGAAGCATGTCCAACCTCAGCATGATGGCGCTTATTCTGCGATATCGAAAAAGGAAGAAATGAGGCTTTTGGCTTAAAAATCCGTAAGGTGCGACGCGGGGATGCTGGTAGCCCGGGTGGAGCGAAGCGGAACCCGGGGTAGCTCCCACACATGGTGCGCTATCGACGAAATCTCATTGGGGGTGGAACATTCTTCTTCACCATCGCGG
>Ga0126369_10004516_pt1 | contig 10222 bp, 6 predicted proteins | sample PanSoiMetaPlot_1_FD_109646 | JGI IMG/M metagenome (GOLD analysis project Ga0126369, IMG submission 109646) | Tropical forest soil microbial communities from Panama - MetaG Plot_1 | ecosystem: Environmental > Terrestrial > Soil > Tropical forest > Bulk soil | place: Panama | collected 2016-02-17
ATCGGACAGCGGGCTGACCAAATACAGGATGAGAATACTGTCGCCGGGCTGGAGTGCCGGTCCAACCCACGTCATGGTCGTTATGCCCTGGAGGGTGTTGAAGTTGACGTAGGCCAAATTGGTGGGGGTGTAACTGTTGTCAGCGGCGTGGCGTATGGAGAGGACGAAGTTGTTGGGGTCTACCGGACGGGCGGCGTTGCTGAGAATAAAGGTGTTGGCCCCGTCGAAATCGAACTGGTCCTGCCAGGTGTAGGGTGAAATCACCTGCCACATGCGGGTGAATTTCGTCATGTTCATGCCCGCCTGTTGGAAGGCTTCTTGCAGCGCCGTAATACTGCCCTTTCCCTTCAGCAGCGGGATCGCCCGCTTGATCTGACGACGCCAACGGGTCGGGTCGCTCGACCTCAATTTCAAGTTGAACAGGCGGGAAAGAAGAGGCAGCAGGGCTTCTGCTGTTGCATTCGCATCCAACAGGTCCACAATCTGGTTGGCCAGATTCTCCAGATCGGTAAAACCCTTGGCCACCGAGTTGTTGAACTTGACCAGGACATCAGGGGAAAGGTCGTTGACCGCCAGGGGTGTGAAGTACATGGGCGGCGTATATTGTGCCAGCAACGTCTCGTACTTGCCCGGTCTGGTCTGGTGGGTTGGTATACTGGTGGTCGATTGGGTGTCGCCCAGAAGAGTGAATTTGGTATGGGCCGACTGGCTGCTGCCGGCGGGGAGCATCGTCCACGTCCAACAGATAAAGTAATCCCCTTCACGAACGCCCACGGGGTTCCAGGCGAACTGGAAGTGCCCGAACTGTGGGTTGCCCTGCCCATCGGTCGGAATGTTCTCCAGGGGCGAGTTGGCGGTGTCGGTGCTGAGCCAGGCCGGATACTCTGGCGTGCCGATGACGGCGATGGGCGTTGCTTCGTTGAAATAGACTGGTGCAACCTGGGCGTAGGAATTCGCCGCCTGCTGGGCCACCTGCGCCGCCTCAATGTTTTCCGGTGTCGGGTCGGTGCAGGCGAGCTTCGCCGCCGTCTCGGCCTTGGTCAACAGGTCGTTGTTAAATATGAGTTCGTCGTATTCCGCTGGGTTGCCCAAGGCGAAGTCGCGCTCGACGTAATAGATCGTGACGTTGTTCACAACATACGGATTCGCGCTAAAGCAGCCGTTGGCGTCCGGGGTGAGGACGTTGAACAGCACCGTATCGTTAATGCTCGGACTTTGATCTATCGTCTTAACTGCCATGTTGTCCTTTATTCATACAGGAAGGTCACGGTGATCGTGTCGGGCCGTATGATCTCGTAGAACTCCGTCGTAACCACTGTCCCGGAGTTGGTCGGGTCGTTGGTGACGAAGTTGATCTCGTACCGGGACACCTGACTGATGGTGGAGAGCGCCTTCACGATGTCCGAATCGCGCAAGGTTTGTCCGTAGTCCCAATTGTTCAAGGAGAAGAACGTCTTGACGGCATTGGTGATCTTAATGGTGAACTGGTCTTGGAACTTCTTGTAGGACTTGTCCATGATTACTTCGATGCCGACATCCACCAGAGTTACCACCCCGTCCTTGATACACACGAAGTCCGTTACCATTTGCAGGCCCGCCAGGTAATCTTGCAGAGCTACCTTTAGGTCATTAGGAGCGATGGCGAGTCCAGCCGGCGGGCCGTTAGACCCGTCGTAGGCCAGCACATAAATGTCCACCACGTTCGCCGCACAGCCGTAGTTCCTCAACACCGCAGTGCTTTTGCCGACCTTGCCGTTATAGGGCGTGGCAAACTGGTCGCACAAGGTCTTGTAGTCCTGCGCCGTTACGGCCCTGTTCTGGGTCTGCAAATATGCCGGGAGTTTCTGCCGTATGTCCTCAATGGTGTCGCCGTCGTAACCGAATTCACCTTTGGTGTAATTGGAAAGGTTGACCGGCACCGGGAACTGAACCCCGCTGACGTTGGCGATGGTTTCGGTCTGCACGAAGTTGGTGACGATATTCCCCTTGACGCCGCCACCAACCCGATAGGTAATTTGAATAGCGGACCCGGCTGAGGGTATGAGTCCTGCTAGATTATTCCCGAACATGACATAAGCGGTGTAAGTTGAATCGAATTCGACCCGGTATTCGCGCCTGGGATTGGAGTCGGTGAAGTAATCCACCTGTTCCCAGGATACACCGTCCACGCTCACCTGCACCGAATCAAAGATCACCGGGAAGAAGGCGAGGGTGTAACTTTGGTTGGGTTGGCCGTTGCCGTTGAACTGGTCGGTGTAGGTGTTTCCCTCCAGGCCGACGATGCTGTTGTTGACTACGCTGCCGGCAGGGATCAGAATGTCCTGGCCGAAAATCGGATTGTTATTCGCATCCGCCGGGTACAGTTCGATGGTCATGTTCTGGTCGCCAAAATTTACCTGCACGTCCAGCGGGGCCAGCATGGTCAAATCTTGCAGGAGCGGGTTGTTGATTTTGGCGCTCCACATCGAACGGGCGGCAATCGGGGGCGTCGGCTGGAAGCCAACCAGTTTGGCCAACCTGAAAGCGTTGTCGATCTCCGTTACGGTGTCGATGAACACTTCGTTGGCGATCTGGTCCGTTTTGAAGGATAGGGTATCCGCCAGGAAGGCCCAATTCTCGATCAACATGATGGCCAGGTCCGACTCCACGAAGTCGTTAAATTGATCGCCAAACTGTTGCTGGATGTAATCAATGAGCCTCGCCTTCATCGACCAGAAATCCTGGTTGGTGTAATTGAGGTTGAATATATTTGGCGTTGCGCTGGCTTGCGATTGCGCGAACGGTGTTACCGGACAATCATTGGGCATTGGTTACTCCTGTATTTTGGGCACTGGTCGCTCCTGTATTTAGGGCGACGTTGATCGGCATTGAGGCGCTGGCCAATGGCACTTCCAATCTTAACTCCTGCACGTCCTTTATATTTTCTGGGTCGAAGAACAATATCTTAATGCTCAATATGTGGTCGATGTCCGTCCTCGTATCCAACGGGTTGAGTTCGTCCAGCGGCACGTTGTTGCTTACCTCAATCTGCTCGATGGTGATGCGTGGCTCCCACATTTGAATGCTGTTGATAATCATGTGCTTGGCGGCTTCCGCCAATATCCCATCGTTCTGCTCAAATATCAGAGTATTAAGCGGCGTACCAAAGTCGGGAAGCATCACTCGCTCGCCCGGATTGGTCAACAAAAGCTGCAACAGGTCCGACTTGACCTGCTCGATGCCGGACTGGACGTGTAACAAACCTCTGGGGTGGGTAGTTATTGGGTAGGGCGCTCCTAAGAATCGCATTATGTACCTCCTCCACCGCCGCCGCCTCCCCCACCATTGCCGCCGCCATTACCCCCGCCGTTGCTCATGTCGCAGAACGGTGAGAGCATGAAGATGGAGGCAGGGGGCGCGTCCTTTGAGGCCGAACCGTAAATACGGTCGCTGAGACGCAGACAGCCCTCGGAATATACGATGACCGGGCCGACGCAGGGGCCTAGCGTGCCGTCCGGTTCTGGGCAGTCCTTCCCGGCCAACAGCAATATCACTTCGTCCGCCTTGAAGAGATGCAGTTTGGCGATGTTCAGGTAATCTTCCTTCACGTCCACGATCTTGTCCCGGCTGACAATCTCCATCTTGTCGGACGGATTCTCGTCCGGGTCGCCCACTATTTCAATCAAGAAATCGTAGGTCGAGACGATGAAATCGCCACCGGCCCTAATGAATATTTGACCGGGGCCGGACTTGGCCTCTTGGAAACGCATGATGTGCGGCCCACGGTCCTCGTTGTCCTTCTGCGGACAAAATATCTGAATGTACTGCTGCTTGGTTTTCTCCTGGTCGTCGTCATCGGCCATTTTTATCTCAAGGCCGTAGCCAGAGCGGATGCGAATAAACGCCTGGTCGGCCTTGTTCTCCGGGGGAACACCGCAGGCCCGGCACGGGGCGCACTGCTTGTTACCCTCGTCGTGAAGTTCGATCATGTGGCGGCTGGTGGACTCCAGAAGAATGCCACGGCCCTCGCCAGCGTAGTTGGGAGGGCACTGTCCCGCCGAATCGCTCTTGCTGTCGCAGGGGTCTACGCACACGGTTTCGTCGTCTAATTGAATGAGGTTGCCGCAAGCGGTGCGGAACCTGATGCCGTTGCCGGGGCCTCGGATGCCCGCACAGATTTCCGTGTCGTCAAAGATGATCTGATGCCCCGTAGACGAGCGAATAGACATGCGACCCACATATTTTCCGTTGCAACCAAAGTCAAACGGGTAAAGGGACCGTTCCCAGGTTGGCTCTCCCTGCGGTTCTTCTACCGAGTCGTCCATGACGATGGTGTGGCCACTGATGCTCATAAGTTGAATGCCGCTTTGGGGCAGTTCACATTTATTCGGCCCTGCGCCCATTGCTTGATACGGGCGGCATTCATTCTGGTGCTTGAAGAACGGGTTAGCACCTACCTGGGAGTGGGCGTACTTGGTGTCCTTTTCCAAGCAGTTGCCGCCAGGGGTTCGGGGGTGGCCACCTACAATCGTGCTGCTGCTCTCCTCGCCTTCGCATTCGTCCTTCTCCTTGGGTGGTACATCCTGGGGTTGGGCACCGGATTCATCCGCAGCCATTTGGGCCAGTACGTCCTCCTGGCTTTGTGTGCCCTCCTCCGATTGGGGCACGCCTTCATCCAGCAGCCCTTGCTGTCGCGTAACATCTTCGCTGGCGTCGGGATTTGATACTCCTTCCCAGCAACTTACATCCCCTGGTGGACCGCCGCCGCAAGTGGGATGCGCCCACTGGCCGGCAAAGTGGAGATGGTCGTCCTTCATCATGATCCAGTTGCCGCACCCGGACATAAGCTCAATGCGCTTCCAGCGGCGGTTGCAGCGGGGGTCGCCGTCCACCATCTTCAGCATGTGCTTTTCGGGCGTTTTGAAGCCGTAGATGTGGGGATAGGTGATGCGCTTCTGGGCTTCGGGATTGTTGTCAAAGTCCGACACCGAATTGATGTCGAACCCGTTATAATTCTCGGTGTTCCACGGTGGCAGGACTTGCGAGCCGTCATCAGGACCGCACAGATAGCCCCGGCGGTGGCCTTCCCAGATGCGATAATATTCATCGACGTTGACGCCCCAGACGTGGTTGCCGGATGGCCCCCGGTCCCGGCCCCAGGTGGTGCCGATGTAATAAGGGGAGTTTCTTTGCCCGCCCTCGAAGACAATGCAGATCGTGGAGCCGGCGGGCGGCACCCAGGTCACGCCGCTGTCATCGAAACCGCCGAAGGGAGAAACCGGGAAGGCCCAGGGCAAGGACTTGATGGGCCGCAGCGGGTCATGGAACAGGGGGCAAAAGAAACGAACCCGGTTCTGCTTCCAGATGTCAATGGTGTCCACGACTAAGGCCGTGCAGATGCCCATTTGCTGTTCGGACTGCGGCACCACCATGAAGTGGCTTTTCTGGACGTACTGATCTGCCAGATTGATTTGCGTCTGGTGCAGTTCTTCCTTGAGCCTTTGCAGGTCTTCGTGAAGGCGGCTGATCTTCTCCGGTATACTGATGTTTTCGGGTAGCGGTTCCAGTCTCTCCATTATTGTCCTACTTGGTCTAAGAATACCTTAATGGTCGTTGTGTATGAGCCTTTGGCAATCTGGTGGTCTGCACCCATGACCTTCCACTTATCGGAGGAAAAGATGTTGTTGCAGGGCGGGTTCGCCAACCAGTCGCAGTTTTCATTGCCTCGCACGACTCGGAATGGATTGACCACGATAATCCCTATCCGCCACGAGGCGTTGACGAAGTTGTTGTTGGTGTATCTTGGGTCGCCCTGGATTTTTAGCTCGGCGTTAATGGGCTTATACAGGGCGTTGGTGTTGCGCTGCGTGGCCAGGTGGGCGTCGATGGATTGCTGAAGCCTCTCGGCAACCAAGGCCGGCGGACGCCAGTTGATGTCACTCTGCGGCGGCGCAATGAAGGTCTGAATACCAGAAGCCGGAGTCGCAGTTCGGCTGCGCACGGGCCGGCAGTCAGCCGTTTGTCGCTGCTGCTGCTGTTGCGCAGGCAGCCGGGTAGTGAGCATTCGCTGCGCTAACCCGCCCGGACCACCTGTGACGTTGCCAGGGTTCAGGTTCATGGCGAACATATAATTGGTCTTCGGCTCGAAGGAAATAACCGGGGTGCAGTCGCCGCCGTTGACGATGTAGGTTCCCCAATATTGCCCCATCTGAGGGTTCTCGTTGCAGGCCGGAGTGGGGTCTTCCCGGAAGGTCACGGTGGGCTGCGGGTCCATCGAATTGAGGATCGTATAGATGCCCTTGTTGCGGTCGGTCGTCAGGCTGTTGAGCCAATTTCTCGCTGCCGCCAGAGGTTGCTGCTGGTTCGCCGCCCATGCACTGTACGGGCCGTTGCGACCGCCCTCGCTGTTCCTGAAGGAAAATGGCTGCGATTGGCCGTTGGTCATGCGGCTAAACACCACCCGTTGAACCGGCGGGTTGCTGCGGCTGTGAAGGCTATTTATCGCAGGGACCAGCCTCATCCTTTGGTCCTCGCTGCCGAAGGGGAAGTTGACACGGTAGCTGGCACTGGCCTCGAACGGGTGCTTGGTCTTGATGGTGAACTTCACCCGACCCGCCGTGTACTGAATCTCCATATCGTGGATGACCCCGTAGATATAACCTCCAAATGGTTGTGGGAGCATGGAAAGATAATAAGGTTGGACCGCCCCGGTGCTGCAACTCTTTCTAATCCAGCCGAAATCCGCCAGCATCGAGAACTGGCCGTTGGTAATATCCGAGTACACCATGCTTGCAAACTCGGTGAACTCACCGCCCTCCTCATCAATGACCTCGGCCACCGTTTCGACAGCCCCGGACACGCTCACTTGCAAGGATGCCAGCACGGCAGTGTTATGGACCGCCGGCGCAGACTCGTTGCCCACCGTTACGAAGCTGCTGCTCGCCAAGCTGCCCGTGCCGGCGGACATATTGGCCCCGCCACCTTGGATCAAGGAAATAATGGCGTAGGGTGCCGCTACCGCTTCGGGTTCCGGCCCGCCGCTGGTGCGGTCGCCTATCGAGGGCGGCGGCACTTGGTAGGTTTGCAGACATCGAAAGGAACAAGCCATAATTCTCCTATAACATCAAGTTGGTAGCAGTCGGTATCCTGATATTGGTGCCGGCCTTGAAGTCGAATACGTCAAATATGCCGTTGGCTTCCATGATCTTCCACCAGTAATCGGAGAAGCCGTATACCCGCTGGGACACCAAATCCGGCCTGAATTCCAAGCCCTTGCTCACCGTCATGAATCGGTCTTTGTCGGAGGGTACAAATTCCTTGCGCTTGTAGGTGGCGAACGTAATGCGCTTCAAGTCGGTGTAATAAATTACCTCCGAGTTGGTGTACCGACTGGTCGGGGGCACATACTGCCCCGCATTGATTAGCGACTTCTCAAGCGTGTTGGCCATTTATCCTCCGGTCTGTATGATCCTCTCCTGCCCCGGCAAATTACTGCTGTCGTATACCACTTCCCACGACAAATCTATATCGAACTTATACGGTAAGTAGCTATCGGCGTCCCAGGCCACTTCTGTCGGGAATTTAACTGAGTAGCTTTTCAGCACGACGCAAATGGGGCCGTCCGCCAACAGCCGCCCGCACTGTATCTTGGCGATGGGCGGCGGCACATAAGGGGTCGAGCTTGTACCCTGCCCCGGATAAACCAAGCTCTCCAATGCCCGCAAATATCCAAGATTCTTGTCGAGGTCTTGCGACGTGCAGACGATCAGGTGTACCGTCATGGAGATGCTGCGGTTATCGCCGTGCGAAAACGTCTTCAACGGGAAGGCGCGACCGATTACCGATTCGTCCGAATACGACGCCTGTTTGGAGTCCGAAATATCCGGGAGGACGTTAAGCCTGATCGTCGGTCCTTGTGGGATTTGGATGGTGCATTTTTCCAGATTGACGAGAGCGCCGCTCCCATTTGTACCTTGTGGCATAGTATCCTTGTGGTTGTGAGGAAGAGATGGTGCTGGCTCATTTATATATGAGTATCACCTGCAAAACTTAGGTGTTGGCGAAGTTATTGGGCAGGACACCTAAGTTGGCGCTCTGGACCGCCTGGCCGGCGGGTATCTGCGGGAAGCGAGCAGGACGACCCGGTATGGTCCGGTTCTGGGTGCGACGTGGCTCGCCGCCCGTGCCCGTCACCGGGGGCGGGGTCGGCCTGAAGAAGCTGACCAGTTTTTCCAGCAGTTCCTTCTGCTCCTGCTCGACGGCAAGCGCCTGCGCCGTAAGTCTCGTCAGTTCGCTCATTTCGGCAATCGGACCCGTGCCGCCCGGAGCCTGGTCCGTGGCATATCGTTGCTGCATCGCCTGGTGCAGATCGGTCATCGACTGAGCGGTGGCGACCTGGGTGGCCGGCGGCTCGGCAGCCTGGCCTATGCGCAGGCCAGTATTGCCGGCGGTCAACTTCTCACTCAGCCGTTCAATGGCACCCAGCGTCTCCACGTCGGCAACGAAGATACTGCCACGGGTGGTGCCCTGCTCGGCCAGGCGTGTCATACTTTGGTTGGCTTGCTGCTGCTGGCGGGGCTGAGTGGCATTTTGACTGGCTGCTGCCGGGCGCGATGCCATCTCCCCTAACCGTTGGTTGAGGGTGTTGGCCAGAGTCCGGTTCGCATCGGCCACGCTCGTCCGCACGTCTCCGGCGATCCCGCTGATGCTGGTATCCAGGGTGTCGGTGGTTCGCTCCAGCCCCGCAGCAGTTATTTCCGCCGACCCCTTCAAAGCCTTATCCGTTCCCTGCACCTGCGTCTGGGTATTTATGTCGGCGTTATGGGCCATTGTTTGTTCGGAGAACCTGTTTTGCGTCTTCTGGGTATAGGTCATGGTGCTGATTAGGAGACGCAGGAGGTCCGCAACGACATCATCCTGTATTTTTTGAGTCTTCTTGGGAGTGCCTGGGGCTGCTCCAGGTGCCATATTTCGTATATTGGCCTTGAGCAATGCCTCCCCCACCTGTTGACCCATCTCAGCAGCCGTATCTTCGCCCCCTCCCGGTGCCGGCGCAGGTGTAACTACGCCGCCAGGGGGTCCGCCAGGCCCTCCAGGGCCAAATTCTGCGGGATTGATGAAGCTGGCGGTCGTAGCACCCCCGGCCATGAAATTCGCCATTTGGCCGGCGTCCAGGGGCGGCATTTGGGCCAAAGTTTGCGCCACATCGTTGATTTCCCCGAAATTGACGTTGCTCAGGCCCGAAAGATCAAGATTGAGGTTGGCCATGCCGTCCATAGTGCCGCTGAGGGTGGCCAAAACTTCGTCCAAGGCCCCCAATACACGGTTGAGGGATTCCAACGATTCTATTACTCCCTCAAGCTCCTGCGTGTCAGCAAAGTTCTGCTTGATGGGGTCGATTATGCCTGTGCGTATCGCCTCTGCCGCTCCCTTGAAGAACTTGGCGAACTTGTCAGTCGAGGCGGCAAGGTCCAAATCCCAATTGGGGCCGGTGTTGAGCTTGTCCATCTGCCCGGTAAGGGAGTCGATAACCTCGTTCACCTTGGGTAGTATCCTCGATACGGCGTCTATTTCCTTCACGATCTCTTCAAGCAGCATCGAATGCGGGAAATACCGCCAGATGGGATCAATTATGCCATAGCTGATACTGAAGGCCAGGCTCCTGAAGAAAGCAGCGAACCTAAAGGCATCCCATGCCCTCTTAACCATCCCCTCCCAGGAGGTAAACTCCTGCCCGAACTTCTCGATCTCGCTCATCATCAGTTGAATGGTCTTGCGCACCAGCGGGATAAGGTCTTGGACCGCTTCAAGCCTCTTGACAAGCTCCTGAATGATCTGCGACGGCGGGAAATAGACCCAAACCGGCAATATCATGCCGTAGTAAATGCCGGAGGCCACCAGCCTGAAGAACCGGCTAAAGTCCGCTATCTTCCAGGCGGTTGTTATTATGCGCCACCAACCGGCGAAGAAGCCGCCGAAGTCCTCGATTGCCCCCATCATCTTGTTGATGACATCACGCACCTTGGGGATCATCTTGCTGACTTCTTCCAGGCGTAGGTTGAGTTCCTGCAACACTCTGGCCGGCGGGAAGAATTCCCGCACCGGGTCAATCATGCCAGCCTTGATGTTCCAGGCAATGTTCCTGAAGAACACAGCGAAGAAATACACGTCCCAGGCGGTGCTGAGCATCTTCTGGGCCACCGTGACATCGCCACCCAGGCTGACGATCTCTTTCATCAGGGTG
>Ga0126369_10004518_pt1 | contig 10217 bp, 8 predicted proteins | sample PanSoiMetaPlot_1_FD_109646 | JGI IMG/M metagenome (GOLD analysis project Ga0126369, IMG submission 109646) | Tropical forest soil microbial communities from Panama - MetaG Plot_1 | ecosystem: Environmental > Terrestrial > Soil > Tropical forest > Bulk soil | place: Panama | collected 2016-02-17
CCATGATCAAGCGCGAACTCGAAGTCATGGCCAAGAAAAACGGTTTCATTGAACTCGATGGCGAAGCAAACGTCCCCGCAGTGAACAAGCAGCTTCGTCAGCGCATCAGCGAGCAACTTGGCATCCGCTCGACCAAGTACGCTCCTTCTTCCGCTCTCGCCCATCTCTGGCGCTAAGGACCCTTATGCCTGAACCGGTCCACATAGCCGCCATTGATGCCGGCTCCAACGCAGTCCGCCTCTCCATCGCGCGTGCCTATTCCGCTCTCGATATCGAACCCCTCGTCAACGAGCGCTGCTCCTTGCGCCTCGGCGAGGGCGTTTTCGTCCGCCATCGCTTCAGCGAAGACATCCTCAAAAAGAGCGTCAAAGCCTTCCGCAAGCTTCATGAATTTATGGAGGAATACGGCGTCACCGAATGTCGCGCCGTCGCCACCAGCGCCACTCGCGAAGCCCAGAATCGCAAAAACTTTATCCGTCGCATCAAGCAAGCCACTGGCATCTCTCTGGAGGTCATAAGCGCCAAGGAAGAATCGCGTCTCGGCCGCGAAGCGGTCATCGCCGCCATGGGCCCGGAAGCTCAGCCGCGTTGCATCGCCGACCTCGGCGGCGGGAGCCTGGAACTCAGCATCCTTCGCGACCACTCGATTTTGGCCGGCGCGCAACTTTCCGTCGGCACCGTTCGGTTGCTCACCACCCTCAACATCCATGGTGTCATTCGTCCCTTTCAAGTTGAACAGGTTCGCCGCTATGTTCGCGCCCTTCTCGAGTCCCGCGTCCCTCAACGCCCTAATCTCGCCGATGAAGTTTCCGTGGCTCTCGGCGGCAACGCCGAAACCCTCGCCAATGTTGCTCCCGGTCCTCGTCAGGACGGCCTTCCCACTCTCGAACTCTCCCTCCTTCGGGAGCGCCTTCCCGACCTCCTCAAACGCGACGTGCGCGCACGCATGAAGGCCTATGGAGTTCGCCGCGACCGCGCCGACGTCATGGGCATCGCCGCCATCATCTTCCTCACCCTTGGCCGTTATCTGAACATTCGCCGCTTTATCATTCCGAGTGTCGGCATCCGCGAAGGTCTCCTCTCTGAAATCGCGCGCGAAGCTTTCTCCCGCAAGGAACCGCACCGCTACAACGCCGCTGCGCGTCAGATGCTACTTGCCACCCGCAGCTTTGGCCGTCGCCTCGAGTACGATCAGCAGCACGCCGAACACGTCCGCGAACTCAGCTTGATGCTCTTCGATCAGCTGCAACCGGTTCACCATCTTCCACCGCAAGCGCGTGTTCAACTCGAAGCCGGCGCGCTCCTCCACGACGTCGGTCACCGCGTCAGCCACCGCGGGCATCACAAACACGGCGAATACCTTGCTCTCAACGGCGATATCCCGGGTCTCGAAGGCCGAGATCGCAACCTCGTCGGCGCCGTGGTGCGCTATCACAACCGGAAATCCACTCCCGATGGACACCATCCCGCCTACTCCGTCCTCAACAATAGCGACAAGCGCATCGCACGCCGTCTTGCCTCGCTCGTTCGCATTGCCGAGGGCCTCGACCACTCTCATCGTCAGCGCATCCAGTCCATGCGCGCTTCCTTCCAGCGCGGTGCCGTAGCCCTCAAGATCGACGCTCGCGGCGATGTCGCCGAAGATCTTCGCGATGCCGAACGCAGCTCCGACCTCTTCGAACTAGAGTTTCACGTCAAACTCTACTTCCGCCATCTCGAGCGCCGCTGACCCCAGACTTTTATGTCAGCCAGTCCGGTAGCTCATCCCTTCAGGAGTGAGGCCGGTTGCCTAAACGTTACAGCTGTTGCTCCTTTCGTACATCCTCATCTAACATTCATGCTGCTCTCAGTAGAATGACCCAGGAGGAGCCCCTCTCATGCAGCTGTACATCGTGCGCCACGGCATCGCCATCGATCGCGAAGATCCCAAGTGCCCTCCCGATCCCGAACGCTTCCTCACTCCTGAAGGCGTCGAGAAGGCCAAACAGGTGGCCAAAGGCGTTGCTGAGATCGGCGCCATTCCAGATCTCATGCTCTGCAGTCCCTACTTCCGTGCGTTTCAAACCGCTGAAATCTTTGCCACGGCTCTCGAATACTCCAAAAACAAAATCCAAAAATCCGAGCTGCTTCTTCCCGGCGCGGAACCCCTTCAACTCTTCCGCGAACTTTCCAAAGACAAGCAGGCCTCCTCCGTCTTTGTCTTTGGCCATGCTCCCCACCTCGACGACGTCCTAGCCACCAGCCTCGCCGTCAAACATCACATTACCTCGCTGAAAAAGGCTGGCGTTGCCCTAGTCGAACTGACGCGCCTGGTCCCTCCTAGCGGCCAGCTCCTCTGGCTAGCCACTCCCAAACTCCTACGCAAAGCAGCGAAGTAGCCGCCCTGGGGTCCAATAGCACAGACCTGAAGTCTGTGGCCCCTCGGTCGTTCGAGTCTTTGCCAGCAATTCTTCGCCAGCCACCGACGAACTCATATTCGCGCCGCTCCATCGAATTTTGCACTTTCGAGGCCGTCAATTTGCGCCCGCAAGAAACAAGATCCACTCCATTCACCAGGAAGAACGATTCCATAGAGCCATGCCGCGCTAAAAAAACGATAGGGCTCAGTCGCCTGACCCTCGTTGCTCTCGAACTCTAATGGAAGAGGCGACAACTCGGACTTCGCATTCTGTGCGTTGAGTCGGAATGGGAATTGCGGCAAGACAGATGCTCAATAAAACGAGCGTAAGAGCGCACACGCGTGGCAGGGCGGGTATGAGGGTGTCTCCAGGTTGGAGTTGCTCGATGCGACGCTATATCGATTGTTTTAAGCCTGTAAATAGTACGCCGTCACATCACATGATCTGCGCGCGGAATCGTCGCTGACTGCAAATAATGTGTTGTCGAGAGATTGGGTCGCACTTGAGGTCAACACTGGGATAAAGGCAGATTCAAACGTTCTTCTACATTCGCAACCGCGACAATGCTAGGTGGGCTGCATGGTACCCGCACATTCCGTGCACGCCTCCGCCCGGTGGAGTGGAGGAGGAGCACAGATAGATGTCGCGGGCCGAGGTGGCATACTGGCGCCACGTGGGTCGAAACAAAAACTGTTTCATGTCCATCGCGCCGCCCAAAATATCTCCCCCAATTAAGTTCTCATCCATTTTCTGCAGCCCCGCGGGAGAAAAAACATGCCGCGCCAGAATGCACTCGCGGAAGCCGGGCGCGAAGCGCTCGATTTGCGCCTCAAGGGTTTCCAGCATGTCGTATTGAGATCCATTGGGCACGTGACAATACGCCCAGGCCGTGTGCTTATCCGCGGGAGCGCGCGTGGGGTCGAACAAGCTCGGCTGCGCCAGCAGCACGAACGGCCGCTCGGAATGTCGTCCGCCTCGCATGGTTGCCTCCGAGGCGGCAATTTCTTCGGCGCTTCCTCCCAGATGCACGGTGGCCGCCCGTGAGCACTCTGGCGCTTTCCACGGAATCGGGCACCGCAGGGCGTAGTCAACTTTGAATGCCGCGGGGCCATAGCGATACTTTGCCAAGCGTAGCGTATACCTCGTGGACATTCGGCTGGTGGCCAGGCGCACCAGTTGAAACGGCGTCACGTCGCACAATGTGACGTCGTACTTGGGCAACGAGGCGAGTTTATTCACGTGCGTCGATGTCTTAATCTCGCCCCCAAGCGCCGCCAGATGCCCGCACAATGATTTGGTGAGGGACTGAGCGCCGCCGAGAGGAATTGGCCATCCCACCGCGTGTGCCGCGGCTCCCAACATCACGCCGAACGCGGCACTCAAGGGCTCATCCAGACTCAAAAATGAGTGTGCGGCCAGACCCGCAAAAAGCGCCTTCGTGCGTTCGTTACGAAACAAAATGCGCCACAGCATTTTCGCAGATGGGAACGCCACCACTCCGAAGCGCGCAAGCAACCATGGATGCCACGAAAGCACGTGAATCGGTCGAAGCACTTCCGACGAGAATTGCTGCCAGTGTTCAGCGAACGGCCGCAGCAGACCTCGCCAGGTCTTGCCATCCTCGCAAAGCGACGATTCTGTGTCCCGCAGATCCCGCTCCAACGTGATCGCCGTGCCGTCATCGAACGGATGGGCCAGCGCGGATGGCGAGTGAATCCATTCCAGCCCGTGTTTCGAGAGCGGTAGCGAGGAAAAAAATGGCGACCCCACAGCAAATGGATACACCGCCGATCCGAAATCATGCAGAAAGCCGGGCAGCGTCAATTCCAGCGTCTTCGCGGCTCCCCCCGGTTCAGGCTCCGCTTCGAAAACCTGGACCTTGACTCCACGTTCAGCAAGTACGATGGCGGCTGCGAGACCATTGGGGCCGGCACCGATGACGCAAGCGTTCCGGTTCATTTAGTGTTTCCGCCTTTGCGATTCGTCTGCGCGCCGGTCACTGCCGTGGCGCTAACTCCGTGGGCCACTCGATGACTGCAACCTTCCCGTCCGCTTCGCGTTCCAACGTCGGAGCATACAACCCTAGCAGCTGGCGCCGCCACCACGTACCTTGGGCGCGCCTTTCCGGCGGTGTGGTAAACCAATATTGCCAGAGAACGGCGCGCACGTGGCGCGGCGGTTCGTGCGGGAATGGATTGCCGGCAAACAACGACAGAACATCCTTCTCTCCCGTGAGCAGCCGCTCTTCGGTTCGAGTCACGATCGGATCAGAACGCCAGTCTCCCAGCGACGCGAACCATAGATTCCAATCGAAACGCGGCTGATATGGAGCGTAGATGCCCGGTGCCTTGCTCGGATCCTGCGGCTTGAAACGAAACGCGTACGGAACCCAGTTTTGTCCGTCCGCCGAGCCTTGAAACTCGATTTCGTAACGCCCTCGCGTCATCACCGCGAACAATCCGTAACGGTCGGCGATGCGAAACGGTTCCAGTGCGACTACTGGTGTCGTTGGCAGAGGAAATTCCCGCCAGATCATCCAGATGATTTGCACTGTCGAGGCGTAGAAGAGCCATGCGAATATCACCGCGGTGAAAGCCATCTTGAGGATTCCAAGCTGGCCTCGCAGCAGTGTGCGCCATTCGCGTCGGTCGTTTGGTTCCGCCAACGATTCAGAGGCGGTTGGCTTGTCACCTGGTTGCAGAAGCGCCGATGAATCGAACGGTCCAGCGCCCGCCACCACAGATTCCGTTCTCTGCGCCTTTCGCAGTCGTTCCTTCCAACGCCTCGGCATAAACCGCATCAAGAAGCGGTCGTCCAGCAGCAAGAATCCCAGCATCAGCACAAGATAATTTAGAAACGTATAGTTCGCCGTCAGAATGATCCCCACCTGCCATGGTGTCACGATGAAAAAGCAGACCATCCGCCATCGCCTCGGCAGGAACAGCATCCACGCCAACGCCAATTCCAGCGCTAGCGTCCCGAATGCCGACACCGCGTGAAACCAGTGCGGAAAATGTTGTACGTACCACCCGATCCATGTTGGCAGTGGACCGTTCTGGTAATACTCGTCCATCGCCGTGAAGTGGCGCCACTGCGGGTCGCCGCTGACGATTTTTGCCACGCCCGATTCGAAGTAAATCCGAAACCATTCCCAGCGCAAAAGGTACAAGCTCGCGCGTATCGGCGGACTCGATCGTCCTAGTCCCGGGCGCCATCCCGGCGGAGCACAAAACAACGAAATAAATCCCGCTTCCAACAGCATTCCGTCGGACTGATACCCGGAAAATTCCGCTGCTGCGCCCACAAACGAAAGGAAGCATACCCAGCAGATCGCCAGCATCCCGCGCGGCCAAATGTTCAGCGTCAACGGCACGGATGCAATCAGCCCCGCCCAGCACAGCCCCATCAACAGGTGCGAACTTGTACCGAACCACAACAGCGTCGGCGCGTACCAGTAGCGCGCGTGCCCTGCGGTATTGGTCACTGCCAGCAGATATTCTTTTGCCGGAAGAATTCCCGCCGGTCCAATCAGCCCGCGAATCTGAAATAGCAGCGCGAAAAACGCCGAGAAATAGATCAGTCCGAGCGCACGCAAGAATATCCATCGAGGAATCAGGCTGTCTGGTGCGCCGTGCTCCGGGTCAAACAGCCAGCGGAGTAGGGAAGAGGGTTTCGAATCCATCGATTTCGATCGTCCTTGAAAGGATGTAAGGACCACGATCGTTCACCGGAAAGAAGAGAATACCTTATTCCTGTAGCTCAGGCCCTCAGGCCTGAGGTTTGCGCGGCGACGGGGTCGCCGTGGGAGCGAAAATTCTCACCCTGGAAAGGCTCATGGCGGCTGCGGTGAGCAGGCTGCTGAGTGTCGGCTTGATTCTTGCACCGCCGGTGGTGGTGAAGGATGTCGTCTACGTGGGAAGTACCGACGGCAATCTGTACGCTCTCCATTAGGTTGTACTATTCGTTGAGAGTAGCAGTTGGTAACTTCAGGGTTTTGGTTTCGCCTCTGCCAGCGCCGAGCTAGCGGTCGGCCCCTGCAGGTGCACTCGCGCGCCGATCAAGACATCCGGCACGACGAATTCCGTGAATCCATCCACCTGTGCTGCTTTCAACGCCTGGCAGCATCCTCGCTCGGGGCTCTCAACCGCCACCGCGCCGAAATTTCCCCGCACCTGCACCTGGACCTGCGTCGCCTCCTCAGCATAATTCACCAATTCTACGATGACCTCGCCGGGCTTCTGTCCCGGATAAGTGGTCACCAAAGTCGTCAGCGAATTCCACAGGCTGACTGGAATCCGCTCCTTCACCATCAATCGCCGCACGTCTCGCGCAAACGTTTCTGGATCCGTGACCGCCTCCCCCAATTCAATCACGCGCCCTTTTCCCACTGTGTACGATACCGTATGCGCGGTGGTGTTTGCCGGCGCGGAAGAATCCCATGGGTAGGCGCCTGGCACATTCACTAGGACCGCTACCCCGCCTCGCTCCGCGAACTCACGAAGGTTTGCTGTCAATTCCTCGCTCGGCCTGGCAAACGCGATCACCAGCTCGAATCCCTCAAGGTCGCGCGCCTTTACGTCCGCCGAACGCAGCACCCGGTACGGAATATTGTGCCGCGCCATCAGATTGATCGCTTCGTATGAAGAATCATAATCGTTCGTGAGCACGCCAACCCTTGCAGCTGCTTCCGTCGCTCCCGGATTCTCTCGCTCATAAAATTCGATTGTTCGTTTCACTTCATTCCAGTTTGCGAGTGCATCCTTGTCTCCGCTCGCCAGTCCCTTTTGCTGCCGCTGGTGCAATTCCAATAGTAAATCGGCGTGAAACGCTCCGGCTTCTGCTACCGCCAGCGAGTAGTCCGCCGCGCTGGGCCCCCGTGCCTTCACCATCTCATCGCTCCTGTCCCACGAAAATGTATATAGCGGCGTCCGCCCATTTTGAAATGCCCGTTCGTGACGGATCAATGCCAGGTTTGCGTCCAGCCACGGCTGCGAAGTCGGACTCGACACCTGCAAAATTCCATCCTTTTTGAATACCAGCCACCCGCGGAGCTCCGGCTGTCTTCCGCCTGCGCTCAGAACCAGAATCTGCAGCTTCGGGTACGCCGACCGCAACTTGCTCGCTCTTTCTTCCACCTGGTTCGCTTCGGATGCTTCCCCCTTCAGAATGATTCCTGCGATACCCGCCGATGATGCCGCTTGCGCTGCTGCCGGCCCCTCCTCCAATTTCACTTCCAAAAACACGCGATACTTTTGTTTTTTTCCCGCCTCCACCAGGCCCTTCGCGGCGTCATCCCACGGAATCACCAGATCGCTCACACCCAATACAGTTGCGGATGGCGCGGTGCTTTGCGTCCACCTTACATACACCTTGGCCGTGCCCGCCGGTGCCGTTACGGCCACAAGAAACAAAGTGCATGCAATCTCTTTCCAAATCCTCATCGGTTCTCCCTCGAACTTAGGGGCTCTACTCGCCGCCTTCCGCCTCTTGTTGTGGCTTGTCTCCCAGGCGAATCTGCGGGCCAGTCGTCGCCGTTTCCGTTTCGCCTTCCGCAGAAATCCAAATTGCCGCTGCATCCGCAAGCGATTTCACGATCGCCTTTCCTTTCGTCGGGCCCACCAGCAGCAGCGTTGTCGACAGTGCATCTGACGCGGTGCCTGTCTTCGCCACAATGCTCAGCGCGTATTTTGTCTTCAACGGTTTCCCGTTGTCCGGGTCGATGATGTGCCCTGCGGTCTCAATTCCCACCAGGCTCGCTGGAGTCTGCTCCGATGTCGACACGCTGTTCTCACGCAACCTCACTTGTGGATCGATGTGGTTCGATGGGTCCCGCAAGTGCACTTCCCATGCGCTTTTTCTCGGCGGCGCGCCCATGCCATAAATCGTGCTTTGTCCAGCATCCACCAGCGCGTTCACGATCCCGTTCGCCCGCAGGATCTCCACGGCGCGGTCCACCGCGTACCCTTTTCCAATCGATCCCAAATCGATCTGCATGCACGGTGAATGGAATTCCACGCGGTCCGGCGGAATCAGCTCGATTTTTTTGTATCCCACACACTCCCGCAGTTTCAGCTGCTCAGCTTCGGTCGGAACGCGTTCACCCCACAGCGCCGCCTTCCACAAATCCACCAGCGGCCCTACGCTAATATCGAACTTTCCACCCGACACCTTCGAATACCGCACTGACTCTTCAATCACGCGATACAGATCCGCGGGTACCTTTTCCGCATGATAGTGGGCGTTGCGGTTCAGCCGGCTCAGATCGCTTTGCGGCTTAAAATTGCTCATCACGGCGTCCAGCCGCACAATCTCGGCGAAGGCTTTGTCGATTGCTTGCGACGCCCGTAACGGCTGATCGTCGTACACGGCGATCTCGTACACCGTTCCCATGATGTACTTCGTTTTATGAACCAGCGGTGTCTTCGCTTCGGGAGCAGCCGCGATCAGCACTGGAACCGAAGCTAGCAACGCGCAGGCAAGCGTTCTATTCCAGTGCATACACTTCGCCCTCATTGCTCGTCAGGTACATTGTCCGTCCCGCGATTACCGGTACATTCTGCACTCCGGACGCCAGCCCTGCTCGCCACAACATGTTTCCCGTCGCCGCATCCAGCGCATGCACCCCACCCGATTGCAGGTAAATCGCCGAATCACCGAACACCGCCGGAGCCGTAATCACCTGGCTGGCGCGCGTCTTCCAGCGCAATTTTCCGGTAGCGATTTCCAGCGCGTAGAGGTATCCATCCTTGCTACCGATGACGGTAGCTTCTCCGGACACCGCCGGCGAGGAAGAAACTCCCAGTCCCGTCTCGTATTTCCACCGCATCGCTCCGTTGCTTGCGTTCAGTGCGTACACGTAAAAATCCAACGACCCAATCAACAACGTATCGCCCACGAGCGCCGGAGATGAATCAATCCCATTTCCCGTCAGCGTGCTCCACAGAATCTTTCCCGTCGCCGAATCCAGGCAGTGCACATGTCCGTCGCCGCAGCCCACGTAAATCTTCTTCTCCGCCGCATACGCCGTGGAATACACTCGCCCGCCCAGTTCCTGCTTCCAACGCTGCTTTCCCGTGTGGGCTTCCACTGCGTACATGTGCCCGTCGGCGCTACCGAAGAATGCCACTCCTTGCCGCACCACCGGCGAGGTCCACACTTGCCCCTCAGTCGCCGTCTCCCAAACTTTCGCGCCAGACTCTCCGTTGACCGCGTACACTTTCCCGTCGTCACATCCAAACAGGACGTTCGCCCCATTCAGCGAAGGAGTGGAATAGATCGCTCTGCCGGCCTTGAATTTCCATTTCAGCTGTCCGCTGTCCGTCTGGATCGCGTGTAGGTGGCCTCCGATAGAGGTTACATATAGCGTTCCTTCGCGCAGAACTGGGGCCGTGCGAATCGAGCTGCCCACGCGCATTTGCCAGCGCGCTTTGCCGGGAGACGGCAAAGCCACCGCGCTTTGTCCTCCGCTTCGCGAATTATCTTTCAGCAGCGTTACCCAGTCGTTTTCCGAAACCGCCGGCACGTCCGGTCCAGGGGATGTGTGCGCCATTTTCATTAGCTGATTTGCAGTCTCCGGTGATCGATCTGTTTCATGTCAGAGACGCCCAGTCCCAATTTCCCCGCGGCCGCTATATGGCCTGGCTGCCGGTAAAACAGGTTCTTGCTCGCGTCTCGATAAAATTCGAGGTTATCCGCTGTAATGCTCGAAGCTTTGTGCTCCCATACCGAAGGAGCCCCTTGTGCCAGGCGTTTCTTGTCGATCGTTTCCAGTTCAATCGTATCCATCGCTACCGGGTCCGTGCTTACCATCAACAGTCC
>Ga0126369_10004520_pt1 | contig 10215 bp, 9 predicted proteins | sample PanSoiMetaPlot_1_FD_109646 | JGI IMG/M metagenome (GOLD analysis project Ga0126369, IMG submission 109646) | Tropical forest soil microbial communities from Panama - MetaG Plot_1 | ecosystem: Environmental > Terrestrial > Soil > Tropical forest > Bulk soil | place: Panama | collected 2016-02-17
CTTCGACGGCGGCGCCGCGCTGCTCTTCAACAAGGTGAAGGGCTATCCGAACGCGCGCATCTGCAACAACATCTTCGCCAGCGCCGAGCGCATCGCGACGCTCCTGGACGTCGCCGATCCGCGCGCCCTCAAGCACAAGGTCGTGGAGGCGCTGCGCGCGCCGCTGCCCCCGGTCGAGGTGAAGGACGGGCCCTGCCTGGAAGTCGTCGTGACCAAGGACATCGACGTCTGGGATGTGATCCCGATGATCTCGCACTCGGACAGCGACCCCGGCCGTACCCTCGGCGCCGGCACCACCGTCGTCCGTGGCAAGCACTTCTGGGGGGGCTCGCACATCGGCTACAACCGGATGAACTTCCGCGGGCCAGACTATTCGAGCTTCCAGATCTCGCCGGGCTCGCACATGGACCAGGTCGCCACGCACTGGTATCGCAAGGGCCCCATCCCCGTCACGATCAACATCGGGATCCCGCCGACCTGCACGATGATGGCGGGCTCCGGCTTCACGTACGTGATCCTCCCGCGCGGGTGCGACGAGCTCGGCGTGGCCGGCGCGCTCCAAGGCTATCCGGTCGAGCTCGTACGCGCGCGGACTCAGGACGCCTGGTCGATCGCGAACGCGGAATACGTCGTCGAAGGCTACATCGACACCACGCAGAAGGTCTGGGAGAGCCCGCTCGCCGAGAAGGACGACGCCCAGGGCGTGCATCCGTTCCATCCGGAATGGTCAGGCTACATGGGCAAGTCGTACCGGACCTACAAGTTCCAGGCGACGGCCATCACTCACCGGGCTGACCGACCGCTCTACTACGGGCTCATCGTGCACGGCATGGACGAGCACTTCATCGACGGCGTCGTGCGCGAGGCATGCTTCCTCGAGCTGGCCGAGCGCATCGTGCCCGGGCTCTGCGTCGACACGCACATCCCCATGGGAATGACCGACTGGGGCGGCGTGATCTTCCAGGTCAAGAAGCGCCGGGCGCGCGACGAAGGGCTGCAGCGCAACATCCTGACGGCCGCGCTATCGATCTCGCTGGGCGCTCGCCTGGGCATCGTGGTCGACGAGGACGTCGACATCTACAGCGTCGAGGACGTCCTGTGGGCGCTCACCACGCGCGTGAATCCCAAGGAGGACATCCTCACGATCTGCGAGGGCGGCTTCGGCCAGACATTCCAGCCCGCGGAGCGCAGCTCGGCCGGCGACCGCCAGTGGACGCAGGGCAACATCCGCTTCTCCGGCGCCATGGGCATCGACGCGACGCGCCCGTTCATCTACAAGGACGCGTTCGAGCGCGCCCGCTACAACGTCGAGGTCGTCGACCTCACCAAGTTCTACTCGCCCGAGCAGATCCAGAAGGCGAAAGCGGGCCAGCGAGACTACGCGAAGTTCCTGGCCGAGCGCGGCATCTGACCTAGCGCTCAGGGCGCGCCGCGCGAAAACAGGAACGCCAGCTGGTCGTTGCCGCTCGCGATGTGGTACGAGGCAAGCACCACCAGGACGAGACCGATCGCGATCGGAGTCGCGGTCAGCCAGAGTCGCCGCCGGTCGGTCCTCGGCGCCCCGATACGCGGAATGACCGCCAGCACGGGCAGCCGGCTGAACGCGCGCAGCTCCTCGACCGAGTGGAACGAGCCGTCGAGCTGATCGACGAGTACCACCGTCACCGCCGCCACCGCGAGCGCCAGCCCCATGCCGAGCGCCACGAAGAGGGCGCGCGGGGGCGCGACCGCGTTCTGCGCGGGCACCGCGGGATCCAGGATCCTGAACTCTTCCCCTACCGCGGCGGTTGCCTTCGGGGGGTTCTCGAGCGCGGCAATCTCCGCCTTGAGCCGGATGACGTCGGGATGCCGGGGCGTGTACACCTCCTGCATCTGCGTGAGCTCCTGGTTGAGCCGCGTGAGCCGGGCCGCACTCGCTTGCCGCACGAGGATCTTGGCGTTCTCCTCGACGTAGAAGGCGGCGAGGACGTTCGCGACCTGCGCAACCGTCTCGGGGTCCCGCGCGCGAAACGTGATGCCGAACGCGACAGTGGTGGGCCGGCCCGCCGGCTCGGATCTCACGAGCCGCACCTGGATGTCCCTGCGCATCCGGTCGAGCGCCGACGCGGGCGCCGACGTCCTGAGCCCGGGATAGAGATCGAACGAGTCCATGAGCGCGGTGAGCCGCGCCTGACTGAGCACTTCCTGACCGATCGTCTGCAGCCGCGTGTCGAGCTCGGCGGCGATCAGCGATTTCCCGCCTCCCTCGGTGGTGCCGGGATGCTCGACCAGGACCGTCGCCGTCGCGCGATACACGTCGGGCAGCGACATCGCGACGGTCGCGGCGCCGGCGAATACCACCACGAACGCGATCGCCGCGAGCCATGCATGGCGTCGGAGAAGCGCCAGTACGCCCGCAACTCCGCCGCCGTACCGTGCAGCGAGGGCCCCGAACGCGTCGCCGTATTCTCGCGGTCCCATGTCAGGGCACGATCAGCGTGTCGCCGGGCCGGAGGAGAAAGGTCTCGAGCTGCGCGTTGGAGACGACCTTGTCGTAGTCGCACGGGATCCGCGTGACCGTCGAGCCCTCCACGCGCAGGATCACCATCTTCGATCGACGCGCAAAATCGTTGAATCCTCCGGCGAGCGCGATCGCGTCCAGGACCGACGCGCGGCTCCCGACGTCGTAGCGGCCGGGCTTTCTCACCTCGCCGACCACCGCGACTTTCCGGCTGCGGATCTCCCGGACGATGACCGACACTTCGGGCGAGGTGATGTACTTCGCCAGCCGCCGCGTGAGATCGGCCTTGAGCTGCCTGGGCGTGACCCCCGCCGCCTGCACGTCGTCCACCAGTGGCAGAGAGATCATGCCGTCCGGGCGGACCGGGACCGTGCGGCTGAGCCCCGCATTGTTCCACACGGTGATGTCGAGGATGTCCTCGGGTCCGATCGTGTACGCGCTCTCCGAAATCGGAGTCGCCGCCGGAGCGTTGCCGGCGCCCGAGACCAGCACTGCCGCCGCGACCGCTACGCCCGCCCATCGCGTCAACATGGCCGTTTCCTCCGTTTCCGGACTCATCGGTCGGATTCGCCAACCGCTGAGTCACCATAGAGGTGGAACCCGGGGGGCCTCCATTCGGGGAATCCTGCATAGGCTCCGCGGAATTCACCCTACGTTCGTGCGAGCGGTTCCGGAAATTTGCGCACGCCACGGAACATTTGCCGGCGCGCACGGGAACCATGAGTGCGGGCGCTCACTGGCGCCTTGACGGCATGGTCAGCGACGGAGCAGTATCGCTGCGGGTGGGCCCGACCGCGGCGACCGCCCGAGGCCACGGAGGAGAGCGCATGGACTTCGGAATCTTCACGGAGCAGATACGGCGCGGTAGCAGTCAGGGGCAGTGGTTCGACGAGCTGCTCGACCTCGCCGATGCCGGCGAGCAGTGGGGGCTCGACGTCGTGTGGTTGGCGGAGATGCTCGTCAACCCGGCTCGCTCGGTCCTGTCGGCGCCCCTGCTCGTGGCCAGCTGGATCGTGGCCCGGACGCGCCGCCTGCGCGTGGGCACGGCCGTGCAGCTCCTGCCGCTGAACCATCCGCTCCGCGTCGCGGGCGAAGTCGCGACGCTCGACCACCTGAGCCACGGTCGGTTCGATTTCGGGATCGGCCGGAGCGGCGGCCCGCGCGCGTACGACGCGCTCGGCGTGCCATACGAGGAGAGCCAGGCGCGCTTCTTCGAGGCGCTCGAGATCATTCTCACGGCGTGGAAGGGCGACCCCTTCAGCTACGAGGGCAAGTTCTATCGCTTCCGCGACGCAACCGTCACGCCGCGCCCCTATCAGCAGCCGCATCCGCCGGTCCGAATGGCCGCCACCACCGCCGAGACGTTTCCGCACGTCGGGCGGATGGGCTTGCCGATCTTCGTGGGTTTGCGCGGCATGGCCACGCCGGAGCTGGCCGCGTGCGTGAAGCGCTATCGCGAGGCGTGGCGCGAAGCCGGGCATCCCGGCGAGGGCGACGTGTGCCTGCGCATTCCCGTGTACGCGGCGCCCACGGAGAAGGCTGCGCTCGAGGAGCCGGAAGAGACGATCATGTACTACTTCCAGCGCCAGGCCGACCTCACCCGCGCGCCGCTCGGGCGTGCCGGCACCGGGCCGGCCGAGCGGCGCATCACGCAGGCCAAGACGCTGTCGACGCTCTCGTATCCCGACATCCTCAGTACCAAGGTGGCGTTCGGCACGGGCCCGGCGCTCGTGGATCGATTCGCCCAGCTGCGCGAAGAGCTCGGCCTGAACGGCGTCGCGGCGGAGCTGAATCCCGGCGGCCTGCTGCCGATGGAGCAAGAGAAGCGAAGCCTGCAGATCATGACCCGCGAAGTCATGCCCGCGTTCAAATAGGCGCGCGACGACTGGGCTCGCGACGACGAAAGGGAGCGTTTCGATGGCCACTCGCGACAACGGCGCCACGAAGTTCGAGACCGTGCGCTACGAGCCCAAGGGCGCCGTCTGCCACATCATCCTGAACCGCCCGGAGAAGCTCAACGCCGCCAACGATCAGCTGGTCGAAGAGGTCAACGACGCTCTCTTCGAGTTCGACGCCGACTCCGAGCTGCGTGTCGCGATCATCAGCGGCGCCGGGCGAGCTTTCTGCTCCGGCGCCGACGTGCGCCAGCGCCAGCTGCGCACGCGCGAGGAGCTCAAACGCCTCGGTGGGCCCGCCGGCCGGCGCTCGCGGGAAAACGGGCTCGCCGACACCGTGAACTGGAAACCGGTGATCGCCGCGGTCCACGGCTATGCGCTCGGGCTCGGCTACTCGCTCTCGCAGTCGTGCGATCTGGTCGTGGCGGCGGCCGCGACCAAGTTTCAGATCCGCGAGGTGCAGCGCGGGCTCGCCAGCGGACAGCACTGGGTGGCGACCTGGTTCTGGACGGGCAGCCGTTTCGCGAACGAGGTCGCGCTGACCGGCCGGATGTTCACTGCCGAGGAAGCGCTCGAGCACGGCATGGTCAACCGCGTAGTACCGGTCGAGCAGCTCATTCCCGCCGCCGAGGCGCTGGCCGCGGAGATCCTCGAGAATCCACCGCTGTCGGTGCGCGCCAACGTCCGCGTCATGCGCTGGTTCGTGAACGAGATGCAGCGCCAGTCCCGCATGTACACCCAGGGACTCGGCCTCCACCTGAGCGAAGACTTCCAAGAATCCGCCCGCGCCTTCATCGAGAAGCGCAAGCCGACGTTCAAAGGACGCTAGCGGAGCGTCGGCGGCGACGCGGCGGGCGGGGCGCCGAGGGGTACCGAGGCTGCGTCACCCGTTCGCCCGATTCGCAGCGCTTCGCGCTGCGCCCGGGACGAAGGGGTCCCACTTCGCCTCGGTACCCCCCGGCGCCCCGCCCGCCGCGCGCCGTCCACGCTCGCTGTCGGGCTTTAGGTCCGGACTGGCTTACTCGGCGAATTGGGCGGCGCGCCAGCGTAGGGCGGCGCCTAGGCCTTCTTTCTCACGAATTTCGTCGAATTTGATGCCGACTTCGGTGCGGGCGGCGTAGAGGCCGGCGAGGATGTCGAGCCCGGCGTGGATCGCGCTCCGGAATCCGGCTGACTCGGCGCCCCGATTGATGCTGAGCTTGGTGGCTGCGAGCGCCTCCGGAGAGATCAGCGCCATCCGCCGCGCGTACTTCATGGTGGCGGCGGCGAGCTCGGCGCGGGGGACGACGCGATTGACCATGCCGTACTGGAGCGCGGTCTTTGCGTCGATCGGGTCGCCGAAGAAGAGAATCTCGCGGGCGCGCTTGAGGCCGATGATGAACGGCATGACCAGCGCCGGCCCCACGTTCGAGAAGCGAATTTCCGGCTCGCCGAACAGCGCGTCGTCCGCGGCAATCGTGAGATCGCACATCATCACGAGCTCGCAGCCGCCACCCAGGCAGTGGCCCTGGACGGACGCGATGACCGGCTTCTTCATCTCCCACGGCGTCATCTCGAGCTGCACGTCGTCGGTGAGCGACTCGTGCCACGCCAGCGCGTTGCCGCGCCGCGCCGCCCGGGCCGGATTGGGCGAGATGTCGTAGCCCGCGCAGAAGCTTCTGCCCTCGGCACGGAGCACGACGACACTGGTGGCCGGGTCGCGGTCGGCCTCGTGGAAGCGTTCCACGAGCGTTTTCTTGAGTTCCGGGCTGATCGCGTTGAGCTTGTCGGCCCGATTCAGGGTGACGATGCCGACGCGGCCGTCGGCGGCGTAGGTGACGAGCGGCGTAGTCATGGACGGGCTCCTCAGGAATCCGACGGGGTCGGGATCACAAGCGAAATGCGGTTCTTGCCGGCAACATGCGCGTACTCGACGCGCTCGGCAATGGCTGCGACCAGCGCGACACCGAGCCCCCCGACGGGACGGTCCTCGACGCCGAGGCTGTCGTCGGGCACCCGCACGCGCGCGAACGGATCGAAGGGATGCGCGGTGTCCTCGTAGGTGAGCGCAATCGAGCCGGGCTGGATCGAGAACGCGAGATATACGGGCGCCTCGGTGTCGGTGCCGTGGCCGTGCACGATCGTGTTCGTGAACAGCTCCTCCACGAGCAGGGTCAGACGCAGACATGCCTTGCGCGGCACGCCGCTCATCGCGCAGATCTCGGCAATGAACTGCGCCACTGCGGGTAGGGTGTCCCGACGCGCCGGGAAGGTTCGGTGGTGGTTTCCGGTATGTGCGTCGTGACTCGTGCGCGGCCTCCGGATCTCGGGAGATGTCGAGACCGACTCGGCTACTATATATACATCGGGATGTACGTCGGGCGGCTGTGCATTCCGGAATAGGCCCGGCGATTGCGAGAAGTCTGAGGAGGACAGCATGCGATCCATGTTGATTGCTGTGACCTTGCCGATATTGCTGACGTTCGGTGTCGCAGTCGCGGCCGCGCAGGATGCCGGCCAGATCAAGACCTCCAAGGGCGCGGCCCAGATCGAGCGCTCCGGCCAGAAGCTTCCCGCCACCGTGGGTCAGGTCGTGCAGCAGGGCGACGTGGTGACCACCGGCGCCGACGGCTCGGTCGGCATCACGTTCCGCGACAACAGCCTGGTCTCGATCGGTCCCGACAGCGTGCTCGCGATCGATCGCTTCGTGTTCGACTCGACGACCCACCAGGGCAATTTCGACGCCTCGCTGAAGCAGGGCACCCTGGCCGTCATCTCCGGAAAGCTGGCCAAGCAGTCGCCCGAGGCAATGAAGGTCAAGACGCCGGCGGCGATTCTCGGCGTGCGCGGGACCGAGTTCCTTGTCCGCACGAGCCCGGCGAAAGACTGATCCCCCGCCCGCCCGGGCGCGGCATCTCGTCTGGCTGGCGCCTCTCGCGCTGACCGCGCTCGTCGGCTGCGCTACCCGGAACGATCTGTACGTTCTCTTGCCCGGCAAGGACGGAAAGACCGGCGCCCTGGTCGTCGAGAGCCAGGGGCAGAAGCAGACGCTCGATACGCCCTACGCGGCCGCGCGCGTGAAGAACGTCGGCAGCGTCGACGGCTTCAAGACCTCCGAGGCCGAAGTGAAACAGGACTTCGGTCCGGCGCTCGCGGCCCAGCCCAAGCGGCCCGTGTCCTTCTTTCTGTATTTCCGCACCGACACCGACGAGTTCGCGCCGGAGTCCAAGGCGCTCGTCAACCAGATCTTCGCCGAGATCGCGCGGAGACCGGCGCCAGAGGTCGTCATCATCGGACACACGGACCGCGTGGGCACGCTACAGCACAATGACGCGCTCTCGCTCCGGCGCGCCGAGCGCTGCCGCGAAGAGCTGATCAAGCTCGGAATCCCCAAGGTGCGAATCTCGGTCGCCGGCCGCGGCGAGCGCGAGCCGGAAGTGCCCACGGCCGACGAGGTCCCCGAGCCGCGGAACCGGCGCGTCGAGATCAGCGTCCGCTAGGCCCCTTCCAGCGCAGCACGAGGATCGCCATGTCGTCGGCTTGCTCGACCCCGTCGGCGAATCGCGCGACCTCGACACGGACCGCCTCGCCGATCTCGGCGGCCGCCCCCGCGCGTCCCACTTTTTCCAGTAGCGCCTCGAAGCGGGGACGTCCGTACGCCTCGGACTTGGGGCTCATCGCGTCGAGCACGCCGTCGGTCACGAGACAGATCGCGTCGCCCGGGGCCAGCTGGCGTGAGCTCGAGGTGTAGGCAAAGCGCTCCAGGACGCAGAGCGGCGGGCCGCCGCCGTCCGCCAGGCGCACCAGCGGCCGGTCGCCCTTGGGGAGCAGATAGAGCGGCTCGTGGCCGGCGTTGCAGTAATCCAGGAGACCCGTCCGGAGATCGAGCACTCCCGCCAGCATCGTGACGAAGAGTCCCTCCGTGTTGTCCCGCGAGATCTCGGCGTCCGCCGCGCGCATGACGGCGTCGACGGAACCCACGCCCCGCAGCGCCGCGCTCTTGTAGAGCGCCTTGCTCACCGCCATGAACAAGCTGCCCGGCAGCCCCTTGCCCGAGACGTCGCCGATCAGGAGACAGAAGCGGTCGCGATCGAGCGCGAAGAAATCGTAGAGATCGCCGCCGACCTCGCGCGCCGGCTCGAGGAAGGCGTAGAGATCGAGGCGCCCGTCGCCGGCGAGCGCGGTCGCTGGATCAGGCAAGCTGCCCATCTGGATGCGGCGCGCGGCCTCCAGCTCGCCGGCCAGGCGCGCGGCCTGCTCGCGCTGCAGCTCGACCTGACGACGCAGCGATTGGCGGTGACGCTCCGTCTCGGCCAGCGTCACGATCAGCATCGTCGTGAAGAGCGTGCCGAGCGCGAGCGACGGGAACGCCATGTCGAGCAGTACTCCACGCTTGAGATAGAGCAGGATCCCCGCGGCGGCGATCGCGCCGACCATCAGCGCGTAGAGCGCCACCGATGTCGGCACCGACGCTCGCGGCACGATCAAGACGAGCAGGAGGCCGCCGGCCAGCAACAGGCCGGCCTCGGCCCACACGATCGCGCGCGGGCGCGAGAGCAGATCCGCGTCGAAGATGTTCTCCAGCAGCTGGGCGTGGATCTCGACGCCGGGCATTCGGTCGGCCACCGGGGTCGCCTGATAGTCCGACAGCCCGAGCGCGGTCACGCCGATCAGGACGAGCTTGCGCTCGAGCACGTGGCGGTCGACCTTGCCGGCGAGCAGGTCGGCGGCCGACACGAAGCGATCCGGATCCGATCGCGCGAAGTGCACGCGCACGCTGCCGTCGGGCTCGGTGGGAACGACCAGATCGCCGACCCCGACCGCCTCGACACCGGACGCGCCCGTGCGGACGGTCACCACGGGACCCCCCGCCGCGAGGCGGAGAATCTCGAGGCCGAACGCGGGAATCAGCGCGTCGCCGACCGCGGCGACGAGCGGCATTCGCCGCACCACGCCGCGCTCGGCATCCACGCTCAAGAGACCGTGCCCCTTGACGACCCGGTCGATCTCCTCGGCACTGTGCAGTGTCGCGTCGAACCGGCGCACGAGCGGCCGCGGGTCGGGACCCACCGTCCGGAACGGCACGCGGCGCACGTTGTGTCGAGCCCCGGGCGTTTCCGCCTCGAGGCCCGCGATGCCGAGCACGACCGGGGACGACTGGAGCGTCCGCGCGAGGACCGTGTCGTTGCTCGGCAGGCTCGACAGGCGCTGAACGATCTCCGGACCCATGCCCGGCACGAATTCGGGCAGCCGTGCCGGCGACAGACGATCCGCCTCGGGCATCACGATGTCGACGCCGATCGCCACCGGATCGGCCTCGGCGACCTTGGCCACGAGCTGCGCCAGCCAGGTCCGCGGCCACGGCCACTGCCCGTGCCGTCGCAGGCTCTCCTCGTCGATCGCGACGATGACGGCCGGGCCGGAGCGCCGCGCGCGAGGCGCCCAGCGCTGGTAGGCGTCGAAGGCCGCGAGCCGGATGAAGCCGAGGCCGAACAGGTCGGGAGCAAGCTCGATCGCGAGGAGCAGCGCCAGCAGCGCAACCCCGAGCGGCTGCCCGCGGCTGCCGCAGAGAATTCGAATCCAGCGCCGCTCCGACCAGTGCATCGAGCTCAGGCCGGACGGCTCAGACCGCGATCTCCATGCCGTCGTAGGCCGCCAGCACCTCGACCCGCCGGTCCGTGCGAGTGATCTCCTCGAGCCGCCGCGTCTCGGCCAGGAGCGCGGCGATTCGCTCGTCGTCCGAGACGGGTTCGTGGTGGTAGAGACACAGGCGCTTGGCGCCCGCCATCTGGCAGAGCTCGAGCCCGACGACGTTGCTCGAGTGCCCCCAGTCTTCCTTGA
>Ga0126369_10004521_pt1 | contig 10214 bp, 13 predicted proteins | sample PanSoiMetaPlot_1_FD_109646 | JGI IMG/M metagenome (GOLD analysis project Ga0126369, IMG submission 109646) | Tropical forest soil microbial communities from Panama - MetaG Plot_1 | ecosystem: Environmental > Terrestrial > Soil > Tropical forest > Bulk soil | place: Panama | collected 2016-02-17
CCCTCGACGGGCGGCTCATCTGGCGCCACGTGCTGCCCAACGTGTGGGCGCCCATCGCGGTGGTGGCGACCTTCTCGGTGGCGCGCACCATCATCGCGGAGGCCTCGCTCTCTTTCCTTGGGCTGGGCGTCCCCGCCCCCACCCCGAGCTGGGGCGCCATGCTCGACGAGGGACGCAACTACATCACCACGGGTTGGTGGCTCGCCCTCTTTCCGGGCACGGCGATCCTCATCGTGGTCCTCGTGATCAATCTCATCGGCGACTGGCTGCGCGATGTGCTCGATCCGCGGGTGGAGCGCGGCCTGTGATCCTCGGTAGACTCACAGTGTTTTGATCGGTGGCATGCCGGCGGCTCATCCACCCGACGCCGAGGAGGGCCAGGCCGCCGACGGCAAGCAAGCCAAGGGTTGGCGGGTGGCGAACGGCACTGGACGTCACCGAGAGGGTCATCAGCGATCCGAGCACCAAACCCCCGCCGACACATGTTCCCGAGGCCAAGACCGAATCACAGAATTCGATGGCAAAACCTTGTGTGTTGAACTTGGGCAGATCGAGCGTGGTCGGCAACGCCGTGCTCGACAGCGCGGTGTGGGTGATCGAATCCTCCAGCCCGACGTCACCGAAACCGACCACTTCGCTGCCTACGGGCGGCCCGCTGAAGAAGGACGTGGCGAGCCACTGATCGAAGGTGGGGGCCGGCGGCACGGCATGGTCGTTCTCGACCGTGATGCCGTTGAAGGCGCTCGGCGCTCCGGTGGCGACATAGCTTCCGATGGTCACGTGCGCGGAGATCAGCGGGTACTGCGAGACGACGGGGCCCGATATGGTCGGGGCCGCATTCGAGTCAAAGCTGAAGGACGCCGAGTATGCCTCTCCCTGAAAGAAGGTGGCGCTCACCGGCGCCGCTACCGTTGTCAACTGGCCGGCAAACTCAAACGTGAGGACATCAGCGTAGGCATTGACGCCCACTCCCAGGATCACCAATACGGCGGGAAGGCTCGAGATCGCGATGCCCTGGATTCTCCTGATAAGCATCCGTTTTCCCTTATCCGTGGAGCTCGACCACGTCGCCGTCGGCCAGAGGATACTCGCGCCCGACGTGGTGTCCCTCGAACCCGGACTTGCCCCACACCCGCGCGTACTCGAGGGAGCGCGCGAGGTCCTTATGAACGAGCCGCGCGACATCTTCCACGGTCTGGCCGCGACGCAGGGTAAACGGCCGGTCCCGGTTGGGTAAGCGGCCCGGAGCCTTCGTGTAGACGCGCACGATCCTCAAGTGGCTGAATAGCCATGGACCGATCTCCGCAAGGCCCTGCCCCGTGGTGGCCGAGACGGCACGGGCAGGGTAGCGAAGCCCCGTGATCTCCACCAGCGCCTGCAGCTCGACGTCCGCGTCCGTGAGGCCGTCCGCCTTGTTGGCCAGGAGCAGAGTGGGAAGCTGGCGCGCGAAGGGATCGTGATCGCCCTCCGTGGCCTCCTCCGTGGGCTCGCCGTCATGCCAGCGGTCGTCCAGGGTAACGCGCGCCTCCCGAAGGACGGCGTGCATTGCCTCGATCTGGTCGAGGCAGGCGGGGTCGCCAAGATCCACGACGAGCAGACCCGCGTCCGCCGTCTCGAGCGCGCCCGCGAGCCATGGCACCGGATGCCCGGGCGAGACGGCCGGCAGGTCCACGAGCTGAAAGTGGATATCCTCGTAGGACATCATGCCCGGCTCTGGATATCGCGTCGTGAACGGATACGCCGCAACATGGGCCCCCGAGCCCGTGAGCCGCGCATGCAGCGACGACTTGCCCACATTCGGCGGCCCGATCAGCGCGATCTGCGCCGCGCCTTCGGGCCGAATCACGAGGACCGGGCCCCCGCGCATCCCACCTTTCTTGGGCCGCTCGAGTTCTTCGGACAGCTCCTTGACGCGCCGCTTGATGTCACCCTGGAGATGGTCCGTTCCCTTGTGCTTGGGGATCACTCGGAGCATCTCCCGCAGCCACTCCAGGCGCTCCTGCGGGTCGCGCGCCTTGCGGAATTGAGCCTCCGCAGCCTTGTACTCGGGGGTGAGGTTGGCGGGCATGCTGGTGTCAGACCCTGACGGCGATGAGACACGCAGGAACGGACACGGCCGACTCAGGCGAAGAGCTCATGGCCGGCTCGATCGAGCATGGCCAGCCCACGGATTTCCTGGTCGAAGAGCGGGACGACGGCCCGCACGGACCCGTCGAACTTATCGCGGATGGTCTTCAGATGATCGTCCTGCATGGCGAGGCGATTCCGAACGAACTCCGGCACGTTGGCCCCGAGGGCCTCCCGGTCGAGCACCATGTTGACGATCACGCCGCCCACCGGGATTCCGAACTCGCGGAACCAGCCGATGAAGCGAGTGATCACCGCGATCGGCAGGGCCTCGGGGAGGGTGACGAAGAAGAAGGCCGTCTTGGCCTCGTCGGTGAGCAGGCGCCGCGCCTGGCCCATCCGCGTCCGGAACTCCAGCAGGTACTCGAGGAGTGGATCGTCCTCTTTCTTCTTGCTGAAGGAGAGCATCTGCCGGAGGGTGCGGGCTTCCTGGCGAGACTTAAGCATCTTTTCCACCCACAGCGCGTAGACCTTGGACATCCCGAGGAGACGGCGGGCATTGGCGGTCGGAGCCGTATCGAACACATAGACGTCGTACGCATTCGCGAGCATGAGGTCGACCATGTTCTCGAACATGGCCGACTCCTCGAAGGCAGGGTTCATGGTGGCGGACTCCACGAACTCGTCGGCCTTCGTCGAGATGTCGGCGAACTTCAGGAACCACTGGATCTTCTCGCGGATGTCGCGCTTGGACCGCTCGATCGTCTCACGCGTGTCGATCTCGTAGGCGTGGAATTCGGGCACCCCACGCACCTCGGTGGGCGCGGCCGAGACATCCTGCCCGAGAAGCCCGGAGAGGCTGTGGACGGGGTTGGTCGAGGCGAGGAGTGTGCGGTGTCCCTGGCGGGCCAGCCAGAGAGCGGTGGTGCCGGCGAGGGCGGTCTTGCCCACGCCGCCCTTGCCGCCGAAGAAGAGGTATTTCAGGCCGGGACGGTCGGCGAGGTGCCGGCGCATGGAGTCCGCAATCTCGAGGTCGGTCGGCATCGTCCTCAGGCCTCGAACAGTCGCCGAGCTAGCCGCTCGATCATGGGGAGTCCCGTCACGTCGCGTTCCATCTCCGGCACGTAGCTCTTGATGTCGCTGCCAAAGAGGGCTCGGATTACGTCGAGGTACTTCCGCTGCATGCCGATCCGGTTCTTGAGGTACGTGGGGATCCCGTCGCGGTCCAGCTCCGGCGGTAGGACGCGGTTCACGATGTAGCCGGAGAGGGGAACGTTGAATCGCGCGAACAGTTCGGCGGCCTTCTTCGTGTCCAGGATGATCATCTCCTCGGGCACCACCACGAAGAAGAACGCCGTACGCTTCTTGTCGGTGAGGATCCGCGACGAGGCGTTGATACGCTCCTTGATGTAGGTCAGCTCGGCCAGGATCCGGTCCTGCTCGACGGTTTGCTCGCGGCGCATGGTGGCCGCCACCTGGTCGTACTGCCGCATGTCCTCCCGCAGCCGGGTGATCTTGTTGATCCACTCGTCGTAGACCTTGGCCATGGAGAGGTAGTAGAGCGCGTGGCCGAGGGGCACGAGGTCGTAGATGTAGTAGTCGTAGTCCCCCTGCACCACGATGTCCACCACGGCGTCGAAGATGGCGCTCTCTTCCATGGCGGGCTCGGCGGAAGCGGCGCTGATGTAGTTGTCGATCTCCGCGGGCACCTGGTCGAAGCCGTACATGTCGAGGATCTTCTTGCGGATCTCCTCCTGATACTCGCGGATGCGTCGGTCCGCGTCGACCTCCTGCGCCCAGAGGTTCTCCATGATGGGCACCGGACCCTTGCCGAAGATATCGCGCTGGAAGATGTCGGACAGGCTGGCCTGGGGATCCACGGAGAAGAGGAGCACGCGCTTGCCCTGGCTGGCGAGCCAGAAGGCGCTGGTGGCGGAGAGCGTGGTCTTGCCGAGACCGCCCTTGCCGCCGAACATGACATAGCGCCGGTCGGGCTGGCTCTCGAACACCTCACGCAGGGACATGCTGCGCGCTAGCCGAGGATGTCGGTGACGTCGCGCTCGCGGAGCATGCGGCGCTTCCATCCGGCGATCTGGGGCGTGACATGGGGCAGGAGCCGGAGCGAGTAGTAGGGGGGCAGGATGGGAATGCCCAGCAGGTCGCCCATCGTGATCAAGATGAAGAGATGCTCCATGCTCGCGCGGGTCTTGACCGCATGCCGCGTCATCTCGTGCGACGCCATCCCGTACACGATGTCCCTGAAGACACCTACGAGCCCTCCCCGCTTCGTCGGCTTCGTCTCGTCCGCCATCGCGTCCCTTTCCCTCGGCCCGCTCAGAGGCCGTGCAAGTCGTACTCCTCCTTCTCCCAGAAGTCCTTCCGGCGCGCGAGATGCCGCTTCCAGGTCGCGACCTCCGGCACCACGTGCGGCAGGAGCCAGAGCGAGTAGACCGGCGGTAGGATCGGCACGCCCACCAGGTCACCGAACGTCACGACCATGAATACGACCTCGAGCTCGTGTCGCATCTCGACGGCATGCCGCGCGAACTCGAAGCCCGTCAGGCCGTAGACAAAGTGGGCAACCGCCTCGCGGACGCTCGCCCATCGTCGAGCGATCAGACGCGATAGCGTCCTCTCCACGAGCGCGCCGTGTCGACTCGCTGGGTGTCGACTACGCGCGAGCCGGCGCGGCGGTCGGTGTCACCATCGGCCGCTTCCGGTAGCGCATGAATGCCCTCACCCCGTCGTAGCCGATGAAGACAGCGGCCACGACCAACAGCATCGCGATGGCCATCAGCAGCGCGGAGCCCACCACCGGGGCCACGCGGCCCGCGGCGGCATTGACCTGGTACACGTTCACGTAGAGGTTGTAGGCCGTCACGAAGAGCGAACAGACCGTGGTCACGTACATGAACAGCGCGGGCAGTCCCGCGTACAGCCAGTTCTTCCCCACTGAGGCGAGCCAGACTGTCACGAGCAGCAGCGCTAGCGCCGCCATCAGCTGGTTGGCTCCGCCCAGGAGCTGCCAGATGTAGATCCAGGTGCCCGTCAGGACGACCACGATCGCCAGCCCGACGCAGATGAGTGACGACACGTGCTGGCTCTTGATGGGCGGGACGACCTCGCCCAACCACTCGCTCAGCGTCACCCGCATGACCCGGAAGAGCAGCTGGGTCACCACCAGCACGATCACGATGAAGGCCGCGAAGGCAAGAGAGGTCGCGTACTGGATCGGCACCCCGAAGACGCTGATGAAGCCGCCAAGCCCCGTGGCAAAGGCTGCCACCGGCGCGCCCTTGGAGCCCACCGCGACCGACAGGAGCGCCAGCAGGCCGAGCAGGAACTCGCAGAGCATCGCGCCTCCGCCGACCGGCAGCATGTCGCTCTCGTTCTCGATCTGGCGCGCGGTGCCTACTGACCCGAATAGCGCATGCCAACCCGAGATGGCGCCGCAGGCGATCGTGACGAAGAGCATGGGCCAGAGAGGCATGATCCCGGACGGGCCGACCTGCGGGTTCCAGCCCTTGAAGGCCGGAATGACGAACTGGGCGACCTCCGGCTTGACGAAGCTCGCCAACGCCGCGCCGAGCAGGCCGAGCACGATGGCGGTGGCGCTGACCCAGAAGGCCACGTAGACGACGGGTTGGGCCATCCGCCAGATCGGGAGCACGGAGCCCGCGTAGCAGAAGGCGCCGATGGCCAGGGCCCAGAAGAGCAGGCTCGGCATCATCTGGGCGTCGGCGCCCTTGAAGCCCGCCGCCGTCGGGTCGAAGTAGGTGATGAGGGGGGCACCCCCCGTCAGGTTGTTGAGGGCGGTGTTGAACCCCGTGAAGATGCCCTCGGTGAGGGGACCCGACAGGATGGCCGCGAAGGTGAGGCCGACGGTCAGCGCGGTGGCTCCCACCAGCCCTGTGCGCCAGCGGTAGAGCATCTGGCCCAGCAAGAGGCCCATCGCGGTGAGGACGATGATGCCGAAGTGCGTGCGCGGCTGGGACTCCATCACGCTGGCCATGATGCTGACGAACCCGCTCGAGCCCACCAGGAGGTAGAAGAAGATGAACATGAACAGGATGGTGCGCGAGCGAGGGGAGACCAGGCGATGCGCGACACCCGAGAGGCTGTTGCCGTCGTTGCGTACCGAGATCACGATGCCGCTGTAGTCGCTGGCCCAGCCGATGAATGACACGCCGAGCACGAGCCAGATCAGGGCGGGCAGCCAGCCCCAGAGGGCCGCCGCCACGATGGCCCCCACGATCGGACCGGCGGCCGCGATGGATTTGAAGTGGTAGCCGAAGAGGATGTTCTTGTTGGTGGGCATGAAGTCCACACCGTCCATGTAGAGGGTGGCAGGCGTGGCCCGCTGGGGATCGGACTGGATGACGTAGCGATCGATGCGTCGCGCGTACAGCGTGTACACGAGGTACACGGTCAGCGCTCCGATGATGACGGCCAGTAGCGTGTTCATGATGCCTCCTTCCCGTGGTGGAGCGAACGGGAGCTCACCGGCTCTCGAGAGCGATCACGCTCCTTTCCCGAGCTGCGTCGCGATGAGATCGTCGACGCGCGAGAAATCGGATCCGATATACCGCTGCCCCTGGACCGAGAAGGCGGGATACCGCCAGACGCGGCGGCGGAGCGACTTGGCGAAGCCTTCGATCGACAGCGCGTCGATCAGCCGTACGCGCACGCGATCGCCGAACTTGGCCGGCAACGTGCCGGCCCACTCGGAGAGCGCGTGGAATTCCTCCTGAAGGTCCGCGGGCAGCCCCGATTCCAGGAGCTCTCGCTGCACCTTCTGACGCAGACCCATGACCTGCCAGGTCACTTCGCAGTGCTTTCAGTGGTTGAAGCGGGTGGGCACGTAGGCGATGACTTCGACACGGATCGGCTCATCGAGGGACGGTGACGTCATGGGCAGCCCCCGAGGGAGAATCGATCAGCGAGATGGTATACAGGGTTCGTCCGGTCTGCAAACCCGGGCTTGACGCAATGCGGGATGAAGGATGGCGCCACCTGGATGACGAGGCGCTGGAGCGCCTTCTGGTGGAGCGCTGGCTCTATCGCGGGCTCATGCTGGGCGTCATCCTGCTCTCGGCCATCCTCGTGAGCTACCTGGGCGCGCGCGGTCTGAACGGAGCAGCCGACCACGCCATCCTCATCGTTGCGGTCGGCGTGGCCCTTGCCGCTGCGGCCGTCGCGTTCGTCTTGCGCCAGCGCGACCTCAAGATCCACCGCGAGCTCAGGGAGCGCCGCCGCGCTGGGCGCGGACACGCCTGAGTCGCTCGCACTGCCTGTCGATCATCGGCTCCGTGGCCCCGGCTTCACCCGTCCGCTTCCTTGCGAGCACACTCCGATCTCCCCAGTGGACAGAAGGGAGGCCTCAATGCCCATCCTTATGAAGCTCCGGGAGTTGCTCGAGCAGAATAACATCCCCTACTCGGTTCGCTCTCGCCCCGAGGTCGACACGGCCCTCCGCGGCACTTCTCCCTACGGGAAGCGGCGCCGGTGGCCGTTGGCCGCTAGCTTCCTGTGCCTTCTCTTCGTGTCCACAGCCGGTCCCGCCTTAGCCGATACCGCTGCGCCCTTCACGTTCGAGGACGCAGACATCCAGACTGTCATCAAGCAGGCGGCCACGCTCACAGGAATCACGTTTCTGTTCGACCCGGAGCAAGTCAGAGGGAAGATCACGTTGCTCGCTCCGAAGGCGGTGGCCCGGGCAGAGGCGCTCGAGCTTCTGAGATCTGTGCTCGCCTTGCACGGTTACAGCCTCCTGAGCAGGCCGGAAGGTATCTGGATCGTCCCTGCCGAACGGGTCACCAGTGAGGTCTTCACCATCAAGGTGGTCCCGCTCAGTTACGCACAAGCGGGGGAGGTGGCGCACGCGCTCTCGTGGGTCGCGCCGCCCTCAGTTCGGATCGTTCCTTATTACCCGACCAACAGCGTCATCATCTCGGGACATCCCGCGGCGGTAGCGGGGTTGATCGACCTCATCAAATGATGGAAGTAGGCAACACAACCGCGGCGTAGTCGGAGCCACACCCTGGCTAGCTGCATCGGGCACGACGCCGACGACTCTCGATCTCCGGCGCAGCCCGTCAAGGCGCCTTGACGGGCTGACCCGAGAGGCATAGCGTCTAGTCACTTCTCGATACGACCCTCAGCGAGGGCGGCGATGCCGCTACTCCGGGTTCCCGCACAGCTTTTCAGCACCTGCGATGACCATCTCGATGGGCCGCGGCGGCGATCGCCTGCCCGCGACCCGCCAACAACCTTGACCTTCTTACCTCTGGCGCGATGAGATCGGTGCTACCCACAGGAGGATGATCATGGGAGCCTATTGCAAGCTCGACTACATGCGTCGTCACCCCGCCGGACTCTGCGAGATCATTGAGGTGAGGCGCTTCTCTACTTACTACGATGCGGCCATGTTCGGTGACCGGGGCGAGATCGCTTGCATCCCCCACAAGGGCTGTCTGCTCGAGATCGTGGCCGCCAGTGAGGTCAGGCATCCTGAGGTAAACCGGCTCCTGCCCGGGCAAGTCATCCGTTATTCGCGGTCGTTCTTCTTCGGTGACCGGTTCGAGCTCCCGAGCGGCACGAGGGTGGGGCTGCACGAGCTCGTCGGCTTCAAGCTGCAACTCACGCCTCCCAGGACCGCTCCGCCGCCCGAGGAGGACATCATCCTCCAGCGTGCGACGTGCGGGAAGCCGGGCATGGCCAAGGCCGGCGCGGATAGCGCCGCCGCTACGCGGAGGTGACCGGGCGCGTCGAGCCATTGAGGGAGTGACCGGCCTCGGCAGCGAGGATCTGGGGGAGCGTGAAGCGCCTGCGAGTCTGGATCAAAGACGTCATCCGGCACGTGTACGCGCGGCACCCCGGCGGGTTCGCGCCCGCGCTCGCAGGGAGGTAGCTGCGACTGCGGCCGCCCCGGCAAACCTGTTTCTTGGAGAGCCGTGATGCACGCAGGGCACCATGCTGCCCTCGTTGACCATGCGGATGGCGGGCGGGTGCGCTTGTGTGAGCGTGCCCCCCCCGGCGCCGCTCCTGATTTGTTGGTCGGTGCAAAAGGAGGTTGGGAAATGAGAAAGCTCATGGAGTCCTTGAGGTTACTTCTGACCAAGATGCGAAGACTCGTCACGCGGCCACGAGGTGCCCCAAAAGGTTAGGCGCTCACGAAGCGCCAGAGCCAGGTTCGCTTCACCGGACAGACGAAGGCCGTCGGATACGACGGGAGGACGTCGATGCCCAAGTACGAGTTCATGTGCGAGAGCTGTAAGAAGAGCTTCGAGGTCGTGCTGACCGTCGCGGAAAAGGCCGCCGCGAAGGTTCAGTGTCCGACGTGTGGCAGCGGACAAGTCACGTCGCAGATGGCGATGTTCAGCGCGAAGACCTCGCGGAAGAGCTGAAGCCCACGGGAGGATGATCTATCGATGACGAGAAGACCGCCAATTTCGGAGAAGGCCGTGAAGCCTCACCTCCGCGAGATCGCCGAGTGTCTCGACGAGACCCTGCGGCTTCAGTCGCGGGTTATGGATCTCACCGAACAGGTCTACGAGGCGGCGGGGATGAGGCCAGGCGATCGCATGCTTCGAGGGAAAGTGACCGGACTCCTCTTCGGGCTCCAGGCGCACTTGGACGAGCTCCATCCCCTGGCCATTGACGAAATCTGAGTGGAGCAGACGCCAAGACCATCCACGCCATGCCGCGCCCTATGAGGTAAAGCGTCGACCTTCTCTGCGCCCTCGGCGCGGTCGACGGGCGGCGCATCTGGCGCCACGTGCTGCCCAACGTGTTGGCGCCCATCGCGGCGGTGGCGACCTTCTCGGTGGCGCGCACCATCATCGCGGAGGCCTCGCTCTCCTTCCTGGGGTCGGGCGTGCCGCCCCCCCGAGCTGGAGCGCCCTGCTCGACGGGGGACGCAACTACATCACCACGGGCTGGTGGCTGGCCCTCTTCCCGGGGACGGTGATCCTCATCGTGGTCCTCGTGATCAACCTCATCGGCGACTGGCTGCGCGACGCGCCGCTCTATGGACGCCGGGTTATCGAGCGGATCGCGGTGCCGACGTCGACGGTCACCGTGCCGTGCGCGCGCATGAGCAAGCCGATCCGTAAACGGTGATCGCAAGGCTGGAATCTACGAGGACG
>Ga0126369_10004522_pt1 | contig 10214 bp, 10 predicted proteins | sample PanSoiMetaPlot_1_FD_109646 | JGI IMG/M metagenome (GOLD analysis project Ga0126369, IMG submission 109646) | Tropical forest soil microbial communities from Panama - MetaG Plot_1 | ecosystem: Environmental > Terrestrial > Soil > Tropical forest > Bulk soil | place: Panama | collected 2016-02-17
CCGTTCCGGAAATGAGCGGCCGATCACCCCGCGGGTTCGTCCTGGCCGCGATGGCCACCGCGCTGGCGGCGCTCGCTCCCTTCGTGTTGACGTCCGAGCCGGCGGCGCCCGCGCAGACCGGCCCCGGCGCGCAGCTGCTCGACGACGCCCGGCGCGCGGAGCAGGAGCAGGACTTCTCAGGAGTGCTCGAGGTGTCGTGGTCGGATGCGAGCGGCGAGCACCGCAGCGACGTGCCCGTCCGCAGCGCCGGCGGCGTGCTCGCGTTGGGCGACCGCCCGCAGGTCGTCGTCGAGGGCGCGCGCCGTTTCGTGCAGGGGCCGAATGGGTGGCTGGCGGTCTGGAGTCGGGAGACTCAGCCCGACGTGCCCTCGGCGTCGGCCAAGTGGCAGCTCGTCGTGCGCGACGGGCCCACGGTGGCCGGACGCCCGACGCGTGAGGTCGATGCCACCGACAGCCGCGACGGGCGCGTTCGTGAGCGCCTCTACCTCGACGAAGCAACGAGCCTGTTGCTGCGTCGGGAGCAGCTCGACACGCGTGGCCGTACCGTGCGGGCCGTCGGTTTCACGACGATCGGCGAGCAGGCGGTCGGGATGTTCATCGGCTCGCTCCCGGGCGAAGCGCCCCACGCGCCGTCCCGGAGCACGAACCGTCAGCCGCGTGTCCTCAGGGAGGTCGCCGCCCCGTTCCGGGCCCCCCGGGACGCCGGCGACCGCTTCCGGCTCGTCGGCCGGTACGACGAGGACCACCACACGCTCCATCTCTTCTACAGCGACGGGCTCTTCAGCGTCTCGGTGTTCGAGCAGAAGGGCGAGCTCGACCCCACCGGCCTCCCCGCCGGCGCCAAGCCGCGCACCGTCGCCGGGCGTGACGTCCGCCAGTACCGCACCCCGGGCGGAGTCGTCCAGGTGTGGGAAGCGGCCGACGTCGTCTACACGACCGTGTCCGACGCCCCCGTGGACCAACTCGACGACGTCGTCGTCGACGTGAGCCCACCCCGCTCGACCGACCCCCTCACCCGCGTCACCAACTTCGTCCTCGGCCCGTTCTCGTGGTGAGAGCCGGGGTCACCGCCCCGGATCGACCACTCGGGAAGACGTGCGCCGCCGAGGCCGGCCCATCGACGGCGGACTCGGACATGCGGGCCCTCGGCTTCGCCTCGTGCCCGAACTCGCCGGCGCCGATGGGCCGACCTCGATGCCACAAGAAGACGGCACACGAGGCGGCGGCCCCCGGGCGGTGCGCCGAGGGTCGCCGACGACGCCTCTGTCAAGCGAAGGAGGAGGCGATCCCTCGGGGTGCCGCCGAAGAGTGGCCGCCGCGGGTCACGCCCATGTGTCCGGCACGAGGTCGTGCAGGCGCGGTCGTCCGCTAGGAGGGAGTGGGGGTGGGTGTGCCGTCGAGGCGGCGGCGGCGGAGGATGCGGCGGCGTTCACGTTCGGAGGCGCCGCCCCAGACGCCGTGGTCGATCCGGTAGGTGAGGGCGTACTCGAGGCACGGCTCCTTGACCGGGCAGTCGGCGCAGACCCGGCGGGCCTGCTCGACCCCGACCCCGTCGGAGGGGAAGAAGTCATGGGGAGCGCGGCCTCGGCACTTCGCCTCGAGCATCCACTGATGCTCCTCGTCGTCGACGGGGGGAGGCTGGGGGAGTTCGAAATCCATAGGGCTCACCGGTTCAAACGGCGCCGAGCGCGTTCCGGTTCCCGCTCATCGGGGACGAATCATGCGGGGCGTGGATGAGAGCAACATGACAGCCGATCCTGGAACCTTCTACGGATCGGACGGCGTTTGAGATGGCGATGCTGTTCATCCTGCTCTTGGAGACAAACTGATGCCTGATGAGGCCCCTCCTCCCGCGGACGTCATGACCGTCCCCCCGTCGCCCCCGCCGGCGTGGCCCGACCAGCCGCCCACCACCCCGCCGTGGCCGACGCCGCCCGCTCCGCCGGCCCCGCCGCCCGAGCGCCGGAATCGTCTGCGCCAGTTCCTCGTCGGCGCCCTCGTCGGTGGGTTGTGCGGAGCGCTCGTCGCGTCCGGTGCGTTCTTCGCCTTCGGCCGGGACGACAACAACTCCTCCAGCGTGACCGGGGTGACGAATCGAACCAACGAGGTCTCGCGCAACTCGTCGACGATCGCCCACAACGGCGACACCGCCGGGATCATCTCCAAGGTCGAGCCGGCGGTTGCGGCCGTCACCGTGAACGAGTCCGGTGGTCAGAGCGCGGGAACGGCCTTCGTCCTCTCCGACGACGGCTACCTCGTCACCAACGCGCACGTCGTCGGCCAAGCGCAGACCGCCAAGCTCCAACTCAACGACGGCCGGACGATGGACGCGCGCGTTGTCGGCCGTGATCCGAGCGCCGATGTCGCGGTGCTCAAGGTGGACGCCGGGAACCTTCCCGCCGTGTGCACCGACGACTCCAACAAGGTGCAAGTCGGCGACGACGTCGTCGCCATCGGGAACGCGCTCGCGCTCGAGGGTGGCCTGAGCGTCACGCGAGGGATCATCTCCGGGCCGCCTCGTCCCGGCAGCGAGATCGGCACCGCGCTCGAGACGGTCCTGCAGACGGACGCCGCCATCAACCCTGGGAACTCCGGCGGTCCGCTCGTCGACGCCAACGGGTGCGTCATCGGGATCAACACCGCCGTCGCCTCGGGCACGGGCGAGCAGCCGGCCCAGAACGTCGGTTTCGCGATCCCGATCTCGTACGCCAAGCCGGTCGTCGACGACATCAAGGCCGGTCGCAAGCCGGCGTTCCTCGGGATCGGCACCACCGACCTCACCCCCGAGTTGAAGGGCCAGCTCGGCGTCAACGTCAACGACGGCGCCGTCGTCGAGGACGTGACGTCGGGCTCGCCTGCCGACAACGCCGGGATGCAGCGCGGTGACGTCGTCGTGCAGATCGGTGACACCTCGATCAAGAACGGTGGCTCCGTCGCCACCGCCGTGCGCCAGCACCGGCCGGGCGAGAAGGTCACGATCACCTACGTACGTGGGAACAACCGGAAGACGGCCGACGTCACGCTCGTCCAGCGACCGGATGCGGGGTAGCGCGACCGCACCGGTACTCTGTTCCTCGCATGAGCATCGAAGAAGAGGAACTCGAGCAGCTCCCGCCCCAGGGGCACGTGAAAGTCGTGTACCTGGGGCCGGTCGCGCCCCACTGGGAGGTGCACGGCGTGTTCGGCGACGGGCGGCTCATCGACGAGTTCCGCCAGCGGGCGCTGGCCCGGCTCCAGCTCCTGCCGCCGCACGACCCGCAGTTCCGGCGTAACCGGGAGCGGGTGGCGCGCGACGCCGAGCGCGAGCGCCTGATCCTGGAGTGGGACCTCGGCTACGAGGAGACCGAAACCGCGACCTAGTCGATCGACTCGTCGCGCGGCGGTGGGTGCTCGCCGGTGACCATGAACCCGACCCGTTCGCCGATGGTGACGGCGTGGTCGGCGATCCGCTCGTAGTGACGACCGACGAGGGCGAGCTGGACGGCGGTCAACACACTGGCCTCGTCGTCGCCCCTGCTGCCGGCGAGGATGTACCGGAAGAGGCTCTTCGTGAGGTCGTCCATCTGGTCGTCCATGTCGGAGAGCGCGGCGGCGGCCGACGGATCGGAGTCGGCGAACGCGTCGAGCGCGACCCGCGTCTGCGTTCCCGCCTGCTCGCCCATGCGCTGGATGATCCCCCGCAGCTTCGGGTCGAGCGGGTGGGGGTACAGGCGGCGGGTGGTCTTGGCCACGTTGACCATGAGGTCGGCGGAGCGTTCGAGCTCGTGCACGATCCGTAGCACGGAGATGACGGTGCGGAGGTCGGTCGCCATGGGCTGCTGGCGGGCCAGGAGCTGGTAACAGCTGTCCTCGATCGAGTGGGTGAGATCGTCGATGTCGTCGTCGTTCTCGATCACCCGCTCGGCAGCGGCGAGGTCGGCGTCGAGGAACGCCTGGGTGCCGCCGGCGATGGCCTCGGTCGTCAGCGCCGCGAGCCGGATCACGTCGATCCGCAGCTCGTCGAGCGCTTCCTGGAAGCTCTTCCTCGCCTCGTTGGCCGTCTCCGTCACGGCGCCATCATCCCATTCCGATGGATATGCCTCACTCGCCGGGGTGGGACCTTCGGATCGTTCGGGCAGAGTTCACGGTCTGGCCACATCCATGCCATGCGCGCGCCAGGATCGCGCTGATCATCTGGAACGGCGGCGAAGTTTGTCGGCGAGCCCCGCGCCCGGCCCCCAATCGTTCCGGCAGTGTTTACCGTCCGGCCACCTCGCCGCCACGGCCGCGCCAGCATCGCTTCGTAGCGTCCGCCCCGGAACTTCCTAGGAGGACATGACTCTATGAAGCGCATTGTTGCCAGCCTGCGGTGGCTGCTCCCGGTGGCCCTGGTCGCCGGCCTGGCTACGTCGGGGGTAGCGGTTGCCGGGGCGAGCGCGCCCGCGCAGGGCGGCTCCGCCACGCTGAACGGCTCCGGTTCGACGTTCCAGCAGCCTTACAACGAGCAGGTGATCGGGGCCTTCAAGCAGAAGAGCCCGAGCGTCACCATCAACTACTCCGGCGGTGGCTCCGGCAAGGGCCGGCAGGACTTCGCCGACCAGGTCGTCGACTTCGCCGGGACCGACGCGCCGTACAGCGCCTCCGACGCCGCCGGCGTCAAGGGCGGGACGTACTACTACTTCCCGACGGTCGCCGGCCCCATCACGGTGTCGTACAACGTCAACGGCGTGAAGAAGCTCCAGCTCTCGCCGCAGACGCTGGCGAAGATCTTCCAGGGCGACATCAAGACCTGGAACGACCCCGCGATCGCGGCCGACAACAAGGGCGTGAAGCTGCCGTCGACGCCGATCACGGTCGTGCACCGCTCCGACAGCTCGGGCACGACGCAGAACTTCACCACGTTCCTGAACACGGCGGCGCCGGGGGTCTGGACGCTCGGCGCCGGCTCGACGGTGACGTGGCCCTCGGACCAGCAGTCGGGCCAGGGCAACCCCGGTGTCGGCCAGACGATCAAGAGCACCGATGGCGCCGTCGGCTACGTCGACTTCTCGGACGCGAAGGCGTTGAAGCTGAAGTTCGCGTCGGTGAAGAACCAGGCCGGCAAGTTCGTGGCGCCGACCCTGAAGGGGACCACGGCCGCGATCGACAAGGCGCAGGTCAACCAGGATCTGACGTACAACCCGCTGAACGCCGCCGGCGCCAGCGCGTATCCGATCGCGTCCCCGACGTGGATTCTCGCCTACCAGAACTACTCGGACTCGGCGAAGACCTCGGCGATCAAGAACTTCCTGAACTACATCTACGGGAACGGGCAGAAGCTCGCCAACAGCGTCGACTACGCGCCGCTGCCGAAGGACCTGCTCGACAAGGCCAAGGCTCAGGTCAAGCAGATCGGCGGGTCGTCCGGCTCGACGAGCTCGACGACACCGAGTTCGTAGCATCTCGCGCATGTGATCGAGAGGGGCGGGCGGTTGCCGCCCGCCCCTCTCGTCTTTCCGAAAGCAGGCGATGGTCACCGAAGCACCCGCCCTTCCCTCAGGCCTGACGAAGGGCAAACGACCGCCGGGTCTCATCGCCGACCGCGGCTTCCGCGTTCTCGCCCTCCTCGCGGGCCTGACGGTCCTCGTGATCCTGGCGTTGATCGCGATCTACACCACCCGTGAGGCCTGGCCCTGGTTCCGGACCGAGGGCCTGGGGATCTTCTCCGACAACTGGGACCCGGCCCATCACCAGTTCGGCGCCGGCGGTCTGATCTACGGCACGTTGGTGGTGGCGGGAATCGCGGTGGTCCTCTCGCTTCCGATCAGCGTGGGGATCGCACTGTTCGTCACCGACGTCGCTCCGGAGCGCATCCGGCGCCCGATCGTGTACACGGTCGACCTGCTCGCTGCCATCCCGTCGGTCGTATACGGACTGTGGGCGTTGTTCGTCCTCGCCGAGCCGCTGGCGAACCTCTTCCAGTCGCTGTCGGACGCGACCGCGAGCATCCCGGTGCTCAAGACGCTGTTCGCCAACCCGAGCGCGTCGGGGAAGAGCTTCATGACGGCCGGGATCATCGTCGCCATCATGATCACGCCGATCATCACGTCGATCACGCGGGAGGTGTTCGCTACCGTCCCGTCGTCGCAGAAGGAGGCGGCGCTCGCGCTCGGCGCCACGCGCTGGGAGATGATCCGAGGCGCCGTCTTCCCGCACAGCCGCAGCGGCATGGTCGCCGGCACGATGATCGGCCTGGGACGCGCGATGGGTGAGACGATCGCCATCGCCCTCGTGATCGGCGCGTCGCCGCGGATCACCGCCAACATCCTCGGTCCCGGCGACACGCTCGCCAGCATCATCGCCAATCAGTTCGGCGAGGCCAGCGGCACGCACCGCGCCGCGTTGATCGGATGCGGCGTCGTGCTGTTCGCGATCACGATCGTGATCAGCATGGCGGCACGGGCGGTCGTCTCCCGGGCTGACCGGCGAACGGCGGGGACGGCATGACCGCGCCGGCGGTGCCGCTGACCCAGTCGACCCGGAAGGGCCGCCGGGAGGCCAAGAACGCGTTGGCCACCGCGTTCATGGTGGGCTCGTTCATCGTCGCGCTCGTCCCGCTGACCTTGATCACCCTGTATGTGGTGCGCGCCGGTATCAAAGTCTTCGGGTTGGACTTCCTGACCCAGGACATCCCGTTCTCGAATCGCCTGCCCGGCGGCGGGATGAACGCAGCCATCGTCGGCACGCTGGTGATCACGGGCACGGCGACGGCGATGGCCGTCCCGCTCGGGATCCTCGGGGGCATCTACCTGAACGAGTACGGCGGCAGCGGCGCCATGGCCCGGATCGTGCGCTTCCTCGCCGACGTGATGACGGGCGTGCCGTCGATCGTGATGGGCCTGTTCATCTACACGATCTGGGTCCTTCCCCGGAAGGACGCCGGGCTCAGCGGGTTCGCGGGCGCCCTCGCTCTGGGGTGCCTCATGCTCCCGATCGTGATCCGCACCACGGAGGAGATCCTCAGGCTCGTTCCCGAAGACTTACGGGAGGGGAGCTACGCGCTCGGGTGCCGCAAGGCCCAGACGATCCGGCGCGTCGTGCTCCCGAATGCGGCGCCCGGAATCATCAGCGGCGCGCTGCTCGGCGTTGCGCGCGTGGCTGGTGAGACGGCGCCGCTGCTGTTCACCATCGGCATCGTGAGCACGCCGAACTGGAACGTCTTCAACGGGCCGAACACGGCGCTCCCGCAGCAGATCTACATCAACGCGAGCGTGTTCGGCGGTTTCGACGCGGCCAAGGACCGAGCGTGGGGTGCGGCGCTGGCGCTCATCCTGATCGTCTTCTTGTTCACGCTGATCGCACGCATCATCCCGGCGATCTACGCCCGCCGATCGGCGGCGACCTGAGCCTTGGAGCAGGGAATGACCGACACCGCGACCGCCACCACTAGATTCGGTCCGATGACGACCACACGCGACGACTCCGTCGCCCGGGGGCCGGAGGAGACACCGCCCCGCGAGCCGGCGCCGGAGGAGCAGCCCGAACGCGCCCGGGAGATCGTCTTCGAGCTCGCGGGTGTCGAGGTGCGCTACGAGGGCGCGACCGCCGTCGAGGGCGTCAACCTCGAGATCGCGGCCAACGAGATCACCGCGTTCATCGGGCCGTCGGGATGCGGCAAGACGACCGTGCTGCGCTCGCTGAACCGCATGCACGACATCACGCCCGGCGCCGAGGTGCTCGGCAAGGTCACGTATCACGGCGAGGATTTGTACGCCGCGAAGGTCGACCCGGCCGAGGTGCGCCGGCGCATCGGCATGGTGTTCCAGAAGCCGAATCCGTTCCCGAAGTCGGTGTACGACAACGTCGCGTACGGCCCCCGTATCAACGGCGCCAGGCGCAGCGAGGTCGAGGAGCGGGTCGAGAAGGCGTTGACCCAGGCCGCGCTATGGGACGAGGTGCACGGCAAGCTTCGTCGCAGCGCCCTCGCGCTCTCCGGTGGTCAGCAGCAGCGTCTGTGCATCGCACGGTGCCTCGCCGTCCAGCCCGACGTGATCCTCATGGACGAGCCGTGCTCGGCGCTCGACCCGATCGCCACCGCGCGCATCGAGGACCTCATGGAGGAGCTCAAGAGCGAGTACACGATCGTCATCGTCACCCACAACATGCAGCAAGCGGCGCGCGTCTCCGATCGCACCGCCTTCTTCACCGCCGAGGTGGACGACGGTCATCGCCGCGGCCGGCTCATCGAGTACGACGTGACCGAGACGCTCTTCACGAGTCCGTCCGATCCCCGCACGGAGGGGTACATCACCGGGAGGTTCGGCTGATCGTCACGATCGCGCTGACGGTCGTGATCGTCGCGCTCGTCGCGGCGCTGGGCTTCCTCGTTTTCACCATCCGGTCGCTGCGGCGGGAGCTACGCCGCTCGTCGGGGGAGTTGGACGAGCCGTTCGACCGTGGGCGGACGCGCGGCGAGGTCGAGCGGGAGTCATTGGCGGGCACCGTCGCTGCGTTCGAGGACGGCGTCGTCGTGGTCGACGCCCGGGGCAACGAGGTGATGCGCAACGCCGCCGGCGAGCGCTTCCGCGGTGCCCGTCACGCCGACGCGCTCGTCGAGGACGCCATGCGCACGTTGCTCGTCTCGGCGCTCCGGGGGGAGCGGGCGGAGCGTGAGCTGCAGCTGTTCGGCCCGCCCCGGGAGGCCGTGCTGGTGCGCACGGCTCCGCTGTGGCGCCGCAATCGTGTGATCGGCGCGGTCGCGTTCGTGCGCGACGTGTCGGAGCTACGGCGGATCGAGAGCGTACGGCGCGACTTCGTCGCCAACGTGAGTCACGAGCTCAAGACGCCGATCGGCGCGTTGTCCCTCCTCGCCGAGACGATGGCAGCAGGCAACGACGCGCCCGTGAACCCCCAGCTCGCCGACCGCGTGCAGCACGAGGCCGACCGGCTCGGCCACATCGTCGACGACCTGCTCGACCTCAGCCTCATCGAGGCGCAGGAGCGCCCGACCCGTGAGCCGGTGCCGGTGCATCTCGTGCTGCACGAGGCAGCAGAGCGGGTGCGGGGTGCCGCCGACGCCGTCGGGATCCCGCTGAGCGTCGCCCCGGTGGCGACCGACCTGGACGTTACGGGCGACCGGTCGCAACTCGTCAGCGCGGTCACGAACCTGCTCGACAACGCCGTGAAGTACTCGGAGTCGGGTCAGCCCGTGGAGGTCGACGCGGCGGTGGAGGACGGCAACGTGTGCATCTCGGTCCGTGACCACGGGATCGGCATCCCGTCCCGTGATCTCGAGCGCATCTTCGAGCGCTTCTACCGGGTCGACCGGGCCCGCAGCCGGGCGACGGGAGGAACCGGGCTCGGGCTGTCGATCGTCCGTCACGTCGCGCAGGCGCACGGCGGCGACGTCACCGTCGAGTCGGTCGAAGGGGAGGGTTCCACCTTCCGCTTTCGCGTGCCCCTACCCTCGGCGAAGAAGCTCCCGGAAGCGTCGTGATGGCAGAAGCAGCGCCGCTCATCCTCGTGGTCGACGACGAGGAGTCCTACCGCGACGCCCTGACGGTGGCGCTCGAGCGCGAGGGGTTCCGGGTCGAGGTCGCCGCGGACGGCCAGGAGGCGATCGACCAGTTCGAGGCGACGAACCCGTCGATGATCCTCCTCGACGTGATGCTGCCGCGGATCTCGGGTGTCGACGTGTGCCGTGACATCCGCACACGCTCCCGGGTGCCGATCATCATGGTCACGGCGCGGAGCAACGAGATCGACGCCGTCGTGGGGCTCGAGGTCGGCGCCGACGACTACGTGTCGAAGCCGTTCCGGCTGCGCGAGCTCATCGCCCGTGTGCGGGCGGCGCTGCGACGGAGCGCCGACGACGAGCCGGCGGCCATCACCAGCCAGGAGATCCTCGAGATCGGAGACGTTCGCCTCGACGCCGGTCGCCACGAGGTCTTCGTGCGCGGCGACCCGGTGCCGCTGCCGCTGAAGGAGTTCGAGCTGCTGGAGCTGCTGCTCGCGAACGCGGGCCGGGTGCTTACGCGCGACGTGCTCATCGACCGGATCTGGGGCCCCAACTACTTCGGCGACACCAAGACCCTCGATGTGCATGTGAAGCGGCTGCGGGCCAAGGTCGAGGAGGACCCGTCGAACCCGACGCGAGTCGTCACCATCCGCGGCGTCGGGTACCGCTACGAGAAGCCCACCCGCGCCGCGACGGGCTGACACCGCCCTCCCGGGTTTGGCGTCGCCGAGGCCCCTTA
>Ga0126369_10004524_pt1 | contig 10211 bp, 9 predicted proteins | sample PanSoiMetaPlot_1_FD_109646 | JGI IMG/M metagenome (GOLD analysis project Ga0126369, IMG submission 109646) | Tropical forest soil microbial communities from Panama - MetaG Plot_1 | ecosystem: Environmental > Terrestrial > Soil > Tropical forest > Bulk soil | place: Panama | collected 2016-02-17
GTTATGGATGTGGTTGCCTACGACCTGGAAGTGGCTCCCGCCGTCGAACAGATCGATCCCGCCGGCGCTTCCATTCGCATTGGCCAACCCGGTCATCTCGAAGTCCTGGATGCGGACGTAAGACGCGCCGCCTCGAGCTACAAATCCGGAGCCGGCTTTTCCGTTCCCCCCGTCGACCTTCGCCCCCCACTTGTTCTTAGACCTGAAGACAATCCAGTCGTCCGGCGCGCCGCCTCTCGAAACACAGACGACCACTTTACCGTAGCAATCGTTAGGCTCGCCGTAGGTGTAGACGCCGTCGTCTACCAGGACTGTATCGCCGGGTTTGACGACGTCGGCGGCTTTTTGAATCGTCCTGAAAGGGCGCGCTTCGGAGCCGGGGTCGGAGTCAGAACCGGCAGGCGAGACATAGTAAGCGCGCCCGCCATGCCGCGTAGGCGTAGCAATGCGGTCTGCGGGCTGCGTTTGGGAGCGCGCTCCTCCGTGCGGAGTTATCATTACGAAGGCGCAGCAGGCGACGCCAAAAACCAACGCCGCACAGTTACATAGTGCGGAAGGGCGGTAAGTAACGCGGGGAACGAATAATCCTTTCATGTAACACCTCGATTCCACTCCACTAGTTGGGGACGTATGACAGTTCAGTATCTCAAAACGCGCCCGGGACTGAAGCCAAACGTCGACAGGATCGCCCCGCCCACTGTCTTGGACCGGCTGTTGGGGATGATTACTATGTCGTTGGCGTTTATCTCGACGTCTTCCTGTTCACCGTTCATTATCTTGCCCGCGTCTACTCTTATCTCCTGCCTCTTCCCGGAGCCAGTAACTTCACGGAATATGATCGCGCGGCCGGACGCGGCCGTGAATTTCATCCCTTGCGCAAGCGTAATCGCCTGCCTGAGCGTCGCGCCTTCTCTGAACTGGAACGAGCCGGGCGCATTCACATCCCCCCCGACGAAGAAGACTTCCCCTTGCGGAATATTGACGACGCTTCTGGGATCAAGGCGCATGTTCTTATCGAAGTCTCCCCTGAGCAGCCCGTTAATATTGACTTTTATCAACTCATACCCCTCTTGCTCCGGCTCCTGATCGCGGTCCCCAGATTGCGAGGGGGGGTGAGAGGGCGGGCTTGCGGCGCCGGATTCCGGCCGCGAGATTGATAGCAGCTTAGGCTCGTCCGCGCCAGGAACGGAGCCCTCCGGACGGCGCGCCTCGCGTATGATAAAGGCGGTAGAGCCGTGACTCTCCTTCAACCCGCCGGCCACGGTGATTAATGTCAGCAGCGACGGACGCCCTTCCATCTGATAAGCTCCGGGGCGATTGACCGCTCCCTGAATGAAGAAGGTATGGCTGTTCATCTGTTCGATCGTCACAGTCACGCGAGGGTTTTTCAGGTATCGCCCGCGCAAGCTGTCGGCAATAAAGCCGGCCAACTCATCCGCCGTCTTTCCATGCGCGGTTACGGGGCCAAGGTACTGCATCCTGATCGTTCCGGAAGCGCTGACGCGTCGAATGCCCGACAGCTCGGGCGCGCGATCCACCTGTATCTCGATCACATCGCCGGGGTTGATCCGATAATCTTCCCTTACTTCGGCGACGGCGCCGGCCACGCCAATCCCATCCGGCGATCTGATTGGCGCCTGTCGCCCGCTCTCCTGCGACTGCGCTTGGCAATCCATCAGAGCTCCAGTCGCAGGCCCAAGCGCCGGGACGCATAATAGGATAACTAATCTGATGAGTAGTCTTTTCTGAAGATAAGCTTCAACTTTCATGGTGACACTCCTTATGAAGAAGCTCGCGGCAATCAGGATAGACGTAGCCTCTTGCGCTCGAGGCGGGGGAGTGTTGACACACTCCTCCCCAGACTCGCAGGACCGTAAAGGAAACCTCGTGTCGAGGCAGCATACTGATTGTCTGCACATGGTCAATAAAGCGGCCGCCCTACCGATGCGTCCTGAGTCTACCGGTCATAAAAGCGCGAAACAGCAGTGAAGTTTTGAAAAGCGCACGCATGCTAACTACAAAGAAACCCCTCCCGGGCCGGTTCTTTGTAGCGAGCCGCACCGCTTTTGTAGCAGCGCCCACAAGGGGTGCGGTTACTGCTACAAAGGATTTCGAATCACATTCCGTAGCGCGCCAAGTGGCGAGCGACCTGTGCCTAAGGTGTGGGCGCCACACTTTGAGTAATAAGGCGACGTGACTAAGGTCAAAGCTAAATAATTTGGGCAACGAGACATCCGCGCGGCGCCATGCGCCGGACGGATCTGCGGAGAAGAATCTATAAAGTCTCTTCCCCGAAAGACCTCCCGCTGAGAAATGGTCAACGCTGTTTATCGTTAAAGGCCGGGCGCCTCCTCTCAATTATGGCCTATTTCGAAGAATTCGTTATCGCGTGACCCCTCAGTACGCATTACCTTATCCTGCTTCTCAATTGTTATTTTTGTTGAACGGATTTGTTATGGTCTGCCGCGTTCTGCGCCCTTTCTATCTAAATTCAGGGGCAGCGCCCTCGCTCATCAGACAAGGTAAGTAGCTGTTTGTTAGTCTGAGTAATTTTGTGACCCTCGTGGACCAATTTCAAAACTCCCGAGACGTCTGCCTTTTCCTAACCATTGTCACCGTGCGAGATGGGGGGTGCAGTCACCTAAAACAAAACCTTAATTCGCAGATGCCGGGATGAAAACTCGGCCCCTTATTGGGACGAGGCGGATATTATACAAATCTACGCGCGTGTACATCGGCGGTTGCGATAATTCTTCACTGGCGCAATCGCCCTTTTTAGACTCGACAATTCGCCACACTACCTGGGAAGAATCGTCACAGGAGAGACGGGACGGGCCTCGGCTTTTTTGTGGCCGCCCCTTTCAGGTCCGCCCGGCGGTTGGCTTGTGACCGCGGGCGGTTTGGCGAGTCCACGCTGATACGCATAGACGATCAGTCCTTGTCGGTCCTTAACCCCGACCTTCTCGAAGACCGAGGTCAGGTAATGGCGCACCGTCGGCTCAGAGATGCAGAGTCGCTCCGCTATCTGCTTATTCTTAAGCCCCTCGCAGATCAAGGCTATGATGTCTCGTTCGCGCCCGGTGAGCCTGACGCCGTTATTCAAGGCCCTGTCGGTCTGCTTCACGTCGCCCGCCTGTAACAGATCATCGAGCACGTGAGAAACGGTTCTGGGGTCGAGCCAAACCTCGCCGGCGTAGACGCTCTTCACGGCCGCGATAAGCCGGTCAGGCGATTCCGTCTTCTGAACCAGCCCCTTCACCCCGAAGCGCACGATGCGGCGGCGCAATTCGAGGTCGAAGTCGCTAATCAGGACCAACACGCGCGATCCGTCGGCGGCGGCCGACAGATCGGAGAGAAGTTCGAGATTGGATTCGCCGTCGGAGTTCAAGTTTAGGACAATTATGTCCGGGCGCAGGAGAGCGCCTTCTAGCGCTTCCTCACGGCTCGAGGCTTCGCCGACGACCGCGAATTTAGACTCCGTTTCGAGGATAAGTCGCAGCCCCGCGCGGAGCAGAGTCTGACTATCAACGAGCAATATACTGATAAGGGACGTATTCGACTCAGGCATAGCTTTTTGAAAACCTCTGTACCTGGCCTGGCCTTTAAAACCTTCAACAGTCGATCACAAATCCGAAGATTTTGTCGAAGTATTTGTGTTCGGCTACAGGGAAATGATTATATTAACCAATCGATGGGAGTGTTCGTGGGAGTAACAGGGAAAAGGAGCTACGGGAAGGCCACAATCCCTTTATTTTTCTATCGGGGCGGAGGGATTCGAACCCCCGACCTCTCGGTCCCAAACCGAGCGCTCTACCAAGCTGAGCCACGCCCCGTCAGGTTGGCAATTATACACGCCAGACGTTTGAGTTCAAACAGGTTCAATTTTCGAGCCCTTTTGTTGAAGGGCAGCACATCCTCGACGCCGTTCTAATCTTCACACGCCACTTATCCGCAAGACAGCCGAAGCTAGGCGCGAGCGCGTGAGCCTTGCTGCTTGCGCATGGCATGGCAGTTGGTCTGGCGAAGCGTCATGGAAACACCGAGTGGGGACGGAGGTCTTCTCAAACGCAACAGGACTAAGGGCTGGCGATGCCCCCATGCCTCCTGCCGTGTGGGGAGATGGCTTCCCTTCCCGCCCAAGAAAAATTCCAGACCTGACGCCGGAAATTGCGTCAGGTTCAAAGCGGTGACACCGTTTCTGGCCTTTGCAATCCTGTCGGCATGCAATCACGAATCATCACAGTCGACGACTTGCGCCGCGAAATCAAAGAGCACGCCATCTCACGGCTAGCGCGGGAAATAGGCTTTTCCCGCCAGCGCGTCCGACGGATAGCCGGATGCCGAAGAAAGCCCTCAGCGCGCTTACTCGCCAAAATCAATTACCGAGCCATCACCGCTCCCCCATACAGGCGGGAACGAGACGGCGAATTTCTCACGTGACGGAAATATTTTTGTATGCGCCTTGCCTCGGGATGCTTGCGTCCAGCTCTGGACTGGCGCGAAGATGCGTTCAACTGGCGGCTTTGGCAGACAATCGGGCCGCCGACGGGCTGAGGAAACGAAGCCCGACAGGTACACGCCGCGCCGGGCGTCACTTGGCAATGAGACGCCCGGCTTTCGCTTTTATGGCACTAAACACCTACGCTTCGAGTACCTAGACGCGCTGACTTGTTGAACGCATAATGCGTCGCAAGTGGCGGCATTGGGAAGGTACAACGACGGCCGCCGACGGGCTGAGGAAACGAAGCTCAAGTGAGATACAGGATTGTGCAAAGCCGGGTGGGGCAGTGCGAGACCTCACCCGGCTTTTCTGTTTCAGCGCCGACAGGAGAAACGACGCCTGCGAAGTTCTGTGATGACGGCAGGAGTAGTGACAGGTGAAGGGCCGGAGGTAAGCCTAAGCCATTGCCCCGTGGCCCCGTAAATTTCTGGCCATGACACAACATCTCTCCCGGAAAAATTCCTTTAGTCGGGAGAAAGAAGAAGCCGGAGACCGGTCTCCGGCTTTCGTGTTTGTGGCGCCAACTGCCCACGCTTCGAGTACCTCGACGCGCTGGATTGTTGCATGCATAATTCGCGGCGCTTGCGGCTTTGGTATGCAGCTGTTCGATCGAATAAGCGGCCGAAGTCTCAGACTGAAGGGCGGGCCGGGCGTCATGGGTACAACAAGGTGGCTAACAACTAGACGCCCGGCTTTGCTTTTTGTAGCGGGGAAGGGACGCATACGCCGGCGCCGCGATTACTTCGTCGAGCGACATCGCGTTTAGCCGCCCGCACTGTTCTGCGGTGAAATGTCCGCGCGTGGCCGAACCCCAACGAAAGAGCTTGTCGCGGGCGTCAAGGATTCGTTTTAGACGCGGGTTCCGCCCCGCGCTCAGCATCACTTCCGCTTCGCTTTCTATCAGACAGATTAACGACGTTTGCACGCTGTCCAGTTGATTCGTCTTCAAGTCGTTGTTGTTCTCGCTGCATGCTCGCAGACCGTCCCGTTGCGGTAGGCCGCGCAGGAGCAAGAGCCGTTGGCCTTGTAGGTCGCGCCGGAGTCGCCGGTAATCAAAAGGCCGTCATGCAATTCGCTCACAATCCGGCCGCCGCGCAGGCCATCAACGGCGCGGCCTATTGCGTTCAACAGGGCGCGGTTGCCAGCGGCTTTGGCTTTGGCGGTTTCGATTGCGGCGTTGAGTCTGGGTTCGCTGAATTGCATGGTCTGTATCCTTTCGTGATGTCCGACTTACAGAGACAGTATGTACCCACATAAAGTGACTGCAAGTAAATAATTAACACCCCCATAAAATATTTCACTTGCCGAGGCGGGCCGTGTCGCGCACATTCCGCTCTGGCAATTCCTTTATTGCCGTATTAACTTATGCGAAATGGCGAAAGGAAAACCCGAAATATTGACAGCTAAAAAGTTTGCTGAGCGCGCGGGCGTCACTTACCCGACGATTATCGCGTGGTTGAAGAAGGGGCTTGTTCCCGAAGCGGTACTTATCGAAGACTCGCCGCATGGCGCGTACTGGCAGATTCCGGCGGCTTCATTGGACAAGGTGGAGAAGCAAAAGCCGGGGCCGAAGCCTGCGAAGAAGTCGAAGAAGGGGGCGAAGTGAACTTAGTAGTCGAGATTGATTTCTGGGCCGGATTTTTGGTCGGCGTCGCGCTGACTATCTGTGTCGCTGTCCTTATCGCTCGACGGACAAAGAAGTCGAAGATGGGCGAAATGAACAGCCAAGACGAACTGTTTAACCGCCGCGTGGCGGAAACCATCAAGCGCGTGGAGCAGGACATCCCCGAACCACTTCGCCCCTACCTTAGCTATCGCGGGCCGGTTCCCGAACCGCTGAATGCGAAATGGTTTCCGCGCGAATTGACAATCGAGGCGCCGGGACAAGAGCCGCAGCGCGTCGAGGTTTGCCAGGACGGCTACGGCTATTTGTACGCGCGGATTGATAAGGCAAAGTGATGACCGACGAGCCCGACAAATCGGGTAAGCCGAAGAGGGGGGCCGCTCGCCGCCGCTCCTGTCGGCCAGCGCGCAGCCGCAGACCATCATCGGCAAGGTATTTTGAGTTCAAACAGGTTCAATTTTCGGATCTACTTTGGCGCTCGGGCGCTGGCGATGATCTTATCGGCGGAGCTGGCGACGTTGGGCGACGCGTCTTTCGTGTAGAAGACGGCGACGAGCAGAATGCCGCGACTGGCGCGGACGATTACGGCCTTGGCTAGACAATCGAGCGGGGCGCTCTGCCCCTGAATCTGAACGGCGGCCTTCAAATCAACATAGGTTTTGATAAATCCGTTCCGATTCTCCACGCGACGCGCGGTCTCCTCCAATTTGGAGATGCCATCGCTCGCCGACATGCCGTTCAAGATGCCGTCGACAATCGCGTCGTTTTCGTCCGTCGGGTTGTTGGCCCTATCGACTTCGTTCCAGATTACGTTGAGATAAGCGGCGTCCTTCTCGGATGAAAACGTCGCCCCCCCGTTCATACGCTGTTCGCTGGCCTCCTTCTCACTCAGCGGCTGCCCGGTCCAGTAATCGGGATAATCGAACGAGTAGCCGATTTTCGGATCCCGAAACCGCACGAAACCGCTCGGCGGCGCAGAGGCAGGCGCCTCACCCACGGAGGCGCTCAAGCCGAGATTATTCGCCGGATTGGGCGCCGACCTGAGGGCGCCGGTTGATGAACTCGCCGCAGAATTGGGCGAAGGACTAATTTGCGCTCTTGCTATGGGTCTACTTGTGGTAGTGGGGGCTGCGCCCAGGATATTGCCGGGAGTAGCGGCGGGCTGATTGGGCCTCGCTGTCGTCTTCGTCTGAGACGCGCTTTTCGGAGGTGCGGCGGACGCGGCCTCACCAGCCGGATTTTCGTAAGGCGTGACGAAAAATTCCGAGATCACGCCGCGCTGTTGCAGGTCGGCGCCGAATCTCTTCGCGTCATCTCGATTCGGGAAGACCCCGGCGCGGACGCGATAAAATACGCCTTTGCCGGGGACGTCGCTCTTGACTATGTATGCGGGGATGTTCTTGGCCCTAAATTGTCTGACTTCCTCTTCGGCCTCCGCTCTGGTAGGCGAGGCTTTGAGCTGCACCGTATAAGTCGCGTCCTGCGCGCCCACCAGCCCGAACAACATCAGAACAAGCGCTAACGAAAAGAATGATCGATGTATGAGTCTCATCATCTAATAAAACCTCAGTATCTGCCCACCCATGCGATTCACGGATTACTCCAAGTATTCAGTGGATTATTCACAAGGGGCAAATGTGGGAGGCGATTATAGCGCGCAACGAAACCTGGCGCTAAGACGAACGCGACGAAAATGAAAATTCGATCACTCTGCGCCACTTCTCAGGCAGGGTCTGCGTCAGTATATAGCAAGCGGGCCGCCCGGTTCAAAATTCGCGCCCTCTGTTGAATGCCAGCACCTCCTCGACGCCTAGTCGGGGCTTGCGCGGCCAGTTGCCGGAGGCCGGGTACCCCACTGTCAGCAACATTACCGGGACGTATCGATCCGCGATATCGAATGCGCGCTTCCCGCCCGCGGTGTCGAACCCGATCATCGGGCCGGTCGCCAGCCCTTTGGCCTGGGCGGCGATCATCAGCGTCATCGCGGCGAATGACGCCGACCGGATCGCCTCGTCGCGGGCGAACTGTTCGTCGGCGCCGTAACTGGAAGCCGCGCTCCGCGCCCACCCGTCCGCGGTCGCCTGATCCATCAAACCGCCCTCAACCATCGGCTGCAAAATCTGAGGCAGCTTCTCGTAACCGCGCAGGTCGCCCAGCACGATGAAGGTCACCGCCGCGTCGACCACTTTCTGCTGATTGTACGCTAACGACCTCAACCGCGCTTTTTCCTCCGGGGTCATGACCGCCACGAACCGCCAGTTCTGAATGTTGAACGCCGAAGGGGCCTCGGTGGCGTAAGAGACCAGCTCCCTGACTTCGGCCTCGGACAGGGTCCGCGAAGTGTCGAATTTATTCGTCGATATTCGTTGTTTGATCAATTCAATCGTGTCCATTAAATACTCCTCTCAGGGTAGTGGGCAGTGGATAGTGGATAGTTTTGATCTCTTCACTGCCCACTACCCACTACCCGCTTTCTTAAATTACGGCAAGTCGATCAGAATGACCTCGCCCTCACGCTCTCCTGCGATATCCAGCTCCGTAAGGTCAGTGACGCGAGCCTGATCGCCCGCGCCCAGCCTCTCGCCATTCAACGTGACCTCGCCGTCAATCACGTAGAAGAACGCGCGCCGCCCGGGTTTCAACCGACGCCCCACGCGGTCGCCCGCGCGCAGACGCGAGACATAAAACGTCGCGTCCTGATGAATCTTCACTGCGCCCGGCTCGCCCTGCCCGGAAGCGATGGGCAGCAGCGCGCCGGCGCGCTGCTCGGGCGTAAACTGCTTCTGCTCGTACGAGGGCGTCAGCCCGGCGCGTTCGGGCAATACCCACATCTGGAGCAGCTTGACCGGCGCTTCTTCCGAAAAGTTGAATTCGGAATGCGCGACGCCCGTGCCCGCCGTCATCCGCTGCACCTCCCCGGCGCGAATCAGCCCGGCGCCGCCCGTGCTGTCTTTGTGCCGCAGCGCGCCTTCCAACACGTAGGTCACGATCTCCATCTCGCGATGCGGATGCGTCGGGAATCCCCCGCCGCCCGCGACAGTGTCATGGTTGAAGACTCGCAGCGGCCCGAAAGTCACGTTGTTCGGGTCGTAGTAGCGGTCGAAACTGAACAGCCAGTACGCCGACAACCAGTCGCTCTCCAGATGAAATCTGTCTTTGGCCTTGATGATCTGCATATTTCCTCCTCTTATGGTTTTTACATCCGCCGAAATTATTTTTGCGGGCCCTCCAGCGCGCGATCGATCGAAAATGCGCCGCCCCCTCTCACCAACAGCGCGGCCGCAATGCCGATCGCCAGCAGGTGGTATTCAAAACCCTCGCCTGCCTGCTTCCCCGTCCAGTTCATAAATAATCCATACTGTTGGTGAACCGTGAAGATCGCGCCCAGCATCACGCTGATCACCCCCAACGCGCTCAGCCTCGTCAGAAATCCGAAGATCAGTCCGAGCGAGCCGAGAAATTCGGCGATCATCACCATCACTACTATCGCCGCGGGCAACCCCATCCCCGTCATCCCTTCCAACGTGACTTTGAACCCGCCCCCGCCGAACCATCCCAACACTTTCTGCGCGCCGTGCGGAAACATCACCGCGCCTAGCGTCAGGCGCAGAAAAATCGGGATAATGTCTTTGTTTGTCGCGAACAATTTTCGAAGCATTTTTCCTCTCCCTCGTTTCAAACCCTGTAATTCCGTTAACCGCCAAATTGCTTCTCAGTTAACAATTGAGGCTAAAAAATCGGCCTCAGGGGCCGGGCCAGAAGATCATTCGTCCAACAGCCTGCCCAGCAGGTTGAAGAGCGTCTTCTGCTCTTCGCGCGTCAGCGGGCGCATCTCCTCGTTGGCGAAGCCGATCACCTCGGGCGCCGTCTCTTCCAAGAACTTCGCCCCCTCCTCGGTCAGCTCCACCAGGTTAACTCGGCGGTCTGCGCACGACAGTCGCCTGACGAATTTGCGCTCCTCGAGCGCGTCGAGGAGCTTCGTCACGTTGGCGCGCGACGAGAGCATCTTCCGGCCGATCTCGGCCTGCGAGATCGGCTCGCCCGCCCCGTTCAATATGCGCAGCACGTTGTAATGGTTGTCGGTCA
>Ga0126369_10004525_pt1 | contig 10210 bp, 7 predicted proteins | sample PanSoiMetaPlot_1_FD_109646 | JGI IMG/M metagenome (GOLD analysis project Ga0126369, IMG submission 109646) | Tropical forest soil microbial communities from Panama - MetaG Plot_1 | ecosystem: Environmental > Terrestrial > Soil > Tropical forest > Bulk soil | place: Panama | collected 2016-02-17
AGGGTAATCATGCGGGTACAGGTAGCCCTTGCCGTGCCCCAGGCGCGCGGCTCCCGGATAGCTGGCGTCGCGCAGGTGCGCGGGGACCGGGCCCGACCGGCCCGCCCGCACGTCCTCGACCGCGGCCGCGATCGCCCGGTACACCGAGTTGGACTTCGGTGCCAGCGACAGGTGGATGACCGCCTGGGCCAGGTTGAGCCGCGCCTCGGGCAGCCCGACGAACTCGACCGCATGGGCGGCTGCCACCGCCACGCTCAGCGCCGACGGATCGGCCATGCCCACGTCCTCGCTCGAGTGCACGATCAGCCTCCTGGCGATGTACCTCGGGTCCTCGCCCGCCTCGATCATCAGCGCCAGGTAGTGCAGGGCCGCGTCCGCGTCGCTGCCCCTGATCGACTTGATGAAGGCGCTGATCACGTCGTAATGCTGGTCGCCCGCCCGGTCGTAACGGACCGCGAACCTGTCGACGGCCCGCTCGAGCACGGAAACGTCGATCACGCCGCCGCGTGGCAGCCCGAGCGCGGCGGATTCGAGGTACGACAGCGCCCGCCTGGCGTCGCCTCCGGCCAGCCGGAGCAGGTGAACGGCAGCGTTGTCCTCCAGCGTTACCGCCCCGCCGAGCCCGCGCTCCTCGGCCAGCGCCCGCTCAATCAGCAGCCGCAGGTCGGGATCGCCGAGCGGACGCAAGGTGAGCAACAGCGAGCGCGACAGCAACGGTCCCACCACCGAGAACGACGGGTTCTCCGTCGTCGCGCCGATAAATGAGACCCAGCGGTTCTCCACGGCCGGCAGCAGCGCGTCCTGCTGTGCCTTGTTGAACCTGTGCACCTCGTCGATGAACAGGAGCGTCTGGGTGCCGGTCAGGCCGAGCTCGGCCCGGGCCGACTCGATGGCAGCCCGGACCTGCGCAACCCCGGCCGACACCGCGGAAAGCTCTATGAACCGCCTGCCGGTGACCTCGCTGAGCACGTAGGCGAGCGTTGTCTTGCCGGTGCCGGGCGGCCCCCACAACAGCACCGACATCGGCGCGGCATGATCGGCAAGCTTGCGCAGCGGCGAGCCGTCACCGGTCAGGTGCGGCTGGCCAAGCACCTCGTCCAGGGTCTTCGGCCGCATCCGGACCGCGAGCGGCGCGACGGCCCTGGCAGCCTCCTGGCCCGCCTCGTCGAACAGGCTCGCGGAACCAGCTGGGTCGGCCTTGGACACGCGTTCGACGCTACTCGACGGCCCACCAGATTGTCGGCGTCCGCCGATAGCTTCCCACCGTGAGCGGCCCGCAGGCGTACCGTGGAAGTGAGATGTGACGTGGAGGCAGCAACGATGGCGAGCCCCTGGACCGACCCGGTCGCGATCACCGAGGCCGAGCTCGACGACCTGGAGCGGGCCTGGCTTTCGCTCGGCGAGCTGGACCACAAGGCCGAGCTCATCGACGGGGCGATCGTCGTGAGCCCGAGCGCGAGCGTGCATCACTCGGGTGTGGTCGACAGGCTGATGGACCAGCTCTGGGAGCTGAAGCGGCGCCGCGGGTGGGTATTCCACGGCAACCTCACCTGCCATATCCAGGCGACCAGGGAGCGGCTGATCCCGGACCTCATGGTCGCGCCAGAAGACGCACCCCGTTTCGCCCACAACGAGTTGCTGGCGTCCGGCGTTCTGCTCACGGTCGAGGTCACCTCCGCGTCGACCCGCCGCCGGGACAGGATCTCCAAAACGCGCGCCTACGCCCAGGGCTGCGTCCCGCTCTACCTGCTTATCGACGACCTCGCGAAGCCCGCGACGATCACCCTGTTCAGCGGGCCCGAGGAGCAGGCCTATGCGCGTACCGTGACCATCGAGGCTGGGCAGCCGCTTCGGCTACCTGAGCCTTTCGACCTGGACCTCGACACCAAGGTCCTATTCGGCTGACCGGAGCCGTTCCCCCGGGTCCCGGCCCCGGCTTCAGCGCGAGGTGGGCGCGACGATCGCCGGCTGCGCGTGCTCGGGCGCGACCCTCACGTCTACGCCCGCTTCGGTGCGCTGGGCGGCCGTGATCGGCGTGGGCGCGCCCGTCAGCGGGTCGAACCCGGAGGCCGCCTTGGGGAACGCGATCACGTCCCTGATCGACTGCCTGCCAGTGAGCAGCATCAGCAACCTGTCCCAGCCGAACGCGATGCCGCCGTGCGGCGGCGGGCCGTAGCGCAGCGCGTCGAGCAGGAAGCCGAACTGCGACCGCGCCTCCTCCCGGCTCAGGCCGATCACGTCGAACACGCGCTGCTGCACGTCAGGCCGGTGGATCCGGATCGACCCGCCGCCGACCTCGGTGCCGTTGCACACGATGTCGTAGGCGTCAGCGAGGGCTCCGCCCGGCTCGGCGTCGAACTTGTCCGCCCATTCCGGCAGCGGCGCAGTGAAGGGATGGTGCACCGCGGTCCAGCCGCCTGCGCCGTCATCTTCGAACATCGGCGCGTCTACCACCCAGGTGAAAGCCCAGGCCGTGGGATCGATCAGCCCGCACCGGGCGCCGATCTCGAGTCGGGCTGAGCCCAGCAGCGCACGCGCCGCGTGCGGTTCGCCGGCCGCGAAGAACACGCAGTCTCCGGCGGCTGCGCCCGCCGCATCCGCCAGCCCGGAAAGCTCCCCCTCTGACAAGTGCCTCGCCACCGGCCCGGCGTCGGACGCCGCGCCGTTGGACCCGATGAGCACATAGGCAAGCCCCTTGGCGCCACGTGACTTGGCCCAGTCCTGCCAGCCGTCAAGCTCCTTGCGCGACTGGCTCGCCCCGCCCGGCATCACCACGGCCCCGACGTGCGGCGCCTGGAACACACGGAACCCCGTGCCGGCGAAGTACCCGGTCAGGTCGGCAAGCACGCACCCGAACCGGAGATCGGGCTTGTCCGAGCCGAACCTCGCCATCGCGTCGGCATAGGTCATCCGGCCGATCGGGAGCGCGAGCTCGTACCCGGCGATCTCCCGCCACAGCGTGCGCACGAGATCCTCGGCGACCTCGATGATGTCGTCCCTGGTGACGAACGACATCTCGATGTCGATCTGGGTGAACTCGGGCTGCCGGTCGGCGCGGAAGTCCTCGTCGCGGAAGCAGCGCACGAGCTGGTAGTAGCGTTCCAGCCCGGAGACCATGAGCAGCTGCTTGAACAGCTGCGGCGACTGCGGCAGCGCGTACCAGCTGCCCGGCCGCAGCCGGACCGGGACCACGAAGTCGCGCGCGCCCTCCGGCGTGGACCTGGTCAGGAACGGGGTCTCCACGTTCACGAAGCCGCGGTCCCGCATCAGGTCGCTGACCAGGTAGGCAGCGGCTGATCGGGCGCGCAGCGCGGCAGCCATGTCCGAGCGCCTGATGTCCAGGTACCGGTACCTCAGCCGCACTTCCTCGTTGAGTTCTGCGCTGGCCTCGATCGGGAATGGCAGCGGATCGCACGCCGCGAGCACCTCGACCCGCTCGGCGGCAACTTCCACCTCGCCGGTCGCCAGGTCGGGGTTCTCATTCCCGGCTGGCCTGCGTCGCACCTCGCCCGTCACCAGGATGCAGAACTCGGCCCGCAGGTCATGCGCGATGTCCTCGTGCCGCAGCACGACCTGCGCCACGCCGCTCGCGTCGCGAAGGTCGATGAAGGCCACGCCGCCGTGATCCCTGCGCCGCGCCACCCAGCCGGCGAGCGTGACCCGAAGGCCGGCCTGCTCCGGGCGCAGCCGACCAGCCTCGTGCGTGCGGATCATTGCTCCTCCGTCCCTCCCGCCCTCCCTCAGAGCCCGCGGGCAGGGCCTGCCGCGGGCGCGAGCCCGGCCAGGAACGGGTTCGACGCCCGCTCGGCGCCGATCGTCGTGGTCGGCCCGTGCCCGGCGAGCACGGCGGTCTCGTCAGGCAGCGGCAGACACACCCGCGCCAGGCTATCGAGGATTGTCCGGTAGTCACCGCCCGGCAGGTCTGTCCGCCCGATCGAGCCGGCGAACAGCAGGTCGCCGGTGAACAACGTGTCCGCGACGCCGTCCGCTGGCAGCCGGAACGCCACCGACCCGGGGGTGTGCCCGGGTGCGTGGTCGACAATCAGGCTGATCCCGGCCAGGTCGATCGTCATCCCGTCAGCCAGCTCGATCACGTCGTCCGGCTCGGTGAAGGTCAGACCGCGGAATAGCTCCTGGCCGGCCAGCAGCGACAGCCCGCGGGCGGGGTCGCTCAGCAGCGCGCGGTCGGCTGGATGGATGTAAGCCGGGATATTCCGGGCGCCGCATACCGGGGCTACCGACCAGATGTGGTCCAGGTGCCCGTGCGTGGTGAGCACGGCTACCGGGCGGAGCCGGTGTCTGGCGACAATCTCCTCGATACCGGGCTCGGCGTCCTGGCCGGGATCTATGATCAGGCACTCGGCGCCCGGCCCGGTGGCCACCAGATAGCAGTTTGCGGCGAACGATCCTGCGGGGAATCCGGCGATCAGCACGGCACAAGGTTACCCAGTTACGAGATGGGGCGGTCCAAGCGTCGAACAGGTAACAGCGGGCATAGGCACTTGCTTTGCCCGGATACCATGCGCGAAGTTTTTCGAAGAGCACACCGGTAGATAACGGGGAGGGCTGGACGAGTGGCTGGTAAGAAGGAGCGCCAGCGCAGGCTAGCCAGGGAACGGCACGAGCGTCGCGTCGCGCGCGAGTCAGAGCGGCGGAGGCGCCAGCGCAGGACGACCCAATGGGCAAGCGGCGTGCTCGTGCTGCTCGTCGTGGCTGCCGTCGTCGGGTTCACCTTCCTTCACCTGAACAAAGGCAAGGCAAAGCCATCAGCGTTGCCGACGCCCAGCACCAGCGTCAGCGCCCCCACCCCGACGCCGACTCCCTCGGTGACCGAGCCAGCGACGCACTGCGTGTACACGCCGTCGGGCACAGCGGCGCGCAACGTCGGCGTGCCGCCAGCCACGCCCGACTACAAGGCCACCTACCAGGCCACGATCAAGACGAATCGCGGCCCGATCGTGATCGACCTGCTGAATTCCAAGGCCACCTGCACGGTCAACTCGTTCGTGTACCTCGCCACCAAGAAGTACTTCGACCACACGCACTGCCACCGGCTCACCACCATGACCGGCCTGTACGTCCTGCAGTGCGGCGACCCGACCGGAACCGGTACTGGCGGGCCTGGCTACGCCTTCGCTGACGAGAACCTGGCGGGCGCCACATATCCCGCAGCGACGGTGGCCATGGCCCATTCGAGTGCACCCAACTCCAACGGCAGCCAGTTCTTCATCGTCTACAAAAGCTCCAGCCTGCCGCCGTCGTACACGCCATTCGGCAGGATCGTGAGCGGGCTTGCCATCGTTCAGGCCGTGGCGAGAGCAGGGGTCCTCGGCGGCGGTAGCGATGGCCACCCCAAGCAGCCAGTCGTCATCGAGAGCATCACCATCAAGAAGACCTGACCGTGCGGGCGCTCCGCGCGGCGGGTCACAAGTACCGGGTAAACCGGGCATGGGAGGTCAGCGGTGAGCACGGAAGGACATCCGTGGGGCCGGGTAGCCGACGACGGCACCGTCTACGTGCGCACCTCAGAAGGCGAGCGTGTGGTCGGGATATGGCAGGCAGGCGGTCCAGAGGAAGCGCTCGACTTTTACGCCCGCAGGTACGAGTCGCTGGCGGCCGAGGTGAGCCTGCTCGAGCGGCGCATGGCCAGCCCCGACCTGGCTCCGGGTCAGGCAAAGGCGGCCATCGAGAGGCTGACCGGGCTGGTGGCCGAGGCGAAGGCGGTCGGTGACCTCGACGGCCTGCAACGCAGGCTTGACGCGCTCACCGGGCAGGCCGAGCAGCGCAGGGAAGAGCACAAGGCCGCGCGAGAGCAGGCCAGGGCCGAGGCGATCGACATCAAAGAGCGCATCGTGGCCGAGGCGGAACAGCTCGCGGCCGAGGCCACGCACTGGAAGTCAGGCGGTGAACGGCTCGCTCAGCTGCTCGAGGAGTGGAAGGCGGCTCCGCACGGGGACCGGACGGCCGAGGCTGCGCTCTGGAAGCGGATGTCGGTCGCCCGCAGCGCCTTCGCCAAGCGCAGGAAGGCCTACTTCGCCGCGCTCGAAGGCGAGCGGGAGGAAGTGCGCGAGCGCAAGCTGACGTTGGTCATTCGCGCCGAGGAGCTCGCATCCTCCACCGACTGGGCCGCGACCGCGGCGACCTACCGCCAGCTGATGGCCGCCTGGAAAGAGGCCGGACGGGCTGACCGGGCGACCGAGGAAGAGCTGTGGAAGCGGTTCAGGACCGCGCAGAGCACGTTCTTTGACGCCCGCTCCGACGCCATGTCGGCAAAGGACAACCAGCTCAGGGAGCATGCGAGCGCCAAGGAAGAGCTGCTCGTCGAGGCCGAGCGACTGCTGCCGGTCACGGACGCCAAATCAGCGCGGGCGGCGCTGCGCTCGGTACACCAGCGCTGGGACAAGATCGGGCCGGTCGCCAAGGAAGCGGCCGAGCGCCTCGAGGGTGGCTTGCGCCGGGTGGACGAGGCGGTGCGCAAGGCCGAGGACATCGAGTGGCGCAGGTCCAATCCCGAGTCCCTTTCCCGGGCCAGGGACTACGTGGACCAGATCCGCAAGACGATCGGCCAGCTCGAGGCCCAGCTCGCGGAGGCCGCTGAGCACGGTGACGAAGCGGTACGGACCCGGGTCGAGAGCGCCCTGGCCACCCGCCAGTCGTGGCTCGCCGAAGCGGAGAAGACACTGGCGGACCTCACGGGCTGAGCCGCATGGCAGAGGCCGATCGGAGGTGCGCGAGCCCTCAGCTCGTCACGCGGTGGGCGTCGTAGACGCCGTCCACCGTCCGCACCGCCTTCAGCACGTGCCGCAGGTGCTCGGGATCGCCCATCTCGAACGTGAACTTGCTGAGCGCCACCTGATCGCGCCTGGTCGTCACCGTCGCCGACAGGATGTTCACGTGCTGCTCCGATATTGACCTGGTGATGTCGGACAGCAGTCCAGTCCGGTCCAGCGCCTCCACCTGGATCGCCGCGAGGAACCGTGAGCTCTCCTTGGGCGCCCAGTGCACGGCCACCACCCGCTCGGGCTGCGACTGGATCAGGTGCTGCACGTTGACACAATCGATGCGGTGCACCGAGACACCGTTGCCGCGGGTGACGAATCCGGTGATCTTGTCGCCAGGCACGGGCGTGCAGCACTTGGACAGCCGTGCCCAGACGTCGGCGGAGCCCTCGACGGTCACACCGGAGTCTCCGGTCGCCGGCCGCGGGCTCGGCGGCCTGGTGAGCACCGTGGCCTCGGCGAGGTCCTCCTGGGCGCCAGCCAGGCCGCCCGCGGACCGCACCAGCTTGGCGACCACCGACTGGGCGCTGACGTGCCCGTCGCCGACCGCGGCGTACAGGCCGGACAGATCCGGATAGCGCAGCTCGAGCGCGATCGCGTGCAGCGCGTCGGCCGTGGCCAGGCGCTGCAATGGCAAGCCGAGCTTGCGCATGGTCCGCGCGATCATCGCCTTGCCGGTGTCGGCCGAGGCCTCCCGGCGTTCCTTGGAGAACCAGTGCCTGATCTTGTTGCGGGCGCGCGGGCTCTTCACGAAGCCGAGCCAGTCCTGGCTCGGGCCGGCGTCGGCGGACTTGGAGGTCAGGATCTCCACCGCGTCGCCGTTGGACAGGGTCGACTCGAGCGGGACGAGCCGCCCGTTGACCTTCGCTCCGATCGTGCGGTGGCCGACTTCGGTGTGGATCGCATAGGCGAAGTCCACCGGGGTCGCGCCCTGGGGCAGCGCGATCACCTCTCCGCGTGGGGTGAACACGTACACCTCGGCGCTGCCGACCTCGAACCGCAGCGAGTCGAGGAACTCGGTCGGGTCCGCTGTCTCCCGCTGCCAGTCGACAAGCTGCCGCAGCCAGTCCAGGTCCGTTGGGCTGCGGCCGCTGGCCACCTCCTCCTTGTACTTCCAGTGCGCTGCGACGCCGTACTCCGACCGCCGGTGCATAGTCCAGGTCCTGATCTGCAGTTCTACGGGCTTGCCGCCGGGACCGATCACCGTAGTGTGCAGCGACTGGTACATGTTGAACTTCGGCATCGCGATGTAGTCCTTGAAGCGCCCGGGTACCGGGTTCCACCGGGCATGCACCGAGCCGAGTACCGTGTAGCAGTCGCGCATGGTGTCCACCAGGACGCGAATTCCGACCAGGTCGTAGATCTCCTCGAAACCGACATTCCTGGCGATCATCTTCTGGTACACCGAGTACAAGTGCTTGGGCCGTCCGGTCACCCGCGCCTTCACCTTGGCTTCGCGCAGGTCAGCCGAAACCTCCTCGATGACCTCCTGCAGGAACGCCTCCCGGCGCGGCGCGCGCTCGGAGACCAGCCGCGCGATCTCGTCATACCGCTTAGGGAACAAGGTCGCGAAGGCCAGGTCCTCGAGTTCCCACTTGATTGTGTTCATGCCGAGCCGGTGCGCCAGCGGCGCGTATATTTCCAGCGTCTCGCGCGCCTTCTGCTCCTGCTTCGGCCTGGGGTGGTAGCGCAGTGTCCGCATGTTGTGCAGGCGGTCGGCGAGCTTGATGACCAGGACCCGGATGTCGCGCGCCATCGCCACGACCATCTTGCGCACCGTCTCGGCCTGCGCCGCCTGGCCGTACTTGACCTGGTCGAGTTTGGTCACACCATCGACCAGAGACGTAATTTCCTCGCCGAATTCCTCGCGCAACTCCTCGAGCGTGTACGGGGTGTCCTCGATGGTGTCGTGCAGCAGCGCAGCGCAGACCGTCTCGTAGGGCATGCCGAGCTCAGCGAGGATCGTGGCGACCGCGAGCGGATGCGTGATGTACGGGTCGCCGCTCTTGCGCGACTGGCCCGCATGCTGGCGGGCCGCGACCTCGTAGGCCCGCTCGATTTGCCTGAAGTCCGCCTTGGGGTGGGTCGCGCGCACCGTTCTGACCAGCGGTTCGAGCACCGGGTTCACTCCGCCGCGGGACGGCGCGAACCGGCTGAGCCTGCGCCTGACTCCGACGTGGCCGGTGCCGTCGGGCGTTGTCGGCGTAGCGAGGCCGGCTGTTTCGGGCGCGTCAATGGCCGGGGTCACCCCGTTGCCAGCCACGTGCAATTCCCGGTCGGCGGTACCGCTAGGCCCGTCCCGCCCCGTGGCCTCCTGGGTGACTCCGGTCTCGGCCGTTCCGGCCGTCGCCACGTCACCGGCCACTGCCGCTCCTCGCGTCAGTTGAAGCTACTAGTTTATCCGCGCGATGCCCGCTCGCTCCGGCCGCGTCATGAACGGTGATGTGACAAGTCGTAACGATCCAGTAACTGTGCCGGGCCGCCGACGGCAGACAGTTCGGGATAACCAAGCCTGCCAGTCAGGCGGTCCGCTCTCGCCCGGAGCGGCCCCGGCACGTGCTCGAGGTAGTCGGCCGGGTCAGCGACCAAGCTCACGCCGGGCGCTGACTGGGTGGCAGAGAGCGCGACCAGCTCGCCCGGGTCCACGCCAAGGAACTCAAGCACCTTTCCCGCCACCCGTTCCGTATCCGCCGCCAGGTCCTCATGCCTGACCCGGAGGCAACGCTGGGCATGGGCGGACTCGAAGTCAAGCAGCCGCTCGGTGCAGGCCGTCCAGTATGCGGTGATCGTCGCCACGCTGTTGCCCGGATGGGGGCTTGCGTAGGACCAGAACGGGCTGCCGCCCAGGCCGTATGGATACGCCCATAGTCCTTCCCCGAGCACGCCCGGCAGCCCCCGGTACAGGCACACGAACTGCGCGGCGGGGAAGACCTGCAGGAAGGACGACACAGCCTCGGGCGCGGCGAAGGCAGTCTCGCACCACCGCGAGGCCCCGGACGTGGCCTGGATGACCGTGATCATCGTGCCGACGAGCGCGCGGACCGACCTTACTGCCAGCGCGGATGGCGCGCCGTCCCTAGCCTCCACCGTCCGCCAGGTAGACAGCGCAGCGTGGCAGATCGGGATCACGCCCGTCCCCGATGTGCAGGCCAGCTGTCGGCAGCCGGACAGGACCTCCCGCAGCAGGTCCCCGCCGGCGTGCGCGAAGGTGAGCACGACTACAGGACCTGACCCTGGTTCGTCCGCCGGCACGCCCGGCTACCAGTTCGCCAGGCCAAGCAGTTGGCCTAGGATCGCCATCCGGGTGTCGGCGGCGAGCGGGTGGGACTCGTCCCCGTCGCAGTACCGCAGCTGGCAGGCCCGCAACGCGGCGCTGAGGTTGAGCGTCCCAGCGGTCACCTGCTCCCACGCGTCGGCAGAGCCGATGACAT